>JAABUV010000295.1_pt1 | contig 76667 bp, 76 predicted proteins | sample 5559971 | NCBI WGS metagenome assembly JAABUV01 (sample SAMN10711881, study PRJNA513362) | rock metagenome | isolation source: Antarctica rocks | place: Antarctica: Victoria Land, Knobhead nord | collected 2015-12-19 | reverse complement strand
GACGCGCCGTCCGCCTCTACCCGCGCCTGGAGCAGTCGCTGCGCCATGCGCGGCCCTCGGTCCTGCCCCTGGACACCGCCGGTGCGCACGAGTTCCTGGCCGACACGGCACCGCTGCTGGTGGCTGCCGGCTTCGGCGTTCTGCTGCCCGGCTGGTGGACTTCCCCCAGTGCCCGGCTCGGCGCCCGGTTGCGGGCACATTCCGCGAGCCAACCGGGCGCCACCACCGGTCCCGCGGGCATTGGCCAGGACGGGCTGGTGGAGTTCGACTGGCGGCTCGCGGTGGGTGAGCACCCGCTCACCGACCAGGAGGTGCAGGACCTGGTCGAGGCGCAGCAGCCGCTGGTGCGCGTGCGTGGTCAGTGGGTCGCGGTCGACCCGGAGCGGCTGGCCAGGGCTCGGGCGTTTCTGCAGCGCCGCACCGGGGACGCGGCTGGGCGGGTCAGCGCCGGGCAGCTCTTGGGACTGCTCGCCTCGGGCGAGGAGGGCCCGGGTGGGCTGCCTGTGGTCGGGGTGGACGTGGACGGGTGGTTGGGCGACCTGCTCGCCGGTGACGGGGCGGCGCGGCTGAGGCCGGTGCCGACGCCGCCTGGTTTCACCGGGCAGTTGCGGCCCTACCAGGAGCGGGGCCTGGCGTGGCTGGCGTTCCTGCAGGCGGCCGGGATCGGCGGCCTGCTCGCCGACGACATGGGGCTCGGCAAGACGGTGCAGCTGCTGGCCCTGATCGCCAGCGGTGCCGAGCAGGACCCGCCGAGTGGTCCCACGCTGCTGGTGTGTCCCATGTCCGTGGTGAGCAACTGGCAGCGGGAGGCGGCGCGTTTCACCCCTGGGTTGCGCGTGCATGTGCACCACGGTGCGGAACGTGCGCGGGGTGAGGCCTTCGAGCAGGCGGTGGCCAACAGTGACGTCGTCCTCACCACGTATGCGCTGCTCGCGCGGGATGCGGCCGACCTGCGCGCGGTCACCTGGCATCGGCTGGTCCTGGACGAGGCTCAGGCGGTGAAGAACGCGGCGACCAAGGCCGCGCAGGCGGTCCGCTCGATCCCGGCGCCGCACCGGCTCGCCGTCACCGGGACCCCGGTGGAGAACCGGTTGGCCGACCTGTGGTCGCTGATGGACTTCGCGAACCCCGCGCTGCTGGGCAACGCGGCCCAGTTCAAGGAGCGCTTCGCGACGCCGATCGAGCGCCATGGCGACGCCGACGCGGGGGCCCGGCTGCGCGCCGTCACCCAGCCCTTGATGCTGCGCCGGCTCAAGACCGACCCGACGATCATCAGCGACCTGCCGCCGAAGCTGGAAATGGACGTGGTGTGCTCCATGACGGCCGAGCAGGCCTCGTTGTATCAGGCCGTCGTGTCCGACATGCTGGAGCGGATCGCCAGCACCACCGGCATCGAGCGTCGCGGTCTCGTGCTCGCCACAATGACCAAGCTCAAGCAGGTGTGCAACCACCCGGCCCACTTCCTCCGGGACGGCAGCCGCTTGGCCGGGCGCTCGGGCAAGCTGGCCCGCCTCGACGAGACCCTCGAGGAGGTGCTGGCCGCGGGGGAGAAGGCGCTGCTGTTCACCCAGTACGCGGAGTTCGGCACCATGCTGCGCTCGCACCTTACGGCCCGGTTCGGTCGTGAGGTGCTCTTCCTGCACGGCGGCGTCGCTAAGGCCGATCGAGACACAATGGTCAACCGGTTCCAAGCGGACGGCGCCGGCCCACCGCTGTTCGTGCTGTCCCTCAAGGCCGGTGGTACCGGCCTGACCCTGACCGCAGCGAACCATGTGGTGCACGTGGACCGGTGGTGGAACCCTGCGGTGGAGGACCAGGCCACCGACCGGGCCTTCCGGATCGGGCAGACCCGCACGGTGCAGGTGCGCAAGCTGGTGTGCGCCGGAACGCTGGAGGAGAAGATCTCGGTGATGATCAGTGAGAAGCGGGGACTGGCCGAGGCCGTGGTGGGCTCCGGTGAGAGTTGGCTGACGGAGCTGTCCACCAACCAGCTGCGGCAGCTGTTCGCCCTGGACGCCGGGTCGGTGGTGGAGTGAGCGCCGGGCCGCGGCGCGGCAGGGCCGGCTGGGCGCGTGGTTTTCCCCCGGCCCCCAAGCCCCGCCCGGTAACCGGTGGTCTGGTGGCGCGCAGTGCCCGCGGTGACATCGGCGAGCATTGGTGGGCGCGGCGGTTCGTCGAGGTACTCGAATCGTTCGCGATGGGCTCGCGACTGACCCGGGGCAAGGCCTATGCCCGTCGTGGCCAGGTGCTCGGTGTCGACGTCGCACCTGGCGTCGTCACCGCGCGGGTGCAGGGCTCACGGTCCGCGCCGTACCGGGTCACGATCGCAATGACGCCGCTCACCGAGCTGGTGTGGGCCAAGACCGAGGTGGCATTGGCCGAGCAGGCCATCCATTGCGCGCACCTACTGGCCGGTCAGCTGGCGCCCGAGTTGGAGGAGGTGTTCGCCGCTGCCGGGGCGCCGCTGTTCCCCGGCCAGGCGAAGGACCTGGAGCTGGCCTGTTCCTGCCCAGACTGGGAGGTGCCGTGTAAGCACCTCGCGGCCACGTTCTACCTGCTTGCGGAGAGCTTCGACGACGACCCGTTCCGGATCCTGCACTGGCGGGGGCGCAGCCGCGAGGTGCTGCTGACCCGGCTGCGTGCGCTGCGCGGCGACGTGGTCGGTCAGCAGGTGTCGGAGGACGGCGGGCCTGGGGCCGCGGCGACCGGTGACGCTCCCGCTGCGCGACTGGCACCGGTGGGTGCGGCGATGGCGCTGGCCGGTGTCGGGGACGACGGCGATGCCCCCGCCGCGGCGGACCGCTACACGTTCTGGGACGCACCAGCCCTGCCGGCGTCCCCGCTCGGCCCCGAGCTGCCGGTGGACCTGCTGCTTCGCCAGCTACCCACCCCCAGTGCGGCGATTGGGGGCGCGGGCATGCTGGCGGCGTTGCAACCGCTGTACGCCACCCTGGCCGGCCCGGTGCCGGGCACGTCGGGCCCAGGCAGCAAGGACCCGGGCAGCAAGGCGGCGCGCGGGGCCTCCGGCAGGCCATAGCCGATATCCTCACCGACGTGGTGCGCACCGAGGAGCTGGCCGTGGTGACGGTGACCTATTCCCCCGGGGAGCACCTCGAGGAGTTCCTGGCCAGCCTCGACACCGCGACGACGCTGCGGCCGGCGGTCGTGCTGGCCGACAACGGCTCCACCGACGGTGCACCGGAGGCCGCGGTGGCCGCACACGAGCGGGTGGTGCTGTTGCGCACCGGGGAGAACATCGGCTATGGGGCGGCGGTGAACCGCGCTGTGGCCGCACTGCCCGAGCAGGTGCAGTGGGTATTGGTGTGCAACCCGGACATCGTCCTCACTCCCGGAAGCGTGGACGAATTGCTCGCGGCAGCGCGACGCTGGCCGCGGGCCGGGGCGCTGGGCCCGCTGGTGCGCGAGCCCGACGGCGGCGTGTATCCGTCAGCACGCGAGGTACCCGACCTGGTGTCCGGCACTGGGCATGCCCTGCTGGCGCGGGTATGGCCGGAGAACCCGTTCAGTGCGGCCTATCGGCGCAGCTGGCAGACGCCGGGAGAGCGCACAGCCGGGTGGCTGTCCGGTTCGTGCCTGCTGCTGCGGCGCAGCGCGTTCCGTTCGATCGGCGGATTCGACTCCCGGTACTTCATGTACTTCGAGGACGTCGACCTTGGTGATCGACTGGCTAGCGCGGGCTGGCACAACGTGTACGCCCCGAGCGCGGAGGTGGTGCACGAGCAGGGCCACGCGGCCAGCCGGGCGCCGAAGACCATGTTGCGCGCGCACCACGCCAGCGCCTACCGCTTCCAGGCCGCCCGGCATCCAGGGTTGCGGGGGGCGCCGGTGCGGGTTGCGCTGCGCCTGGGCCTGGCGTTGCGCTCTAGGTTCGCCGTCCGTTCGGCCTGGCAGGGTGCGGATCTGGCCCACCACGCTGACGATAGGAGCGCACCGCGCTAACGGTAAGAGCGCACCGGGATGACCTGGGTGGAATCGGGATCGGCGTGCCTCGGGTCGGCCGCGGTGATGACGTGGCGCGGGATCACCACAGTCGCCGAGGAGTCCGCCGGTGACCCCGCAGCCGCTCCGGTCACCACCGAGGAGTCCCGCGACCGCGCACGGCGCAGCGCGTCGTCGGCTCTCGACCGTGCATCGGCGGGCGTCCATGTCGCGCTGGGCAGCTGCTGTCGCCGTCGTCGCAGGATGTGGTGCACAGGCTCCGCTCTCCCTTGCTGTTCCGAGCGCCACAGTACTGTCCGGGCGCCGACGGGCAGGCAGGACTCGCCGACAATCGATCTTCACGCCCGATCGATGACCCAGGTTGCGTCTACCCGTGTGCGTGGTGGTCGGGTTGCGCAGGCGGCTGGTGGCGGCCCGCCCGCGGCGGTCGTGCACTGGTGCCCACCAAGTCGTGGTGACCGCCGCAAACAGCGAGAGAACTCTGCGGCGACAGCTGCCCGCGGATCGATCACGAGGCGTCGGTCAGCTACGACGATGGGTGATCCGGGTATGACAACCGGGCAGTCGCAGGCCAGGATGACACCGGAACTCCTGGTGAGGGCGGAGCGTAGACACCCACCGACCTGATCGGGAGTTCACTCACGTCCAAACCGCCATGACGCCGACCACACGCAGCGTTGCTGGACACGCTCAGGAAGGACGGGTATGACCCCGCAGGACATCGACGCCGTGGTCTTGGTGGGCGGCAAGGGGACCCGGCTGCGACCGCTCACCCTGTCCGCTCCCAAGCCGATGCTGCCTACGGCCGGTGTGCCCTTTCTGCACCACCTGCTCTCCCGCATCCATGCGGCCGGCATCCGGCACGTGGTGCTGGGCACGTCGTTGCAGGCTGAGGTGTTCTCCGCGCACTTCGGTGACGGTTCCGCACTGGGGTTGGACATCGAGTACGTGACCGAGGCCGAGCCGCTGGGTACCGGTGGCGGCATCCGCAACGTGGCGGACAGGCTCCGCGGTGAGCACACGCTGGTGTTCAACGGCGATGTCCTCGGCGGCACCGATCTGCGCGCGGTGCTGTACACCCACCTGACCACGGAGGCCGACGTGACGATGCACCTGGTGCGGGTCGGTGATCCCCGCGCGTTCGGGTGTGTGCCCACCGACGCGGACGGCCGGGTGACGCAGTTTCTGGAGAAGACCGAGGACCCGCCTACCGACCAGATCAACGCGGGTTGTTACGTGTTCCGTCGCGAGGTGCTGGAGTCGATCCCTACCGGTCGCCCGGTGTCGGTGGAGCGGGAGGTGTTCCCCGCCCTGTTGACCGCGGGTGCGCGGGTGCAGGGCCACGTCGACTCCGCCTACTGGCGCGACATGGGTACCCCGGAGGACTTCGTCCGGGGCTCGGCCGATCTCGTCCGTGGCATCGCCCCCTCCGGCGCACTGCCCGGCAAGACGGGGGAGTCGCTGGTTCTCGACGGGGCGACGGTTCATTCCACCGCACTGCTGCTCGGTGGCACAGTGATCGGCACGGGTGCCACCATCGGTGAGGGGGCGCGGTTGGACGGCGCCGTGGTGTTCGACGGGGCCCGGGTCGAGGCGGGTGCCATCGTCGAGCGCTCGATCATCGGCTTCGACGCGCGGGTCGGGCAACGGGCGCTGGTCCGGGACGGCGTGATCGGCGACCGTGCGGTGGTGGGCTCACGGTGCGAGTTGCTCCGTGGGGCCCGGGTGTGGCCGGACGTGACGCTTCCGGACGGCGGTATCCGCTTCTCGACGGACGTCTGAGCTGAGCACGCCGGCTCGTCGACCCCCGGTGCGCACCTGGCAAACTGCGTAGATGACCGCGCCCCGACCACCACGGTTCGACATCACGCGGACCCAGCTCAAGAACTTCAGGAACATCGCCCGCTGCGACATCTCCCTCTCATCGTTGGCCCTGCTGGTCGGACCCAACGGCTCGGGTTAGAGCAACGTGTTGGACGCGTTGCGGCTCACCGCCGACTCGCTGAACACCAGCCTGAACACGCCATGCGCGAGCGCGGCGTCCCGTGTCACCCGGCAGGAGTGCCCTTTGACGAGTTCGCTGTTCGGGTCCGACCGAGTCGAAGTCGTCGTCCGTGACGGCGTGCGGGTCGGTCCACGTGCCCGCGCCGATTCGTCGACCGCGAAGCCAGCTCGTTCAGCAAGCGGAACTGAGGGCTGTCGACACCTTGATCGGCTGTGAGTCCCACCGAGCGCGTCTGGCGGCCGGACTTCGTCGTTGACGTCCGCACGGTGCTCCGCCCGCTCTCGCGGGGGCGCGGTGACCCCGCGATGCGCACCGCCGGCGACGTCGTGTGGCGAGCGTCGAACACGCCGGCGGGTGCGGCGAGCCTCGCGCTGAGCCGCGGCCCCGACGCCACCGTGCACGCGCGTGCCTGGGGCCCGGGCGCGCAGTGGGTGCTCGACGGTGTCCCGGTGCTGTTGGGGGCCGATGACGACCCGAGCTCGTTCGTCGGCCACCACGAGCGGATCACGGCCGCCCAACGCGCGCTGCCGCACCTACGGCTGGGGGCGACGGGTTCGGTGTGGGACGCCCTGCTGGGCGCGGTGCTCGAGCAGAAAGTCACCGGCCTCGAGGCGCGACGCTCGTGGCGCGAACTCAGCTGGCGCTTCGGTGAGCCCGCACCGGGCCCGGTGCCCGACGGCCTGCGCCCCCCGCCGACGCCTGCGGCGCTGCTGGCGATCCCGGAGTGGGAGTGGCACCGCGCCGGGGTGGACCTCGTCCGACGCCGCACCCTGCTCGCCGCGGCCAGCGTTGCCCCCCGGCTCGAGCGCGCGGCGCGGCTGCGGGGGGAACCCGGTCGTGCCCTGCTGCGCAAGGTCCCCGGTATCGGAGTGTGGACCGCGGCGGAGGTGGCGCAGCGCGCCTGGGGTGACCCGGACGCCGTCAGCTTCGGCGACTTCCACATCCCCACCGTGGTGGGCTGGGCGCTGGTGGGGCGGCCGCTGGACGATGCGGGGATGGCCGAGGTGCTCGCCCCCTACGCGCCGCAGCGCCAGCGCGCCGTACGGCTGTTGGAGGCCACCGGTGCCCCGCGTTCGCGGTTCGGTCCTCGGCTGAGCCCCCGCGACTTCCGACGGAGCTAGCCGTCGTGGGCGGGAGAGGTCCTCAGGCGAGCCGGTCCAGCCCCAGCCGCACCAGGGCGGCGATGGTGTCGTGGGCGGCGGTCTCGGGGAGCGCATCCACCGACCACCACCGCAGGTCCACCGACTCGGCGCTGCGCTCGATCACCGCCCCGGGTGCGGCCCGCACCACGAAGCGCACGTCGAGGTGGCGCGTCGGCACTCCGCCGGAGCAGATGATCGGGTGGGTGTCCAGGTGCAACACCTGCTCGGTGATCACCAGCTCGGCGCACCCCGACTCCTCCCGCGCCTCGCGCAGCGCCGCGTCAACGAGCGTGTCGTCGACGGCGGGCTCGCAGTGCCCACCCAGCTGGATCCAGCGCCCCACCCGCGGGTGCAGGGTGAGCAGCACGTGGCGTGCGTCGGCGTCGAGGACCAGCGCGGAGGCGGTGAGGTGCCCGGGGGTGCACGAGCGCAGGCACGCGTCGGCGCGCGCCGCGAGGAAGGCGAGCATGGTGTGCCGCAGGGCATTCTGGTCGGTGCTGGGTGCATGCCAGCCGCTCAGCACCGCCACCGCGGAGGAGTGCAGCGAGACCGCACTCACAGCTCCACCAGCGCGGCCAGGGGGTCCTTCGGCTCCCGCACGTCCAACGGCGTCACCGGGTGCCCGATCGCCACCGCCCCCATCGGCTGCCAGTCCGGGCGCAACCCGAGCTCGGAGGTCACCAGCTCCGGGGTGAAGATCGTCGAGCCCACCCAGCACGAGCCCAGGTCCTCCGCGGCCAGCGCCACCAGCAGTGCCTGCACCGCCGCGCCGACCGCCACGGTGAACATTGTCTGCTCCGCGGCGCGCCGGGCCTCGTCAGGGTAGCGGTGCGCGCCGTCGGGCACGCAGAACGGGATGAGCAGCTCGGGGGCGTCACGTAGGAGCTGACCGCGGGCCACCCTGGCCTCCACCGCGTCGGGGTGCAGACCGTCACCGGTCAGGTCCGCGCGCCACGCGGCGGCCATGGCGTCGAGCAGGTGCCGGCGCCGTGCTGGGGTGCGCAGCCAGGCGAAACGGACACCGGCCGTGTGATGGGGTGCTGGCGCGGTCAGGGCCAGGCCCACCGCCCGGCGCACTGCGTCGGGGTCCACCGGCCGGGAGGTGAACGCGCGCACCGAGCGGCGCCGCAGCAGCGCCTGCCCTCGCCCCTGCACGAGGCCGGCGCACCGACCCTGCTCCAGCGCCTCGGCGGTACCGAGCCAGAACAGGTCCTCGGCGCCGGGCCGCACCAGTTCACGCGCCGTTGAACCGTCGTCGATCGGGACCAGACCGCGCAGCACTGCCACCGGGATGCCACTCAGCTTGCCCTGCACCAGGTCGGCCGCCGAGGCGACCTCGTCGGCCACGGCCACCTCGGTGACCAGCAGGTCGTTGCCGTGGCTGTCGGTTCCCCCGGCGTAGCGGTGCACCACGGCGAGCCCGGCCGAACCGATGGCGGCGTCGGTTTGCCCCACCCGCCAGGCCCGCCCCATCGTGTCGGTGACCACGACCGCCACCCGCACCCCGAGCAACTGCGCCAGCTCGGCGCGCAGCCCGGCCGCACTCGCGTCCGGGTCCAGCGGCAGCAGCGCCAACTCTTCGGAGTCCACATTGGATCCGTCTACCCCCGAGGCGGCCTGCACCAGGCCGAGGCGGCTCTCGGTGATGAGCGTGCGACCGCGGCTGGCCAGCACCCGCACCGACTCGGCCAGCACCAGTTGCCTGCGCGCTGCGTCACGCTCGACGGGGTCGGCGGGCGCAGCCACCAGCCGGCCCTCCACCTTGGAGACGACCTTGCTGGTCACCACGATCACGTCGTCGTCGGTGATCCACGGAGCCGACGTGGCGATGGCGCCGGCCAGGTCGTCGCCTGGGCGGAACTCGGGCAGGCCGGGCACCGGCAGTATCCGCACCTCACCGGGTGCGGCGTGATCGCGCACCATCACCAGCTCGACCCGGCCAACTCGAGTGCGGTGCGGGCGATGGCGGCGGTGGCCTGCGGGTCGGTCATGAGCAGGGGAACGCTGGCCACCCGCACCCCGGGCACGTCGGCGGTGTCGCCGGTGTGCACCATCCAGGCGTCGAGCAGCCCGGTGCCCGACCGCGCCCCGTAGTGTCGGCCGACGGCCTCGGCCGAGGTCTGGACGCCGATCGTCTCCAGGCACACGTCCGCCATCCCCCGCAGCGGCGCCCCACCGACGATGGGGGAGAGCCCCACCACCGGTGCCGGTGCCGTGCGCAGCGCTGCCCGGATACCCGGGACGGCCAGCACGGCTCCGATGCTCACCACCGGGTTGGATGGCGCGAGCACCACCGCGTCGGCCTCGGCGATCGCCGCGAGCACCCCGGGGGCCGGTGCGGCCTGCTCGGCGCCCACCTGGACGAAGGAGTGCGTGAGCACCTGCGCGCGGTGGCGCACCCACCACTCCTGGAAATGGATCGCCCGCTGCGTCGAATCGGCGGGGTCGGTGATCACCACGTGCGTCTCGCAGCGGTCGTCGGTCACCGGCAACAGCCGCACCCCCGGCCGCCAGCGGGTGCACAGTGCCTCGGTGACCGCCGAGAGCGGGTAGCCCGCCCGGAGCATGCGGCTGCGCACCAGGTGGGTGGCGATGTCCTTGTCGCCGAGGCCGAACCAGTCCGGGTCGGCGCCGTAGGCGGCCAGCTGCTCCTGCACTACCCACGTCTCCCCGGACTGGCCCCAGCCACGCTCGGGATCGATCCCGCCGCCCAGGGTGTACATGCAGGTATCCAGGTCGGGGCAGATCCGCAACCCGTGCAGCCACACGTCGTCGCCCACGTTGACCACGGCGGCCACCTCGTGCGGACAGTCGGGTGCACCCAGGCCGAGCAGCGTCGTCAGCCCCTGCAGGAACCGGGCGCCGCCCACCCCACCGACCAGCACCGTCACCTTCACGGAGAGCGAGCCTAAGTGCAGTGGGCGCCGGGCCCGCCCTCAGCTCTCCCGCCGGGCCCGCCCTCAGCTCTCCCGAAGGGTCGTCACGGTGCGGAGCTTGGCCACGAACACCAACGCGAGACCGACGGCCACCGCGGCAGCCGCGACCACCGCCGCGACCAGCAAAGCGAGTTGGCTGGTGGGGATCGCCACCAGGGGTGGGCTGAAGCTGAACAACGGGGTGAGTACCCGGGTGGTGATCGTGGTCATCATCAGCCCGATCGGCACCCCCAACACGAGGCTGACGGCCAGGGTGATCGACGCCTCGATCGCGGGCGGGGTGAGCACCTGCCCGGTGGTGGCCCCCAACGAGCGCAGCACGGCGTACTCCCGGCGTCGTTCCAGCACCAGGAAGGCCCCGAGCAGCGCGATACCCAGGGTGGCGATGACCACGGTGCCCGCCACCTCGATCCGGCTGAGCCCGCCCAGGTTCAGGGTGGCCAGGGTCGACTGCTCCTTGGCGAGCGCATCGTTGAACGTCAGCACGGTGAAGCCAGCCGACGGTCCGGCCGCCTGGGTGAGCCGGGCCGCGACGGTGGTGACGTCGGCACCCGGGGTCAGCCGGGCGAGGTAGAAGTCGGGGGCGGGGACGGCGGTGCTGGTCACCGGTGGCGCAGCTGTCGTGGCCGGTGGGGTGGCCCCGGCGACGGTGGGCAGCGCGTACGCCCCGGTCCCGAACATCAGGTCGGCCCCTGGCACGGCCGGCGTCGCGGTGCTGAACTCACCGACCGCGTGCAGCAGGACGTTGCGGGTGCCGCCGCGTCCGTCGGACAGCCCCACGTTGACGGGGTCGCCGACCACCACGTTGAAGTCCTTGGCGAACGCGGCGGAGATCAGCACCGCGGTCGAGTCGGTGGCCAGCGAGGTCGCGGTCACCGGCTGGCCGGCGGCGTCGATCGGGCCCGCGGGCACCGTGGCGAGGAAGCTGCCTGGTTCCACTGCGTACGCGACCCGCTTGTCGGTACCGACGGTCAGGGACACGATCCGCACCGGGGTGGACGCCGCGATGTCGGGGTTCTGCAGCGGCGGGACCGTCGGCGGGGTGGTCTGGGCTGGGGTGACACGCAGGTCGGCGCCGATGGACAGCGCCGCCTCCACCCGTTTCGCGCCGTCGTAGGTGTTCACGAACGAGAGCAGGTTTGTGCCGAACGCGACCGCGAGCACGCCGATCAGCGCGGTGGCCGCGCTGCGTCCGGGGCGCCGGCCCAGCCACCGCAGCGCCGCTGATGGCCACGAGCCCAGGGGTCGGGCCCGCTGCGGCGCGGTCGCCCGAGCCAACCACCAGGTGGCCACGCGCAGCCCGAACAGCGCGACGCCGATCCACAGCGCGAGGGGCGCGAGCAGCAGGTAGAACGACAGCGAGAGCGTCTGGCCCTCGGTGGAGGCGGTGCGGAAGCCGCCGCTGACGTAGTTGACGGCGAGCACGCCCAGCCCGATCCCGATCGCGACCAGGTCGAGGCGACGGCGACGCCAGGCAGAGTCGGCCGCCGGGTCGAGCTGCGCGCGCTGGGCGGCCACCCCCGAGCGCCGTGCCGTTCGGCTGGAGGCCCGCAGGGTCACGGCGGTGACGGTCAGCCCGACGAGCAGGGCCAGGCCGGCGGAGAGGACGAGGCTGCTGACGTTGACGCCCTGCCAGCTACCTGCCCCCAGCAGGATCGTCACCGCGACGGCGGCCAAGCCGAGTCCGACGACGCTGCCGCCGACCCCGATCCCGACGGACAGCACCGCCGACAGCCGGGACACCTGGGCGTCGGTCGCACCCCGCAGCCGAAGCAGCGCCATCTCCCGCCGCTGGGCGGCGCCGATCGACCCGGCGGTGGCCACCGCGAGCCCGGCGGCCACCAGCACCCCCGGCAGGCCGAGGAACAGGAACAGGACCTTGGCGTTGGTGGCGTCGTTCTTGGCCGCGCCCAGCGCGTCACCCAGGTTGTCCAGGACGGTGATCTGGCCCGGTGCGGTGCGCTCCAGGGTGCGCCGCAAGCCGGTCGAGCGGGTGAGGGCCGTGGCCGGGTCGGCGGCGAAGGCCGTGCGGTCGAGGGTGATGTGCTCCTGCAGGCTGACGACCCCCAAGGCGGCCGCACCCGAGCCGGCCACCGCCGTGGCGCTGCTGGGTGGGGTAGCGGCGGTGGCACCCAGCGCCGGCAGGATCGTGCTAGTGAAGGTGGCGTAGTCGACGACCATGGCGTCCGGGACGTAGGCGACGTTGCCCTGGTTGTCGCCGGTGAGCACCGCGAACCAGGTGTCGGCCTTGCGCAGGTCGACGGTGCCGCCGACGGGGACGGCGACGACGGTCGACGATCCCGGCACCTGGATCCGGGCGGTCGAGCCGGGGATGGTGGTCGGTGAAACCAGGGAGTCGGTGATCAGCGCCCCCTGGGTGAGGCTGCCGGTCTCCTTGCGCACCCAGTCGTGCCGTGCCAGGTAGGACGGGTCCACGGCGAACACGCGGACCGTGCGCGCCGCTGCGGCACCGGGCAACTGCACCGGTAGGTCCACCGATGCGAACGGCTCCACCCGGCTGACCTGCGGCCGGGCCGCGAGCTGGGACGCGATCGGTCCAGGCGCGCTCCGGGGTGAGCTGATCAACGCCTGCATGTCGATCTGCACGGGCGCGATGGCCTGCTGGGTCATCTTCTGCGCGGAGGTGTCCACGAAGAACGCGGTGGCCGCGAACAGCGAGACGGGCACGGCCACGCCGAGCAGCCCGATCAGCAGGCGGCGCGGCGAGCGCAGCACCGTGCGCAACGCCAGGCGGGTGATCACGAACCCACCCCCGCGCTCGCGGGGTCACCGGTCAGCGTGACGGCCCCGGGTGCCCTGGGCGCCCCGGGCCCGTCGGCTTCCATTTCCGCGAGGCGCCCGGAGTGCAGGTGCAGCACCCGGTCGGCGTGCGCGGCCACGCGCGGATCGTGGGTCACCAGCACCACGGTTGTCTGCTGCTGGCGTGCCGCGGTGACCAGCACGCGGGTGATCTCCTGGGCGTTGTGGCTGTCCAGGCTGCCGGTCGGCTCGTCGGCGAGGACCAGCGTCGGGCGGTGCACCAGGGCCCTGGCGATCCCGATCCGCTGCTGCTGGCCACCGGAGAGCTGGTCGGGCAGGTGGTCGGCCTGGGCGGCCATCCCCACCTGCTCGAGCATCTCGCTCACCCGGTCGCGGCGCTCGGCCCTGGTGACCCCCGCGAGGAGCAGCGGGACCTCGACGTTCTCGGCGGCGGTGGCGGCGGGCAGCAGCGCGAGATTCTGGAACACGTACCCGCAGGTCGTGCGCCGGAACGTGGACTGGGCCCGACCGCGCAAGGACTGCCAGTCGCGGCCGGCGACGTGCACGGTGCCGCCATCGGGCCGGTCGAGCCCACCGAGCAGGCCCAGCAGGGTCGACTTGCCACACCCGCTGGGCCCCATCAGGGCGAGCACCTCTCCGGCCGGGACGCGCAGGCTGATGCCGGTCACAGCCTGCACGGCGGTGGACCCGGACCCCCAGGTACGGCGGAGATCGACCGCCTCGACGAGCACGTCTTGGCCGACGGGGGACCCGGTGGTTCCCGTGTTCCCGGCCGCTGTGGTGAACTCAGTGGTCACCGTGGTTCTCCTCGGACAGCAGGCCGTCGGTCATCTGCAGCCGGATACCGGCCCGGGCGGCGACGGCGGGGTTGTGGGTGACGGTGACGATCGCGATGTTGCTGGTGCGGCGCAGCTCGTCGAGGAGGTCGAGGATCTCCTCGGAGGTCGCCTCGTCGAGTTCACCGGTGGGTTCGTCGGCCAGCAGCACCCGCGGGCCGCCCGCCAGCGCGACGGCCACCGCAGCGCGCTGGGCTTGCCCGCCGGAGAGCTGGTGGGGGCGCCGGCGCGCCTGGTCGGTGAGACCCACCCGGGCGATCAGCCCGTCGACCGCCGGACCTGCCCGCTCGCCGGCGAGCTCCAGCGGCAGCGCGACGTTCTCCCGGACGGTGAGTAGTGGGTGCAGGTTGTCGCGCTGCAGCATCACCCCCAACGAGCTGCGCCGCAGCTGCGCCCGACGGTCCTCGTCGAGCCGCCCGATGTCCTCGCCGTCGATCAGCACCTGGCCGGCACTCGGGGTCACCAGACCGCCGAGCACGTTCAGCAGGGTGCTCTTGCCACTGCCGGACGGGCCCACCACGCTCACCCACGACCCGGTGGGGATCGTGATGTCGGTGCCGCGCAGCGCGATCGTCTCGAGCTGGGCGTCCCGATAGATGTGGTAGAGCCCCACGCCGGTGAGGGCCGCAGCACGCGTGCCGGCCACAGTGACGCTCACGGGCCGGGCCGGAAGGTGGCGAGCAGGTCCATGGCGCCCTGGGCGTCCCAGTTCTGCGCCGACACCGTGGCCCCGTACTCGAGGCGGTAGGAGCCGGCCGGACCAGGCAGGTACGTCCGGACGACATGCGCGGTCTGTGCCTTGCCGGTCACGGCGTTGGTGGCTGCGTCGCGGGTGAACTCCAGGCTTGCCCCCGCCAGTCCGCTGATCGTCACCGCCTTGGCCGGTTGGGTGAGCGCGAAGCCCGCCACGCCGGTGCCGCTGGCGTCCGCCCTCGCCTGCGCCATGGGATCGCCGGAGCCGGTGACCAGGGCGATGGTCAGGAAGTCGCTGGGGCCGGTGTAGGCGGCATCACCGTTCGCACCGACCACCATCGGGCCAGGGGCCGACACGGTGTACTTCAACGTCGGATGGGTGAAGGAGACGGTGGGAGCCTCGGCCCCCGCGGCCTCACCGCCCGCGGCGGCAGGCGCCCCGCTGGTCGGTGCCGCGCCCGCACCCGCGGCGGCCGCGTCCGGCGCCTCCGACGAAGAACACCCCGCCAGCGCGCCCACCGAAACCACCACGACGGCCACCCACTTCGACCCAGACATTCGCATGTGCGCCAAGGTAGGAACCGCGTCATGAGAGGACCGTGTGAGCGCCGACGTCGGTGCCGGCCGGGTGATCACCCACGGTGTCGGCACCGGCGTAGGTGGCCACCACCGCGGGGCTGCGGGACAGCAGGAGCACCCCCAGCAGGCAGGCGATCACGCCAGCGACTTCCAACACCACCGCCACCGGCGCGCGGCTCACCGTCTCGCCGAACAACGTCGCACCCACCGACACCCCAGCCACCGGCTCCACCGCGAACAACGCGCCGACGGCGGCCGCCGGAGCTCCGGCGCGGAACGCCTCCGCCGCCAGGGTCAGGGTCAGCACGGCGGCCACGATCAGCGCCCACAACGGCCAGCTGACGACGACCGACGTCCACCCAGCCTCACTGCGGACGCCGACGGCCTTGGCGAACCCGGCGAACAGGCCGTTCACCAGCCCAGCCGAGGCCGCGAAGCAGACGGCGCGCGTAGCGGGGCGGCGCCCGCGGGCGGTGTACATCAGCCCACCGACCACCAGCCCGGTCGCCGCACTCCCGGCCAACCATGCGCCGCCCGCGGCCGGCCCGGTTCCCGGCCCGGGCCTGGCGGCCAGCAGGGCCACGGCGAGGCCCACGCATACCAAGGCCCCGGCAGCGAGGTCACGCCCGCGGATTCGTTGGCCGGTCAGCGTTGCCCCCAGCGGCAGCGCGAAGAGCAGTCCGCTGACCAGCAGCGGCTGGACGAGGGAGACGGACCCCACCCGCAGGGCGGCGAACTCGAGCAGGAACCCCACGCCGTCGAGACCGACGCCGAACAGCCACAGCGGGTGCCGCACGACATTGCGCAACGGTGGCGCGGCGCGCGACGCGCCGACACCGGTGATCACCGGGGGGAGCGCGGCCCGCTGTTGGAAGACGGCGCCGCTCGCGTAGGACAATGCTGCCCCGAGGGCGGCCAGCACCGCCAGCAAGGTGGCGCTCACCCGGCGCTCACCCCGCGCCCGCCCTGGCGTCGACTGGTGACCAGCCCATGGTCATGAGTTCTCCTGCGCTTGCTCCGAGCCCGGTCCTCGTCGCAACGAGTCTCTCATCCCCTCCACACCCGCGGCTGGCAGTGTGGAGCCGTGCGCGTGCTGGTCGTCGACGACGACGTGAACCTCGCCGCGATGCTGCGACGCGGGTTGACCGAGGACGGTTACCGGGTCGATGTCGTCGGTGACGGTACCCAGGCGATCTGGCAGGCGTCCGAGACCGCCTACGACGTCGTCGTGCTCGACGTGATGCTTCCCGGAGCCGACGGGTTCTCGGTGTGCCGCCAGCTTCGAGCGGCCGACGTGTGGACCCCGGTGCTGATGCTGACCGCCCGCACGGCAATGGCCGACCGGGTGACCGGACTGGACACCGGCGCCGACGACTACCTGGCCAAGCCGTTCGGCTTCGCCGAACTCACCGCTCGCCTGCGGGCCCTGACCCGACGCGGAGCCCGCCCCCGCCCCACCGTCTTGCAGGCCGGCGATCTGCGGCTCGATCCGGCCAGTCGTCAGGTGTGGCGGGGGCCGGCGGGCATCGATCTGTCGGCGACCGAGTTCCTCCTGCTCGAGCTTTTCCTGCGCAACGTCGACACGGTGCTGACGCGCACGGTGATTACCGAGCAGGTGTGGGACTGGGCGTCCGACAGCGTCAGCAACGTCGTCGACCAGTACGTCTCCTACCTGCGGCGCAAGATCGACCGGCCTTTCGGGGTGGAGCAGCTGGTCACCGTTCGTGGAGCCGGCTACCGGCTGCTGGGTGAGCCACGCCCCGGCGACGAGCAGCCGACGGGGGGGAGCGCATGCCTGTCCGGACCCGGCTGACCGTGCTGTTCACCCTGGGCAGCGCGGTGCTGATGGCTGTGGTCAGCAGCCTGTTCCTGCTCGGCCTGCGGACCGGGCTCACCGGCAATCTCGACGCCACCCTGAGCGCCCGGACCGGAGACGTCATCGCTGCCCTGCGGGGTGATCCCACCGCGGCGGTGTCGGCCGAGACGGGCAACGGGATCTACGTCCAGATCCTGTCGGCGACCGGCACGGTCGTGGATGCCTCGGACGCCCTCGGCGGCCAAGCCCTGCTGACCGCGGCGCAGGCCCGCCTGGCCAGGTCGGAGGCGGTGGGCCTGGACACCTCCGTGTTCCTGGCAGCGACCTCCCCGTCCTCGACCAACGCCGGGACCCAGGACCTCCGGGTCATGGCGGTGCCGGGGCCGAACGGGCTGGTCGTGGCCGCGGCCACCAGCCGCGACACCCTGGACAACGCCGTCGGCCGGGCCAGCTGGCAGCTGCTCGCGTTCGGGGTGCTGCTGGTGGCGACGGCGGGGGTGGGCTCGTGGCTGCTGGCCGCGCCGCGTTGCGCCCGGTCGAGCTCATGCGTCGCCAGGCCGCGCAGCTCCCGCTGCACGACGCCGCGGAGGGCGTCACCGTGCCGTCGACGGGTGACGAGGTGTCCCGGCTGGCGGTGACGTTCAACGACCTGCTCTCCCGCCTGCACCACGCGCTCGACCGCGAACGGGCGTTCGTCGCCGACGCGGGCCACGAGCTGCGCACGCCCCTGACGGTGCTGAAGGGCGAGCTCGAGCTCGGTCGTCGCCCGGGGCGCACCCGCGAGAGCCTGCTGGCCACGGTGGAGGTCGCGGCGTTCGAGACCGAACGGCTGACCCGCCTGACCGAGGATCTGCTCGTCCTCGCGCGCAGCAACGAGGGGACAGCCGGCGGGTGGGTGGAGCTCGACGTCACCGCCCTGGTCGACACCGCGGCCCGGGCGTTGGCCCGCGTGGCCGAGGACCGGCACGTCCGGTTGCCCACGCCCGAGTCGGGCGCGGTGTGGGCATCAGCTGACCCGGGCGGGCTGCGCCGGGCGGTGGACAACGTGCTGGTGAACGCGCTGCGCTTCGCGCCAGCCGGCACCACGATCGACGTCACCGTGCTCCGACGTGACGCTCGCGCCGTCGTCACCATCCCCGACCACGGGCCGGGGTTTCCTCCGGAGTTCCTGCCCGTCGCCTTCGAACGGTTCACCCAGGCGGACACCACCCGCCACCGCAACGTCGGCGCCGACGCGCTGCACGGCTCGGGGCTCGGGCTGGCCATCGTCGCAGCGATCATGGCCGATCACCAGGGAACGGCGTCGGTGCACAACCACGTCGAGGGCGGTGCGGTGGTGACGCTGAGCTGGCCCGCGCCGACGCCGGCTGCGGGCGCGGCCGCTCACATCATCGCGACATGACCGCTGCGCGACAGTGAACGGATGACACCTACGGCGGCACCGGACCGCAGCCGGCTACGCGGGCCGGCCTCCCGCCCCGGTTGGCCGGTGGCCGCTCAGCTCGGCCGGGCACCGTCGGCAGGCCCACCCGCGCGGGGTTACCCGCTCGACCCTCTCGGTCTCCTGCGCACACTCCACCGGCTGCCGAGTTCGGTTCGCTGGACGGTGCTGAGCCTGTGGACCGTTCTGTTCACCGTCATCCACGGCGGGTCACTGGCCGGGTCTTGGCACTACTTCGACACCGGGGCCCGCGCCCTGATCGCGGTGTCTGATCCGAGCGGCGGGTTGCACCTGTACCACAGCCACCCCGAGCTGCAGTTCGGACCGATCAGCCTGCTCGCCGCCCTCCCGTTCACCCTCCTGCCGCTCGCCTGGGCCAAGGTCACCGCAGTCGTGGTCATGAGCGCGGCGGGCCTGGTGTTCGTGGCCCTGGCCTCCAGGCTGCTGCCGGCCGGCGCCCGCGGTCAGATCCTGCTCCTGCCCTCCTGTTCATCCCGGTGTGGGAGGAACTCGCGGCCCGTGCGGGACACCTCGACGACGTGCTCGCCCTCACCCTGGCGCTGGGTGCCCTGCTCACCCTCCGGCAACGCCGGGCCGACACCACCGCGGTGTTGCTGGGGCTCGCGGTCGGCGCCAAGCCGTGGGCGCTTCCGTTCGTGTTCCTGCTGCTCGCGTTGCCCGCGGACCGACGGCTGCGGGCGGTGGGCTGGTGGACGGCCGTCGTCGCAGCCACCTGGCTGCCGTTCGTGCTGGGTGAACCCCGAACGCTGGCGGCAGCAGGGTTCCGCATCCCCAACTCGGCGGGGTCGGCACTGCGGGTGTTCGGGGTGAGCGATCCGCATACGCCGGTGTGGTGCCGGGCGGCGCAGCTGGTGGTCGGGGCGGCGGTCGCCTACGCGTTGTGGCGACGCGGCCGGCCCGCGGCGATCCTGCTCGGCGTCATCGCGGTGCGGCTGCTGCTCGACCCTGGCACGTGGAGCTATTACACCGCCGGCCTACTGGCCGCGACCATGATCGTCGACCTCGTCGTACCGCCCCGCCGGTGGCCGCTGCCGTGGCTCACTGTGGGGGCCTTCGTGCTGGTCTACGTGCCGGCCTACGTCCACGTCGAGCTGTTGGCGTCACAGTCGGTCCAGGGGTATCTGCGAGCCGGCTACCTGTTGGCGGTGTTGCTGGCGATCTTCCAGCTGCCGATGCCCGACGCGCGCTGCGGTGCCGCCGACGCCGATCGACCGTGGTCTACTCGCGTCACCGGGTGCGATGCTCGCTGCTCGAGCCCGGCGCGGACGCGGTGAGCGGCTCATTCCAGGCGGTGACCGGCTCCGCGCACCGTGGCGATGTGGTGGCGGCCGAGCTTGCGGCGCAGATGCCGGATGTAGACGTCGACGATGTTCGAGCCGGGGTCGTAGTCGTAGCCCCAGACTAGGTTGAGCAGCTGCTCACGGCTGAGGACCTGCCCCGGGTGGCGGAGCAGGGTCTCGGCGAGCGCGAACTCCCTGGCGGTCAGCTCCGCCAGGCGCCCGGCGACGGTGACTCGCCGGGTGCGTAGGTCCAGCGCGAGCTCGCGGTGGCGGAGCACGGTTGATTCGGCGGCGCGGTCGGGTTGCAGCCGCAGCCGGATCCGGGCGAGCAGTTCGTCGATGCGGAACGGTTTGGGCATGAAGTCGTCGGCCCCGGCGTCGAGGATGTCCACGGTGTCCTGCAAAGAGGTGCGGGCGGTGAGCACGATCACCGGCAGGGCGCTGCGGGCGGCCCGGAGTTCGGCGAGGACGGCGGCTCCGTCCAGGCCGGGCAGGCCGAGGTCGAGCACCATCAAATCGGCCTCGCCCGAGCGGGCGAGGTGCAGGGCGGTGCGGCCGTCGGTAGCGACGGTGACGGCGTATCCGTTGGAGGACATGCCCTGGGAGAGGAACGCGGCGATCCGCGGTTCGTCTTCGGCGATCAGGATGCGGGTCATGCGAACTCGTCCGCGTCCTCGGCGGGCAGGTTCGGTTGCGACGGGAAGATCAGCGTGAACACCGCGCCGATGCCGGTGGGGTTGTCGGTCAGCTCGACCCGGCCGTCGTGCGCCGCGGTGATGGCGGTCACGATGGCCAGCCCGAGTCCGCTACCGCGGTCACCGGGGCGATGGGTGGTCCCCCGGCGAAGCGGTGAAAGATGCGTTCGCGATCGGATGCGGGCACGCCCGGACCTTCGTCGGCGACCCACAGCCGGACCTCGCCGTCCTGCCGGTGGCGGCCCAGGTGGATGGGGGCGCCGGGTGGGCTGTGAGTGTCGGCGTTGCTGGCCAGCTCCAACACGGCCTGACTGAGCCGGTCCCGGTCCACGACCACCGGTCCGGTGCCGATCCCGTCCAGCACCCAACGTCGATCGGCGAGGGTGCTGACCTTGGCGTGAATGCCGTGGGTGAGCTCGGTGAGGTCGACGAGGTCGAGCGCCACGAAGTCGGGGCGCTCGGCGCGGCTCAACATGAGCAGGTCGTTGACCAGGCGGTTCATCCGATCCAGCTCGTCCTGCAGGACGGTGACGATCCGGGCGCGGTCGGCGTCGGCGTCGGTGCGCTCGAGCAACTCGAGGTGGCCGCGGATGACGGTGATGGGAGTGCGGAGCTCGTGACCGGCGTCGGCGATGAAGCCGCGCTGTGCGGTGAACGCGGCGGCGAGGCGGTCGAGCATCCGGTTGAACGTTCCGGCGAGCGCGCTGAGTTCGTCGTGCCCACGGACGGGTAGCCGCTCGCGCAGATCGGTGTCGGTGATGATGCTGTTGGCGGCCGCGGTCACCTGGCGCACCGGGCGCAGCACCCGCCCCGCCACCAGCCACGCGATCAGCGACACCAGCACCAACGCGGCTCCGGAGGTGGCGGCGCCGATTCCGATGACCCGGTTGACCGCGGCGTAGGCGGACGCGGGCAGGACCGCGTAGACGAGGACCGCTCGCGGCGGCCCGGAGCCGAGGCCGGCGGGGACGGCGACGTAGCGCACCTCACCGACCGCGCTGGAGACCTGGCCGTACGTCAGCGCGGTGACCGCGCCCCACCGGCGCACCAGATCCTGGTCCTGGTCGGGATGCGCCCCGGAGCTGGGGTCGACGTGGCCGTTGACGACGCCGTCGAGCAGGGTGATCAGGGCGGCGTCGGGTTCGATCGTGCTCACCGCGAGGTGGGCGGCGAGCAGCTGCTCGATGGTTGTGAAGGGTTCGCCGGTCTTCGGGTCGAAACCCGAGGTGGCGATGGTCTGCGCCTCGGCCGCCTCCAGGCGCAGCTCGGTGTCGATCCGCTGGTTGACGTCCGCCCGCAACACCACCCGGGTGGCCAGCAGCGCCGTGCCCAACGCCAGGGCGAGCAGCAGGACGTACCAGCCCAGGATGCGCACCCGGGCCGACGACGGCGCCAAGAAGCCCCGCCACCAGCCGCTGGGCGAGACGGGGGTTGGCGGGTTCGCCGGGTTGTCGAGCAGGCGTGGCATGGCGGTCCTCGCTGGTGGTGACGCCCGTGGCACGCGCGGGCGTTGGTCGACTCTTCGTACCGGAGCCCGTCGGCGATCGTCGCGAAGATGAAGACACTTTCACGCTCGGGTCACGGGACACTCATGTTCGCCGGGCACAGTCACTCCCATGAGCCGACAGACAGTCCCCGTGATCGTCGTGGCACCAGCCGCGGTCGAGACCGGTGCCCGTCGTCAGCTCATCGCGGGCCTGCCGGGTACGGACTGGCGGGGCGCACTCCAAAGACCCCTCAGCGTCGCAAGCGCGGCGCTGGGGGGGAGTCCATCACCGCACCACCAACCAGAAGGCAGTGTGATTCCCATGACCAGTGCAGGAAATTTCGAGGCCGCTGAGACAGCTGAGGGCCCCGAAGGCGCCGAAGGTCCCGAGGCCGCTGAGGCCCCCGAGGCCGCTGAGGGTCCCGAGGCCGCTGAGGCCCCCGAGGCCAACGACTGATCTCGAGCACGGCTTGTACGCTCCGGAGGCCGGGCACCCAAGGGTCCCTGGCCTCCGGAGCTGTCCGGGCAGGGCGCGGCCGGCGCCCCGGTGCGGGGAACGGGTCGGGGGGGTCATTCCGCTCGGTAAGACCCAGCGCTGCGACCGGCGGTTGACGCCCTTGACACGTCGTCCAGGACCAGCTCTCGAGAGGCACCCAGATGCAGACCATTCGGTACCGGGGGTCAGCTCATGAGTAGTTGGTCGGTGGCTATCGCCGCCGGAGCTATTGCCGTCGTCTCATTGGTGGGCAGTGGCCTGTGGCTCCGTCCACGGCTGGCCCGCCGGTTGGCCAGCATCGACGGCAGTTCCGGTCAGCCCCGGACCATGGGGGCGTTGCGTGAGCACACCAGCGGTGCCGGGCTGGGTAGCTTCATCCGGCCGTACCGGGGTTCGCTGGTGGTGACGGTGCTCCTGGCGCTGATCGGCACCCTCCTGACGCTGGCCGCTCCGTGGCCGCTCAAGCTCATCATCGACAGCGCGCTCGGGCCCCGCCCGCTGCCGACGGCCTTGCCGCTCATCGGCGGGTTACAGGGGCCGGGCGTGGTCCACGTGGCGGTGGTGCTGGGCGTCGGCTTGGTGGTCGCCGCGGCGCTGGTCAGCTACTTGGTGTCGGTGCTGGTCGGGACGATCTCGCTGAACATCGCCGCCGATCTGCGTGTCGCCGTCTTCGTCCGCCTGTTGCGCCTGCCCGTCCAGGTGCACGACCGGCACCGCAGCGGTGATCTGGTGACCCGGTTGACCGGCGACGTGAGCCAGGTGCAGACGGCGCTGGTCGCGCGGGTGCAGACTGGGCTGCCGGGCATTGCCACGATCATCGGGATGGGCGCGCTGATGCTCTTCCTGGACAGCGGTCTGGCGCTGCTCGTGCTCGCTGTCATCCCACCGTTGGTGCTGCTGGCTGCGCTGCGTCGGCGCCGGGTTGCCGAGGTGCAGCGGGCCGCTCGCTCGCGGTCCGGGGAGCTGGCCGCGCGGGCCGCGGAGATCATGCGCCATGTGCGCGCCGTGCAGACCTTCGGGCAGCAGGAGAACGAGTCCGGCCGCTTTCGGACCACCAGCGGGGCCTCCGCCCAGGCTGCCGGCAAGGCCCTGGTCACCAGCGCCCGCCTCGCACCGGCCGCCGATCTCTTGCTCGCGGAGGTGCTCGGCGGGGTGATCTGGTTCGGGACCTCGGCCGTGCTCCCGGCCGGCTCACCCTCGGTGAGCTGCTGATCTTCATGTCGTACCTGGCGTCGGTCCGGATCCCAGTCCGCGCCCTGTCCGGGCTGGCCGGCACCCTGGGGCGCGGCAAGGCGAGCCAGGAACGCTTGCTGGAGGTCCTCTCCGAGCCGCCGCTGCCGCAGTCACCGCAGCCGGTTCCGGTCCCGCCCGGCCCGGCCGAGCTGCGCCTGGAGCACGTCCGTTTCGGCTACAACGCGGACTCCCCGGTGCTGGAGGACGTCTCGTTCACGCTGCCATCCGGTGAGATGGTGTGCATCGTCGGCAAGACCGGCGCCGGCAAGTCGACCTTGCTCTCGCTGCTGGTGCGTCTGCACGACCCCGATTCGGGTGCGGTCCGCATGGGCGGGATCGACTTGCGGGACATGGCCTTGGCCGACGTACGGGGGCGACTGGCCTTCGTGCCGCAGGACGCCTGGGTCATGGCCGGCACCATCGCCGACAACGTCCGCTACGGCACGACGGACGCCGACGCCGACCAGGTGCGGGCAGCCTGCGAGGCCGCGCTGGTCACCGAGTTCACCGACCGCTTCCCGGCCGGGTTGGACACCCCGGTGGGCGAGGGTGGTCTGCTGCTGTCGGGTGGGCAGCGGCGGCGGGTGGCCCTGGCCAGGGCGTTGCTGCGCGGTAGCCCGGTGCTTCTGCTTGACGAGCCGACCAACGGTCTCGACGCCACCAGCGAGGCGCTGGTGATCGCGGCGATCCGGCGGGCCGCGGTCGGCCGGACGGTGCTCATCGTCACCCACCAGCTGTCCCTCGCCGAGGTCGCCGACCACATCGTGGTGCTCGCCGACGGGCGCGTCGCCGAGAGCGGGCCCCCCGACACGCTGCGCACCCAGGACGGCCCGTACGCCCGGCTGCTGAACAGCCAGCGCCAGCTCCAGACGGTGCGCGCGGTCACCCACCGCACCCCTCACGGTGTGCGTCCCCACCACGACGCCGGAAACCCGACTCAGTAGCCCGCGGTGCGAGCGTTACCGCGAGCCGTCGCCGCGCTGGCGGCATCGATGAACCGACACGCAGTAGTCCATAGCCGCCGCTATAGTTCGTGCCATTGGCTACGACCTCGATGCAGCTCGACAGCGATCTACGGGACGAACTGGCGGCGCTTGCCGCGCAGGACTACCAAGGCGTGCCACTGGGTGAGGCGGTCAAGCGGCTGATCAAGGAACACACGATCAACCGCGTCAAACGCCGGTACGAAGAGCTACGCACCGACACCGCGGAGTGGGCCAATTACCAAGCTGGCGTCGCCGCATGGGACGCCACGACTGGCGATGGTCTACCGGATGCGGGCGAGGAGTACCCAGAGCACGCTCGGTGAGTCGATCCATGCGGATTGCGCCCTGGCAGCTGTGGTGGGTGGACCTCGGCACTCCGATCGGGCACGAGCAGGGTGGCCTCCGGCCGGCAATTGTGGTCAGCTCGTCGACGCACTGCCGATTCCCGATCGACATGGCCCTGATCGTGCCGCTGACCACTCGAGACCGCGGCCTGGACCACCACGTGCACATCGATTCGTCCGAATCCGGGCTGAACCGACCGAACTGGGCGCGAACCGAGGACATTCGCGCGGTCAGGACCGCGCGGTTCACCCGATCCGAGCCTATAGGCACCGCCTCGGCCAGCGAGATCGAGCAGCTCAGCGATTGGTTGCGCGAGATGGTCGCCTTCTGCTGAAGCCGCTGCTGTGGCCCCCAGCAACCCTTCAGGCGCAGCACCACGTCGCCTTCGTTGACCTAATTGCCGAGCAGGTCACGGCGCTGCCCATCGCCGGCGCGCAGAACGACCTCACATCCGTTGTGCTGCGTGGCGTCGCGACCCTGCGGTCCCTGCTGCGGCGCGCCGGGCAGGCCCCGACCCCACCGTGGGGAGCGACGTTTCCCCTCCTACTCACCGAGCACGTGCACGCCTTCGTCTTCACCCGCACCGTTCAGCTCATCGATCACCCCGCCCTCACCAACACCTGCCTGCCGGCGGCCCCCCGCCGCGCAGACCCACCACCAGGGCGCCCGACGACAGGCTCTGCACCGGCTACCGGGCCACCCTGGACCTCATCGACCAGACACCACAGGCAGCCGAGCGGCACCGTCATTGAGGAATACCTGACCATGGGAGGTCTCCCGCGAGCTGGCCCCTCGATTCGCCTGACCGTGCCACTCACCTGAATCGCGACATCGCCTCGCACCTCTGCTGCAACGGCTCCGCTACCAGATCTCATGCATCGCAGAGCGATCCTCGACTGCACCGCCGCGTAACCGGGCGGACGGTCGCCCAGAGCGCGTCAGGGGAGAGGGGCCCAGCGCGATCGTCGAGGCTGGCTACTACCTCCGCCCCGTCACGGCTTCGTCGCCGTTTCGAGCACAAGCCCGGGGACGTAGCGGAAGATGCCGTCGTTGGAGACCAGTGGGATCCCAAGGCGTATCGCGGTTGCCGCGATCCACCAGTCTGCGTTGTGCTCGCGCTGGGCCAGCGCGTGACCGATGCGCGCGTAGTCGACGCGAAGCCGGGCGTAGGTAAGCACCAGCTCAGGCCCAGAGTGCACGGTCTGGGCGGCCGCGATCCGAGCTCGAGGTTGCGCATCCGGCCCGCCCCCCAGTTGCGCCGCAGCGCGCCGTAGAGCAGCTCGGCCGCCGTCTGGAAGGAGATGAACGCTGCCCGGCCGACGATGGTCGGCTCGTAGATGACCGCGAGGGTGGAGCCAGGAACGAGTTCAGCGCCGTAGACATCGGTGTCGATGACGATGGGACCCCGAACCGGCTGGGTGATCACGCCTCCAGGGCGGCGAGGAAGGCGAGGCCCTCTTCCTCGCTGAGGTCGTCAATCTGCATCTCGTCGTGCGGAGGAAGTGGACGGGCACGTCGAAAGAGCTCCGGCACCGGCAGCTCAAGGCTCTCGGCGGAGCTGGGCATCATGGGCTCAGTCGACATCTCAGCTACAAAAGTACCGGACCCGCCAAGGTGACGCTCGTCGCGCCCAGTCAGTGGTCCCCTACGAGACGCCTCGGCGGAGAATCGCGGTCCGCTTCAGCGTCGCCGCAGTTGGTCTTGGCTCCATAGGCACCGCCTCGACGAGCGAGATCGACCAGCTCAGCGATTGGTTGCGCGAGATGGTCGCCTTCTGCTGAAGCCGCTGCTGTGGCCCCCAGCGAAATCAACCTGGTTGCGCCGGGGACTCGGTGTCCAGGATGCCGACGAGCCGGACCACAACCGGGAGGTCGCTCCTCTCTGGAGGATCGCCGCGACCGTACTGAACGGACGATCGACCACAGCCCAGACCCGACCCGAACTACGAACCCCTTGCGGGGGAACGCCGCAGGTCTGCGCGACGGCACGATCCTCACCGACCTACCCATGTCAGCGGCCGGCGGGACCGCCGCTTTCGGTGGGGAGCCCGGCGTCGGTCCAGTCTTGGATGCCGTCGGCGTACTTGCGGACGTTCGTGTAGCCGAGGTTCTCGAGCTTGGCGGCAACCTGGCTGCTGTTGGCGCACGCGGGGTTGGAGCAGTAGGTGACGATGGCGGCGTCCTTGTCGGGTAGCAGGCCGGCGGAGCGGTCGGCGACATCGTCGGCGACGAGGTTGAGCGCGCCGGGCAGGTGGTGCTGGGTGTAGTAGGACCCGGGCAGGGCGTCGACGAGCGTGATCATGCCGGCGTCGAGCCCGGCCTTGACCTGCTCGCGGCTGATGGTCTGGGTCATGCGGTGCCTCCATGGCGCTGGTGTGCGACCTGCCCGGCAGTTGCCGGGCAGGTGGTCAGAAGGTCTTGGCGGTGTCGCGGGCGGTGGCGTGCGCGGACCGGCGGGCCTGGTCGGCGTCGCCGGACAGGGTGGGGTGGTAGCGGATCTGGGTGATGTCGGTGATGCCGGTCCAGGCCAGCCAGTCGTTGAAGTAGGTGGACTGGAAGTCCCGGCCGAACTCCGCGCGCAGCGGCGGTCCCCACACCGCGCTGGTGTAGATGACCGCGGCCCGCTTGCCATGGCCTGCGAGCAGGTGCGTGTAACCGGTCGCCGGGTCGATGCCGAAGACCATGCCGGGCTGCGAGATGACGTCGATGAGCTGCTTGAGGATGTAGGGGACGCTGTGGTTCCACATCGGCACGCTGAACAGCAGCCGGTCGGCGCCGGCGAACCGGGCGAAGGTGTCCTGGGCCGCGCGCCAGGCCGCAGCCTGCTCGCCCTCGGGTGTCCCGCCGGCGAAGACGGTCATCTTCGCGCCGACCGCCACCGGGCCGAACTCCGGCAGCGTGCCGTCCCACAGGTCCCACGTCTCGATTGGGCTCTCGGGATGGCTCTCGCGGTAGGTCTCCAGGAACGTGTTGGCGATCTGCAGGGACTCCGAGGCCGCCCCGCGAGGCGAGGCGGAGATATGGAGCAACGTGGACACGGACGTACCTTTCGAGTCGATGGCTGCGGCGCGGACTTCCACCCATACCTCAGGCGGACTAGAGTCCGATTCATGTCGACAGACGTTAGCGGACCGAAGTCCGGTTCGTCAACAGTGGACGGGGGCTTTCCCCCGCCCTGCCCTCACGGGCTGCCGGTCCTGGGCGTCGGGGTGGTCCATGAGCGCGCGGATGCTGCCCGCAACCGGCTGCGAGTACTAACCGCCGCGGAGCGGCTTTTCGCCGAGCGCGGCGTCGCCGGCGTGACGATGGACGACCTCGCGGCGGCCGCTGGTGTCGGCAAAGGCACCCTGTACCGGCGGTTCGTCGACAAGGGTGGCCTAGCCGTCGCGCTGCTGGACCAGCGGGAACGCGAGCTGCAGCAGCAGATCCTGACCGGTCCCCCGCCGCTGGGCCCCGGCGCCGACCCCGCCGAGCGGCTCGCCGCGTTCACCGCGGCGTACCTGACGTTCCTGGACCGCCAGCTCGACCTGGTGCTGCTGTCGGAAACCTCCACCCCAGGTGCGCGGTTGCGCACCGGCGCGCACGCCTTCTGGCGCCAGCACTGCCGCTACCTGCTCAACCAGGCCGGCGCCCCCCAGCACGACCTCCGCGCCGACCTACTGCTCGCCGGCCTGGCCGCCGACCAGGTCCGCCACTGGCTCCACGACCAGCACCGCAACCTCGACGACCTCGCCGCCGGACTAGCCGCCGCCGCGCTCGCGCTCTCCCAACCGCAACGGTGATGCGCCCGAAAACTCGCGGCAGGATCCGGCTACGGGACGCCGGAGAAATTGGCCATGCAGGACCCGGAGGTACGATGAGGACGTGGCTGTGCAACCTGTGATGACAGCCGAGGAGCTGATCGAGCGCATGCGCCACGCCACCTCGCGAACCTCTGACGACATGCCCAGCTGGGTGATGGCCGTGTTCAGCAGGTCGACGATCTGCTGCTTGCCCGCGGCGGCGGCATCGAGCTTGCCGCGCACTTCGATAAATCCGTTGTCGACGTTCGTCCGCAGGTCGGCCAGGTTCGCGCGCGTGGCGTTGAAGCTGGATGTGGTGGACTGCCGGAAGTCACGAATCTCGCCGCGAATCTGTGCCACGTCACGGTCGGCTCCACCGGCCAGCACGCGGGCGGCTGCCGCGTCCTGCTCGCTGGTGCGCATGCCGTCGGCTAATTCCTGGACTTTGGTTTCCAGGGCGGCTACCCGGGCCTCCAAGCCGTTCGGCTGCGCCATAGGGCCAGCCTAGCGGTGCAGGTGCAGTGCCGGTGCAGTGCCGGTGCGGTGCCGGTGCCGGTGCCGGTGCCGAACGCACGGCGGGTCGTCGGCCCTGCGTGCTCAAGGCCCAGACCCGCGCGGTCTGTCAGCCGCCACCGGACGTGAGGGTCCTGGTCGAACCCCCGCCCTGCTGGTGCTGCGGTACCGAAGAAGAAGCGCGTTCGGGGCCATCAACGGACGACACGCGGAACACCCATACCGAACACCTCGACCAGCGGTGCGGGGGCCTGGGTGTTCGATGGAGGATCGGTCTGCGAGAGTGCGGCGGGCACGTCCTCACGAGACGAGTGCTGGCACCGCTGTCCCGATCGTCGACAGGGTCACCAGGTGATGGCGGCAGCTCTGAGCGGCGGGGGTCAGCCGACGGCCCCGGTGGTGGATCAGCCCGATCGGGGGGTGTGGAGGTGCGGGGTGGACGGCGTGGATGGTGACCGGCGGTCCGGGGCTCTGCGCCGCGGAGCGGGCCAGTAGGGCGATGCCGAGGCCGGCGCTGACCAGCTCGCGGATGCTACTGGGACTGGAGGTCTCGAACTGGATCCGAGGTTCGAACCCTGCGGCGGTGGCCGCCGTATTCAGGATCGCGCGTAGTCCGCTGTCGACGGGCAGGCAGACGAACGGCTCGTCGTGCAGGTTCTTCAGGAGCAACCGGGGTTTGCGGCCGAGTCGGTGGCCGGGCGGGGTGATGATGACGAGTTCTTCCTCGACCAGCGGCTGCGCGGAGTAGCGGGCGGGCAGGTCGGTGTGGATGGGGCCAAGGACGAGGTCGACGTCGCCGGTGTCCAGTGCGGCGAGCAGCTGGGCGATCAGGTCGGCGCGCAGCGTCAGCGCCACCCCGGGATAGCCGGTGTGGACGGAAGCCAAAGCGCGCGGCAGGGCGAACGGACCGAGGACCTCGGTGGCGCCGAGGTTGACGGTTCCGCGTAGTACGGCGGCAAGTTCATCCAGGTCGCCGCGGGCGGCGTCGAGTTCGGCGAGCACCCGGCGGCTGCGTGCGAGGAACAGCTGCCCGGCGGCGGTGAGTGAGACCCGGCGGGTGGTGCGGGCAAGCAGGCTCACGCCGAGTTCGGATTCCAACCGACGGATCTGCGCCGACACGGCGGGCTGGGCGATGTGCAACTGCTCGGCGGCGCGAGTGAAGCCGCCGCAGCGGACCACCGCCTCGAAGTAGACCAGCTGCCGTAGCTCCACCGACTTAGCGTGCTCCGCGATGAGTGTCAGCGCAAACAGGTCTTGGACTTATCAACCGGGCGTCGCCAGGCTGCTCGACATGGAGCAACGACACCTTGGAACTGATGGCCTGACCTGCTCGGCGGTGGGTCTGGGATGCATGGGCCTGTCCCAGGCGTACGGACCCGCCGCCGACGACGAGTCGATCGCGACGATCAACCGTGCGCTGGACGTGGGGGTGAGCCTGCTGGACACCGCAATGAGCTACGGCTCCGGACACAACGAGGAACTGGTCGGCCGGGCAATCACCGGCCGCCGGGATCAGGTGGTACTGGCAACCAAGTTCGGCATCGTCCGCGGCCCGGACGGGGTGCGGTTGGACGGCCGCCCCGAGCAGGTCCGCGGCTACTGCGACGCTTCGCTGACCCGCCTCGGGGTGGAGGTGATCGACCTGTACTACCTGCACCGGGTCGACCCCGACGTCCCGGTCGCTGACACCGTCGGGGTGATGGCCGAGCTCGTTGCTGTCGGCAAGGTCGCGCACCTTGGCCTGTCCGAGGTCAACACCAGCCAGCTCGAACGGGCCGCCGCCGTGCACCCAATCACGGCGCTGCAACTGGAGTGGTCGCTGTTCTGGCGCGAACCGGAGGACGACGTAATCCCGGCCGCCCGCCGACTCGGTATCGCCCTGGTGCCCTACAGTCCACTCGGCCGGGGCATGCTCACCGGCGCCCTCCCCGCCGGCGGCTTCGAGGCCGGCGACTTCCGCGCCGCCGACCCCCGCTTCGCCGGTGAGCACCTGGCCCGCAACCTCGCCGTGGTCGAGGCCATCGTGCGCCTGGCCGCCGACCGCGGTGTCACCCCCGGCCAGTTGGCGCTGGCGTGGCTGCTGGCCCGCGGCGGCGACGTCGTGCCGATCCCGGGTACCCGCAGCCAGCTGCGGGTGGCGGAGAACGCCGCCGCGGCCGACCTCGGGCTGTCCGGGGCCGACCTCGACCAACTCGAACACATCGCTCCCCGCAGTGCCTGGGCCGGGGACCGCTTCTCCTTTGCCGCCGTCCACACAACCCGGACCCCGGCATGACAGGGCCGCCTCGGGTGCTCACCGAGTCCGTCGGTCTCGGCCGGTCGCCCCTGCTCGCGGCAGTCGCGGGACGGCTTTCCGGTAGGCATCGACCGATCCTCGCCATGGGCATCGGAATGGCGTTGTGTGTCTCCATCCCCGCGGCCGCGGTGCTGGCCGACGTCCCGGTTCGCAGTGCGGGGCCGGGTTCCGGGGTGACCAACGCAATCCTGCAACTCGGCGCGCCCAGGCCCGGCGTCACCGCCAGAACAGGAACAGGGCCAGGCCACCGCGGGCGAGTTCGGGTGAGCCACCCAGCAGGGTGAACACCACGTCGGCGACGCCGAACAGCGCGGCCGACACCTGCGGGGACGACACCAGCAGGGCGAACAACACCAGCGGGGCGAACGGCCGCACGGTCGCCGCGGCGCGGCGAGCGCCCACCGGCAAATGCGGGTCCAGCACACCCCAGCCGTCGAGACCGGGTACTGGTAGGGCGTTGAGGACGAAGGCCAGCACCTGCACCAACGCGAGCCACGCCAGCACTCCGGCCAACGGCGGCGGCAGGGTCGTTACCGCCACGACGGCCGTCAGCAGCACCCCGAGCACCAGGTTCACTACCGGTCCGGCAAGCGAGACCGCGGAGTCGACCCACCGCGAGCGCAGCCTTCCGCGATCGATCCACACCGCACCTCCGGGCAACGGGATGCCACCAAAGGCGAGCAGCGCCAGCGGCAGCAGGATGCTGAGCACGGGGTCGGTGTAGCGGCGCGGGTCAAGGCGCAGGTACCCCTTGTCCCGCACCGAGGTGTCCCCGCCGCGCAGTGCCACCACGGCGTGACCGAACTCGTGCAGGCACAGCGACACGGCCCACCCACCCAGCACCAGCAGCACGGCGCCGGTGCGCAGGACGGCCGGTGAACGCCCGCCCGGCCCGGCCAGCAGCGCCACACCCACCGCGGTCACGACGAGCAGACCCACGAAGACGGGGCTGGGCAGGCGGCCGGGTGGTCGGTGAACTCTTGGTTGATTGCGCACGGTCACGAGTGTGCCGGGTCGGGCGGCTGGGCGGACCCCACCGGGCGTGCACCCGGCGCGGCGCGCCGGGTGCACGTCACTGCGAGGTTCTGTCGGTCCCTGGTGGTAATGCAGGACGCCGATTGGGCTTGACCCGTCGCGGTGCGCACCTGTCTAATCACAGACGTGTCATTCCCCGGCTCAGCGAGCACGCGGCCACACCGGCGCACGGCACGGATGTGATCGACGACACATCCCGGACGGGGTGGGCCGGGACCGAGGCTGAGGAGAGTGACGTGCCGGAGCTGAGCAGCATCGCACCTGGTGAGCGGGGCTCCCTGTGGGTGCTCGAGGCGGGGACGGTCGGCGGGGGAGCCCTGCTTCTCCACGACGGCGGGCCGCCCGACGAACAATGGCAGGAGCGCGCCCTCTGCGCGCAGACCGATCCCGAGGCGTTCTTCCCCGAGAAGGGGGGCTCGACCAGGGAGGCCAAGCGCATCTGCACCGGGTGCGAGGTCCGCGACGAGTGCCTGGAGTACGCGCTGGCCAACGACGAACGTTTCGGTATCTGGGGTGGGATGTCCGAGCGTGAGCGCAGGCGCGTGAAACGGGGTGCCTGGGGCGTCGAAGCGGTCTGAGTGAACGCTCGGGCGCGGCCGAGTTAGGGTCCGCAGCAGGCCCCGACCGCGAGAATGTCGCCACGGGTTCAGCTACAGCCACAACGCCAAGCTATCTGCGCCGTCCCGCCGGATGGGTGCCGACCGCAGCCGGAGGTCAGGTGCACGAAGGTGGCGTGGTGCAGGCACACCCCGCTGCCGGCGCCACCGGCGGTGAGGTCGCCGCCGTCCTGGTGTGCCACGACGGGGCCCGCTGGCTGCCCGAGGCGCTCGCGGCGCTGCGGGGGCAGACCGCTGCCCCCACCGTAGTCGTCGCGGTCGACACCGGCTCGACGGATTCCACCGCCGACCTGTTGGCCGAGGCGCTCGGCGCAGGCCGGCTGGCCGCCGTCGTCACCACCGGCAGGGACACCGGCTTCGGCGCCGCCGTGCACCGCGGCCTCGAGCGCGCTGCGCAGCTGCTCGCCGCGGCACCGGTATGGATGTGGGTGCTGCACGACGACTGCGCCCCGCAGCCGCGCTGCCTGGAGTCGCTGCTCGCAGCCGTGGACGTGTCGCCCTCGGTAGGCATGGTCGGGCCGCTCTGCCTCGACTGGGACGACCCGCGGGTGGTGGTCGAGGCCGGCCTGTCCACCGACGCCTCTGGGCAGCTGCAGACGGGCATCGGAACCGACGAGCTGGACGACGGTCAGTTCTTCCAGACGACCGAGGTGCTGGCCGTGTCGTCCGCCGGCGTCCTCGTCAACGTCGCCGCCTTCGACCGACTCGGCGGGTACGACCCCGCGCTGCCGCTGTTCGGCGACGACCTGGATCTGGGCTGGCGCGCGCAACGCTCGGGCAAGGTGGTGCTGTGCGTCCCGGCGGCCCGGATACGGCATGCCCGGGCGGCGCGACGTGGCCTGCGCGGGCTGGAGGCCCTCGGCGACTCCCTGGGCGCACCCCTGCCCGCCGGTCGGGCCAGCGTCCGGTACGCCGAGCGGGCGCACGGGCTGCGCACCTTCCTCGTCAACACGTCGGACGTCTCCTACCGCCTCGGCCTGCTCCGGCTCACCGCGCTCGCGCTGTTGCGTGCGCTGGGCTTCCTGCTGCTGCGCAACCCCACCGCCGCACGGATCGAGTGGCGGGCCCTGCGCTGGGCGCTCGGTCGCACCGCGGACCTACCGGGCGCGCGGGTCAGTCGCGCCCAGGTGTTCACCGCAGGCCCCGACGCGGTGCGTGGACTCCTGACGAGCCGGCTCACCCGGATGCGCAACCTGCTCCGTGGCGGCCTGGCTGGGCTCGCTCGTCGCCAGGTCCGCGCCGAGCTCGCCCTGGGGCGGCTACCCGAAGGGGCCACCGCGCTCACCGGACCGCCGCAACCACGCGCATCAGCCACGGCCACCGCCGTCGGTGCGGTGGGTGCGGCACCGTCGCGGCCCAACCCGGCCGCCCGGCTCAGCGAGCCCACCGTGACGCCAACGGCCCCGCGGCGCCGGCTCGGCGCGGTCGCGCCCCCGGCAGGCGCCGTGGCCGCCCTCAGCGCACCCACCCGCAGGGTCGCCGGCCTGCGCCGCCCGGTGCAGCAGGTCACGGTGGCGGCGGGCACCGCCGTCGGCGGCCGGGCACCGGCCCCGCCCTCGCCGTTCTCCCGCGACCCGGTGGTGGCCGCCGCCGCGGTCCGCGCGGAAGCCGAACGCCAGGACGCGCCGGATCGCGACCCACCGAGCATGGGGGACCGCGCGCTGGTGGTCGTCCGGGTCGGCGGGGCGCGGATCGCCAGGCAGCTCGTGCTCTCACCCGTCGTGGTGCTCACGGCCGCCCTCACCGTCGTGTCGCTGCTCGTCCAGCGCGCACGGCTGGGTCTGCAGCTCTCCGGAGGTGGCCTGCTCCCTGCCCCGGGGGGCGCCACCGACCTGCTTCGCAGCTACGCCCAGGAGTGGCATGGCAGCGCCGGAGGCACCGCCGCTCCCGCGCCCGCTCTCAGCGGACTGATGGGTGTATTGGCCCTGCCGCTGGGCGGCGCCGACCACGCGGTGGCGGTGCTGTTGCTCGCCGCGATGCCCCTGGCGGGGATCTCCGCATACTTGGCCACCCGCTCCGCGCCGATCCCGGCGGCGTGGCGAGCGGCACTCGCCGCGGCGTGGGCCCTGCTCCCGGTCGGTTCGGCGGGTGTCTCCCAGGGCCGGTTGGACACCGTGTTCACGCACGTGCTGCTGCCCCTGGTACTCGCCGGGGTGGTCAGCGTGCTGCAGGGTGCACCCGCCGGTGGCGCCAGCGCCCGCCCGTCGACCTGGCTGGCGACGGCCGCGGCGACCTCGTTGGCCCTGGCGGTGGTGGGCTCGGCCGCGCCGCTGGTGTTGGTGGGCTTCGTGGTCGTGCGGCCAGCTTCGGCCGCGGGCACCGGTGTGCGCCGGGCGCTGGCGCTCTTCGCCGTGGTGTTGCTGCCGGTGGGCTTGCTGGTGCCGTGGCCGGCGGTGGTGCTCACCCACCCGTCGGTGCTGTTGCACGGCGTCGGAACACCCATACCAGGGTCGGGTGTGACCCGGCTTCAGCTGGCGACGCTCGCCGGGAGTGCACCAGGTCCCGGCGGCGCGGCCGGTGTCCTGCTGATCGTGGCGGTCGTGACGCTCGCGGCACTCGGCCCGACTGTGCGCATGCTCGGCGGCGTCGCGGTCGCCGTCCTGGGCGGGATCGTCGCCGTGTTCGTCGCCGCCCAGCGCAGCGTGCCCATCGGCGGCGGGGCGCAGGCACCGGGTTCGACCGGGCCCGCGGTGCTGTTCGTGGCGGCTGGACTGTTCATGGTGGTCCTCGTCGGGCTGACGCAGGTGCGTGCGGCTCGGCGGGGGAAAACCCGGCGGCACGCGCGGCGCGGGTCGCGGCGGGCCCGGGGGGCGGCCCTCACCGGAGTGGTGCTGCTCGCCGTGGCCGGTGGGGCGGGCAGTTCCGTGGTCGGTGGAGCTGTGCGTGCGCAGGGGGCACCGGCGCTGCCGGGGGACCTGCGAGCTGATCTCGGCACCCGCGGGGCGCTCGTGCTCACCGCGGTGGTCGACGGTGCCCCGGTTCGGCTCAGCTCGGCCGTGCTGCCCCAGCTGGGTGACGACGACCTCGCTCCGGTCGCCGGCGTCGTGCGCCGGCTCAGCGGGTGGTCCGCCGCGGTCATCGGCGACGACGTCGGCGCCGCCACTGCGGCGGTCGCGGAGGCCGCTGCGGCGGGGGTGGGTGCGGTGGTACTGCCACCCGGTCGGCGGGTCGCGCAGCCGCTGCTCGACAGCGGCCTGGTGAGCGACGCGGGCACCACCACCGACGGCCGCGGGGTGCTGCGGCTGAGCCTGGCCGCTGGGGGTGCGCGGCTGTTGGAACCGGCCCTGGCCACCGCGGCGCGCACCGGGGCAGCACCGCCACGGGTCGACAGCGGCGGAACCACCACCGTGCCCGGTGGCCCGCCCGACGTCGCGGTGCGCGTGTCCGCCGGGCCCGACGGGCGGCTGTTGGTGCTGGCCACGGAGGACGAACCGGGTTGGGTGGTGGCGGTGGACGGAAAGCCCGTTGCCGTGGCCCGCGCCTACGGGCATCTGGTTGGCGTGGCTGTCCCTGGCTCGACCAGCGAGGTGGTGGTCGGACGCTCGACGTTGCTGCGCAGCCTGCTGCTCCTTGGCCAAGGTGCGGTCCTGCTGTTCACGCTCTTCCTCGCCGTGCCACCCCGGCGCCGTGAGCGGTGAGCGCGCTCAGCCTTCGTCGGGGCGGGGCTCGTCGAGGTCGTCGGGGTCCGGGTCGGGATCGTCGGGATCCACGGTCGCCACGTCGACGCCGAGATAGGTGGCCACCTGTTCCACCAGCACCTCGTGCAGCAGGTCGGTCAGGTCCTCGGGCTGGCTCGCGCGCAGCTCCAGCGGACGGCGGAACAGCACGATCCGCGCCCGGGTGGTCTCGCCGTGGCCGTCCACGCCCGCCGGCACCAACCGCGCGAGCGGGATGGCACCCTCGGCCACGACCTCCGGCGGCCAGGTCACCGAACCGGCGTCGCGCACGTCGTCGGCGCGCACCGGCGGCACCTCGTCGACCGCAATGTCCAGTTTGCGCAGCTTGTCGTGCCAGCGCTGGTCGATGGGGGCCAACGCGTCGAGTACCAGCCCATCGAAGCGCTCGGCGCGGCTGCGCCAGGCGGGTGCGGAGCTGGGCAACACGGGACCGCGAGCTCCACGCCCGCGCAGCTCGGCGCGACGGGCGGAGAGCCTTCGACGTGGCCGGCGTGGGGGCGGACGGGCGGGCACTGCTGCACAGTACGCAGGGCAGGCGGCGCGTCGCGGCGGGTCGGGCGACGAGTCGGGCTAGTGTCCCGGCCGTGAGGTCCCAATGGTGAGGGCACAGTGGTGAGGGTGCTCCGGCGCTGCTCGCGCGCCGGATGCGCCCACCAGGCCGTGGCGACGCTGACCTACGTCTACTCCGACTCCACCGCGGTCGTGGGCCCGCTGGCCACCAGCGCCGAGCCGCACTCCTACGACCTGTGCGAGGTGCACGCCGTGCGGCTCACCGTCCCGCGGGGCTGGGAGGTGGTTCGTCACGAGGGTGGCTTCGGTCCAGCCGAGCCGGGTGACGACGACCTCACCGCGCTGGCCGAGGCCGTGCGGGAGGCGGGCCGGGGTGACCGTGGCGTGGAGCACGACCGGTCGGGCGCGACCGGTCGGCGCGGGCACCTGCGGGTCCTGCCCGACCCGCTCCACTGACTCGCCCGCCCGAGTCAGCCCCCGGCCATCATGGCTACGTCGCTAGGCTGGCCAGGTGAGCACCGAACGCACTGCCCGGCCCAGACCTGGTCGGGCCGACGTGGTGGCGTCGGTGATCAAGGCATACGACGTCCGCGGACTGGTGGGCGAGCAGCTCGACGGCGAGTTGTGCCACGACATCGGGGCCGCTTTCGCGCGGCTGGTCCGGGTTGACTCCACCCGGGTGGTCGTCGGCCACGACATGCGCGACTCCTCACCCGGGCTCAGCTCGGCCTTCGCCGACGGTGTCACCTCCCAGGGCGTCGACGTGGTGCGCATCGGCCTGGCGTCCACCGACCAGCTGTACTTCGCCTCGGGCATCCTCGACTGCCCCGGTGCGATGTTCACCGCCAGCCACAACCCGGCGGCCTACAACGGCATCAAGCTGTGCCGCGCGGGCGCCAAGCCGGTGGGTCAGGACACGGGGCTCGCCACCATCAGCTCCGAGGTGGTGCACGGCATCGCCGCGTTCGTCGGGCCGCCGGGGACGGTGAGCCACCGCGACGTGCTGGGCGACTACGCCGCCTACCTGCGGGGTTTGGTCGACTGCTCGCGGTTGCGCCCGCTGCGGGTGGCCGTGGACGCGGGCAACGGCATGGCGGGGCACACCGTGCCCGCGGTGCTCGGGCCGCTGCCGCTCACGCTGGAGCCGCTGTACTTCGAGTTGGACGGTAGCTTCCCCAACCACGAGGCGAACCCGCTGGAGGACAAGAACCTGGTGGACCTGCAGGAGTTGGTGCGGGGTGCCGATGGCGGCATCGACCTCGGACTGGCCTTCGACGGCGACGCCGACCGGTGCTTCGTGGTGGACGAGCGCGGCGCGGCGATCTCCCCGTCAGCGGTGACCGCGCTGGTGGCGGCCCGCGAGCTCGGCAAGCACCCCGGCGCCAGCATCATCTACAACCTCATCACCTCCCACACCGTGGCGGAACTCGTCACCGAGTTGGGGGGAACCCCCGTCCGTACCCGCGTCGGCCACTCCTTCATCAAGGCGCAGATGGCGCGGACGGGTGCGGTCTTCGGCGGCGAGCACTCGGCGCACTACTACTTCCGGGACTTCTGGGGCGCGGACTCCGGGATGCTCGCGGCGTTACACGTGCTGGCCGCCCTCGGCGAGCAGGACCTGCCGCTCTCGCAGCTGATGGCCCGGTATTCCCGCTACGCCGCGTCCGGGGAGATCAACTCCACCGTGCCCGACGCCGCCGAACGCACCGAAGCGGTACGTGCCGCGTTCGCCGACCGCGCGGAGTCGATCGATACACTGGACGGTCTGACCGTGGACATCGGTGGCGGGGCCTGGTTCAACCTGCGCTCGTCCAACACGGAGCCGCTGCTGCGGCTCAACGTCGAGGCCGCCGACGCCGCGGCCGTGACGGCGGTCGTCGACGAGGTCCTCGCGGTCGTCCGAGCCTGACCGTCGCCCACTGGAAGGAACACCCGACATGGCCGTAGCCCTCGACCCCCAACTGATGGAGATCCTCGCCTGTCCGTGCCCCGAGCACGCCCCACTCACGCCTGGCACGCCGGCGCACCCCGAGGCTGATGCCCTCACCTGCACGAGCTGCGGTCGGAGCTTCCCGGTCGTGGACGGGATCCCGGTGCTGCTGCTCGACGACGCGTTCACCGAGCCGCCCCCGCGGTCATGACAACGGTCACCGGGGGCACCGCCGATCGGCTCGACCTCGACGACGCCGCGGGGTTGGTGGCCGCCGACACCGGCGGGCTGCTCCGCGGGGCGGCCAGCGCCGGCGCCCAGGTCCGGGCCACCGCGGCGGCCGTGGAGGAGGGCGGGCTCGACGGGTTGGCCGGGCACACCCCGCGCGGCGTAGTGCTGGTAGGCGGACGCGGGCCGGCGCGTCACGCCGCGGCGGTGCTGCAGGAACTGGCGGCGCACACCACGGCGGTACCCGTGCTCCAGGCCAGCACCGCACCCCGGTGGCTCGGCGCGCTCGACCTGGTCGTGGTGCTCGCCGACGACCCGGGTGACGTGGAACTCGCCGCGTCCGTCGCGCGTGCCGCGAACCGCGGGGCGGACGTGATCCTGGCGACCCCTGCGGAGGGGCCGCTGGCAGACGCCGCAGGCGGCCGGGCGCTGCGGTTGCCCCCGCGGGTGGTGGTTCCCGACGGTATGGGCTTCGTGCGCTTCGTCGCCGTGGGCTTGGCAGCGCTGGGGGGCCTCGGTGTGCTCCCGTCCGTCGACCTCGCCGCACTGGCCGACGTCCTCGACGCGGAAGTCGAACGCGATCACCCCGACCGGGAGCTGTTCGCGAGCCCGGCTAAGGCGCTGGCGACGCGGATGCTCGGCCGGGAGCTGGTCTTTGCGGGTGCGGGGGCGGCCACCACGCTGCTCGCCGCACACGCAAGCAGGTGTCTGCTGCGTCACGCCGGGGTGTCGGCGGCAGCCACCGACCTCTCCGAACTGCTGGCCGCAGCCGGACGGCCGGATCGCCCCGGTGACGGCGCGCGGCTCGACTCCCTGTTCCACGACCCCGAGATCGACGGACCACGCCACGGTCAGCCGCTGCGCGCGGTGCTACTGGCCACGGCGGCCGAGCGGGACACGGCGGTACTCCGCGCCCGCGTGCTGCCCGACGTCGAGTTGCAGCACGCCGACGAGGAGCAGTCCTACGGTGTCGCCGCCGAGTTGGTGGTGCTCGCCGCCCGAGTGGAGACTGCGGCCGTCTATTTGAGCCTCGCCCGCTAGGGCGCGGTGGGTACATCCCACGCACAGCTCGAGGAGGGAAAAGCGACGGTGCAGGAAATGAGCGGGGCGGTACGCACGTACGCGTGGGGGTCGCGCACGGCCCTGGCGGAGCTGTGCGGCCGGCCCGTTCCTGCACCGCACCCCGAGGCCGAGTTGTGGATGGGGGCGCACCCGGCCGACCCGGCGCACCTGATGGGGCCGGACGGCCCGGTTTCGCTGCTGGATTTGCTGGCGAAGGACCCCGAGCACCACCTGGGCGCCCGCAGCCGCGCGGCGTTCGGCGACCGACTGCCGTTCCTGCTCAAGGTGCTCGCCGCCGACGAGACAATCTCGCTGCAGGCGCACCCCAGTTCGGTGCAGGCGGCGCAGGGGTACGCCGCCGAGCAGCAGCGCGGCGTTGCGCTGGAATCACCGGTGCGCAACTACCGCGACGCCAGCCACAAGCCGGAGCTGGTGTGCGCCCTCACCCGGTTCGACGCACTCGCCGGGTTCCGCGAGGTCGCCACGTCGGTTCGCCTGCTCGCCGTCCTCGACTGCGCGGCGCTGGCGCCCTACACCGGCCTGCTGTCCGGTCAGCCCGACGCGGCGGGCCTGCGCGCGCTGTTCACCACCTGGATCACCCTGCCGCGCCCTGCGCTGGACGAGCTGCTGCCCGCCGTGCTGGACGCCTGCGTGGCGCACGTGCGGGCGCACGGGGAGTTCGCGGTCGAGGCCCGCACGGTGCTGGAACTCGGTGAGTCCTACCCCGGGGATGCGGGTGTACTCGCGGCGCTGCTGCTCAACCGGATCAGCCTGCAGCCGGGCCAGGCGCTCTACCTGCCTGCCGGCAACCTGCATGCCTACCTGAACGGCGTTGCCGTGGAGGTGATGGCCAACTCCGACAACGTGCTGCGCGGTGGCCTCACCCCCAAGCACGTGGACGTACCCGAGCTGTTACGGGTGCTGGACTTCACCGACGCCGACGTGCCCGTGCTCTCGCCCACCGCCGCGGCCGGGCAGTGCCACTACCCAACGCCCACCGACGAGTTCGCGCTCTCCCGGCTGGACCTGCCCGCTGCGGGCGACACCACGGTGTCCCACGACGGGCCGCAGATCCTGCTGTGCACGTCGGGCAGCGCCGAGCTGAGCACCGGGTCCGTGCTGGTCGCATTGACCCGGGGTGCGTCGGCGTGGGTGGCGGCGGCCGACGGGCCGGTACAGGTGCGGGCGGGCGAGCACGGCGCGCAGCTATTCCTGGTGCATGACGGGCTCGACCGGTGACCGGTTCGTCCGCCGTGCACCGCTCGACGGCTCGGCACCGTTACCGTGCTGTCTGAGCTGTCGGTGTTCCGGGCAGCCCCGTGGACTAGGCAGTCAGGAGTACAGCACGTGGCACAGGGTGGCAGCACCAAGGCGATCTTCGCGGCGCTGTTCGCGAACGCCGGGATCGCGGTGGCGAAGTTCGTCGGGTTTCTCATCACGGGTTCGTCGTCGATGCTCGCGGAGTCGGTGCACTCGGTGGCCGATACGTCGAATCAGGGCCTGCTGCTGTTGGGCCAGAAGCGGGCGGAACGGGAAGCCACCCGGCTGCACCCGTTCGGCTACGGCCGCAGCCGCTACTTCTACTCCTTCGTCGTGGCGCTGGTGCTGTTCACCCTGGGATCGGTGTTCGCGCTGTACGAGGGCATCCACAAGATCTCCCAGCCCGAGGAGCTGAGTTCTCCGGTGGTGGCCGTGGTCATCCTCTTGGTGGCCATCGGCCTGGAGGGCTACAGCCTCCGCACCGCCGTGCACGAGTCGCGACCCTTCAAAGGCTCCGGCAGTTGGTGGCAGTTCATCCGCACCTCGCGCAGCCCGGAGCTGCCCGTGGTGCTGCTGGAGGACACGGGTGCGCTGGCCGGCCTCGGGTTTGCGCTCGCCGGCGTCGGCCTCACCGTGGCCACCGGTGACCCGATATGGGACGGCGTCGGGACTGTGTCCATCGGGCTGCTGCTCGGGGTGATCGCCACCGTCCTGATCGTCGAGATGAAGAGCCTGTTGATCGGCGAAGGAGCCACTCCGGCCGAGGACACGGCCATCCGCGCGGCGCTCACCGGCGAGGGACTCGATCGCGTCATCCACCTCAAGACCCAGTACCTCGGTCCGGACGAGCTGCTCGTGGCGGCCAAGATCGCCGTGGAGGCAGGGGACAGCACCGGGACGCTGGCCGCGGCCATCGACGCCGCCGAGGCCCGGGTGCGCGCCGCCGTACCCGCAGCACGCGTGATCTACCTCGAACCGGACCTCGACCGCACCCCGGCCTGAGCCCCGTCCCGAGCCCCGGCCTGAGCCCAACTCGCTCAGGCCGCGTCGAGGCGGGCGAGCTGCTCGGCGGTGAGCACCAGGTCGGTGGCCGCGGCGGAGTCGACCGCGCTGCCTGGCCGCGACGCCCCGGGTATCGGCACCACCACATCGGCCGCGGCCAGCATCCACGCCAGGCACACCCGCTGCGGGCTCACCTGAAGTTCGGCGGCCACCTCGGCGAACGCGCGGTGGCTGTTGCCCAGTTCACCTGCCTTGCCGATGCCGCCGAGCGGTGACCACGGCAGGAACGCGATGCCCAGCTCGGCGCAGAGCTCGAGTTCCGGGCGCGAGGAGCCGAACGCGGGGGAGTACTGGTTCTGCACGCTGGCAAGCCGGCCACCGAGTGTGTCCTGGGCGGTGCGGATCTGTCCGGGGTCGAGGTTCGACACCCCGGCCAGCTGGATCTTCCCGGCGTCGAGGAGTTCGGCCAGCGCCCCCACCGACTCCTCGACGGGCACCGTCGGGTCCGGGCGGTGGAACTGGTAGAGACCGATGGCCTCCACGCCGAGCCGCCGCAGGGACGCCTCGCACGCAGCGCGCAGGTGCTCCGGGCGCCCGTCGAGCGTCCACCCACCGTCGGCCGTCCTCGTGTGTCCGCCCTTGGTGGCCACGAGGACGTCCTCGTCGTTGCCACCCCACGTGCGCAGCGCCTGCGCGATCAACTCCTCGTTGTGGCCCACGTCACCGGAGTCCAGGCAGTAGGCGTCCGCGGTGTCGACGAGGGTGACGCCGGCGTCGAGCGAGGCGTGGATCGTGCGCACGGACCGCTCCTGCTCCGGGCGGCCGGCGATGGACATGGGCATACCCCCCAGGCCGATGGCGCTGACGGTGCGGTTTCCGATGTGTCGCGTCTGCATGCCACCAACCCTGCTCCCCTGCAGCGGCGCGTGCCAACCGGGACGACGACTTCCTCCTCGGCGCGGGCGATGGTGCGGGACGGATACCCTCGTAGCCGCATCCGCGCCGAGGAGGAGAAGGAACACATGACAGCCGCAGCACCCGAGCTCACCGCCGACCGGCTCAACGGGATCGACTTCAAGGTCGCCGACCTGGCGCTCGCCGAGTTCGGCCGCAAGGAGATCCGGCTGGCCGAGCACGAGATGCCAGGTCTGATCGCGCTGCGGCGGGAGTACTCGGAGGTGGCTCCGCTGCGGGGCGCGCGGATCGCGGGCTCCTTGCACATGACCGTGCAGACCGCGGTACTCATCGAGACCCTGGTCGACCTCGGTGCCCAGGTCCGCTGGGCGTCGTGCAACATCTTCTCCACCCAGGACCACGCGGCGGCCGCCGTCGTCGTTGGCCGGCACGGAACCCCTGAGGAGCCGAAGGGCACCCCGGTGTTCGCCTGGAAGGGTGAGTCGCTGCAGGACTACTGGTGGGCGGCCGAGCAGATGCTCACCTGGCCCGCCGCGGCGGACGGGACACCGCAGCCGGCGAACATGATCCTCGACGACGGTGGTGACGCCACGATGCTGGTGCTGCGCGGCAAGCAGTTCGAGCTGGCCGGTGTGGTGGCACCGACGGAGGAGGGTGACTCCGACGAGCACAAGGTGTTCCTGGGCCTGCTGCGCCGCTCGTTGGCCGCCACCGGCACCAAGTGGACCGAGATCGCCGAGTCGGTGAAGGGGGTCACCGAGGAGACCACCACCGGAGTGCTGCGCCTGTACCAGTTCGCCGCCGCCGGTGAGCTCGCTTTCCCCGCGATCAACGTCAACGACTCGGTGACCAAGAGCAAGTTCGACAACAAGTACGGCACCCGGCACTCGCTGATCGACGGCATCAACCGCGGCACCGATGTGCTGATCGGGGGCAAGGCCGCGTTGGTGTGCGGCTACGGCGACGTCGGCAAGGGTTGTGCCGAGGCGTTGCGTGGGCAGGGGGCGCGGGTCACCGTCACCGAGGCCGATCCGATCAACGCGCTGCAGGCGCTGATGGACGGCTTCGGGGTGCAGACCGTGGAGCAGGCCATCGGTTCGGCAGACATCGTCATCACGTCCACCGGCAACAAGGACATCATCACCTTCGCCCACATGCAGCGGATGAAGCACCAGGCGATCCTGGGCAACATCGGCCACTTCGACAACGAGATCGACATGGCCGGGCTGCAGCGGAACCCCGAGGTACGCCACGTCAACATCAAGCCACAGGTCGACGAGTTCGTCTTCGCCGACGGACACTCGATCATCGTGCTGAGCGAGGGCCGGCTGTTGAACCTGGGCAACGCCACCGGGCACCCCAGCTTCGTGATGAGCAACTCCTTCTCCAACCAGGTCATCGCCCAGCTCGAGCTGTGGACCAAGCCCGACGAGTACGACAACGAGGTGTACCGCCTGCCCAAGCATCTGGACGAGAAGGTGGCACGGATCCACGTCGAGGCGCTCGGCGGCACCATCACCAAGCTCACCAAGGAGCAGGCGGAGTACATCGGCGTCGACGTCGAGGGTCCGTACAAGTCCGACCACTACCGCTACTGAACCCCCCTCCGCCGCGCCCGCCGCTCGGCCGGGGGCCGTTACTGTCCCCGACCATGGGCGCACTCGTGGTCGTGGAGGGTCTGGACGGCTCCGGCAAGGCCACGTTGACCGCCGCCCTCACGACGGCGTTGTGCGCCAGGGACGCCAGCGTCACCAGCCTCGCCTTTCCCCGCTACGGCTCCTCGGCGGCGGCCGACCTGGTCGCCGATGCACTCCACGGCCGCGCCGGCGACCTGGGTGACAGCGTGTATGGCATGGCGGCGCTGTTCGCCCTAGACCGCGCCGAGGCCCGGCCGCAGTTGTCGGCGGTACTCGCCGAGCACGACGTGGTGCTGCTCGACCGCTACGCCGCCTCCAACGCGGCTTTCGGGGCTGCTCGACTGCACGAGCGGGTCACCGGTGGCTTCGTCGAGTGGGTGCGCGAGCTGGAGTTCGACCGCCTGCGGCTGCCGGTGCCCACCCTGCAGCTGCTGCTGCGGGTACCCGTGGCGTTGGCCGCAGATCGAGCCACCCGCCGCGCGGTCGCCGACCCCACCCGCGGCAGGGACTCCTTCGAGCGCGACGGCAGCCTGCAGGAGCGCACCGGCGCGCTGTATGACGAGTTGGCTGCGGCCGACTGGGTGTCGTCGTGGCGGGTGCTGGGCGGCACGGTCGATGTCGACGGGCTGGCTGCCGAGCTGTCGGCCTGAGTGCGACCGGCCCGCCTGCACCGCGTCCGCCGCCCGAAGTGTCACGATGGTGGCTATGAAGCCGAGGATCCTGGTGGTCGACGACGACGCCGCGCTGGCCGAGATGCTGACGATCGTGTTGCGCGGGGAGGGGTTCGACGCCAGCGTCGTCGGAGACGGCGCCCGCGCACTGGGCGCCGTGCGCGAGTTCAGGCCCGACGTTATCCTGCTCGACCTCATGCTGCCCGGTATGAACGGCATCGACGTGTGCCGGGCGGTGCGAGCGGAGTCGGGCGTACCCATCGTCATGCTCACCGCCAAGACCGACACCGTGGACGTGGTGCTGGGCTTGGAGTCCGGCGCCGACGACTACGTGATGAAGCCCTTCAAACCCAAGGAACTCGTCGCCAGGGTGCGCGCCAGGCTGCGGCGCACCGACCCTGAGCCGGCCGAGCTGCTCGCCATCGGCGACGTGCACATCGACGTGCCGGCCCACCAGGTGAGCCGGGCCGGGATCGCCGTCTCGCTCACCCCGCTGGAGTTCGACCTGCTGGTGGCGCTGGCCCGCAAGCCCAGGCAGGTGTTCACCCGCGAGGTGTTGCTGGAGCAGGTGTGGGGTTACCGGCACGCCGCTGATACCCGGCTGGTCAACGTCCACGTGCAGCGGCTACGCGCCAAGATCGAATTCGACGCCGAGCACCCGGAGGTGGTGCTCACGGTTCGCGGTGTCGGATATCGGGCTGGGCCTCCGTGACGGCGAAGGGCCGGCTGAGCGGGCCGGCGACGGCGGTGTGGCGGCGTTCGGTCTCGCCCCGGCGTGCGCTCGCGGCTGCCGGATCGACGTTCGCCACGCGCTGGCGCCGCTCGTTGCAGCTGCGGGTCGTGGTCTCCACCCTGGCGCTGTCGACGGTGGTCGTGCTCGCGTTGGGGCTGGTGCTGTTGAGTCAGATCACCGACCGCATCCTGGAGTCCAAGACGACGGCGGCCACCGAGGAGGTCGACCGCGACCGCTCGACGGTGCGGGTGGAACTGGCCGGGGCCGACCAGAGCATCTCGCTGCTGAGCAGGCTGAACCTGGCGCGGGCGCGGCTCACCACCCCAGGTGTGGGTGGCACCGATCCCAGCCGAGGTGGCGCCGGCGAGTTCGACCCGGTGCTCATCGTCCCCGGCGCCGGGCCACGCGGCGACGTGACCAGCGGGCCGGCGCCGGACGTGCCCCCCGCGCTGCGCGAGTTCGTCCAACGCGGCCAGCTCACCTACCAGTACACGACCGTCACCCGTGCGGGCGTGGGCAGCGTCCCGGCTTTGGTGGTGGGCACCACCGTCGCCTCGGACGTGCCCAACCTGGAGCTGTACCTGGTGTTCCCGCTCGGCTCCGAACAACGTACCGTCGGGCTGGTCCGCGGCATCCTGGCCATCGGCGGCGGGGTGCTGCTGCTCCTGCTGGCCGCGATCGCTGCCATCGTCACTCGGCAGGTGGTGCTGCCCGTGCGCTCCGCGGTCGACGTGGCCGAGCGGTTCGCCGCCGGGCACCTCCAGGAGCGGATGGCGGTGCGCGGCGAGGACGACGTGGCCCGGCTGGGAGAGGCGCTCAACGAGATGGCGGAGAGCCTGGCCGAGCAGATCGCCCAGCTCGAGGAGTTCGGCACCCTCCAGCGACGGTTCACCTCCGACGTGAGCCACGAGCTGCGTACCCCGCTGACCACCGTGCGGATGGCGGCGGACGTGCTGTATGCCGGGAGCGCGGACATGAACCCGGCGTTGCGCCGTTCCGCGGAGCTGCTGGTGGCCGAACTCGACCGCTTCGAGGTGCTGCTGGGCGACCTGTTGGAGATCAGCAGGCACGACGCGGGCATGGCCGAACTCGCGGCCGAACCCATCGATGTGGGCAACTGCGTGCGCTCGGCTCTGGAAACGGTGCGCCACCTCGCCGACCAGACCTCGACCCCGGTGGTGCTCGACCTGCCCGAGGAGCCCGTGGTGGCCGAGGTGGACGCGCGGCGGGTGGAACGGGTGCTGCGCAACCTGCTGGCCAACGCGCTCGACCACGGCGAGCACCGCCCGGTGCTGCTGCGGGTGCACGCGGCCGACGGCGCGGTGGCGGTGCTGGTGGCCGACTCCGGGGTCGGGCTCAAGCCAGGGGAGGCCGAACTCGTGTTCCACCGGTTCTGGCGCGCCGACCCTTCGCGGATGCGGCGCTCGGGAGGCACCGGCCTGGGGCTGGCGATCAGCCTGGAAGACACCCGGCTGCACGGTGGCTGGCTACAGGCGTGGGGTGAGCCGGGCCGGGGCGCCCGGTTCCTGCTGACGCTCCCGCTGCGTCAAGGTGACCAGCTCACCCACAGTCCGTTACCGCTCATGCCGCCGGGTCCCGGAAGCGGTGCGGCGGACCTGCCCGACCGCAGCTACGACGGGCGGTCGGTGTTGGTGGTGCGGACGTGAGCGCGGGGTCGAGAAGTCACCGGAGCGGGCCGCTGGCCGCGCTGGTCACCGTGGTGCTCCTCGTGGTCGCCGGGTGCGCAACCGTACCGTCGAGTTCGTCACCGGTGGTGGTGGATACCGTCCGCGCCGACTCGCGCGCCGACTCGGTGCCCCCGCCGCTGTCCGGCCGCGAGCCGGACCTGCTGGTCTGTGACTACCTCACCGCGAGCACCTCGCCCACCGACCGACACGCGGCCGCCAGGAAGTACCTCACCGATGGTGCCGCGTCGGGGTGGGACGACGGCGCGAGCACCACCATCGTCGACAACGTCGACTGCCTGATCGACGAGCGGGCCGCGGAGAGGACGACGATCCTGATGCGCGGGGACAGCGTGGGGACGCTCAACGCCACGGGGCAGTTCGCCGTCGACATCGCGCCCCGCCCGTTCTCCTTGGTGTTGACCCTGTTGCGGGTGAACGGGCAATGGCGGATCGACAACCCGCCGTCGGGGGTGCTGATGCGCAAGGCCGAGTTCCAGAGCGCCTACCGACGGTTGCCGGTGTACTTCCTGGACTCGGGGCTCGACACCGTGGTTCCCGACCCGCGCTGGCTGGTCAAGGACCCCGACTCGCTCGCGGCGCGGCTGATCGATCTCCTGGTGGCGGGGCCGAGTGCCGACCTGGCGCCCTCGGTCGTGACCGAGTTCGCCCCCGGGGTGCGGCTGCGCAGCAACGTGTCCAAGGCCGACAACTCCGGTGCTCCGGCAGCGTCGGGCGGCCGGGGTGTGCGCATCGACTTCGGCAACCTCGACCGCCTCGACATAGGCAAGCGCCAGCTGCTCGCGGCCCAGGTGGTATGGACCCTGGACGCGGCCGGCGTCACGGGGCCGTACTTCCTGCTCGCTGACGGTGCGCCACTGGACGACGCCCACGCCAACGGCTGGACGACCGCGGACGTGGTGTCGACCGACCCCGCTGCGTCGCCAGGTGCGTCCGTGCCCCTGCACGCTCTGGTTAGCGGCGCGCTGGTCAGCGTGGGCGACAGCAAGGTGACGCCGGCGACGGGCCCGCTGGGGGGTTACACCACGTTGCAGAGCGCGGCGTTGTCCCGCGACGGCCAGCGGGTCGCGGCCGTGGCGAGAAGTCAACCCAACGGCACGCAGCTGCTGGTGGGGGTCACTGGTGGCGGGGGGTTGGTCGTGGCCGCCCAGGGTGACACCATGACCCGGCCGACGTGGTCAGTGGACGGCTCCGCAGTGTGGGTGGCGCAGAACGGTAGCACCGTGCTGCGGGTCAGTCAGGACCCGGTGACCGGTGTGCCCTCCACGCAACAGGTGGACACCAGCGCCCTGGGTGCACCCCCGGGCAGCATCACCGCGCTGCGGCTGTCCCGGGACGGGGTGCGGGCTGCCCTGGTGGTGGGCGGAAGGGTTCAGCTCGCCCTGGTGACCAGGACGGAGACCGGTACCGTGGCCTTCACCAGCCCCCGTCTCGTCGCTCCTGGCCTGGCTGCCACCGCGGTCACCCTCGACTGGACCAACGCCGACACCATGCTGGTGGTGCGCACCGACCCCGACCGGCCCGTGGTGTCGGTGACGGTGGACGGTGCCGAGCTACGTGTCTTGCCCGGCAACAACCTCTCGGCCCCGGTGCGGGCGGTCGCCGCCTCGCCCACCGCGCAGCTGGTGGCCGACAGCCGCGGGATACTGACGCTGTCATCCAGTGACACCACCGGGGAGCGGATCTGGCGCCAGGTACCCGGCCTGGGTGGCGAGACCGGCCCGAGCGCGGTCCCGATCCTGCCCGGCTGACTTGCGCACACCGCCCGTGTACCGGCAGCTGGCCGTCCACCGCCAGATGGCGTTCACCGGCAGATGCCGTTCACGGCTGGTGGTTGTCCACAGGAAACGTGGTTGTCCACAGGCAGCGGTGGCCACCCACGGGCAACGCTTCGTGCAGACAGCCTCGTCGAATGCGCACCCTGATGGATCTGCTGTTGCCCGTGGAGTGTGGTGGCTGCCGTGCCGCCGGCGCGTCGTGGTGCCGTACGTGCGCCGGCGAGCTGCTGGCCGCCGAGCCGCTGCTGTTGCGGCCGCGGGTCGGCGGGGTACCTCCGGCCTGGGCGACCGGTACCTACGCGGGCCCACTCCGGGCTGCGCTGATCGCAGCGAAGGAACGTGGCCGGCGCGACCTCGCCCGGCCGCTGGGCCGAGCGATGGCCGACGCCGTGACGCATCTGCGCGAGTGGGGGGAGTTGGACCCGCCCGAACTGGCTCCGCTCGCACTCGTGCCCGCACCCAGCCGCCGAGCAACCGCCCGCCGCCGTGGTGGCGACCCGGTGCTGCGTGTCGCTGACGCTTGCGCCCACCGGCTCGGTGAGCTGGGGGAGGATCGGGTGCAGGTGTTGGCCGCGCTGCGCACCGCACGGGGTGCACGCGATTCCGTCGGGCTGGGTGTCGGCGACCGGGTCGAGAACCTTCGTGGCCGGGTCCGGGTGCGGGGTACGGCGCAGCCCACCCCTGGCTCCTGCGTGGTGCTGGTGGACGACGTGCTCACCACGGGGGCCACGGCCGCAGCCAGCACGGCGGCGCTCGCCGCGCACGGTGTCCGGGTGCGTGCCGTGCTCGTGCTGGCCGCCGTCCGGTGAGCCTGCGCGTTCGGTACCTGCGTCCGTTCGAGCCGGCCGCTGTCGTCGCCGCGCGAACGGGGCTAACGTCGACAGACCAGCCGAGTGCGCCGTAGGAAGGAGGAGTTCCTTCGATTCCAGGTGCCGGGCGGTTCCCCCCCGGTACAGCTCACAATGGCAGCCGGCCCCAGCTTCGCCGGCGAGACGTGGGAGGTATGCGTGAGCAGTAGCACTGACACCACCGTCCGGTCCGACACCGTCCACTCCACCCCCGGCGGCCCACAGCCCGGCGAGCCCCGACCTGCCGAGTCGCCGCCGGTCGAATACGTCGTCGACGGCGCGGTGGCGGGGCGTGACGCGGCCGACCTGGCCGTGACCGGCCGCAACGTAGAGGTGCCTGAGCACTTCCGGGCGTATGTCGCCGAGAAGCTTCTCCGCCTCGAGCGCTACGACCCCTCGCTCCACCTCTTCGACGTCGAGCTGACCCACGAACGTAACCGCCGCCAGGCCAAGAACTGCCAACGCGTCGAGATCACCGGCAAGGGCAAAGGGCCGGTGGTGCGGGCCGAAGCGTGCGCCGACAGCTTCTACGCCGCGCTGGAGGCGGCCGTGGCCAAGCTGGAGAGCAGGTTGCGTCGCGCCGGTGACCGGCGCAAGGTGCACCACGGCCGGCATACCCCCGTCTCGGTGGCCGCCGCCACCGCCGCCCTCGAGGTCGCCGTCGCGCCGGAGTCCGCCGCGGTCGAGGCCGAGGAACCCGGTCAGGATCTGGAGGGTCCCGGGCGGATCGTGCGTACCAAGGAACACCCGGCCGTGCCCATGTCGATCGACGACGCCTTGTACGAGATGGAACTCGTCGGCCACGACTTCTTCCTGTTCCAGGACGCCGAGACCGACCGACCGAGCGTGGTGTACCGCCGCCACGCCTTCGACTACGGGGTGATCCGGCTGGCCTGAGCACGACACGAGGTCAGCCGGTCCGCCTACCATGGGGTCCGCCCGTGCAGGGCGCACGTTCTGCCGGTCGGCCCTGTCGTCGAGGAGTGAGGGACACCTACCCCCGTGCTGTCGTTGTCGAAGCTGCTCCGTACCGGTGAAGCCCGCATGGTCAAGCGGCTGCGGGCCATCGCCGACCATGTCGACTCCCTGGCCGACGAGGTCGCGGCGCTCACCGACGCCGAGCTGCGCGCGAAGACCGACGAGTTCCGCACCCGCCACGCCGACGGTGAGGAACTCGACGAGCTGCTGCCCGAAGCGTTCGCGGTCGCCCGTGAGGCGGCGTGGCGGGTGCTCAACCAGAAGCACTTCCCGGTGCAGATCATGGGTGGAGCCGCCCTGCACCTGGGCAACATCGCGGAGATGAAGACCGGTGAGGGCAAGACCCTGACCTCTGTGCTCGCCGCGTACCTGAACGCGCTCACCGGCAAGGGCGTCCATGTCGTCACGACTAACGACTACCTCGCCAAGCGCGACGCGGAGTGGATGGGCCGGGTGCACCGCTTCCTCGGCCTGCAGGTGGGTGCGATCCTGTCCGGCATGACCCCCGACGAGCGTCGGGTTGCCTACGCCGCGGACATCACCTACGGCACGAACAACGAATTCGGCTTCGACTACCTGCGTGACAACATGGCCAACTCACTGGCCGACCTGGTGCAGCGCGGGCACACCTACGCCATCGTCGACGAAGTCGACTCCATCCTCATCGACGAGGCCCGTACCCCGCTGATCATCTCCGGTCCCGCCGACGCGTCCTCCCGCTGGTATGGGGAGTTCGCCCGGCTCGCCCCGCTGATGAAGCTCGACACCCATTACGAGGTGGACATCAAGAAGCGCACGATCGGGGTACACGAATTCGGGGTGGAGTTCGTCGAGGATCAGCTGGGGATCGACAACCTCTACGAGGCGGCCAACTCACCGCTGGTGAGCTACCTCAACAATGCGATCAAGGCGAAGGAACTCTACTTCCGGGACAAGGACTACATCGTCCGCGACGGCGAGGTCGTCATTGTCGACGAGTTCACCGGACGGGTGCTCACCGGCCGCCGCTACAACGAGGGCATGCACCAGGCGATCGAGGCCAAGGAGGGGGTGGAGATCATGGCCGAGAACCAGACCCTGGCCACCATCACCCTGCAGAACTACTTCCGGCTGTACGAGCGGCTCTCCGGGATGACCGGAACCGCGGAGACCGAGGCGGCCGAGCTACACCAGATCTACAACCTGGGCGTCATCGCGATCCCCACCAACCGCGACATGGTGCGGGCGGACAACGGCGACCTCATCTACAAGACGGAAGAGGCCAAGTTCGACGCCGTGGTGGCCGACATCGTCGCGCGCCACGAGGCTGGTCAGCCGGTGCTCGTCGGCACCACCAGCGTCGAGCGGTCGGAGTACCTGTCCACCCAATTGGTGCGCAAGGGCGTGCCGCACAACGTGCTCAACGCCAAGTTCCACGAGAAGGAAGCCACGATCATCGCCCAGGCCGGCCGTCGCGGTGCGGTCACGGTGGCCACCAACATGGCGGGACGTGGCACCGACGTGGTGCTGGGCGGTAACCCCGACATCCTCGCCGACCTGCTGCTGCGTGAGCGTGGGCTCGACCCGATGAGCACACCCGAGGAGTACCAGCACGAATGGGAGCAGGTGCTCGCCGACGTCAAGGCGGAGGTCACGGCCGCGGCGGAACAGGTCCGCGACGCTGGCGGACTCTACGTGCTGGGTACCGAGCGCCACGACTCCCGGCGCATCGACAACCAGCTGCGCGGGCGTTCCGGCCGCCAGGGTGACCCCGGTGAGTCGCGCTTCTATTTGTCCCTGGGTGATGAGCTGATGCGGCGCTTCAACGGCCCCGTGATCGAGAGCATCATGGACCGGCTCAACCTGCCGGAGGACGTGCCCATCGAGGCCAAGATGGTCTCCAAGGCAATCATGAGCGCGCAGACCCAGGTCGAGCAGCAGAACTTCGAGATCCGCAAGAACGTGCTGAAGTACGACGAGGTGATGAACCAGCAGCGCACCATCGTCTACGACGAGCGCCGCCGGGTGCTGGCGGGTGAGGACGTGCAGGGCCAGGTCGAGCGGATGCTCACCGACGTGGTCACCGCCTACGTCGACGGTGCCACGGCAACCGGGTACGCCGAGGACTGGGACCTCGACGCGCTGTGGACGGCATTGAAGTCGCTGTATCCGGTGGGCGTGCGCTGGAAGGACCTGGCCGGCGACACCGAGGTCGGCGACCAGGGCGACCTCACCCGTGAGGGGCTGCTCGAGGCGGTGCTCGCCGACGTGCGCGCGGCCTACGACCGGCGTGAGGCGGAGATCGACGCGATCGCGGGCGAGGGGGGTATGCGTGACCTCGAGCGTCGGGTGTTGCTCAGCGTGCTCGATCGCAAGTGGCGCGAGCACCTCTACGAGATGGACTACCTCAAGGAGGGCATCGGGTTGCGGGCCATGGCGCAGCGTGACCCGCTGGTGGAATACCAGCGCGAGGGTTACGACATGTTCCGGGGCATGCTCGACGGGCTCAAGGAGGAGTCGGTCGGTTTCCTGTTCAACGTGACGGTGGAAGCAGCCCCAGCGCCCGCACCGTCGGTGACCCCGGCGAGCGAAGCGCAGCTCGCGGCGGCCGCCCGGCAGCTCGCCGCGGCCAAGGCCGCCAGTGACACCCCGGCCCCGCAGCCCCCGCCCGCCGGCCTCGACCCGGTCGAGGCCGAGCGGGGCGCTGTTGCCGAGCCGACGGTTCCTGCTTCGCTGCGCGCACGGGGTTTGTCGGACCGGCCCGCCCCCGCGCTGACCTACTCCGGCCCGGACGAGGACGGCGGCACCGCCGTGTCGAACGGGGCAGGCCCGAAGGGTGGCCCCGCCCGTGACGGCGCCGGCGGAGCCACGGTGCCCCGCCGCGATCGTCGCGCGGCCGCGCGGACCCAGGCCAAGGGGGTCAAGCCGCCCAAGCGGAAGAAGTAGCCCGCGCTCAGCCCAGCCGCAGGGCAGTGCACCTCCAGCCAGGCGCACCGAGTTCCAGGCGGGCCGCCACGGCGTGCACCCGGGGCCCCCGGACCACGGTCGCGAAGGCCTCGGCCACCAGGGGAGTGACCTGTTGCACGTGTACCCGCTGCAGCCGGCCGGGGGTGAAGGAACCACGCACCGACCGGCGCGCCAGGGTGATCACCATGTCCACCAGGTTCGGTGGCAACAGGTGGCGCAGCTGCTGTGGGCTGCGCCGACCGTCCTGCACCTCCAACGCCAGTCGCAACACCTGCTGGGCACCGACCCAGCGCGGCCGGGTCCACGGGGTCGGGCAGCGGGCGCGCAGGCCGGGACGTGGGGGGCTGGTGCACGGAGGGTGGCTTCGGTACCAGCCGAAGGGGCCGGCGCACCTCCTGGGCGGGCGGTTCGAGCTCGGGGGCCGGGCGCACCAACAGCAGCGGCGTGCCCTTGGTGGTCAAGAACGGACGGTGGAGCTGGGGGTCGTCGAACACGTGTCTCTCCTGCACGATGCGGGCGGCACCGGTCGACGCCAGGGGTGTTGTCGGCGTCGCCGGTCGGGTCTGGGTGATGCCCGGAGGAGAGGTCCGCCGTTGCTCCGGTCGCAACGGTCGGTCCGGACGACTGCTCTGACGGGGGCGCGCGCCGTTCGGTTCCCGCTGCGCAGTGCGCTGCACGAGGAGTCCGCCCCGGGTTGTCCGGTCACGGCGAGGGCCTGCCAGGATCGGGTACATGACCGTCCGGCTCACCGCGCTCGACGCCTCCTTCTTCTACCTGGAGGAGGGCACCGCTCCGCGGCACGTGGGTGGGTTGTCGGTGTTTGCCCGGCCGCGCTCCGGCTTCGACTACGAGGCGCTGGTGCGGCTGGTGGAGCAACGCATCTCCCTGGTGCCCCGCTACCGGCAGAAGGTCCGCGAGGTGCCCGGGCGACTCGCCCGTCCGGTGTGGGTCGACGACACCGACTTCGACATCACCTACCACGTCCGGCGCTCGGCCCTACCCAAGCCGGGCTCGGACGCCCAGCTGCACGACCTGGTAGCCCGGCTCACCTCCCGGCCGCTGGACCGCAGCCGCCCACTGTGGGAGATGTACCTGGTGGAGGGCCTCGCCCGGGGGCGCATCGCGGTGATCACAAAGACCCACCAGGCCATGGTCGACGGTGTCGCGGCGCTGGAGATCGGGCAGGTGATCCTCGACGTCACGGCCAGACCCCGCGACACCAGGGAAGCACTGTGGATGCCCGAGCCCGAGCCCGGCGGCGTCGCGCTGGTGGCCGGTGCGGTGGTGGAGGCCGTCCAGCGCCCCGGTGAGGCCGTCGACACCCTGCGCTGGGCGGTGCGTGACGCGGCCGCCACCGTGGGCAAGGTGGCCGAGGCGGTGGGCGGTGTCGCCGATGCGGTCGGCGGGGTGCTGCGCACGGCGACGAGGCCCGCGCCCACCAGCCCGCTCAACGTCGCCATCTCACGGCAACGCCGGTTCACGGTCGCCAAGACCCGACTGGAGGACTACCGGGCGGTGCGCGCCGTGCACGGCGGGACCGTGAACGACGTGATGCTCGCTGTGGTGGCCGGCGCCATGCGCAACTGGTTGCTGTCTCGTGGCGAGCCGGTGACCGCGTCGACCACGGTCAGGGCGATGGTGCCCATGTCGGTGACCGGCGACGTCCACGGGGTGAGTGGGGGTGCTGCCGTCGGCGCCCCAGGCGGGCAGGTGTCGTCCTTCCTCGTCGATCTGCCTGCCGGGGAGCCCAACCCGGTGATGCGGCTCTCCCAGGTCGCGCACGCCACGCGGGTGCACGCCGAGTCGGGGCGCTCGGTGGGGGCCGAGAGCCTGGTGCGGCTGACCGGCTTCTCCCCCCCGACCCTGCACGCGATGGGTGCGCGGGTGGCGGCCACCTTGTCGCGCCGGATGTTCAACGTGCTGATCACCAACGTGCCCGGACCGCAGTTCCCGCTGTACGCCACCGGCGCGCGGATGCTGGAGATGTACCCGGTGATCCCCCTGTCGCGTAACCAGGCCCTCACCATCGGCCTCACCTCCTACGACGGCGGCGTGTTCTACGGGCTGAACGCCGACCGCGACGCGATGAGCGACGTCGAGGTGCTGGCTGCGCTCATCTCGGAGTCACTGGAGGAGCTCGTGGGTACGGTGCCGGCATGAGGGTGGCGCGGTGAGGATCTACGTGCCGGTGACGGTGGCCATGCTGACGACGCTGATGACCGACGGTGAGCTGCACGCCGTCGGCGGGACTGCCTTCGCCCTGACCCCGGCGTTGCGGGAGTCCTACGCCAGCGGCGACGACGAGGAACTCGCCTACGCGGCCATGGCCCAGGCCGCTCGGGCGTCGCTGCGACTGCTCGGGGCGGAGCTCGACGGGCCTTCGCCGGAGTCGGTGGTGGTGCGCCGGGCGGTGCTCAGCGCCGACCTCGACGAGGTGAAACTGCGGCCCGACCTGGACGACGCGGTGGTTCGCCTGGGGCGGTCGGTGCGCCTGGCCGACGTGGCCTCGGCGCACGTCGACCTCGCCGAAGCGGAGGAGGCCGTGCGGGCCGCGATCGTCGCGGTGGACGCCGCCGACCTGGGTGATCTGGACGCGGAGTTCGTGCTGGGCGAGGCAGCCGCACACGAGCTGGCCTGGTACGACGCCCAGGAACTGGCCTTTCTCGTCGAGTTGATCTGAGAACGGGGCGCTGTGCGGATCAGCGTGATCGGGTGCGGCTACCTAGGTGTCACCCATGCGTCGGCGCTGGCCGCGCTGGGCTTCGAGGTGCTGGGGGTCGACGTGGACGAGGCGCGGCTCACCGACCTCGCTGCGGGGTCGGTGCCGTTCTTCGAGCCCGGCCTGCAGCCGTTGCTCCGGACCCAGGTCGACGCGGGTCGGCTGCGCTTCACGACGTCGCCGGCTGAGGCGGGTGGGTTCGCCGACGTGCACTTCGTCTGCGTGGGCACCCCGCAGAAGGCGGGCTCGTACGCCGCCGACCTCACCCACGTCGACGACGCGGTCACCGCGCTGGCCCCACACCTGCGCCCGGGTGCGGTGGTGGTCGGTAAGTCGACGGTGCCCGTGGGCACCGCGGCCCGGCTCGCCGCGCTGCTCGGCGAACTCGCGGTCACGGGGGTCGACCTGGCCTGGAACCCGGAGTTCCTGCGCGAGGGTAAGGCCGTGCAGGACACCGTGCGGCCCGACCGGCTGGTGTTCGGCACCCCGTCCGAGCGGGTGGAGCGGGTGCTGCGCGAGGTGTACGCCGAGCCGATCGCGCAGGGCTGCCCGGTGCTGGTGACCAACCTGGCCACCGCCGAGCTGGTCAAGGTCAGTGCCAACGCGTTCCTGGCGACGAAGCTCTCCTACATCAACGCGATCGCCGAGGTGTGCGACGCAGCGGGAGCGGACGTCGCGGTGCTGGCCGACGCCATCGGGCTGGACGCGCGCATCGGCCGCGGTTACCTCAACGCGGGGCTCGGCTTCGGTGGTGGCTGCCTGCCCAAGGACATCCGGGCGTTCGCCGCCAGGGCGGGCGAGCTCGGCGTCAACTCCGCGGTGGCCCTGCTGCGCGAGGTGGACGAGATCAACATGCGTCAGCGTCAGCGGGTCGTCGACCTGGCCACCGAACAGCTGGGTGGCTCGGTGCAAGGCAAGTGGGTGGCCGTGCTGGGCTGTGCGTTCAAACCGGAGACCGACGACGTCCGCGACTCACCCGCGCTGAACGTGGCGGCCGCGTTGCACCTCAAGGGTGCGCAGGTGACGGTCTACGACCCGGCCGCCAACGCCACCGCGGCGAAGCGGTTCCCCACCCTGGCGTACGCCGCCGGCTGGGAGCAGGCGGCAAGCGGAGCCGATGTCGTGCTGGTGCTGACCGAGTGGGACGAGTTCCGGGTGCTGGACCCCGAGGTGGTGGGCACGGTCGTGGGCTCGCGCAACGTCGTCGACGGCCGCAACTGCCTCGACGCCGCGGTGTGGCGCGGCGCGGGCTGGACGCTGGCGGCGATCGGGCGGCCCTGAGGCCAGGGGTGGCCGTCGGAGCCCACCGGTCGAGACGAATCGCACTCGCCGAGTGGATCACCATCCGCGACTGACAGGGTGGGGGTATGACCGCAGCGAGGGACCTGTCCGAATCGGGGCGCCGGCTGGCGGCCGCACGGGAGGAGTTCGACGCCGAGGTCGTCTACCTCAACACCGCGACCCTGGGTCTGCCGCTGCGCCGCGCCTGGCGGGCGCTGCAGGCCGCACAGGGGCAGTGGCGCGCGGGTACCGCAGACCCGCTCGCGTACGACCTTCCGCTCGCTGCGGCCAGGGCGTCCTACGCCCGGCTGGTCGGAGTGCCGGCGTCGGAGGTAGCAGTCGGCAGCCAGGTGTCGGTCTTCGCGGGACTGGTTGCCGCGTCGCTGCCCGCCGGCAGCGTGGTGCTGACCGCCGCCGGTGACTTCACCAGCATCCTGTTTCCGTTCTACGCCCAGGCCCGACGCGGCGTCACGGTGCGTGAGATCCCACTGGAGCGTCTCGCCGACGCGGTGTCGGCGGACACGGCGCTGGTGTCGGTTTCGGCGGTGCAGTCCGCCGACGGGCGGGTCACCGACCTCGACGCACTCCGGGCCGCCTGCGCCGAGACCGGCACCCGGGTGTTGCTGGACACCACCCAGGCAGTGGGGTGGCTGCCGATCGCGGCCGACAAGTTCGCCTACACCGTCTGCGGCGGCTACAAGTGGCTGCTGTCGCCCCGCGGCACCGCCTACTTCACCATCCGGTCTGAGTTGCTCGACGAGCTGGTGCCGCACACCGCGGGCTGGTACGCCGGTGAGAACCCTTGGGCAAGCATCTACGGCAGCCCGCTGCGGCTGGCCGCCGACGCCCGCCGGTTCGACGTCTCACCGGCCTGGCACGCCTGGGTGGCCGCCGGCCCGACAGCTGAACTGCTCGCCGACCTCGGAGCCGCCGTGCTCCACGAGCACGCGGTCGGACTCGCCAACCGGTTCCGCGCCGGCGTCGGGTTGGCACCCGGGAATTCCGCGATCGTCTCCCTGCCCGTTGACGAGCACGCTGACGACGCCATGCGGACCGCCGGGGTCGTCGCATCGATGCGGGCTGGACGACTGCGGCTGTCCTTCCACCTGTCCACGAGTGCGGAGGACGTCGACCGCGCGATCGACGTGCTGATCCACCATGTGCACCACGCCGACAGCGGTCGCGCCGCCAACGGTTGATATCACCGGGTGGTCTCAGTCGTCCGGTCGGCCATACTATCGAGGTGGGAGTTCAGGTGCTGAATGTGCAGTCCGTGGGCGACAGTCGCTACGACGCCGGCCGTGCCGCCGCCCTGTCGGCAGTGCCGAAGACCACCGGCTATTGGTGGCCCCGTGACGCCGGCACCGACCTGCCGGCAAGCCCCATGCCGAAGGTGCGGACAGCGATCGGCGAGGGGATTGAACTGGAACAACAGTTGTCCGCGGGCATTTCCGCAGCCGCGTGAGCCCGCCGCGAGATTGACCCGAGACTCTCGGACGTCGATGACCGGCACTGCTCATCATTGCCTCACGCATCCCGATCCTCACCCACGTCGCCGACCGGCGAACGCGGGCACCCCGATGAGCAGGAGGACACCGCATGGACGCCGTCACCACGCCCCCTGTCCCGCACAACGAGCCGGTGCGCACCTACGCCTCCGGCAGCACCGAGCGGGCGTCGCTGCAGGCTCGGGTCGCCGAGCTCGCCGGCCAGCGCTTCGAGCTGACCCAGACCATCGACGGCGCACAACGGCCCGCCTCCGGTGAGCGTTTCGACGTGGTGGCGCCGCACGAGCACCACCACGTGCTGGGTACCGCGGCGCACTCCACTGCGCAGGACGTGGCCGCCGCCGTGGCCGCCGCCAAAGCCGCCGCTCCGGCCTGGCGCGCGCTGTCCTTCGACGACCGCGCTGCGGTGCTGTTGCGGGCCGCTGACCTGCTGGCCGGACCATGGCGCGACGTGCTCAACGCCGCGACGCTGCTCGGGCAGTCGAAGACCGTGCAGCAGGCCGAGATCGACGCTGCCTGCGAGCTCATCGACTTCTGGCGGTTCAATGTCCACTTCGGACGTGAACTGCTCGCCGGGCAGCCCCAGAGCTCGCCGGGGGTGTGGAACCGCACCGACCACCGGCCGTTGGAAGGTTTCGTCACGGCCATCACCCCGTTCAACTTCACGGCGATCGCCGGAAACCTGCCCACCGCTCCCGCCCTGATGGGCAACACGGTGGTGTGGAAGCCGAGTCCGACGCAGAGCGTGGCCGCCCACCTGACCATGCGGCTGCTCGAAGCTGCGGGGATCCCCCCGGGCGTCATCAACCTGGTGACGGGCGACGGAGCGGCGGTCAGTGAGGTCGCCCTGGCCGATCCCGACCTGGCCGGAATCCATTTCACCGGTTCGACGGCGACGTTCAAGGCGTTGTGGCGCAGCGTATCTGGCAACCTCGACGGCTACCGGACCTATCCACGGCTCGTTGGCGAGACGGGTGGCAAGGACTTCGTGCTTGCCCATGCCAGCGCCGACCCGGTCGAGCTGGTGACGGCGCTGGTACGCGGCGCGTTCGAGTACCAGGGGCAGAAATGCTCCGCGGCGTCGCGGGCGTTCGTGCCGCACTCGCTGTGGGAGGACAGCGTGCGCGAGATGCTGGCCGACACCACGTCTGCGCTGAGCTACGGCGACCCCCGTGACCTCACCCACTTCGGTGGTGCGGTGATCGACGCCCGCGCCTTCGCGAAGCACCGTGACGTGCTCGAGCGTGCGACGGCCGACCCGGTGATCGAGGTGTTGGCCGGCGGCACGTGCGACGACTCCGTCGGCTGGTTCGTGCAGCCGACCGTGCTGGTGAGCGGGGACCCGAAGCACGCAGTGCTCCGCGAGGAGTACTTCGGTCCCATCCTCGGGGTGTTCGTCTACCCCGACGCGGAGTGGCAGCAGGTCCTGGAGCTCATCGACGCCGCCACTCCGTACGCGCTGACCGGTGCCGTGTTCTCCACCGACCGCTACGCGCTCGCGCAGGCCAGCGAGCGGCTGCGCTTCGCCGCCGGCAACTTCTACGTCAACGACAAGCCGTCGGGCGCGGTGGTGGGCCAGCAGCCCTTCGGCGGTGGGCGTGCCTCGGGCACCAACGACAAGGCGGGGTCGGCAGCGAACCTGGCGCGCTGGACCAGCCCGCGCAGCATCAAGGAGACCCTGGTGCCGGCGACGACGGTGAACTACCCGCACATGGCCTGACCCCGCTCCGTGCCGGCCCGTGTGCGCATACCCCGTGGCTACCGCGCACACGCCCCGACCTGTGCGCGGAAACTGTCAGGTGTGCGCAGCGCCGGCGCGCGCAGAGCCGGCGCGACCGGAGCCGCACCCGGCCGCCTCACGCCCAGGCGTCACCCGAGCTCAACGCGACCAGGAGCCGCCGCAGCGCCTGGGCCCGGCGAGCGGCGGTGCCGGTGAGTTCGTCGAGGGCACACTCCGGGTCGGCGGGGGGGCCCAGGTGGGTGCATCCACGCGGGCAGCCGGCGGCCACCTCGGCCAGGTCACCGAAGGCCGCCACCACGTCGTCAGCGCTCACATGGGCGAGACCGAAGCTCCGGATCCCGGGGGTGTCCACCACCCACCCCGCCGCGGACCCGTCGGGGCGCAGGGGCAGGGGCAACGCCAGGGATTGGGTGGAGGTGTGGCGTCCCTTGCCGATGCCGCTGACCACGCCCACCGCCCGGTGCGCGTCCGGCACCAACCGGTTGACCAGCGTCGACTTGCCAACACCCGAGTGCCCGACGAGCGCGGTGATCGTGCCGTCCAGTACCTCGCGCACCGGGGTCAGCGGGCTGCCCAGGTGCATGGCCACCACCGGCACGTCAAGGTCGGCGTAGGCGGCGGCGAACTCCGCTGGGTCCGCGAGATCGGCCTTGGTCAGGCAGAGCACGGGCCGCAACCCGCCGACGAACGCCGCCACCAGGCACCGGTCGACGAGCCCGGTGCGCGGCGGCGGGTCGGCCAGCGCCACCACCACCATGAGCTGGTCGGCGTTGGCCACCACCACGCGCTCGAAAGGGTCGGTGTCGTCGGCGGTGCGCCGCAGCACCGTCCGGCGCTCGTGCACCCGCACGATCCGTGCCAGGGCGTCGGTGCGGCCCGACAGGTCGCCCACCAGCGAGACCCGGTCGCCGACCACCACGGGGGTGCGGCCCAGCTCACGCGCGCGCATGGCCACCACCGGCCGCGCAGGATCGTCGTCGAGCACGCACCCCCAGCGCCCGCGGTCCACGGCGACGACCATGGCGGTCTCGGCGTCGAGGTGTTCCGGGCGGGTCTTGGTGCGCGGCCGGGAACTCCGCCCGGGGCGTACCCGCGCGTCGGTCTCGTCGTAGACCCGCTTGCTCAGCAGGAGCTCCCCGCCAGCATCCGCGCCCACCTGCCGGCGAAGTCGGGCAGCGTCTTGGCCGTCGCCGAGATGTCGTCGACGATGACCCCGGGCACCACCAGTCCGAGCACCGCGCCCGCGCTGGCCATCCGGTGGTCGGCATAGGAGCGCCAGGGCCGGTCGGTGGCGTGCAGCGCGGCCGGCGTGATGTGCAACCCGTCGTCGGTCTCCTCCGCCCCGCAGCCCAGCGCGGTGAGTTCGGTGGCCAGTGCCGCCAACCGGTCGGTCTCGTGTCCGCGCAGGTGGGCGATGCCGCGCAGCCAGCTCGGTCCGTCGGCGGCGGCAGCCAGGGCGGCGACGGTCGGGGTGAGCTCACCGACGTCGTGCAGGTCCAGGTCCACCCCTGCCAACCTATCCGGCCCGGTGACGGTCAACTCCTCGTCCAGCGTCACCGTGCAGCCCAGCTGCTCCAGGATGCCGCGGATGGCGTCACCCGCCTGCCGGGTGACGGAGGGCCAGCCGGGGATGACGACGACGCCCCCGGTCACGGCGGCGGCAGCGAGGAACGGGGTGGCGTTGGAGAGATCGGGTTCCACGTCCCACTCGTGCGCCCGCACCGGACCCGCCTGCACCCGCCACACGTCGGGCTCGGAGTCGTCTACCTCGACGCCCACAGTCCGCAGCATGTCCACGGTCATCTCCAGGTGTGGCTGAGACGGGATCGGCTTGCCCTCGTGACGGACTGTGAGCCCGTGGGTGTAGCGCGCCCCGGACAGCAGCAGGCCGGAGACGAACTGCGACGAGGCCGAGGCGTCGAGCACCACCTCACCGCCGGGCACGATGCCGGTGCCGTGCACGGTGAAGGGCAGCGCCGCCCCGTCGATGTCCACCCCCAGGGCGTCCAGCGCGGCGAGCACGGTGCTCATGGGACGGGTACGCGCCCGCGGATCGCCGTCGAAACGCACCGCACCGGCGGCGAGGGCGGCCAGCGGCGGAACGAAGCGCATCACCGTGCCCGCCAGTCCGCAGTCGACCTCCACCGGCCCCCGCAGCGCCGCCGGAACCAGAGTTGAACCGAGTTCTACGGTGCAGCCCAGCGAGCGCAACGCGGCCGCCATGAGCTCGGTGTCGCGACTCACCAGCGCTCCACGCAGCCGCGACGGGCCATCGGCCAGCGCAGCCAGCACCAACGCTCGGTTGGTGATCGACTTCGACCCTGGCACGCGGACGGTGGCGCGCACCGGCACAACTGCCGTGGGTGCGGGCCAGGTGCCGGTCGGTGCGGGGTTCACCGGACAATCATCCCGTACCCGTGCCAGCATGGCGGCCATGGTCGACGTGCCCACCCCGCACGGCCCGGCCCGGGTGCGACTGTACGGGGCCGGGAAGCCCGTCGGCGCCCTCGTTCTTGGACACGGCGCCGGCGGCGGGGTCACCGCGCCGGACCTGCTGGAAGTCGTCGCGGCCGCCACGGCCCAGCGGTGCAGCGTCGCGACGGTCGAGCAGCCGTACCGCGTGTCCGGCCGGCGAGCGCCTGCTCCGGCGCGCCAGCTCGACACCGCGTGGACCGCGGTGCTGGAGTTCCTGATGGTGGGGTCGCTCGCCGGGTTGCCGCTGGTGGTGGGGGGTCGGTCGTCGGGTGCCCGGGTGGCGTGCCGGACCGCGAGCGCGGTCGGAGCGTCGGCGGTGTTGTGTCTGGCGTTCCCGTTGCTGCCCCCGCGTGCTGCCGCACCCAAGAGCCGGCAACCGGAACTCGACGCTGTGCGGGTGCCGGTACTCGTGGTGCAGGGCACGCGGGACCGCTTCGGACGACCCGAGCCGTCGGCGTTGCGGCAGGTCGTGGTGGTTCCCGGCGACCACAGCTTGGACGCCGACCTCGCTGCGGTGGGTGCCGCGGTGCGTGGGTGGCTGCCGCAGGTGCTCAGCCGCGGGTGACGGGGGCAAGCACCGCGCCCGTCAGGCGCAGCAGGTCGCCCGGCGACAGCTCCACCTCCAGCCCGCGCTGTCCACCGCTACACAGCACCGTCTCCTGCGACATCACCGCGTCGTGGAGGACCATAGGCAGGCGGCTGCGCAGGCCCAGGGGTGACACGCCGCCCAGGACGTAGCCAGTTGCGCGCTCGGCTGCGGCCGGCTCGGCCAGCTCCGCCCGCCGCCCGCCCAGTGCCGTGGCGACGGATTTGAGGTCGAGCTGGCGGGGGACGGGCAGTACGGCCACGGCGAGCGTGACTCCTAAGCGCACCACCAGCGTCTTGAGGATGCGCTCGGGGGCCACTCCCAGCTCGACGCACAGCGCGTCCACCGCCTCGGCTCCGTAGGCGTCGGTGCGCCGATCGTGCGGATAGCTGTGCACGAGGTGGGGTACGCCAGCGGCGATCAGTACCGCCGTCGCCCTGCTCGCCCGCCCTGCCACGGACTGCACCGTAACCGCGCGGCACTGGCCGGGAACAGCGCACCGACACACCGTGTTGTGCCCGACAGGACCCGGCGGGAACGCGAACGGCGGGGCGGGTGGTGACCACAGGTGAGGAGCGTCACATGCTCGTGCAGTGTCCGCAGCGGAGCCCGTCGACCGCGGCTCGGATGAGCCCCGCTGGACGTCCTCCGACCGGCCGGAACCGCCTTGCGCCCGGTAACCTTCAGCGGTGCACGGGTTGGTGCGGTCGTGAGACCCAGCCCTGGTGCACCCGGCGGAAGGAGCACGGTGGCGGCCACTACGGCAGCGGGATCAGTCGGCGCCCGTGAGGACGACGAGCAGGGGAAAGTCGACCGTGGGCGCGACGGCCGAGGCGAGGAATTGCGCGCTGCGCAGTCAGCGGAGACGCCCGAGCAGCGCACCGCCCGATTCGAGCGCGACGCGATGCCCTTGCTCGACCAGCTCTACGGGGCCGCCCTCCGGATGACCAGGAAGCCGGCCGACGCCGAGGACCTGGTGCAGGAGGCGTACCTCAAGGCGTACGCGGCATTCGGTTCGTTCACCGCCGGGACGAACCTCAAGGCGTGGATGTACCGCATCCTCACCAACACCTACATCAACGGTTACCGCAAGAAGCAGCGCCAGCCGCAGCAATATCCCACCGACGAGATCACGGACTGGCAGCTTGCCGATGCGGCGGAGCACACGTCGCGCGGACTGCGGTCGGCCGAGGTCGAGGCGCTGGACCTGTTGCCCGACTCCGACATAAAGAACGCCCTTCAGGAGTTGCCAGACGAGTTCCGCATGGCGGTGTACTACGCCGACGTCGAAGGCTTCGCCTACAAGGAGATCGCCGAGATCATGGGAACGCCCATTGGCACCGTGATGTCACGGCTTCACCGCGGCCGCAAGCAGCTACGCGGACTGCTCGGCGATGTCGCCCGCGAGCGCGGCTTTGTGCGCGCCGACGCCGCCCAGGTGTCGCAGTGAGCGCCGCGGACCGCGCTCACGTCGACCCCGCAGCGAGCGTGCTGGACTGTTCGGCGGTGCTCGCCGACGTCTGGGTGTTCCTCGATCACGAGTGCGACGAGGCGAGCCGCGCGCGGCTGCAACAGCACCTCGACGAATGTGGCCCGTGCCTGACCGCGTTCGGCATCGAGGAGCAGATCAAGAGCCTGCTCGGGCGCAAGTGTGGGGGGGAGCAAGCACCGTCCGGGCTACGTGATCGGCTCAGCAAGCGGATCAGGCAGGTCGTGTGCGAGCAGGTGGACGGACATGTCGGGGGAGATCAGATCGTCGCCGAGGGCGGCCGAGTCCAGATCTGAGCAGCACCGACCCGAGGTGCGGGATCGGGGCGATGGTGCCGGGGTGGGGGATCGGGGTGATGGTGCCGGTGATCAACGGGCAGTCGCGGTGAGCTGGTGGAGAATTTTGCGCCGTGGTTGCCTGTTGATCACGCGCCCGGGTCACGACGCGCCCGGATCACGAGGTGCCCGGATCACGAGGTGCCCGGTGGCCTGACCAGACACGACCTGCCACGCCTTACCCTCAGCGGCGGATCAGGCGTTGGGGCGCTTGCCGTGGTTCGCCTTGCTCTTCTTGCGCGCACGCTTCTTGTTTCCGCGCTTGGCCATATCTTCTCCTCAGGGTCACGAACCAGGTCGGTAGGAGTCTCCCACGGACACCAGCGACGCCGAACCGCGCGCCGGGCTGACGAGGCTGAGCGGCCCGCCGCTGTGACGCTGAGCGGCCCGCCGCTGTGGTTGGATCGGTGCCGAGAGCGAGGTGGTCAGCGATGGCGGAGGACGTGCGGGCAGAACTCCCAGCCAAGGTGTGGAGGGTGTCCGTCGCCGTGGGTGACGAGGTCGCCGAGGGGGACACCGTCGTCATCCTCGAGTCGATGAAGATGGAGATCCCGGTGCTGGCGGAATCGTCAGGGACGGTCACTTCCGTCCTGATCGCGGAGGGCGACGACGTCGCGCCGGGCGCACTCCTCGTGGTCATCGCCTGACGGTCGCCGAGCCGTGTCGACGCTGAGCGACCTCCTGGCCGAACACACCGGGCTCTCCGGCGCCGGCGTCGACCACCTGCAACGGATGGTGTCGGAGTGGCAGCTGGTGGCCGACCTGTCCTTCGCCGACTTCCTGCTCTGGGTCCCCGTACAGGTCGACGGCGCCGACGCCCTGATGTGCGTGGCGCAGGCCCGGCCGACCACCGCCAACACCGCACACACCGAGGACGCGGTAGGCACCGTGGTCACCCCGGAGCAGCATCCCCAGCTGGTGCACGCCCTGGCGTCCGGACGCATCTGCCGGGCGGAGGACCCGCGCTGGCACGCCGGCTCCCCGCTACGCCGCGCTGCCGTACCGGTGCGCTCGGACGGCGCGGTCATCGCCGTGCTGGGCCGGGACACCAACCTCGCTCAACTGCGGGTTCCCAGCGCGCTGGAGATCGCCTACCTCGGTTGCGCGGCCGACCTCTGCCAGATGACCGCCGACGGCTCCTTTCCACCGCAGGACTCGACCTCCGACCTCCACACCAGCCCGCGCGCCGGCGACGGTCTCATCCGCCTGGAGCCGGGTGGCGCAGTGTTGTACGCCAGTCCCAACGCCATCTCCGCCTACCACCGGATGGGGCTTCACGCCGACCTCGTCGGCGCCGACCTCGCAGCCGTCACCCGCGCCCTGGTCACCGATCCCTTCGATGCATCCGAGACCGTGCAGCGCATCCGCTCCGCGCTCGCCGGGCTCCCCAGCCCGCGCATCGAGGCCGACGCCCGAGGGGCAACCGTGCTGGTCCGTGCCCTGCCGCTGCGCCCACGCGGGCACGGCGCGGGCGCCCTGGTGCTCATTCGCGATGTCACCGAGGTCAAGCGACGCGACCGAGCGTTGCTGAGCAAGGACGCCACCATCAGAGAGATCCACCACCGGGTGAAGAACAACCTGCAGACGGTGGCGGCGCTGCTGCGGATGCAGGCCCGGCGCACCACCAACGACGAAGCCAGATCGGCGCTGGCCGAGTCGGTGCGCCGGGTGTCCTCCATCGCGCTCGTGCACGACACGCTGGCGATGTCCGTCGACGACAAGGTAGATCTCGACGACGTGGTGGATCGGTTGGTACCGATGATGACCGACGTCGCCACGCTGAACAGCCAGGTCAGGGTGCGCCGAGAGGGTCGCTTCGGCGTACTCGCCGCCGAACTCGCGACCCCGCTGGTGATGGTGCTCACCGAGCTGGTGCAGAACGCGCTCGAGCATGCGTTCGTCCCGGGCGAGGCCGGGTCGGTGGTGCTGCGGGCCGAACGATCGGCCCGGGCACTGCAGGTGGTCGTGCACGACGACGGGCGCGGCCTACCTGCTGGGTTCACCCTCGAGCGCGTGGACCGCCTCGGCCTGCAGATCGTGCGCACCCTCGTCGACGCGGAGCTTCAGGGTTCGCTGGAACTGCGGATGGCCGAGGGGGGCGGGACCGACGCGATGCTCCGGGTACCGCTGGGTCGACGCCCGCGCTGAGGAACCCAGTTCCGGTGCTCAGGCCCCGGAACGTGCCCTGGTACGGGCGTTGCGGCGCTTGAGGGCCCGTCGCTCGTCCTCGCTCATCCCACCCCATACACCGGCGTCCTGGCCGGACTCCAGCGCCCAGGCCAGGCAGTCAGCCATCACCGGGCAACGCCGGCAGACGACCTTGGCATCCGCGATCTGAGCCAGCGCGGGCCCGCTGTTCCCTACGGGGAAGAACAGCTCGGGGTCCTCGTCACGACAGATCGCCTGGTGGCGCCAATCCATCCTCTGCTCCTGCCCGGGTGCACTTCACGCACCGTCTCGTCGTTGGTCATGCGTTGTTCGCGCGTACGTTTCCTCGCTGTTGCTTGTGAATGGTTTCACGAAGCGCGGCGTTGTCAAGGGATCTTCGGGTCGCCGGTGGCCCATCTCACCCGACGGGTGGACATGACCCGCAAGGATGCGCCCGCCAACGAGTTCAGGACGGCACGCATTCCGGCGGCACGAGCACCCCGAGCGCGCCGGGGACACGGTAGAAGTGTACGTCCGAACGCAGTCCCAGGTAGTCGCCGTCCAGTTGGAGGCCCGTCGGCTCGGTGCAGTGCACCGTGAACTCGTCGAGGTCGTCACGGCGCAGCAGGTTCCGTGCGTGCGGGTCCGACTTCGTCGACAGCATCTGCGGGACCACCCGGCCCAACGTCGGCGCGCCCAGGCTCGTCACCCCGAAGATGCCCAGGCCGGTTTCGAACGTGGTTCTCGGGTTGGTATGCACGGCGTGCTCGCCGAAGTACGTCCACGGGTCGGTGTTGCTGACGAACGCCATGTGGACGCCGCGCACCGGCTTCTCACCGGGGAGCTCGACGGTCAATCGGGCGGGGCGCCGCGCCGAGCGGACGAAATGGCGCACAGCGCCACGGAAGTAGCGCCCCGGGGTGGCCTCCTTGCCACTGGACCTGCGCTCCTCTACGGCGTGCACCACCTCGGCGTCCCAGCCCAGCCCGGCGTTGAAGGCGAACCATCGGTCGTCGGCCCCGCCCAGGTCAACTCTCCGCACGCTGCGCGCCGCGATGCCCGCGAGCAGTTGCTGGGTGGCCTCCAGCGGGTCGGCGGATAGTCCCAGCGCCCGGGCGAACACGTTGGCCGAGCCGCCGGGTACCACCGCGAGCGCAGGCGCACCCGAGCGCGGTGCGGCACCGGCCACCGCACGGCCGAGCAACCCGTTGACCACCTCGTTCACGGTGCCGTCACCGCCGTGCACCACCACCAGGGCCACCTCGTCGGTCGATGCCTGTTGGGCGAGTTCGGCTGCGTGCCCACGGTGGTCGGTCTGCACCACCTCCAGACGCAGTTTGCTGGCCAGGGCGCTGCCGATAACGTCGCGGGCCGCCGCCGTGGTGGAGGTCGCGTTGGGGTTGACGATCAGCAGTGCGCGCACAGGGGTTGAGGCTACCGGTGACCTACCCTGAGGCCATGCCCGCTGCCCCAGCTGCGCCGGATGGTGCCGGCGATCCGCCGTCGAGCATCCGCCGGGGCGGCGCGCTCACCGCGCTGGAGGGCTCGGTCGCTGTCGTGATCGCCGCCGCGCTGGTCATCCGTGAGCTGCAGGGCGGCCATTCCGACGTGGCCAGTGGGTACGGCACCGCATTGTGGTTCCTCATCATCGGCGGGGGGGTGTTAGCCGGTGGGGTGGCGCTCGTGCGGGGCAGGCGCTGGGGCCGCGCGCCTGCGGTGCTCGCCCAGGTACTGCTCGTACCCGTGGCGTGGTCGCTGCTCACCGACTCGCGCCAGCCTGCGTTGGGCGCGCTGTTGGGGCTCGTCGTGGTCGCCGTGCTGGTGTTGCTGTTCCTGGGGCCGTCGATACGGTGGATGAACCACCAGTACGAGCTGGCTGCGCCGCCGCCCGCCCCGCAGCTCAGTTCGCGGGCGGTGCGCTCCCGGCGAGGGAAGCCAAGGCAGCGCCGCTGAGGCGGAAGGTCGTCCACTCGTCCATGGGCTGTGCGCCCAGCGAACGGTAGAACGAGATGGACGGTGAGTTCCAGTCGAGCACCCACCACGTCAGGCGGCTGTACCCGCGTTGCCCGCACACCCGCGCCAGCTCGGTCAGTAACGCCGTGCCGTGGCCGGCGCCACGGTGGCCCGGCCGCACGTACAGGTCCTCGAGGTACACCCCATGAACCCCGTCCCACGTCGAATAGTTGAGGAACCACAGCGCGAAACCTGCCGGCGCGCCGTCTGCTTCGGCCACGTGCCCGAACAGCACCGGATGCGAACCGAACAGCGCGGCGTGCAGCTGCTCAACCGTCAGGTGGCACTCGGCGCCAGCCTGCTCGTACACGGCCAGCTCGTGCACCATCGCCACCACCACGTCGACGTCGGCGGGCGCCACGGGTCGGATCACCGCGGCACCGCCTGAATGTTCATCGACATGATCTGCTCGCGCCCGTGCTCGTAGCCCAGCACAGCGACACCGGCCGGCGACATGCCGAAGTGGATGCCCGCGGTCACGGCCAGGCCCACCCAGCGCGCCAACAGCGCACGCGAGAAGTGGCCGTGGCCGACGAGCACCACGTCGTGCTCGGCCGCCCGCGCCTGTTCCAGTACGGCGTCGGCTCTGCTCTGCACCGACTGCGCACTCTCGCCGCCGGGGCACGGGTGCGTCCACACCGTCCAGCCGGGCACCGTGCGCCGGATCTCCGCGGTGGTCGTGCCCTCGTAGGCGCCGTAGTCCCATTCCGCAAGCAGCTCCGTCGTCTCCGGCCGGCCGAGCCCGGCCAGCTCGGCGGTGTCACGCGCCCGCGCCCGCGGGCTGCTCAGGGCCAGGGGATCGGCCAGGGCAAGGCGACGCAGGACCGAGCGTGTTTCACGCGCCTGCTCCCGCCCTGCGGCGGTGAGCGGGACGTCGGTGAGCCCGGTGTGCTTGCCGGCCAGTGACCAAGCGGTCTCGCCGTGTCGTAACAGCACCACCCGCGGTGGCTCGGATCGTGACGGATTGCTCGAACTCATGGCCGCATCATGCCGCCTGGACGAGGGCCGCACCCCGTCCGGCATGGTCGCTGCTCACACAGCTCCTGCGGACCAGGGTGCGGTCGACGTCGGTGTTGCGGTCAGGCGGCCTGCTTGGTCTCCCTGTGGGCGCTGGACGTTTGCTGCTGTTGGCGGGTAACGGACCGTCTCGCTGAGCTGCGGAAACAGTGTTGGCAGTGATTGACGGTTGAGGGTGCCTGACGGACCTGCTGCGGACTACCTGCGGACTAGCGAGTCCACTGTCCGAGAAACGCGGGGCACTCCAGTCCGAGAAACGCGCGGCAGATCAGGGGCGGTCGCCCCCCGGCGGACGTCCACGACGGGATGAGCGCGAGTCCGGCTGTCGACCAGCTCTCTCGAGCGTCGACCGCGGGCGAGGTGCTCGTGGCCGCGCTCGTCGTCGGCTTCCTCACCGGCTTCCTGGGGGTCGGCGGGGGCTTCATTATCGTCCCGGCCCTCGTCCTCGCGTTGCGCTACGAGATGCCGGTCGCGGTCGGGACGTCGCTGGTCGTCATCTCCATCACCAGCCTCGGGGCGTTCGTCGAACGACTGGGGACGACTGCTATCCCCTGGCACACGATCGTGCCGTTCACCGTCGCGGCGGTCCTGGGGTCCTTCGCCGGCAAGCGCGTCAGCGACTGGGTCTCCGGGACGACCCTGACCCGGGCGTTCGCCGGGCTCCTCGTGCTCGTCGGCATCTACGTCGCCGTCCAGGCCGGGGCGTCGCTGTGACTTGCGCGGCCTGACCGTCGTCGTCAGTCTCGGGTCGGACGGTGGAACAAGGGGAGTCCACCCCGACATGACGACCGCGTCACGCCCACGCTCTTCGGCCACAGCGGCACCGCGCAGACCTCTACTCTACAGACGGGCCCCACCGGGGGTCTGACGTAGATTCTGACCTGTTCGCGGCGCTGAAGAATGAGCTCGTACATCACACGGTCTACCCGACCCGGGCCCACGCCATGCGTGACATTGCGCGCTACATTGATGAACGCTACAATTCGAGGAGGCTCCACTCAGGACTCGCCTACCAATCCCCAAACGAGGTCCACAACGCGTACAGTGATCACAGGTCAGCGGCATAAGAAGAATGACGATCACTGTCCGAGAAGCGCGCGGCAGATCAACCCGGCCCGACGGGCACGGGGCCGCACCGCGCGTCATCAAACGCAAGATGCCCAAGTGGCACGTCAAACGCGCGCACCACGCCGACTGGCCCCAACCCGAACACCCACCCGACTACACCGTCTGTCTTGACTACACCGCCATCTCCCCTAACTGAACGGTATGGGGTTAGGCCTGGGTTAGGCCGGATCCCAGGGGTTGATCAGGTCCAGGCCGATGCCGGCGAAGTCGGCGGTGTTCCTGGTCGCCAGGGTGGCTTGATGTTGGGTGCAGACGGCGGCGATCTGCGCGTCCAAACCGCTGATGGGGCGGCCGGCGCGGGTGCGGGTGGCGAGGACGTCAGCGTAGTAAGCCGAGGAATCGACGTCGAACGCGAGCACGTGCCCGGCGAAGGTGTCGCTCAGCAGCAACTCCATCCGTTCCCCGATCTCGCGTTGGCGACGACCGGGTGGCAGGAGCGCGACTCCGGTCCGGATCTCGGCCGCCGTCAGCGCCGTGATCACTAATTCGCCCGAGTCATGGACATCGACCCAGTCGATCACCACCTGGCTCGGACGGGGACGGGCCAGCTCGGACACCACGTTGGTATCCAGCACGATCATCGGTTCACGTGCCGAGCTCAGCCACCCGAGCCGGCTCGTCGCGGGCCGGAATATCCAGCTCGGCCCCCCCGATCGCGGCGAACTGCTGGTGGATGTACGAACCCAGCCCCCGCGGCGGCCGCCGACCACTCAACGAGGCAGCCAACAGCACCCTGGCTTCGGCCTCCATCGAACGGCCGTGCTCAGCAGCCTGCACCCGTAGGCGCGCCTTCACGTCCTCGTCGAGATCCCGGATCATCAACGTCGCCACAGCTACCCTCCCCAATCCTCCAACCCCATCGCCTACGATGCTAGCAGTGCATAACGGACGGGAGTGTCGGGGAACTGCGGCGGGTGGCCTGACGGGCTCGTTTGGCGCATTGTGGAGCCGAACCGGGCCGGTACGCAACAACGTAGGTACGTAGTCACGTGGCACCGACCTATCGGTACACAATGCAGCAGACCTCAAGCAGGTCGCCGCCGAGCTCAACGGCCGACCCCGCAAGACCCTCGGCCCCGCCGAGACGTTGAACGAACTACTGTCGACCACCTCAACAACGGGTCGATGCAACTGGAATCCGCCCATCCTCTATCGGGCGGCCCGGCCAGCGTGTCGTCACTCGGGTACGCCGGTCAGTACCCGCTGGAAGAAGTGGACCGATTCCTGTACCTCGTGACGGGGCACGGCCATGTGGTCGCCAGAGTTCGCGTGGAGCGTCTTATCTCTGCACCCCAGTGCGTCAAACAGTGCGAGAGCGGCGTGTCGATCGACAAGTCGGTCGTCCCACTGGAGCAGGAACTGCGTTGGCACCCGCACGGCGGCGGCGGTCGCAGCGAGAGGCGAGCCGCCGACGAGACCCAGCAGCGCGACACGAACTCGAGGATCGGATGCGGTCAGCGACAGTCCGATGACCGCACCCAGGGACAGGCCGACGAAGCTGACACGGTCATCGTCGGCGATCTCGTACTGGCTGCCGATGACGTCGAGAACATCCGACCACTCCGGTACGGCCACGCGGGCAATCGCATCGTTGTGATCGGCAACAGCCGCGGCGAGCAGTTCGGGCGTGCCGCGGTGTGCCCGCATGCGTTCCAGCGCCTCGCGGGCGTCGTCGGCCAGGGGGGCGTCCGCCCTGTCCTGGGGCGTTGAGCGCCAGCACTGCGAAGCCGCTGGCGGCGTACATGCTGGCCCGGCCTACGACGGCGGGCGCATCGACGTCCTGGCCACCGCCAGGTGCAACGAGCAGAAGCCCCGCCGTGGGTTGCTGGCCGACACGTCCCCACAGGGCGCCGGTGAGATCCCTATCAGCTTGGAAATCCGTCCGAGTGACTCCGGCGTCGGAGACAGTTGTACGTAGTTCGGTGAGATGCATGGCAGATGCCTTCCGGAAAGGGTTCCGGACATCCGCCTGCGGTGCGGTCGCCGACTCAGGTCGACGGGCACTCGAGGTGGAGCCCGGTCGGGTAACAGCTGGTAATCGGACTCACCTCCCTGAGCAGCAGCAACTCTGTCGAGCCTGGATCTTGCCATCCGTCGCCGACGCCATGCTCATGGCAGGCGACAGCGTGCGGGGTCGACCCGTGGGACACCGGGTTCGTCTACCTGTTGGGCAGTCAGGGACTCCTGGGGCAGCGGGAGGGGCGGACCACCGCGGCGGTGGTGACCTGCTTGACGAACGCACCCCGCAGTGAGGTTTTCTCAACAAGCAAGGTAGCTGTGCTCGAGGTGTGTGAGCACGAGTGCTGCGCGGGCTATCTTGCTGATCTTGCTTGGGCTGAGGGTGACATGCTGGAGGGTGCGCCACCGCTGGGTGAGCAGGGCGAAGCCGCGTTCGCCCAGGCAGCGCAAGGACCGCAGCAGCATGTTGCGGGTGCGGGTGGTGATGTCGAGTTCGGAGCCGTTCGGCGGGTTGCTTGACCGGGGTGTGGACGCCGTGACCTGCGCCTTCGTAGCCGGGATCGGCAAGGGTCGGTAGTCCATGACCGGCGGCGGCGTGCGGGCGCCGAGGACGTGCTCGCAGGCAGCGGTCAGGTCATGGACCCCGCCGGGTTCGACCGGGGAGACCCAGACGGGGAGCCCGTCGGGGCGGAAGAGGGCCTGGATGTTGCCGCCGAAGTCGTGGGTCTTTCCCGAGTACCAGGCATCGATGATCTTGCCCTTCTTGCTGAGGGTCTTGACCCGCAGCCGGTCGGTGTCGACGACCTTCCCGTCGAGCACGACGTGGGACCAGCCCTCCTCATGGCCGCGGGCCAGCGCGGCGTGTAGGTCGGGGGCGCGGGCGGCGAGCACGCCGATGGCTTCGTCGAGGTACCGGTAGGAGGTGGCCTGGGAGATCCCCAGACCGCGCCCGATCAGCGCTACCTCGCGGTTCTCCCGGAACCACACCGGCGCGAACAGGGCCTGATCGGTGCACCTCAGCGCCCTGGTCCCGCGGGCGAGGCGCTCGGCGGCGAGCAACTCGGCCACGAACGCCGCCAGCTCGGTGGGCACGTCGAGCATGGCAGGATAGGCGATCACGTGGAACCCTTCGCGGAAGATGATCTGTGGTAAGACCTCTTATAGCGGGGCTCCACGCCCGGTCTCGGACCTCGTGATCCTCGGCGTGTCGTACGGCTCCGCGCCGTTGAGCGCGCCGGTTGGCTACGCCATCGTCAGCCGACTCGATCTTGTTGAGAAAACCTCAATGTGGTGTTGGCGGGGGTGGCGACGGGGAGGATTGGCAAACCATGGCCGTGGCACGCCTTATGGCGAGTGATCGGAGACGATATCGGGGGCGGGGGTAACGCGGGCGCCTCAGCCCAGCATGACTTCG
>JAABUV010000292.1_pt1 | contig 77196 bp, 85 predicted proteins | sample 5559971 | NCBI WGS metagenome assembly JAABUV01 (sample SAMN10711881, study PRJNA513362) | rock metagenome | isolation source: Antarctica rocks | place: Antarctica: Victoria Land, Knobhead nord | collected 2015-12-19 | reverse complement strand
CCTGTGGCAGCAACGAATTACAGCCATATCGGCTCACGCACGGCTCCCCGCGAAAATCACCGACGCCCTGCTCAACACGCTCGCGGAGGCCGCCTGACGAATCAACAACAGTGCGAAACTCCACTCCGCGATAGCGGCGACAAACGCCGCGCCCGCCTGGAAGTCCTTGATCCGGTAGCGCGTGTGCAGCGCCTGGGCGAGTTTGCGCCAGTCGTCGAGCCTTGCGTCGAGGATCTCTTGCGTGCTGAGCTTCTCCATGCCTCCACCCTGACACGCGGCACCGACAGACGGGCGAGGGCCGGGCGCTTACCGCCGCTCAGGACGCGTAGTGCGACCTGCCGCTCATGCCGCATACGGCACGTGCGGTGGGCTCCGCCGCTGCGATCCGGCTTGGGCTGCCGCTGGCGTCTCACGACGGCGTCAGGGCCGGGGCTCCGAGGCTCAGGCTCATCACCACCGCACCAGAGACGTAACGGGGAGCGCGTACCCGTCGTGCCCGAGGCGAGGGGTCCGAGGTGAGCGAGGTGACCGCGTTCGTCCTCGTGCCCGGCGCCTGCCATGGCGGGTGGTGGCAACTGGTAGCGCTGGTCCGGAGGCTCGCCGATCCATCCGGACCGGAACTGTAAACCCGCTCGGCGAAGTCAGCCGTCCAGCCCGAGCCGGCCGAGCAGGTTGGGAATCCGGTGCGCGAGCGCGGTGAACACCAGCCGGTCGTCCACCTTGTCGTAGTGATGGGCGATGAAGTTGCGCATCCTGCCGATGGCCACCCAGTCAACGTCGTCGCACGCATCCTTAAACGTCGCCGGAAGCTTCTCGACCACCGTGGCGACCTGGATCAGGATGTGCAGGCCGTTGTTCCGCAGCATCCGCCCCTGCGGGCTGTCGTCCAGATACGCCCCGATGCCCAGGTCCACCGTGTAAGCGGCGTCGGCGCCGAAATCCGCAAGCTCCCGCAGGCGACGCCGGACGCGTTCAGCGTCCGGATCGGGCTCGTCCCCGGTCACAGCTCGACCACCGGTCCGCGCGTGTTCGAGTACCCGACTGCCAGTCCTGGCGTCGACGATGTCGACAGCTACAGTCAGCAGTTCGTCGAGATCGTGTTCCAGGGTCAACAGGTCCACGATGTCGTGCCGTTCGGTGAACTCCACGATCAGGTCCAGGTCCGAGGACTCCTGGTCATCGCCTCGCGCCACTGAGCCGAACACTCGCGGCTCGGGCAATCCGGCTCGGGCGAACTAGTGCCCGTACCTCCTCTCGGCGGGCGACCAGCGCCACCGACGGCTGGCTCACCAGCGCGCGGTCCAATGCGGCACGGGCAGAGTCCGACGGCCGGCGGTGGCCAGCCTCTATCGCCGCGATGAGGGGTTGCTTGACGCCGGCACGCTCGGCGAGATCCCGCTGGGACATCCCGAGTATGCCCCGCCGCGCCCGAACGAAGTCTCCATACGCCCCCATCACAAGACCATGATAACAAATTACGTTATCGGGCGGAACGCTGACTTGCGCTGGCCGAGCCCGAGCAGCACGTCGACGGGACGAACGAAGCGTTGTTCGGCGAGCGCCCCTTCCGCGACCTCGCGGACCCGTCGCCGGATGTCCTGCGAGGCCACCGCTACCCGGTCATTCGGGGAATCGCAGGTGCGCGGCGCGAAGCCGTCGTTCCACGCTGCGACCGGGCGGGGGTTCGTGCTGCTCAAGCGCTCCACCTACCTGCCATCCTGCGCCTCGTGCGGTGGCAGCACGACGAGGTCGGTGCCGACCTACGCGATGAACTCCATTCGGTGATCGGCCTGGATCTCCCAGGCCTGCCTGAGCAGGGCCGGGTTGCGGCGGAGCAGTTCCGGGTGGCGGATGATCTCGCCCGCGGCGGCCTCGGCGATCTCGCGGGGAGCGGACTTCGGGAACGCGGTGAAGTGCCCGCTGACCAGCCAGGCGTCGCTCGCCGGGTGGACCGGCACAATCCGGCCGACGACGAACATCCGCCTCCGCACCGCGGCGAACACCGCGCGTCCCATGTTGGCGTAGACGCGTTACGACATCGTCGAGAAGGCTGTGGAGCTCCACGGCGTCACACGGCATCCGGCTGACTACGCGCCCAGACCCGCGACTCACCAAGCCGGAACGCACGAGAGCCCCGCACGGACTACGTCCGCACGGGGCTCTCGTTCACAGGTGGAGCTGAGGGGACTCGAACCCCTGGCCTCCTCGATGCGAACGAGGCGCGCTACCAACTGCGCCACAGCCCCTGGTGAAGCGGGCCAAACCCTAGCAGCCCAGCCGCCGCGCCCCACCCACGCCTACTGCCCCGCAGCCCTCGGCAACTCCAGCTCGGCCGCCCGCAGGGGGGCCTCCAGCTCGTCGAACGCCGGGTCCTCGTCGTCGACCTCCAGCACCACCGCACCGGGCCTGCGCAGCCGCTGGGGCACCGCTCCCCAGCGCTCGTCCCGCTCGGTGTCCACCGATTCCACCCCGAGGTGAGCGCGGCCCATCCTGGCCAGCCGGCGCTCGCGCACGTCCTCCTCGATGCGCGTCTGCCGGCGCAGGTAGGCGAGGTAACCGACCAGCGTCAGGTCCACGAGCAGCTGCGGCCACCACAGGACGGAGTAGCCGATGGCGGCGCCCAACAGCGTCACCACCGCCAGCACGAGCAACGTCACCGTCACGCGCTGCCGGAAGCCGTAGCGGGCCCGTCGGGCCACCGCGTCGGCGTGGGGGTCGAAGCCGCCCCGGCCGGCGCGGCGCGCGACCGGGTGCTCCGGCTCGTCGTCGTGCGGGTCTGGTGTGTACTCGTCGTCCACGGGGTCCTCCTCGAGCTGGTGGGCGTGCTCGTCGACTGCGTCCCAGTCGGGGTCGCTGGGGTGTCCTGCTGCCGGTCCGCGCCGCATCGCCAGCCGCACACCGCTGTCACCCCGGTGCAGCACCCGCGTGGCCAAGGCTGCGTCGGCTGTGCGGCGCACCTCCTGGCGGTGCCGCGCCAGCATGGGCACCAGCACCACGAGCCAGGCGCCCACCAGCACAACGAAGATCAGCGAGTCGTACACGACGACACCTCCTCCGGCGCGACCGCCGCCACCCACCCGAGCACCACGCGCGTCACGCTAGTCACACCAGCACCACGGCTCGTGCAGGCGCGCCGGGCGCGCGCGGCTCACACCCAGCCTGCGCGACCCGACGCCACCAGTGCCGCCGCGAGGCTGTCCGTCACCTCCTCGGCGGTCAGCGCCACCAGCAGGTGATCGCGCCAGTCGCCGTCCACGTCCAGGTACCGCCGCAGCAGACCCTCCTCACGGAAGCCCGCCCGCGCCAGCACCGTCCGGCTCGCAGCATTGTCCGGTCGTACGGTCGCCTCGACGCGGTGCAGGCCGACGGCGCCGAAGCAGTGGTCGACGCCCAGGGCCAGCGCCGCCGACGCCACCCCGCCGCCGGTGACCGGCGTCGCCACCCAGTACCCACACCACGCCGAGCGCAGCGCCCCGCGCACCACGTTGCCGATGGTCAGCTGACCGACGAACTCACCGTCCAGCTCGATGACGAAGGGCAGCATCCCGCCCTTGCGCGCGGCCGCGCGCAGCGCCGTGCACACCCCCGGCCAGGCCGTGGTGTGGTGGCGTGAACGCCAGACGCCGGTGCCCGTCGGCTCCCACGGCCGCAGCTGCTCCTCGTCCCTGGTGCGCACCGCACTCCAGGCGCCGGCGTCACGCAGCCGCACCGGACGCAGCCGCACCTCACCGGCGGCCACCCGCAGCGGTCCCGGACGGGCGGGCCAACCCGGGTGCCGCGACACCGGGCGTCCGGCGGGCTCACCCCACGCGCTCACGGTTGGCTAGTCGCGCTGCGCGAGGAACACGACCTGCACCTCGTCGCCGGTGCGCACCTCGGTGGCGTCTTCCTCCACGACCACCAGGCAGTTGGCGTCGGCGAGGGTGGCCAGCAGATGCGAGGACGACCCCGGCGCCCCACCGAGGGCCTGCACGAGGTACTCGTCGGTCTTCTCGTCGCGCATCAGTTGACCGCGCAGGTACCCGCGCCGCCCGGCGATGGACGTCACGGGTCCGACGGTGCGCGCGGTGACCAACCGGCGCCGGGGGTTGCGCTTGCCCAGGGCGACCCGCACGAGTGGGCGCACCATCACCTCGAACACCACCAGGGCGCTCACCGGGTTGGCCGGCAACAGGAAGGTAGGCACCAGTTCCGCGCCGAGCCGGCCGAAGCCCTGCACCGAGCCGGGGTGCATGGCCACCCGGTCGACGGCCACCTCGCCCAGGTCGGCCAACACCTCACGCACCTGCTCCGACGCCCCACCCCCCACCGCACCCGCGATCACCACGATCTCGCTGCGCAGTAGCTGACCCTCGACCACCTCGCGCAGCCGCCGGGGGTCACCGCCGGCGATACCGACCCGGGTGACGGTGGCGCCGGCGTCACGGGCCGCGGCGGACAGGGCGTAGGAGTTGACGTCGTACACCTGACCGGCACCGGGGGTGCGGTCGATGTCGACCAACTCCCCCCCCACGCTGATCACCGACATCCGCGGCCGGGGGTGCACCAGCACCTTGTCCCGGCCGACGGCGGCGAGCAACCCCACCTGGGCGGCCCCGATCACCGTCCCCGACCGCACGGCCACGTCACCGGGTTGCACGTCGTCGCCGGTGTGCCGGACGAAGTCGCCCGAGCGCACCCCGCTCGTCACGGTGACCCGCGCCGCGTGCCCGTCGGTCCAGGCCAGTGGCAGCACGGCGTCGGCCAGGGTGGGCAGCGGTGCCCCGGTGTCGACCCGCACGGCCTGGCGGGGCTGCAGCCGCACGGGCTGGCGCGAGCCCGCCGACACCTCGCCCACCACGGGCAGCACCACCGCACCGGGTCCCTCATCATCGGCCGGGGCCGGGGCCAGCGCACCGGCCGGCGTCGACTTCGGCAGCTGCACGTCCACCGCCCGCACCGCGTAGCCGTCGATGGCGGCCTGGTCGAAGCCAGGCAGCGGCCGTTCGGTGACCACCTCCTCGGCGCACAGCAGACCCTGAGCCTCGGAGATCGCCACCCGGACGGGGCGGGGCACCACGGCCGCCTGGAGCACCCTGGCCAGCTGCTCGTCCACCGACCTCATGCCGGGCACACCGCCTGCACCCGCTCGGCCAGCCAGGTGCGCAGCGACGGACCGTAGGTGGGATCGGCCAGCGCGAAGTCGACCGTCGCCCGGATGTAACCGCCCGGATTGCCCAGGTCGTGCCGCCCACCGTGGTGCACCACCGCGTGCACGGGGTGGCCCTCGGCGATGAGCAGCGCGATGGCGTCGGTGAGCTGCAGCTCGCCGCCCGCGCCGGGCGTGATGCGGCGCAGCGCGTCGAACACGGCCCGGTCCAGCAGGTATCGACCGACGGCGGCGTAGGTGGACGGCGCCTCGTCGGCGGAGGGCTTCTCGACCATGCCGATGACGCGCAGGACGTCGGGCCCGTCGGCCGGGTCGTCGGAGTCGAGCACCGAGAACACCCCGTAGGCCGACACCTCTTCGCGCGCGACGTTGACTGCGCAGAGCACCGTGCCGCCGTGGCGGGTGCGCACCGCGGACATCGCCTCCAACACCCCGGGCGCGCCCTCGGCGGTGGTCACCAGGTCGTCGGGCAGCAGCACCGCGACGGCGTCCTCGTCGGGGTCGAGCGCGTTCTCCGCGCAGCCCACCGCGTGCCCAAGGCCCAGCGGCTGCTCCTGCAACACCGGACGCACCTCGCCGAGCAGGCCTGATGCACGCCGCACCTTGGCGAGCAGCTTGTCCTTGCCGCGACCGGCCAGGGTCGCCTCGAGCGCGGCGTCGGCCACGAAGTGCTCAGCCACCGCCTCCTTGCCCGCGGAGATGACGATCAGCAGCCGGCCCGCGCCCGCCGCCGCGGCCTCCGCCGCCACCAGCTCGATGCCCGGGGTGTCCACCACCGGCAGCAGCTCCTTGGCGACGGACCGGGTGGCGGGCAGGAATCGGGTGCCGAGCCCAGCGGCCGGGACGATCGCGGTGCGGAACGCGGAGGTCATGATGGCCACCCTAACTAACGAGGGAGCAGCGGTGCCACGGTGCGACGGCGACGGGGTGAGGATGTGCCGGTGACCAACCAGGTGCCCGCGCGGGTGACCAAGCAGCAGTGGCGCAGCGGGTTGCTGGCCGCGCGCCGGGCCGTACCGGCTGCGGTCCGCGCGGTCGAGGCCGTCGCGTTGGCCGCCCACGCGCGCGAGCTGGGGGTGGCGGGGACGGTGGTGTGCGCGTATGTGCCGGTCGGTGCCGAGCCAGGCTCGCTGGAGCTGCTGGAGATGCTGCGCGCGAGCGGCGCGCGGGTGCTGCTGCCGGTCGCGCGGGAGCCGGCGGCACTGCACTGGGCGGAGTTCGCCGGCGCGGCGGAGTTGGCCGACGCGCCGCACGGGCTGCGTGAGCCGAGCGGCCCGGTGCTGGACCCGGCGACGGTGGCGCAGGCCGAGCTGGTGCTGCTACCCGCGCTGGCGGTCGACCGCGCCGGGGTGCGCCTGGGCCGGGGCGCGGGGTTCTACGACCGAACCCTGCTCCTGGCGGCCCCCGGCGCACGGCTGGTGGCCGTGGTGCGCGACGACGAGGTGGTGGCCGCGTTGCCCACAGACCCCCACGACGTCGCGGTGGGTTGGGCACTGACGCCGATCAGGGGGCTGGTGCGCCTCGGCGGGCGGTGACGAGGCACGCGGGCGCGCTCGCGTTTGCGGGCACGGGCGCGCTGGCGCCAGTGTGCGCGGGCGCGCTCGCGTTTGCGTGCACGGGCGCGCTGGCGCATCATCGAAGCTGGCACTCCGGATCGGTGAGTGCCAGCCGTGCCATTCCGCAGTGCCATCCCGGAGGACCCTCGTGCCCACCTACTCCTACGCCTGCACCGAGTGCGACAACCGCTTCGACATCACGCAGGCGTTCACCGACCACTCGCTGACCGTGTGCCCGGTGTGCTCCGGCGCCCTGCGCAAGGTGTTCAGCTCGGTGGGCATCGTGTTCAAGGGCAGTGGTTTCTACCGCAACGACAGCCGCGCGGGCGCCGAGCGGGCCAAGAGCGAGAACAACTCCGACGGTGCCTCCAAGGACGGTGGCCCCAAGGAGAGTGGCTCCACGAAGGAGGGCGCCCCCAAGGAGAGCGGCTCCAAAGATGGCGGCCCCAAGGAGAGCGGCTCCAAAGATGGCGGCTCCAAGGAGAGCACGCCCAAACCCACGCCGAAGTCCGGCTCCGCACCAGCGTCGACCAACTCGTCGCGCACCGCAGCCCGGAACTGACGCCAACCATCCACACCGGCCCAAGTTATCCACAGGCCGTCGCCCCGGCCTGTCCCGCGTTGCTCTCCGCCTTAGCGTCAGCACCTCCAAAGCTCCGCCACCGGGGCACGAGGGGACAGCCGATGAGCAGCGCGAACACCCAAGCGGCCCGACGCCACCGCGCCGGGCAGGACGCACCCCGCACCACCCGCCCCCGAACCTTGTCGCCGCTGTGGCGCGAGCGGCTGTCCGGAGCCACCCGGCCCGGCTGGGCGCGCACCGTCTACGCCCGCAGGACGCTGGCCGCGCTGCTGGTGGTGCTCGCCGCGGTGCTGGCCGTACGGGGCGACCCGTCGACCGCCACCGGGGACGTCGTGGTCGCGGCGCGTGACCTGCCGCCCGGCCACGTCCTCGTCGCGGCCGATCTGCGCGTGGTGTCGATGGCGTCCCGCTCGCTGCCGGACGGAGCGGTTGGTGCGGTGTCCGACGTGACCGGACGGGCAGTCGCTGGCGCGGTCCGCGCCGGAGAACCGTTCACCGACGTGCGAGTGGTCGGCCCCTCGTTGGCCGCATTGGCCGCCGGCTCCGCTGACGCGACGTCCGTGCCGGTGCGGCTGACCGACCCCGACGTCGCTGACCTGCTGCGGCCCGGGGACCGGGTGAACGTGTTGGCGCTCGGTGAGCGAGCCGGCAACGTCCGGGTACTCGCGGAGGGCGCCGTCGTGTTGGCTGTGCAACCGGGCGACGCCAAGCGCCCCTCGGGCGGGCGACTTGTGCTACTGGGCCTCGCACCGGACGGCGCCGCGACGGTGGCGGCGGCGTCCCTGGAATCCGCGATCACCGTGACCTTCCGGTAACCGGCCGAGCCGATACCGGTCCGGCAGCCGCGGACCGCAATCAGTAGTGCGGCGGAACGTCGCGCAGCAGGTCCTCGTCCGCACTCGCCCCGTGCTCGAGGTCGCTGCGCTCGTCGTCCGGCGGCTCGGAACGCCCCTCGCCGAACACGCGGTCGAGCGCGCGGTGTCGCTGCTGCGCGGGCTCGGGCGGACGCACGGGCACTCAGCGCTCGTCGAGCCCGGAGAGTTCCTCGATGACGTGCACGACCAGCGGCGTCAGCGTGGCCATGCCATCGCGCACCGCCGCCCGCGACGACGCCAGGTTCACCACGAGCGTGCTACCCGATACCCCCACCAACCCACGGGACAGGCCGGCGTCGACCGCCCCCGCCGCCAGCCCGGACGAGCGCAGCGCCTCCGCGATACCCGGCACAATGCGGTCGAGCACGCCCGATGTCGCGTCCGGGGTGACATCGCGCGGCGACACACCGGTGCCACCCACCGTCACCACCAGGTCGACCCCACCGATCACCGCCGTGTTCAACGCGTTACGGATCTCCACCGGGTCGGCCGCCACCGCGACCGTCGCGTCGACGTGGAAGCCCACCTCCCCGAGCAACTCGGCCACCAGCGGACCGTTGGAGTCCGGGTGACTCTGCCGCGCGGTGCGGTCGTCCACGATCACCACGAGCGCGCGGCCGAGCTGCGGGGGTGACAGGTCCATGACCGCAACCCTAAGGGCCGCGGTGTCCGGGTCGTCCGCCATGGGCTGCGCACCGGGCCCGACCACGCTGAGCGTGACCGGGCCCCGCGCCGACGGTCCGGTGTTCACCGGCCGCCCACGGTCTGACTGCCGAGCGTGACCTCCACGGTCTTGGTTGCGCCACCCTGATCGGTGATCGTCAGGGTGACCTTGTCACCGGGGGCGTGGGAGCGGACCGCGGCCACGAGCGAGTCCCCACCCTCGATGATCCGATTGTCGATCTTCGTGATGACGCTGCCGGTGGTGATCCCGGCCTTGCCCGCCGCGCCTTGGGGGGTGACATCGCCCACGGTGGCACCCCTGGTGCCTGCCGGGGTGTTGGTGACGCTGATGCCGAGCACCGCCTGGGTGGCCACCCCGTTCTTGATCAGCTCCTGGGCTACCCGACGCGCCTGGTCGATCGGGATGGCGAACCCCAACCCGATGGAGCCGGACTGGCTGCCGGGGCTGCTGGCCCCGAGCGAGGCGATGGCCGAGTTGATGCCGATGAGCTCACCGTTCATGTTCACCAGGGCGCCGCCGGAGTTGCCGGGGTTGATCGCGGCGTCGGTCTGGATCGCGTCGAGCACCGAGGACTGGCCGGCCGAGGTGGTGTCGCCGCTGGCCCGCACGGGACGGTTCAGCGAGCTGACGATCCCGGAGGTGACCGTGCCGGCCAGGCCGAGCGGCGAGCCGATGGCCACCACGTTCTGACCGACCGCCAGTGAACTGGAGCTGCCCAACGCGATCGGCGTGAGGCCGGTCTTGCCGGCGACCTTGATCACAGCGATGTCGGAGGAGGGGTCACGGCCCACGATGGTGGCCGTGGCGGTGCTGCCGTCGTTGAAGGCCACCATGATGGCTCCCGAGCGGGCACCGGCGGCGGCCTGCACCACATGGTTGTTGGTGAGGATCAACCCGTCCGAGGACAGGATCACCCCGGAGCCTTCGCCGCCCTGGCCCCCGACGACGACCTGGATCTGCACGACGCTGGGCAGCACCTTGGCCGCCACCTGCTGGACGGAGCCGTCCGGGGCCTTGGCGACGCTCTGCCCGCTCGCCGTCTGCGACAGCGAGCTGACCACCGGGTTGCCGTTGCCGCTGTTGAGCACCGTCGCCACGCCGCCGCCGACGCCCCCGGCCGCCAGCACCAGAGCCAACGCCCCGGCGGCGATCTTGCCGCGCCCGGACTTGCGCGGCCGCTCGGCCAGGGCCGTGGTGCCCAATGGCGTGCCATAGGCGCTACCCCCACCGTGCTGTGGCTGCGACCACGGATTGTTCGACCCGGACGAGTACGGGGGGTATGACGACGCCGGCCAGCCGCCAGACTGGGTGGGCTGGGGTTGGGTGGGCTGCTGGTGCCACCACGCCCCCGACTCGCCGGACTGACCCGTGCCGGACTGGCCCGTGCCGGACTGGCCCGTGCCGGGCTGGCCGGTGCCGGGCTGGCCGCCGGACTGCACCGGAATCGGTCCGGTGGTCGGCTCGGCGTCATGATCGCTGGGGTGCCCGGCGTTGCCGCTCGTGCTGCTGGCGCCTGCGCCGGGTTCGGGGAACCGCTCGCTGCTCTCGTTCATAGCCATACTGTGCAGCGTCGGACTGAGATTCGCCTGAGATCCGGCTGTACGTCCACCGTGGATCTGCTGCGTCAGGCCGTGGTTCCTGGCAGCCGCAGCCGGATGAGCGCGCCACCGCGATCGGAGACCTCGGCGCGCACCGCTCCACCGTGTTTCGCCACGACCTGCTTGACGATGGCCAGCCCCAGCCCGGAGCCGGGCATCGAACGCGAGGACGTGGCGCGGTAGAAGCGCTCGAACACCAGCGCACGGTCGGCCTCGCCGATGCCTGCGCCGGCGTCGGCCACCGTCAGCTCGGCGTGCGCAGCGTCGACCTGACGCAGCTGCACCTGAACCTGCTCCCCGGCCGGGCTCCACTTCGCCGCGTTGTCCAACACGTTGAGCACCGCCCGCTCCAAGCCCGCCGAGTCGCCCAGCACCGTCCACGGCTGCAGCTCGGCCACGAACTCGATCTCCGAGCGTCGCCGGCGTGCGCGGTCCAGCGCACGCCCCACCAACTCGCCGAGCTCCAGCGGCTCCTGCGCGGCGACGGGCGCGTCCTCCCTGGCCAGCTCGACGAGGTCGCCGACGAGGGTCGACAACTCCTCGATCTGGGCGCCGACGTCGCTGAGCAGCTCGGCGCGGTCGGTCTCCCCCAGCGCGGGTGCGCCAGGGCGGTTGGCTGCGGCGAGCAGCTCCATGTTGGTGCGCAGCGAGGTCAGCGGGGTGCGCAGCTCGTGCCCGGCGTCGGCGACGAGACGCCGTTGCCGCTCCCGCGACTCACCAACGGCACGCAGCATGCGGTTGAAGCTCTGGGTCAGCCGCGCCAGCTCGTCGTCTCCGGTGACGGTGATGGGCGTGAGGTCTTCGGTGGCCGCCACCCGTTCCGCGGCCGCGGTGAGGCGCGCCACTGGCCGCAGCCCCGCCCGTCCTACCGCGGTCCCTGCCGCCGCCGCCAACAGGATCCCACCGGCGCCGACGAGCAGCAGCACCACCCCCAACCGGTTGAGCACCTGCCGGGTGGGCGCCAGCGACTGGGCGAGCACCACCGTGGTGCCGTCGCCAGCGTGCTGGGCCAGCACCCGGAAGTCGTCGACGGTGCGCAACGACATCGGGCTCGTCCCGCGGGTCACGGCGAGCTCCGCGTCGCCGATCGGCGGGGCCTGGTCCTGGACCGACACCAACCCCTTGGGGGTGGTGACCGCCACCCGCAGATCGCTGGAGAACAGCGACGACAGGGCCAGCGCGGTGCGAGCGTCGGCCACCTGCAGGGCGTTCGAGTTGTTCAGCAGGGTGGCGGCTCGGCCCTCCAGCTGGGTGTCGACCTCGGTGTACAGCGCGCTCTGCACCACCAGGTACGCCGCGGCCGACATGAACGCCACGGCCACCCCCACCACGATGGCGGCCATCGCCGTCACCCGTCCGCGCAACGACACGCTCCTGGTCAGCGGTATCGGCGCCCGCATCGGAAGCGGCGCGGACTGCACCGGGATCTCGTCGGTGGGCGGGTCGCTGGGGTCAGGGCCGCGGGTCGCCGGTCGCTCGGGGCGCGCCTGGGTGTTCACTGCGGGTGTCTCATTTCCGCCGACATTCAGGGCGCCGTCTCGCGAAGCACGTAGCCGACGCCGCGCACCGTGTGGATCAGCCGCGGCTCGCCCTCCGCCTCGGTCTTGCGGCGGAGGTAGCCGATGTAGACCTCCAGCGCGTTGCCCGAGGTGGGGAAGTCGTAGCCCCACACGTCCTCGAGGATGCGACTGCGCGTGAGCACCCACCGGGGGTTAGCCATGAGCATCTCCAGCAGGGAGAACTCCGTGCGGGTCAGGCTGATCGGGCGGGTGCCTCTGGTCACCTCGCGGGTGACCGGGTCCATGCAGAGGTCGAGGAACTGCATCGCGGCGGAGTCGGGGCTGTCCGCGGTGGTGGCGCGCCGCAGCAGGGCGCGCAACCGGGCCAGCAGCTCCTCGAGGGCAAACGGCTTGGGCAGGTAGTCGTCGGCGCCCGCGTCCAGCCCGGCTACCCGCTCGGAGACCGAGTCGCGCGCGGTGAGCACGAGGATGGGTAGGTCGTCGCCGTTGCCCCGCAACCGCCGGCACACCTCCAACCCGTCGACCCGGGGCATCATCACGTCGAGCACCAGGGCGTCGGGCCGGTCTTCGGCGATCTTGGCCAGGGCGTCGAAGCCGTCCACCGCCAGGTCCACGGTGTAGGAGTTGAACGACAGGGAACGGCGCAGCGACTCCCGCACCGCCCGGTCGTCGTCCACCACGAGGATGCGCATCATCCCAGTGTGGACGCCCGGTCTGAGAAGTTCCTGAGCAGGGTGGACGACGCCGCCCGCCCGCTCCCCGGTCGCTACGCCGTCAGCGCGATGTACTTGACCTCCAGGTACTCCTCGATCCCCTCGCTGCCGCCCTCCCGGCCGAAGCCTGAGGCCTTGATGCCGCCGAACGGCCCGGCGACGTCGCTGACCACCCCCCGGTTGATCCCGACGATGCCGCTCTCCAACTGGTCCGCCACCCGCAGTGCCCGGTCCAGGCCCGCGGTGTAGATGTAGGCGGCCAGGCCGAACTCGGTGTCGTTGGCGGCGGCGATGCCCTCGTCCTCGGTGTCGAAGCCGGCGATCGGGGCCACCGGGCCGAACACCTCCTCGGTGAGGATTCGTGCGTCGGCGGGCACGTCGGCCAGCACGGTCGGGGTGAAGAACGTGCCGGCACGGTCGGGGGCGGACCCGCCGGTGAGCACCGTCGCGCCCTTGCTGACCGCGTCGGCCACCAGCTCGGTGCAGGTGTCCACCTGGGCCTGGTTGATCAGCGGCCCCACGTCGGTGCCCTCCTCGGACCCGCGGCCCAGCGCCAGCGCCGACATCCGAGCCACCAGCTTGTCGGTGAACTCCGCGCGGACACCGTTGTGCACGTGGAACCGGTTGGCCGCGGTGCACGCCTCCCCGCCGTTGCGCATCTTGGCCAGCATCGCGCCGTCCACCGCCGCGTCGATGTCGGCGTCGTCGAACACGACGAACGGGGCGTTGCCACCGAGCTCCATGGACGTGCGCAACAACCCCTTCGCCGCCTTCTCCACCAGGGCCTGGCCGACGCTCGTCGACCCGGTGAAGGTGAGTTTGCGCAACCGGGGGTCGGAGATGATCGGCTCCGTCACGTCGTTGGACCTCGAGGTGGTCAGGACGCCGAGCACACCCGCGGGCAGCCCCACCTCGGCGAAGATCCCGGCCAACGCCAGCATGGTCAGCGGGGTCATCCCGGCGGGCTTGACGATCATGGTGCACCCGGCGGCGAAGGCCGGGCCGATCTTGCGGGTGCCCATCGCGAGTGGGAAGTTCCATGGCGTGATGGCCAGGCACGGCCCCACCGGCTGCTTCGTCACCAGGATGCGCCCGGTGCCGGCGGGCGATGGGGTGTAGCGGCCGTTGATCCGCACCGACTCCTCGGCGAACCAGCGCAGGAACTCCGCGCCGTAGGTGAGCTCGGCCTTGCTCTCCGCGAGTGCCTTGCCCATCTCCAGGGTCATCAGCAGCGCCAGGTCGTCGGCGCGTTCGACCACCTTCGCCCAGGCCGCCCGCAGCAGCTCACCCCGCTGCCGCGCGGGCGTGCTGCCCCACTCGGGCTGGGCCGCTGCGGCGGCGTCCATGGCCTTGCGGGCGTCGGCGGGGCTGGCGTCGGCCACCTCCGCCAACGTGTCCCCGGTGGAGGGATCGGTGACGGGGAAGGTCTTGCCGCCCTCGGCCTCGACCTGCTCGCCACCGATCCACAGCAGGGTGGGAACGGCGGCGAGGACGTCCTGCTCGCGCTGGCTCAGACTCGACACGGGGTGCACTCCTTCTCGACGGGAACCGGTGCACCCACTGTGGTCCGCGCCTGGCCCGGTGCCAACTCGACCGGTGGGCGCCGCTCGGGTCACCCGTCCAGGCAGGAGTGCATCTCCCACACCAGCACCTCGGCGGCCTGCGTGGCGGTGACCCGCTGAGCACCGGTGGCGGTGCAGCGCACGGAGTCGCCCTCGGCGAGTGGGCCCGCACCCTCGAGCTCGACGCTGCCGCGGGCCACGAACAGGTGCAGCCAGGGGGCATCGGGCAGCTGCACGCTCTGGCTCGGCCGCAGCCGGGCGACGTGCAGCGCTGCGTCGCGGTTGGCGATGCGGATGGCGGACGGGCCGTCATGGGCGGGCATGCCGGAGGCGACCGTGACCAGCCCACCGGCGAGCAGGTCGTGCTCGATCTCCAGTTGCTCGTAGCCAGGGGTGACGCTGTCGGTGTCCGGCACCACCCACATCTGCACGAAATGAACGGGCTCGGTGTGCGCGGTGCCCTGCAGCCGCCAGGAGTCGTTCTTCTCCGAGTGCAGGATTCCGGTGCCCGCGCTCATCCGCTGCGCAAGGCCCGGGTAGATCAGTCCACTGTGGCCGGTGGAGTCCTGGTGCACCAGCGACCCTTGCAGCACCCAGGTGACGATCTCCATGTCGCGGTGCGGGTGCGTCTCGAAGCCGGAACCCGCGCTCACCACGTCGTCGTTGTTGACCAGGAGCAGCCCGTGATGGGTGTTCGCCGGGTCGTAGTGGTGCCCGAACGAGAAGCTGTGGCGGGAGTCCAACCACGAGATCCGCGTGGCGGCGCGGTCACCGGAGCGACGGACGTCGACGACGGGCCGAGTGGGTGCAGTGGCGGTGACCCGCATGGCGTCCATCATCTCACGCCCCCAGACCGCGCGACGACGGTCGCGGCCAGCATCGGCGGCGAGGCCCTGCGAAGCTTCCCGGTCGTCGCGGGCACCCTGGGAACCGGAACCACACAATCCGGTACCGCGGACGTCAGGGTCATCGTCCCGGCCACCCTGTCCGGTCCCCAGCGCCTCACCCTGGTGGCCGCTCCCGGTGCCACCACCGCGACGATTCCGCTGACGGTGACCGCGCGGTCGGTCCCGGGGGCGTCAGGCCCGGGGGCGCCAGGCCCGGGGGCGTCCGGCGGTTTTGTCGGCGCCGGGAGCGCCAGGACCGGGGGTGCCGGTGGGCTCGCCAGGACCGGCGGCGAACTCGGGTTGGTCCTGTGGCTGGGCGCGGGGTTGGTGGTGGCCGGCGGGCTGATCCCGCTCACCCGTCGCCGGGTGCCCTGACCTGGCCTACCGCGGCGTCCGCGGTGGGCCAGGTCAGCGGGGTCCACGCTGTCCAGGAGCGATGAGCGCACGAGTGGTCAAGTTGTACATTTTGAGCCGCAGTCGGCACACGACGTCCCACCGCGAGCCGCAGTCGACACACGACGTCCCACCGCGCGAAAGGCGGGGCTCTCGCGGGTTGAGGAGTAGCCACCTCACCGGGTCCGGTAGTGCTCCGCCAGTGCCGCGAAGCCCTGCGCCAGGCTTGTCCGCGGCGTCCAGCGCAAGGCTTCGCGGGTGCGTCGCTGGTCGAACCAGTGCGCGGTGGCCAGCTGCTCGGCCAGGAAACGGGTGAGCGGCGGGGTGTCGCGGCGGTCGAGCACGCTCCACACGCCCTCGGCGGCGGCACCGGCGGCCAACGCCAGCCCCAGTGGCACCCGGCGGCTCGGCGCCGGCACCCCGGCGGCCGCACACAACCGGCGCAGCACCTCCCCCACCGGCCGGGGTTCACCGTTGCTCACCACCAGGGCCGCACCGTGGACGCCGTCGGTCGAGCAGACGTCCACTGCGGCGACCAGCGCATCGACGGCGTTGTCGACGTAGGTTGTGTCGATGAGCGCGGCACCGCTGGCGATCAGCGGCAGCCGTCCCGCGCGGGCGCGGTCGATGATCCGACCCACCAGCTGGGTGTCACCGGGTCCCCACACCAGGTGCGGCCGAACGCTGAGGACGCCCAGCTGGGATGAGTCCGCGGCCAGCGCAGCCTGCTCCGCGAGCGCCTTCGACCGCGCGTAGGAGCCCCGGGCGCGCTCGGGGTCGGCCGGGCCGGCTCCCGCTCCGACCAGTGACCGGCCCGCGTGCGCCACCGACGGCGAACTTACGTTGACCAGGCGGCCCACGCCGGCACCCCGGCAGGCGTCCACCACGGCCCGGGTGCCCACGACGTTGGCGTGGACGTACTCCGCCCACCGACCCACCACGTCGACCTTCGCGGCCAGGTGCACCACGGCGTCGGCTCCGGCGGCCGCGCCCAGCACCACACCGGGTTCGGCCACGTCGCCCAGCACCTCGCGGCAGTCCACCCCCGACGGGCGCCGCTGCAGCACCGTCACGTCGTCACCGCGCGCCAGCAGCGCCCGGGCCACCCCCCGGCCGAGCATGCCGCTGGCCCCGGTGACCAGCACCTTCATCCGGCGTCGCTCACGCCCGGCCCCCGGCCAGTACCCGCGACGCCCACGCGGCCACGGCCAGCCGGTCGATCTTGGAGTTGTGCCGGATGTCCACGGGGAGGTCCTTGCGGACGAGCACCGCAGCCACCGGCACCCCGGCCACCCCGCGCACCGCGTCAGTGAGCGGGGCGTCGGCGAGGGGGGCTGCGGAGGCCGCCGCCGCCGCACCCGCCACCACCACCGCAACCTGCTGGGTGCCCGCCGGGCCGACCCCGACCACCGCGGCCGAACTCACCCCGGCCAGCGCCTCGACCCGCTGCTCGACGCCGACCGGGGTCAGCACACCGGCGGCCGTGGTCAACACGTGCACGGTGCGCCCCTGCACCCACAGCCGGCCCTGCCCGTCGAGGTGTCCGACGTCGCCGGTGCGGTGCCAGCCGGGGTTGCGGGAGCTGGCCCGCTCGGTGGCCCACAGCGCGTCGTAGCGGTCCTTGACGTGCTCGGCGCGCACGCAGATCTCACCGGTGACCCCGGTGTCACCGGTGAGCTCACCGTCGGCGACGCCCAGCGGCCCGAGCGGGCTCAACCGCACGTCCACCCCGGGCAGCGGCCGTCCCACGCACACACCCTCACCGGTGCCCGCGGCCTCGATCTCCGCCAGCGACACGTCCGTGATCGGCAGCGCCTCGGTCATGCCGTACGGGGTGTGCGCCTGCGCCAGGGGCAACACCGTCCGCAGCTCGCGCAGCAGGGCCGCAGGCACCGGCGCGCCGGCACTCATGAGCAACCGCACGGTGCCGAGCGCGCCCAGGTCGGCGGCGTCGCGCCCACCCGCGGTGGCGAGCACGTTGCGCAGTGCTGCGGGCGAGGCGAACACCACGGTGGCGTCGACCGCGGCCACCGCCGCAGCCAGGGCGGCGGCCGTCAGCTCGCCAGGGCGGGTCACGTCGGTGTCGGGCACGGCCGATCCGATGCCCAGCGCCGGGCCGTAGATGGCGAACGGCGCGAACGCGGCCACCAGCCGGTCGGCCGAGGTCAAGCCGTAGGTGGCGCGTACCAGCTCGACCTGCGCGCGCACCTGGCGGTGCCGGTAGAGCACGCCCTTGGCCGGGCCGGTCGCGCCCGAGGTGAACACCACCGCCGCCGGCATGTCCCCGCTGACCTCCGGCAGTACCCCGGACGGCCCGGCCACCAGTTCGTCCACAGTGGACTGCACGCCCAGCCGCCTGACGACGCCACGCCCCATCCCGATCCGGGTGCCCGCCAGCCGCATGGCCCGGGCAGCCACCAGGCCCTGGGTGGTCCCGATGACGTGGTCGACATTCGCTCCGCGCAACGCGCGCCCCATGCCGCGCAGTCCCAGGCCCTTGTCGGCCACCACGATCACCGCTCCGGCCCGCCACACGGCGTACGCGGCGACGGTGAGGTCGATGGACGGCGGGACCAGTAGCGCCACCCGGTCGCCAGGGCGCACCCCCGCGGTGACGAGCCCGCCGGCAAGCTCATGCACCCGCCCACGCAGCTGCGCCCAGGTGATGCCCGCCCCACCGACCTCGACGATGGCCGGCGAGTCGTCGGCTGCGTGCGCCTCGAGCTGCGCCCACAGCTGGGCCCGCTCGGGGTGGTCCGGCCCGGGCAGCGCGGGGTGGTCCGACCCGGCCCGCCCGGGGTGGTCCGACCCAGGCCGTACGGGCTCGTCCAGCGAAATGACGAACTCGGCCACGGCCGCGGCGTACTCCGGTGCGTCCTCGGGCAGCAGGTGCGCGGCGCGCTCGTAGCGGTGCACGCGGGCCTGCGGCAGCCGCTCCTGCAGGTCGCGCAGGTGCTCGGCGAGGAACACCGGGTCGCGCGGTCCCCACAGCAGTAACGCGGGCACGTCGAGGGTGCGCATGCCCTCGGCGACGACGTCGAGCGCCGGACGCGACGGGTGTGCGCGCGCGAAGGGGATGTCGGCGACGAAGCCGCCGACGGCCGCCCGCCGCGCCGGGGTGCGGTACGGCTCGGCGAACGCATCCCGCACGGCCCTGGGGAGCAGCGGCCAGGTCAGGCTGGTGGCCGCGCGGACGAAGGCCGGGGTGCGCACGCAGACGTTCCTCCCGACCAAGGGCACGTGGGCGGCCCGGATGAGGATCGGGCCCTTGCCGCTGTCGGGCTGGTGCACCGCGGTGTTGGTGAGCACCAGGCCGCGCAGCTGCTCGCGGTGTACGACGGCCCAACCCATGCTGAGGATGCCGCCCCAGTCGTGCGCCACGGTCACCACCGGGCCGTGCACGCCCAGCGCGTCGGTGAGCCGGCCCAGGTCGTCCACCCGCTGGGCCAGGGTTCGTGCGGAGTCCAGGCGCTCGCTGTGCCCCATCCCGAGGTGATCAGGTGCCACCACTCGCCACCCGGGCGGGGCGGTGGTCAGCAGCCGCCGCCACAGGTAGCTCCAGGTGGGGTTGCCGTGCACGCACAGCAGGGTGCCGACGGGCTCCGCGACCCGGTTGTCCAGGACGTGGAAGGTGCGCTCGGCCCCGTCGGCGTCGGTGACCGGAACGAGGCGCGACCAGCCCGGGTCCAACCCCGGCAGGCCTGCGGGCGGCAGGGTGGCGGGGCTGGCGACGTAGCCGATCACCAGACGATCTCCACGACCGAGCTGTTGAGCCCGGAGCCGATGCCCATGAGCAGCACCCGATCCCCGTCGGCCAGCGAGTCGACCTCCCTGGCCAGGGTGAACGGGATGGAGGCCGGGCCGATGTTGCCCCGGGTGGGGAAGGTCAGCGGCACCCGGTCGGGGTCGATGGCCAAGGCCCGGCAGATTTCCCGGGTGTGCACCACCGACACCTGGTGGATGACGTAGCGCTCCAGCCCACCGGTCCAACCCCATTCGTCGGCGCTCTCCGCCCACAGCGCCGTGCTCAGCGCGAGCCCCGCGTCCATCAGGCCCTTGCTGTCGGTGCGCATGTCGTCCATGTCCCCGACGCACAGTTCGTGGTGGGAGGTGCCCGCGCGCGTGACCCCGCCGAGGAGGCGGTGGCCCTCGGGGTGCGCGTCGGCCCGGCCCAGCACCATGGCCGCCGCGCCTGAGCCCAGGGTCATGGACGCGAACTGGGCGAACACGTGCTTGGCCGTGATGTCGGCGGCGCAGCCGGAGTTGAGCCGCTCGATCGTCGCCTCTTGGATCCCCCGCGCGTCCTCGCCGTTGACCACCAACGCGTACTCCACCTGCCCGCTCTCGATCATGGCGGCGGCCAACTGCATGCCGTTGACGAAGCCCAGACACGCGTTGGTGACGTCGAAGTTCTGGCAGCTGCTGGGCAGACCCAGGGCGTGGTGCACGCCCACCGCGGTGGACGGCTCCAGGTGCGCCCGGCTGACCGAGGTGTTGACCATGAGGCCGATGCGGCGCGGGTCGACCCCGGCCTCGGCCATCGCCTTGGCGCCGGCCATGGCGGCCCCGTCGGCGAAGGTGGTGCCCGCACTCCACCACCGGCGGGAGGTGATCCCGGCCAGGCGCTCCATCATCCCGGGGCGCAGACCAACCCGGGCGTAGGTGTCGGCCAGCCGCGCGTCGATCTCCGCGGACGTGACCACGTGCGGTGCGTCGATGGCGCACACGCTCAGGATCGCGGTGTTGGCGAAGTGGTGGGTTGCGTTGCCGGTCATCGGGTCCCTTCGGCCGCTGCTGGGTGCGGCGCTGCACGGAACCACCGAGTGTGCACGCGTACTCCGAGCAACAGGAACTGACCGCGTGAGGGCGGTCACAGCCGGCCGGGGTCAGCGGGCACGCAGACGTCGGCGGCGGTGTGGGGTGACCGCGGGGGTGCCCAGCCGCTCCGCCCGAAGCTGCTCGAGGCCCTGCACGGGCAACGGGTCCAACTCCGCTCCCACCGCCCAGCCGAGCAGGAGGTCGGCCAGCGCCGGGTTGCGTGCCAGCACCGGGCCGTGCAGGTACGTGGCGAGCACCCGCCCCTGGCGCGCACCCTCGACCGGGAGCCCCGCGCCGTTGCCCACCCCGCGCTGCACGCTCGCGAGCGGGTGGGCGTCCGGTCCCAGCACGGTGCCACCGCGGTGGTTCTCGAACCCGGTCAGTGCCTGGGTGGTCCAGTCGTCGAGCGGGGTGGCGATCACCTCGCCGATCGCCCGGGTGTCCCGGGGAGCGGTCGTGGCGTCGAGCAGGCCCAGTCCCGCGTACCCGCCGTCCACCGCGTCCACGTGGTGGCCCACGAGCTGCATGCCCGCGCAGACGGCCAGCAGCGGTCGGCCGGCCTCGACCGCCCTGCGGAGCCCGTACTGGCCGGTCAGGAGGCCAGCGGCCGTCCGCCCCGCCCCGTCCTCGGCCCCGCCGAGCAGGTACACGTCACAGGACTGCGGCACCTTGTCGCCGATGTCGACGACTTCGAGCCGCACCGGGATCCCCCGCCACTGCAGGCGCCGCTCCAGCACCACCGCGTTGCCGCCGTCACCGTAGGTGCCCAGCAGGGTCGGGAACACCAGCGCGATGGTGAGCTCGCTGTCACGGAGCACGGGGCAGCCACCGCAGCAGGTCACGGAACGCCGTGTAGTTGGCCAGCACGTCGACAGTCTGCTGTGGCGCGGTGGTCAGGGCCACGCGCGGATCGTGCACCACCCGGTGCTCCACCCCGGCGTAGGCGAGCCGCACGGACAGGTCCGAGGCCCGCTCGCCCGACGCCGTGACGACCCGGCCACGGAGCTGCTCGAAGGGCACATCCCACAACCAAGAAAGGTCACGGCCGTCCGCCTCGTGGCCGTTGATGACGAGGACGAGCGCGGAGCTGGACCCGGCGAGCAGGCCGAGGGTCTCGCTCGCGCCGGCCGGATTCTTGGCCAGCAGCATCCGAATCGAGCGGTCCCCGAGCCGGATCGTGCGGTACCTGCCCGCCACGTCGGTGATGGTGGCGGTGGCGGCCGCAGCGGTCGCGGGTTCGACGCCGAGGACGTCAGCCGCCGCGACGGCCATGGCGGCGTTCGCCAGGTTGATGCGTCCGGGCAGCTGCACGGCCAGGGGCACGAGCGCGCCTGTCGGGCACCGTAATCCGCCCGGATCCACCTCCCACTGGGGGGTGGGGCGCGCCAGGCCGCACACGCACGACCACCCGTCGGGCTGGCGGTCGATCACCCGGGCGCAGCGCGGGCAGACGGTGGCGTCCTGGTGCCAGCTGCCGCCCCCGGCAACCCAGGCCACCCGGGCGGACTCCGGCACCGTGGCCACCACCATCGGGTCGTCCGCGTTGGCCACCACGGTGCACTGCGGCCGGCTCGCCAGCGCCGTTCGCAGGGCGGAGACCAAGTGGTTGACCTCACCGACCCGGTCCAGCTGGTCGCGGGTGAGGTTGAGCAGCACGACGGCGGACGGGTCCACGGCCGCCATCACCTGGGGCAGGTGCAGCTCGTCGACCTCCAGCACGGCCAGCGGCGCCGTCGGCTTCCTGGTCAGCGCGGCCACCAGCCCGTCGGGCATGTTCGCGCCACCGACGTTGGTGGCCACGTCGCCTGCCGTGGACAGCGCCGCCGTCAGCATCGCCGTGGTGGTGGTCTTGCCGTTGGTTCCGGTGACCAGGACCACGCGGCGCCCGTCCGCGAGCCGGTGCAGGGAGTCTGGCTGCAGCGCGACCGTCACCCGCCCCCCGATGATCGCCCCCGAACCCCGGCCCGCGGCACGGGAGAACGCGGCCGCCATCGCACCCAGGCGCACCGCCGCCCTGGTCCGCAGGTCGAGTCCCCGCACGGTCGGGCCGCCGCCGACCGACCGGGGGTCAGCCGCGGGGGGCGGGGAGGACGGGGCGAACACAACACACTCCTCGGCAAGCTGGATGGCAGTCCGTTTCACCCTAGCTACCCGTCGCGGCGGGTGGGGTGCAGGCGCGGAGCGGCGTCGTCGGCGCAACGCTGCGAGGATGGCCCCCGTGCACGACTACTGCGTGGTGGGTGGGGGCATCGTCGGGCTGGCCACCGCGATGGCCCTGCTCGAGCGGGAGCGCCACGCCGACGTGGTGGTGTTGGAGAAGGAGCCTGGCCTGGCCCGTCACCAGACCGGGCACAACTCCGGGGTGGTGCACTCGGGCATCTACTACGCGCCCGGGTCGCTCAAGGCCACCCTGTGCCGGGAGGGGGCGTTGGCCACCAAATCCTTCGCCCGCGAGCATGGAGTGGCAGTGCGCGAGCTGGGCAAGCTGCTGGTGGCCACCGACGCCCCCGCCGCCGCGCGCCTCGAGGGCCTGCTCCAGCGGGCGGAACGCAACGGCATCACCGCGTACCGCGTATCGCGCGAGGAACTCGCCGAGCTGGAGCCGAACGTCGCCGGGGTGGCCGCGCTGCACGTGCCGGTGACGGCCGGCGTCGACTACGTGGCGCTGTGTCTGGCCATGGAGCAGGTGGTGGTGGCTGCGGGCGGCGACGTGCGCACCGGGGCGGCCGTCACCGCGGTCATCGAGAGCCCCGACGCGGTGCGGGTGGGCACCAGCAGCGGGTCCGACGTGGTGGCGCGGAAGCTCGTGGCGTGCGCCGGGCTGCAGGCCGACCGGCTCGCAGCCCTGTCTGGGCTGGATCGGGACGTGCGCATCGTGCCGTTTCGCGGGGAGTACTTCCGGTTGCCCGCCGCCCGGGCCGACGTTGTGCGTCACCTGGTGTACCCGGTGCCCGACCCGGACCTGCCGTTCCTGGGGGTGCACCTCACGCCGCTGGTGGACGGGCGGACGACGGTGGGCCCCAACGCCGTGCTCGGGCTGTCCCGCGAGGGCTACCCCAAAGGGTCGGTGGACTGGCGCGACGTGCGTGACATCGTCGGCTTCCCCGGGTTCTGGCACCTCGCCAGGGCCAACCTGCGCACCGGCGCCAAGGAGGTCGCCGCCTCGCTGTCCCGGCGTCGCTACCTGGCCCTGGCTCGGCGCTACTGTCCGAGCCTGGAGCTGGCCGACCTGATCCCGGCGCAGGCGGGCATCCGCGCCCAGGCAGTGACTCGGGACGGAAAGCTGCTGCACGACTTCGTTTTCGGTCGCACCGCGCGCACCATGCACGTGCTCAACGCCCCGTCGCCCGCCGCGACATCCGCGATCCCGATCGGGCGTGAGGTGGCACGCCGTGCTGCGGCCTGAGCGCCGTTACCCGGCCGGCATATGCATGAGCTCCCACACGTGACCGTCGAGGTCCTGGAAGCTGCCGCCGTACATGGGTCCCTCCTCCATCACCGGCTTCCATGCCTTGCCGCCCGAGGCAACGGCCATCGCCACCATGTCGTCGACCTGCTCCTTGCTGTCGACCGACAGGCAGGTGAGCACCTCGGTGGCCTTCGTGGCGTCGCTGATCTCACCGGTGATGAAGTCCTTGAACCGGCTCTCCACCAACAGCATGACGAAGATGTTGTGGTCGACGACCAGGCAGGCGGCGCTGTCGTCGGAGAAGTCGGCGTTGAAGCCGAAGCCCAGCTTGCCGAAGAACTCTCGGGACGCCGACAGGTCCCTGACCGGCAGGTTGACGAAGATCATCCGCGACATGGTGCTGCCCTCCTCGAGTTGTCCAGCACGGTAGCGCTCACTACGGGCCCAGCAAAACGAACTCCACGTCCGCGCATCCGGGTCGCGCCTGGTCACGACTCGTTCGGCGACTCCGGGTCAGCATGATTAGCGTGCCGTCCGTGGCTGCGGTACTCAATTCACCCGATCTGCAGGTGGCCGAGCCGGATCGGACCGCGCGCCGGATGCAGCACTCGATGCGGACCAGCGTCCTCGTGCCTGCAGTGGTGTACCTCGTTGCGCGGGCGGTCGGGGTGGCGGTGCTGGCGTGGATGGCGCCGCAGCACGCCACGGACCTGGCGACGGTGATGGCGAAGTGGGACGGGCAGTGGCTACTGGGCATCGCGCAGTTCGGCTACGACGGGGTGTCCGCCGACCTCACCGACGCCCGCGGTCTGCGGGAGCCGAGCACCTCGTTGGCCTTCTTCCCCGGCTTCTCAGCCCTGCTGGCCGCCGTACGGCTCGCCGTGCCGTTTGTTGGCCACCTGGAGGCCGCGGTGGGGGTGAACGCGGTGCTCGGGGTCATCGCGGCCGTGGGCACAGCCCGGCTCGGCACGCGCATCACCGGGTCATCCCGCGCGGGGCTCTGGCTGGTGTTGCTGCTGGCCGCCGCGCCCATGGGGCTCGTACTCTCGCTCGCCTACTCGGAGGCGCTGTTCTGTGCGCTGGCCACGTGGGCGCTGGTGGGACTGCTCGAACGGCGCTGGCTGTTGGTCGGGTTCGCTACGGCGGCCGGGGTGGTGCGCCCCACCGCGGCCGCCTTGGTGCTCGTGGTGGGGATCGCCGCGTTGGCGGCGGTGGCGGCGCGCCGCGACGGCTGGCGGCCGTGGGTCGCGGGCCTGCTGGCGCCGACCGGGCTGGTGGCCTACCTCGGCTGGGTGGGTTACCGCACCGGCAGCTGGAACGGCTGGTTCACGCTGCAGAGCCAGGGCTGGAACTCCGGGTTCGACGGTGGGGTCGCTACCTGGAACTACACCTACGACGTGGTGTCGGTCGGGCGGGTGGCGTTCGAGGTCGCCGCCGCGGCGATCCTGGCGGGCAGCCTGATCCTGCTCGCGCTGTCCATCAAGCTGCGGGTGCCGTGGCCGGTCTGGGTGTACGGCGCAGGCGTCACGCTCATGGTGGTGGCCTCCAGCGGGGTGATGACGTCCAAGCCCCGCCTGCTGCTGCCCGCCTTCGTGCTGACGTTGCCGATAGCCATCGGAATGGCCAAGCGCCGCAACAGCACACAGCTTGCGGTGGCAGTCGGTGTCGTCCTCGTCAGCGGGTGGTTCGGGGCCTACACCCTGACCAACTACGCGTTCGCGATCTGACCGGCGGGCGCGGGTTTTCGGTGCCCCCCGGTGCCCCCGGTGCCCCCCGGCCCCAGCGGCCGGGCCCGCCATCCGGCGGTCCGGCCGGGCCTGCCCACGGCGCTCAGGCGGCCTGGGCCTGCGCCGGGTGCGCGGTGAACCGCAGCTCACCGTCGACCACATCGATGCTCACCGACGCCCCCGCGGCCAGCTCGTCGTCGATGAGCAGGTCGGCGATGCGGTCGTCGACCTCGCGCTGGATCGTGCGGCGCAGCGGGCGCGCCCCGAACTCGGGCTGGTGTCCACGCTCGGCCAGCCAGTCCACGGCCTCCGGGGTGAGGGAGACGGTGATGTCCATCGCCGACAACCGCCGGCGGCCGGGCACCAACAGCAGCTCGGTGATGCTGCGCAGCTGCTGTGCCTCGAGCTTGGCGAACACCACCGTCTCGTCGATGCGGTTGAGGAACTCCGGGCGGAAGACCTCCTTCAGCCGCTTCATGATCTTGTCCCGGAGCACCCCGCCACCCGTCCGCTGATCTTCGGTGACGAAGCCCAACGTGCTCGCCCGGCTGGAGATGAACTCCGAGCCCAGGTTGCTGGTCATGATGAGCACCGTGTTGGTGAAGGCGACCGTACGACCCTGGCCGTCGGTGAGCCGCCCGTCGTCCAGCACCTGGAGCAGGATGTTGAACACCTCTGGGTGCGCCTTCTCCACCTCGTCCAGCAGGAGCACCGAGTACGGCCTGCGCCGCACCGCCTCGGTGAGCTGTCCCGCCTCGTCGTAGCCGACGTAGCCGGGAGGCGCCCCCACGAGCCGGGCCACGGTGTGCCGTTCGCTGAACTCGCTCATGTCCAGGCGCACCATCGACTCCTCGTCGCCGAAGAGCGCGGCGGCCAGCGCCTTGGCCAGCTCGGTCTTGCCCACGCCCGTGGGCCCGAGGAACAGGAAGCTGCCCACCGGCCGCCGCGCGTCGCCCAGCCCTGCCTGGCTGCGCCGCACCGCGCGAGCGACCGCCGCCACGGCGTCGTCCTGGCCCACCACCCGCTGGTGCAGCTCGGACTCCAGGGTCCGCAGCCGCGCCTTGTCCTGCGCCCTCAGCTGCCGGGCCGGCACACCCGTCGCGCGGGACACCACGTCGGCGATGTCCGCTTCGGTGACCTCCGCGACCTCGTGGTCACCCACTTCCAGTGTGGCCAGCTCGTCGCGCAACGCCGACGCCCGCTCGTAGTCCTCAGCGGCGATGGCCTCCTCCTTGAGGGTGGCGAGTCGCGCGAGCTTCGCGGTGGCGTCCCCGCCGCTGGCCGCCTCGGTGCGCAGCCGCACCCGCGCCCCGGCCTGGTCGAGCAGGTCGATCGCCTTGTCCGGCAGCTGCCGGTCGGGGATGTACCGCGCCGAGAGCGCCACCGCGGCCACCACGGCGTCGTCGGTGAAACGCACCTGGTGGTGCTCGGAGTACCGCTCGCGCAGCCCATGCAGGATGGCGACGGCGTCATCAGTGCTCGGCTCGTCCACGCGCACGGGTTGGAAACGACGCTCCAGGGCCGGATCCCGCTCGATGCGGCGGTACTCCTCGGGCGTGGTGGCACCGATCAGGTGCAGCTCCCCGCGCGCCAGCTTCGGCTTGAGGATGTTGCCGGCGTCCATCGCACCCTCGGCGGCACCAGCGCCGACGACGGTGTGCACCTCGTCGAGGAACAGCACCACCTGGTCGGAGTGCGCGGTGACCTCGGCGATCACCTTGGTCATCCGCTCCTCGAAGTCACCGCGGTGCTTGGTGCCCGCGAGCATCCCGGTGAGGTCGAGCTGCACCAGACGCTTGCCCGCGAGCGTCGACGGCACCGCACCGTCGGCGATGCGCTGGGCCAGGCCCTCGACGATGGCGGTCTTGCCCACACCGGCCGCACCCACCAGTACCGGGTTGTTCTTCGTGCGGCGGCTGAGCACCTCGATGGCCTGCTCCACCTCCTCGGCGCGGCCGATCACCGGGTCGAGCTTGCCGTCGCGGGCGAGCGCTGTGAGGTCGGTACCGAACTGGTCGAGGGTAGGGGTCTCACCCATCGAAGCGTCGGCTGCATCCCCAGCGGCCTGCTGAACGGTCCGCGGGGTGACGCCGTGGCTGGCGAGCAGCCGGGCGGCAGCGGTGACGGGGTTGGCCGTCAGCGCGAGCAGCAGATGCTCGGGCGCGATGTAGGTGGAGCCCAGCGCCCGGGCGACCCGGTGGGCGTCGACGAGCGCGGTCTGCGCCGCCCCGGTGAGCGCGGTAGCCGGATCTGTGCCCTCCTGCGCACTGGGCAGTTGCTGCTCGACGGCGGTGCGCAACGCCTCGGGGTCACTTCCGCTGCGGGTGAGGTAGGTCCTGGGCGGGTCCGCTCCGGCCAGCGCCCATACGAGGTGCAGCGAGTCGAGTTCGGGATGTCCGCGGTCGGCGGCGAAGGCAGCGGCAGCGGCCATCACGCGCTGGGTCTGCTGGGTCATGAGCCGGGTAACGTCGATGCGCCGCCCGGTGCCTGCGCCGAAGGGGTCATCAGCGGAGCCGGGGCCCATCGCGCCCGGCCAGAAGGCAGTTGGCAAAGTAGGACCTCTCCACGGGGGCGGCGGGAAATCGCCCAGAGTTGAGCCTGTCGAACTCAACTAACGTGTGACGGGCTGGCTCTGTTCCCGGCGCCACGCGAGCGTCAGCCCGGACACCCTTGTTCATGCTGCTGGGCGGCGCACTCGTCCCTACAGTTCGATGATGACTGCAGCAGCGCGCGGAGGACTGGTCGTGGTCGGCGGCGGGCCTGCCGCGCTGGCGGCGGCCATCGGGTACCGGGCGGCCAGCGGCGACGGACCGGTGCACCTGCTCTCCGCCGACACTGACCCGCCCTACAATCGCCCGCCACTGTCCAAGGCCTACCTGCGTGGGGTCGCCGGCGACGACGAGCTGGCCCTGCTGGAGTCCCGGGAGTACATCGCGCGCGGAATCCGGCTGGCGCTGGGTGAGCCCGTCGTCGCCCTTGACCTGGTTGCGCGCACCGTGACCACCGCGTCGGGCGTGGACTTGGCGTACGGGTCGCTCGTGCTGGCTACTGGGGGGGAACCGTCAACCCTGCCGGTTCCCGGTGGTGACGACCCCCGGGTGCTGCGGCTGCGCAGCCTGCAGCAGGCGCGGACGCTTCGGGCGGCGGCCGAAGATGCGAGCTCCGCCGTGGTGGTCGGTTCCGGCTTCATCGGCTGTGAGGCGGCGGCGTCCTTGGCGGCGCGCGGGCTGCAGGTCACGCAGGTATCCGTCGAACGGCTGCCGCAGGCGCAACGGTTGGGCGAGGAGGTGGGCGAGCGGCTGGCCGGGTGGCTGCGCGAGGCGGGGGTGAGCCTCGTCGGCGGCGCAGAGGTCAGCGCCGTCGATGAGGGGCGCACCGTGCACCTGGACGGCCACGACCCGATCACCGCCGACCTGGTACTCAGTGCGGTCGGCGTGAAGCCGCAGAGCCAGCTGGCCGAGAGCGCCGGGCTCGAGGTGCGCGACGGCCGGATCGTCGTCGACGGGGACATGCGCACGGCCGTGCCTGGGGTCTTCGCCGCCGGTGACGTGGCCCTGGCGCACAACGCGGTGGCCGGTCGACACCTCGCGGTGGAGCACTGGGGGGAGGCCGACGCCATGGGCACGGTCGCGGGCACCGGGGCGGCCGGCGGTGCTGCCAGCTGGGACGCGGTGCCCGGCTTCTGGTCGGACATCGGCGAGCGCACCCTGAAGTACGCCGCGTGGGGCGACGGCTACGACACCGCTCGGCTGGTCGACCACGACGACGGCGCGTTCACCGTCTGGTACGGCCGCGGCGGGGTGACCGTGGGAGTGCTCACCCACCGCAGCGACGACGACTACGAGCGCGGCGGCGAGCTCGTAGCCCAGGGCGCTGCCCTGCCCTGATCGGGCGTGGCCGACGAGTCGGAACCGGGGGTCAGCGAGCAGCCCGCCAGCGGGTCCGGCTGTCGGTGGCCGTAGTACTGCACATCATCGGTGTGCCCTGGGCGCTGACCCCGCGAGCGCCCACCGTCGAGCAGAAGGCCCCGGGACTGACGAACTGCGGCGACGCCGGCGTCGGGGCGGGCGTGGCCGCCGGTGCAGGGGCGGGGTTGGTCTCCGCTGGACGCGAGGGCGGCGCGGCTGGGGTGGTCGCCTGCTTGGCCGCCTGGTCAACCTGCTGGTCGGCAGTGACCTGCGCGGCCTGCCGCTCGGCGAGCTGACCCTGAGCGTCGGCAGCTGAGGTGGGCGCCTGGTTCGGGCAGGTGGCCAGGACGCCGGCGATCGCGGTGCGCTCGGCCGCGGTGACCCACGCGCGGTACTTCGCCTTGACGGACACCTGGCGGGCCACGTAGTCGCAGCGGTACGCGGAGTTCGGTGGCAGCCACGTCGCCGCGTCACCGTCGCCCTTGGCCTAGTTGGTGGGGCCGTCCACCGCCAGGAGGTTCAACGGATCGTTCGCGAATGCCGTCCGAGTCGGCTCGTCCCATCCCTGCGCACCCTTCTGCCACGCGTCCGAGAGCGCGACCACGTGGTCGACCTGCAGAGCCTCGCTGGTGCTCGCGCCGCGCACGAACGCCAGCGACGTCGCCGTGTACGGGTCGGCCAGGGTGCCGCTGAGCACGAGGCAGCCTCGGGTGCCCGGCTTGATCTGCGCAGCTGTGAGATCGCGCACCAGGATGTCGTTACGGGTGTCACATCCGTTGCGGTCGACGTCTGCCCACTGCTGGCCGAACTGCCCGCGGTCGTAGCCCGTCTTCGGCGCTCGCCCTTTCACGTCGAGGGTGCCCAGCGCGGCGAGCGCCGTACCTGGTGCGGCGCCGCCGATGAGCACGTCGGTGGAATCGGTCGCGGTAGTGGATCCGACAGCCGTGGTCGTCGCGGTTGCATCCGGCGCTGCGGGTGTCGGCGAGGCCAGCGCGAAGAAGGCGAGCAGTGCGCCCACGCCGACCACCACGCACAGCATCACGACACGACGATCGGGCTCCGCGGCGGGCCGGCTGAGGATGGATCGGCGTGTGCGGTCATCTCCGAGCCCCCGAAGCTGCGCGCGGCGCGGCGGGAGCCATCGTAGCGAGGTCCGCGAGCCATCCCGAAGAGGGCAGTGTGTCACACGTTGTCGGCGACGCGATGCGGTGGCGTCCTACCGCCGCGCCCCGGCCCGCGCGTTCCCGGCTCGGGTGATGCCTGACACCGCCAGCTTGCGGATCAGAACCAACACCGCCACCGAGCCGATGGCCTGCCAGGACGCCGTTGCGCTCAGCCGCAGGAGCCCGGCCACCACCAGCAGGTCGAAGAACACCGGTAGCGCCACCCGCGGCCGGCCGGTGCTGATCAGGGTCGCCGCGCCGAGCACCAGCGCCGCCAGCAGCACGACGGGCGCCAGCACCGCCACCACACTGGTCATGGGTCCGAGCTGCGCGCGGTCGCCTTCGCCTCCGCCAGCACGCGCTGTTCCTCACGAATCTCCCTGGCCAGGAAGTAGTTCAGAGCGGTCCGGATGGCCGCCACGGCGGCGAGCTTGCCCAGCTCGTCGAAGCTCGGGGCGATCGCGGTGCGCAGCACATCGCTGGCCAGCTGGAACTCGAGCCCGAGCGCCAGGAACCGGCCGAGTGACAGGCGCACCGGTACGAAGGCGTCGGCATTGCGGCGGGGCAGCACGCGCACGAAATGCACCACGGCAACCACAGCGCCGACGAAGATCACGGCTGCACCGGCGGCCTCCACCAGGCGGACCAAGACGTCGACGGTGCCGCGCAGCCGCTCGTCGGGCAGTAGGTCGAAGGCCAGCGAGCGCTCCATCCCGCGCACGGTACGAGGTCGCCGGGCTGCGTACCGGACGAGCGGCCGCGCTCAGCGCAGCTCGTCGAGGAAGCGGGTGACTGCCGCCAGGAACACCGCGGGCTGCTCGGAGTGCACCCAGTGCCCGGCGGCCTTGATCCGCACGAGGCGGGTGTGCGGGAACAGGGCCGTCATGGGCGGGCGGTCGACATCGCGCACGTAACCCGATTCCGCTCCGGCGACCCATAGGACCGGGCCGTCGAAGTGCGCCCCGGCGGGTGGGGTGGGGAAGCCGACGAGTCCGCCGAGGTGCGCGGCCAGCACGTCGAGGTTCAGCCGCCAGCGCCAGCCGCCGACACCGTCCCGCACCAGGCTCTGCAGCAGGAAGCCGCGCACCCGAGGGTCCGGTTCGGTGTCGACCAGCGCCGCGTCGGCCTGCGCGCGGGAGCTCAGCGTGGCGGTGTCGATGGCCTGCATGGCGGTGAGGTAGCGAGCGAACGGTGAGCCGGGCCGCTCGGCCGGGTAGTCGACCGGCGCGATGTCCACCACCACCAGGGCCGAGCACAGTTCGGGCCGGCGCAGGGCCAGGGTCATCGCCACCTTGCCGCCCATCGAGTGCCCGATGAGGACGACGGGCTGCCCCCAATCGATGAGCACGCTGGCGACGAGTTCGGCCATGTCCCCGTAGTCCTGAGTGGCTGTCCACGGCGAGTGGCCGTGGTTGGGCAGGTCGACGGTGCTCACCCGGTAACCGTGCTCGGCCAAGCGGGTGGCGATGGTGGCGAAGTTGCGGCCCTGGCCGAACAGGCCGTGCAGGAACACCACGCGCGGCCCGGAGTCACCGACAGTGCGGGTCGCGAGGGTGGTCATCGGCCCATCCCACCAGACGTGGTGCGGCAGGATCGGCGGCGTGGACACCCAGGAGTTCTGGCGGATCATCGACGAGACGGGGGTCGAGGCCGGCGGCAACCTCGACGCACACGTGGAGACGCTGCATACGCGGCTGTCGTTCCTGGACGTGCACGAGGTGGTGGAGTTCGACCGGATGCTGGTAGAGGCCAACCACGCCCTGTATTCGTGGACGATCTGGGGTGCGGCCGACCTCATCTTCGGCAGCTGCGGTGACGACTCGTTCACCGACGCCCGCTCGTGGGTCGTCAGCCTGGGCAGCCACACCTACCACCAGGTGCTGGCGGACCCCGAGGCGCTCGCGGACATCGACGTCGACGTGAACCCTGACGATCTGGGTGTGGCCGAGCGCTGGGCCGGGGTGCCCGCCGAGGTGTACGCCGGGCACAGCGGCCGCCACCTGGAGCAGGTGTACCCGGACCGGGCGGTCGCCTCGCGGCCCGACGGCGAGCCTGTCGGCACCCAGCTCAGCGACGAACCGGAGGACCTCGCCGAGTACTTTCCCCGGCTGGCTCGCCGCTTCCGGTAGGCGTGAGCGGTCGCCGGCCCGACCCAAGCAGCCCAGCCCGCTACGCTGTCGGCGCACGCTCGACGGCCCCGGCCGAACTGCGCGCACCGGGGCCCGGTGCCTCGCGCCTCTATAGCTCAGGGGATAGAGCATCGGTTTCCTAAACCGTGTGTCGCAGGTTCGAATCCTGCTAGGGGCACCACGAAAGGCGTGGTCAGAGGCTCGCGGGATAGGATTTCGGGCTTGGAGATTGCGCCTCGTACCCCGACGGTACCTCCGCAACGTCGCCGACCCGCCCGGGCATGTCCCGCTGCGTCTACGGGACCTTTGGCTGCACACGGTCGGCAGGCGTGGCCACCAACGAAGCTGTCGACCTCTACGAAGAGCCAACCGAGGATGCAACCCCCGGCCTCCCCGACCCGGCGGCAGTGTCACGAGGCATCCGGCGGCGACCATGCGTGTGGCCTGCTTTCGCTTCTTTGCGGTCATCACTGTGGGCCAGACCGGACCCCTCCCGGTGCTGGTGACGCCCGGAAAGCCGATGCGGTGGCGTCGCTGTCGCTGACCACCAGGTGCCCCGCGCACTGGCGGACGGTCGCCCCCGTTGCCGGGTGGGACCCCGGGGTGTGATGTCCGGTAGGGAAGCCGCAGGCCTCGCCGCCGGGTTCTGGTCTTCGATGCCTGCGGCTACCAGGCCGCGGTCCTGCGCACGATGAACCCGACCAGAAGGAGCCCACATGATGGAGGCAGTGCTCGGCGGGGAGGTCATCGCCCGTAGCGAGGCGATGGTGGTGGTCGAGGGAAACCACTACTTCCCCCCGGATTCGGTGCGCCACGGTGCGCTCGTCAAGACGAGGATGAAGTCGCTGTGCCCCTGGAAGGGGATGGCCACCTACTTTACTGTCGAGGCCGGAGGCGCCTCGGTGCGGAACGCGGCCTGGACTTACCGCCACCCCTCCCCCCTGGCGCGGCGCATCAAGAACCACGTCGCCTTCTACCCCACCGTCCAGGTGCGGAGGGCGCCCTGACAGCACTCGCGTCAGCGCGCGCGCTGGTGCGGCCGCGCGATAATTGTGACCATGTCGACTTCGATCCTGGGTGAGTCCGAGGCCGACCTGGCGGCCGCCATGGAGCGCCGCCGCCGCGCTTCAACGGCGTGACTCGTTGCCCCGGACCGCTACGACCTGATCATCTCCCCTTCGTCGCGACGTCGACTGGCCGAGACGCTGCCCGAAAGCGTGTCACGGTGACCGTGCTGGACGTAGTCCACCGCCAGGACGCGTACCGCAGGAGCGGAGGAACCGGCCCGGTGAGCCCGTCCAGCACAGCCGCCCGCTCAGCGGTCGACGAGCGTGGTCTCGAAGGTGTAGCGGGAGGCGCGATAGGCGTGCATTCCGTGCTCGACCACAGCACCCGAGTCATCGAAGGCAGTGCGCTCCATAGTCAGCAGCGCGGCGCGCGGCTTCTCGTGCAGCAGCGCAGCCTCCTCCGTGGTGGCCAACCGGGCGCCGATGCGTTGGCGTGCCACGCGGAGGTTGATCCCCCGGGATCGCAGGTAGTGGTACAGCCCGTGCTCGGTGAGCTCGGCCTCCGTTGGCGCAAGCGCGGCGGGAACGTGGTTGCGCATGACGGCGAGGGGCTCGTCGCTGGCGCTGCGCAACCGCCGCAGGGTCAGCACCTGCTCCCCCGGGCGCAGCGAGAGCAGCTCGGCGATCTCGGGAGTGGCTGAGCCCAGCCGGTAGGAGAGCACCTCGGTCGAGGGCCGCTCGCCTGTCCGGACCAGGTCGTCGAACAGGCTGGTCAGCGCGACTGGGCGGTGGACCGACGACTGCACGACCTGGGTACCGACGCCCCGCTTGCGCACCAGCAGGCCCTTGTCCACGAGCTCCTGGAGGGCGCGGCGCGTGGTCGGCCGGGACAGGTTGAGCCGGTGGCCCAGTGCGATCTCGTTCTCCAGCCGTGAACCGGGGGGAATCGTTCCGTCCGCGATCGCGCGCTCGATTGCTTGAGCCAGTTGGAAGTACAGCGGAACCGGACTCGTCCGATCGAGGTCAAGGCTAGGTGTCGACACGTGGGTTCCTTCAGCTTCCGGTCAGCTCAGCCTACATGTCCTGTCGACAACTCATCCTGACAGACACGTCGGGGAACCGCCCTCCTGCAGTCATAATGTCTTGACATACTCGAGGATCCGCGGCACAGTTGAGCCAGGGTCCGGGCACAGTCGAGCCGGGGCGCGGTGGCGCGCACACGTCGCCCCGGACCGGCGAGAGGTGGTTGGCAGATGATCGCGAGCACGGGGCCCGGTGGGGCTCGGGCACCGGAGGTGCTGGCCTTCGGGCGCAGCGGTGTCGACCTGTACCCCTTGCGCACCGGCGTGGCCCTGGAGAACGTCGATACCTTCGGACGCTTCCTCGGTGGCAGCGCCGCCAACGTCGCGGTCGCCGCTGCCCGGCTCGGCCGTCGGTCGGCACTGATCACCGGGGTGGGGGCAGACCCGTTCGGGCGCTTCGTGCGTCGGGCGTTGCGCGAGCTCGGGGTGGACGACTCGCACGTGGTCGTCGACGATGCCCACCAGACGCCGGTGACGTTCTGCGAGATGTTTCCGCCCGACGACTTCCCGATCTACTTCTACCGCCGGCCCACCGCACCCGACCTGCAGGTACGGTCGGACGATCTGGACCTCGACGCGGTGCGCCGAGCGGGCGTGTACTGGTCCACCGTGACCGGCCTCAGCGAGGAGCCGAGCCGCTGCGCTCACTTCACGGCCTGGGAAGCCCGCGGCCGGGTGCGCCACACCGTCCTCGACCTCGACTATCGGCCGGTGTTCTGGGAGTCCGCGGCGGCGGCCGGTGAACAGGTGCGCCGCGCGCTGGGTCAGGTGAACGTGGCGGTCGGCAACCGAGAGGAGTACGAGGTGGCCACCGGTGAGTCTGACCCCGAACGTGCCGCTGACGCCCTGCTCGACATGGGCGTGGAGCTCGCGGTGGTCAAGCAGGGGCCACGAGGTGTGCGCGGCCGGACCAGGCACGAATCCGTGGTCGTCCCACCCACCCCGGTCGAGGTGGTCAATGGGCTCGGCGCCGGCGACAGCTTCGGTGGGTCGCTGTGCCACGGCCTGCTTGCGGGGTGGCCGCTGGCCGAGGTGCTCTCCCGCGCCAACGCCGCGGGCGCGCTCGTCGCGTCCCGCCTCGAGTGCTCGACCGCCATGCCCACGTCCGACGAGATCACCGCGCTGCTCGCCCGGCATCCCGCACCCGCTGCGCAGGAGGTGACCCATGCTTGACACGGCCACCAAGCCCCCGCTCGCCCGCAGCTACGCCGAGGTCACCGAGATCCGCGCTGCCGACCCCGGCGCCATCGCCAGGGCGTGGCGCGCCCGGACCCGCCGCTCCACCACCCGTGGGGACGGCCGGTTGATGGTGATCGCCGCAGACCACCCCGCCCGCAACGCCCTCGGTGCCGGGTCGCGGCCCGAGGCGATGGCCAGCCGGGTCGAGTTGCTCGACCGGCTGCAGGTGGCGCTGGCCCGGTGTGGTGTCGACGGGCTGCTGGCCACCGCGGACATCGCCGAGGACCTGCTGCTGCTGGGTGCGCTCGAGGACAAGGTCGTGTTGGCGTCGATGAACCGCGGCGGCCTGCAGGGCGCGTCGTTCGAGCTCGACGACCGGATGACCGCCTACGACGTGCGCGGCGCGCTCGAGGCCGGCGTCAACGGGGCGAAGATGTTGTGTCGCATCGCGCTCGACGAGCCGGACAGCCTCGCCACCATGCACGCGTGCGCGGATGCGGTCACCGGGCTGGCCCGTGCCGGGCTGGTAGCCATGGTCGAGCCCTTCTGGTCCGCGCGGGTCGGCGGCACGGTGGTCAACGACCTCAGCCCGGAAGCGGTCATTCGGTCGATCCACGTCGCCCAGGGATTCGGCGCCACCTCGGCATATACCTGGATGAAGCTGCCGGTGGTCGAGGACATGGAGCGGGTAATGGCGCCCACCACGCTGCCGACCCTGCTGCTCGGCGGAGACCCCGAGAACGGCGCCGAGGGTGCCTACGCCTCCTGGCAGCACGCCCTGTCGCTGCCCTCGGTCCGCGGGCTCGTGGTCGGCCGCACCCTGCTCTACCCCGGGGACGACGACGTGGCCAAGGCTGTCGACGCCGCCGTCTCCCTGGTGCGTTGATGAGCGGGCACAATCTGCACCTGCCCGCGGGCACGGCCGGCAATGTCACCTTCGACGTCGTGGTCACCCCGGACACGGCCGGATGGGGGCACTCGGGCCTGCGGGTACTCACCCTTCCCGCCGGCGGCGCACACACCATCGACACCGGGCCAGACGAGGTCCTCGTGGTCCCGCTGGCGGGGTCGTGCCGGGTGCAGGTCGGCGAGCAGACCCATGAGCTCGCTGGGAGGGGGTCGGTGTTCGACGGCCCCAGCGACTTCGCCTACGTCGGGCGCCGGTCCATTGCCGCGGTCGACTCCGACGCCGGTGGCCGCTTCGCGCTGTGCAGCGCTCGCGCGGGAAGCGACCTACCGTTCCGCTACGGTCCGGCGGCCGATGTGCCCGTCGAACTGCGCGGGGCCCGGCAGTGCAGCAGGCAGGTGCACAACTTTGGCACCGTCGGCGTCTTCGAGGCCGCCGCGATCATCGCCTGCGAGGTCATCACCCCCGGCGGTAACTGGAGCTCCTACCCGCCGCACAAGCACGACCGCACCTCCGCGGAGGAGTCCCAGCTCGAGGAGATCTACTACTTCGAGATCGCTGACGGACCCGCCGGCCCCGGCTTCGGGTACCACCGCGGTTACGGCACCGCCGAACGCCCCCTGGATCTACTGGTGCAGGTCGGTACCGGCGACGTCGTCCTGGTGCCCCACGGCTGGCACGGGCCGTCCATCGCCGCCCCCGGCTACGCCATGTACTACCTCAACGTGATGGCCGGACCCGGCGCTGAACGCGCCTGGCGGATCGTGGACGACCCCTCGCACGCCTGGATCCGTGACACCTGGGCCGGCCAGGACGTCGACGCCCGGTTGCCCGTGCCCGAGCGGACAACCCCGTGACCCACCCGCACACCGTGGCGCTCACCGTCGCCCAGGCCGTGGTGCGGTTCCTCGCCGCGCAGTGGACCGAACGCGACGGCGAGCGGCAGCGCCTGTTCGCTGGATGCCTCGGCATCTTCGGCCACGGCAACGTCGCTGGGCTGGGTCAGGCCCTACTGCAGGCCGAGATCGACGAGCCCGGCGCCCTGCCCTACGTGCTCGGGCGCAACGAGCAGGCCATGGTCCACACCGCCGTCGCCTACGCCCGCATGCGCAACCGGCTGCAGACGTGGGCCGTCTCCACCAGCGTCGGCCCCGGCGCGACCAACATGATCACCGGCGCTGCCCTGGCCACGATCAACCGGCTGCCTGTCCTGCTGCTGCCCGCGGACACCTTCGCCGACCGCTCGGCCTCCCCGCTGCTGCAGGAACTCGAGGTCCCCCACTCCGGCGACGTCACCGTCAACGACGCCTTCCGGCCGGTCTCCCGATACTTCGACCGGGTGTGGCGGCCCGAGCAGCTGCCCGCCGCGCTCCTCGCGGCGATGCGGATGCTCACCGACCCCGTCGAAACCGGCGCGGTGACGATTGCGATCCCCCAGGACGTCCAGGCCCAGGCCCACGATTGGCCGGTGACGCTGTTCGCCGAGCGGACCTGGCACGTCGCCCGTCCGCTGCCCGAGCGGGCCGCGCTGGCCCGCGCCGTCGAGGTGATCCGCAGCGCACGCAGCCCGCTGGTCGTCGCCGGGGGCGGGGTCATCTACTCGTGCGCAACCGACGCCCTCGCGGTCTTCGCCGAGTCCACCGGGATCCCCGTCGGGCAGAGTCAGGCGGGCAAGGGCGCGTTGCCGTTCGACCACCCGCAGTCCGTCGGCGCCATCGGCTCTACTGGGACCACCGCGGCGAACGCGCTGGCCGCCGAGGCCGACGTCGTCATCGGCATCGGCACCCGGTACGGCGACTTCACCACCGCCAGCCGCACCGCCTTCGCCGCGCCGGGCGTCCGCTTCGTCAACGTCAACGTCGCGGGCCTGGACGCGGTCAAGCAGTCCGCGGTCGGAGTCGTCGGCGACGCCAGGGAGACCCTGACCGCGCTCACCGCCGAGCTCGCGGGGTGGGGCGTGGAGCAGGCCTATCGCGACCGCACCGCCCGGCTCGCGGCTGAGTGGGAAGCGACCGTCGATGCGGCGTGCCGACCCGAGGTGCCGCCCGCCCGGGCGGGCGGGTTGCTCACCCAGAGCGAGGTCATCGGCATCGTCAACGACGTCGCCGAAGCTCGTGACGTCGTGGTCTGCGCCGCCGGGTCCATGCCCGGTGACCTGCACAAGATGTGGCGCACCCGCGACCCCAAGGGCTACCACGTCGAGTACGGCTACTCCTGCATGGGCTACGAGGTCGCCGGGGGGCTCGGCGTGCGCATGGCCTGCCCTGACCGCGACGTCTTCGTCATGGTCGGCGACGGCTCCTACCTGATGATGGCCAGCGAGCTCGTCACGGCCGTCCAGGAAGGCATCAAGGTCATTGTGATCCTCGTGCAGAACCACGGCTTTGCCTCCATCGGTGCGCTCTCGGAGCAGCTCGGTTCGCAGCGGTTCGGCACCCGATACCGGTACCGCTCGGCCGACGGCCGCCTCAACGGGGACGTGCTGCCCGTGGACCTCGCCGCCAACGCCGCTAGCCTCGGCGTCGACGTCCTCCGCGCTGCCGGCGCCGACGGGCTGCGCCAGGCCGTGCAGGCAGCGAAGGCTGGCGACCGCAGCACCGTCGTTTATGTCGAGACCGACCCACTCGTCGACGGCCCCGACAGCCACTCGTGGTGGGACGTTCCGGTCAGCGCGACGTCCACCTTGGACTCCACCCGCGCCGCCCGCGAGGTCTACGACAGCCGCAAGGCCACCCAGCGGCTGTTCCTGCAGCCCAGCGAGCGGTTGTCATGACCACCACCCTGCGCACCCAGCCGACCGGAGGAACGGCAACGTCGTTCATGCGTTGACCGAAGGTCAACCAGTCAAAGTGAGTCCGATGTCGACCATGCCCTACATCACTGCGCGAAGGTACTGACACCAATTCCGCTGCATTTGCACGTCGGGCACGGCATTGTCAGGCGCGGTAGCTCACTCCTGCCCGCCATGCGCGGCGACGGAGAGCGACTGCCACTGGTTCCAGGTCTCGAGCCGGGACTCGTAGTCGGCGGTGACGATGTCCAGCGGCGCCGCACCGAAGAACACCCGCAGCGGCGGATCGTCGGAGTCCACCAGGGTCAGCACGGCGTCCCTGGTCGCAACCGGGTCACCGGGGGTGCCGCGTCGGCTGGGCCGGTTGGCTGCCTGCTCCCGGACCTCGTCGTAGGCGCGCAGCGCGGTGGCGTGCTTGGCCGAGCTGCCGCCCCAGTCGGTGGAGTACCCACCGGGCTCGATCAGGGTGACCTTGATGCCGAAGCCGGCAACCTCCTGCGCGAGCGACTGGCTCAACCCCTCCAGCGCCCACTTCGAAGCGTGATAGATGCCCACCGTCGGGAACGCCGAGACCCCGCCGATAGAGGACACCTGCAGGAAGTGGCCGCTGCCCTGGGCGCGCAGGAACGGCAGCGCCGCCTGGGTCACCCAGAGCGCCCCGAACAGGTTGGTCTCGATCTGCTCCCGGGACTCGGATTCGCTGAGCTCCTCGACCATGCCGAACTGGCCGTAACCGGCGTTGTTCACCACGACGTCGAGCCGACCGAAGTGCTCGTGTGCCCGCGCGACGGCGGCAAAGACAGCGTCGCGGTCGGTGACGTCGAGGGAGATCGGCAGCACTGCGTTCCCGTGCGCAGCGACGAGGGCATCCAGGCTGGCGGCGTCGCGAGCGGTGGCGACCACGGTGTCGCCGCGCTCCAGGGCGGCCAGCGCCCACTCCCGGCCGAACCCGCGGGACGTTCCGGTGATGAACCAGGTTGTGGCGGTCATGCATTGTCTCCTCGGGGTCGTAGGTGGTGCTGGTCAGTCGGCGCTGACTGGTGGTGGAAGCCGTCGCGCTTGGTGTGCAGGTCCCACAGGTGTCCGGCCAGCATGTCGGGGTCCTTCTCGGCGTCCCCGGCGATGATGCGGCCGCCGATGATCAGCTGGGAAACCTGGATGCCCTCCTCGCCGAGGACTTCGTTGAGCAGCTGCGCGTAGGCGGCCTGCCCGGCGAACGCGACGGAGGTGCCGGTGACGTCGGGTTGCGAGGTCATGCTGGGTTCAATGCGCGGCAGCGGTGAAGTGTTCCCCCTTCCCTGGACCCCGAGCGGCTGTGCGCCGGGCCAGCGCCGCGGACCCACCATCAGCTCATGCGGGACGCTGAGGGCGAGCCGGGTGACGACGATCGAGGCGAGCCTCATCGTGCGGTCCTACGGGTGGGTGTCCATAGTGGACGGAGCTCAACCTCGGCGGGCGGCTGAGTTCCGCTGGGTGGTGCGGGGGTGGCTCATGATGTGGGTCACGAGGTCGCGGACGGCGCCGGCGGGTGGGTGGCGGGGGCCGACCCAGATGGCCCGCAACTCACGGTGCAGATCGATGCCGGTGACCACGACGCGGGCCAGGCGGTGGCTGGCGAGGTCGTCGGCGACCGCCAGCTCGCTGAGGACGGCGGGTCCGGCGCCGGCGCGAACGGCGGCACGGACAGCGGAGGTGGTGGATAGGGCCAGGGCCGGAGGAGCCTGGACGTTGTCCGCTCCGAGGGCCACGGCCAAGGCGGCGCGCAGGGCATCCCGGGTCCCGGATCCCTCCTCGCGGCTGACCAGGGGGGTGTCGCTCAGCTCGGTGGCGGTCACCGCTCGGCGACGCCGTACCCAGGGGTGATCCGGTCGCAACACGACCACCAACTCGTCGCGCCCGATGACGCGGCTGCGCACGTCGTGGGGTGTCACCGGCCCCTCGGTGAAGCCCAGCTCGGCTTCGTGGTTGCGGACCTGAGCCAGAACGGTGTCGCTGTTCGTGGCGGTGAGTACCACCTCAGCGGCAACCCCGTTGCGGAGCCGCGCGGCAACCTGCAGTGACACCAGCCAACCCGGCAGCAGGTGCTCGGCGATGGTCAGGCTGGCGCTCACCCGCACCCGGGTTCGGCGGTCATGGCGGAAGGCGGCCAGGCCGGCATCGAGTTCGGCCGCGACATCGAGCAGTTTGGCGGCCCACTCCGCAACCACCACACCGGAGGCGGTGAGGGTCGAGCCGTGCGGGGTGCGGGCGACCAGCTGGACACCGGTCTGCGCCTCGATCGACGAGATGCGCGCCGACACAGCCTGCTGGCTGACGCCGACCTCGCGCGCGGCGGCGTTCAGGCTGCCCGTGTGCGCGACGGCCAACAGCACCTCCAACGCGGTCAGCTCGGGCACCCGGGAACTCAGCGGCATCCGCCCACCCTAACTGGGCACAAATCAACTTTGTAATGGTCCAAGCTCCGTGCTTACGGGGTCAGCGGTGCACGCCTCACCCCCGGACGACAGGGTCGACCCCCAGCTGGCGGCCCACCAAGGATCGCCGGACGGGTCGCAGCGCCCCGGCAACCGAGGTCAACGCGCGTGCCGATGCGCTCTCCGGTGCACCCGCGACCACCGGAACCCCCCGGTCGCCCGCCTCACGCAGCGCCGTGTCCAGCGGCACCTGACCCAGCAGCGGAACCCCGAGCTCACCGGCGAGCTGTTCCCCACCACCGGAGCCGAACAGTGCGGTGTGCCCACCGCACTGCGCACAGACCAGCTCGGACATGTTCTCCACGACGCCAGCGACGGGCATGTTCACGTCGCGGGCCATCACTCCGACCCGGCTGGCCACGGTCCGCGCGGCCTGCTGTGGGGTGGTGACCACGAGCAGCGAGGCGTCGGGAAGCAGCTCCAGCACCGACAAGGTGACGTCACCGGTGCCAGGGGGGAGGTCGAGCAGCAGCACATCGAGCTCGCCCCAGTGCACGTCGTGCACGAACTGCGTCAGCGCCTTGTGCAGCATCGGACCGCGCCAGACGATGGGTGTGCCGTCCTCGACGAGGAACCCCAGCGACATCAGCCGGACGCCGTGGGCCTGGACCGGCAACATCGTCTCGTACATGGCGATGGGGCTGCGCTGCACACCGAACAGCTGTGGCACCGAGTAGCCCCACACGTCGGCGTCGAGCAACCCAACCGACTTACCCTGCCGGGCCAGCGCCACGGCGAGGTTGGCCGCCACGCTGGACTTTCCGACCCCCCCCTTACCGCTGGCCACCGCGAACACCGACGACGCGAGGGGGCCACCATTGGCCGGGCGGCCGGCCAGGAACCGCTCGGCCAGCGCTCGCCGTTCCGGTTCGGTCATCACGCTGAAGTTCACCGTGACATCGGTGGTCCCGGACACCGCCGACGCGGCGGTGGTGACGTCGTAGGTGAGCCGCTGGATCATCGGGCACCCAGCGGTGGTCAGCGCGATCTCGACGTCGACGCGGCCACCACGGCCGGCGCGGACGGCCCGCACCATGCCGAGCTCAGCGAGGGTGCGGTGCAGCTCCGGGTCAACGACGGCGCCGACGGCGTTCCGCACTCCCGTGGTGTCCACGGTCTCCCGACCCAGTCCCAGCACAGCCGCCCCTCTCCTCGTGCGTCCGGCCGTCGTCATGGCGTCGCCGCCCCCTGCTCCGCGAGCGCGTCGAGGGTGCGCGCCGTGTGCGCGGCCCGCTGCGCCCACCACGAACAGGGGTCGTTGTCGGTGGACTGCGCCGACGTGTGCCGCTCGGTCCAGGCGCGGGCGTGAGCGGCCAACCAGCCCAGGGTGCCGTGCGCATCTTGCTGGAGCATTGCGCGCAGCGCGAAGCGCCGCTCCCCGCGGCGAAACCCCACCCCGGCGTGGGTGGCGCAGGCCACGAGGTCCCGGTGCGTGAGGATCACCCCGGAGCGGACCGGGGCGACCACGGCGTCGAGGGTCTCGTCGAACGAGTCGGCCACGTCCATGCCGGGCGGAGCGACGCGCAGCGCCAGGGGCAGCAGCGCCGCCGCACCCAACTCGGCGAGCTCCGCGCGCAACGCCTGCTCGGTGAGCCCCGCCCACGCCGTCGTCGAATCGACCTGAAGGCCCATCACCGCCGTGAGGTACCCCGGCGCCCAGCTCCAGATGTGCTCGTGAAACAGCGCCTCGCGAGCCCGATGCAGCTGGGCGCGGCTGCGCTCGTCGGATGCGCCGGTCTCCGCCTGGCCCAGTTCGGCGTACAGCATCAGCAGCGTGCCCAGGTGGTCGGCGTCCTCCGGTGCCCGCAGGCCCAGTGCCCGCCAGAACCCCGCGATCCGGTCGAGGCCCTCACCTCCGAGCTTGCCCTCTTGGCCCAGGTGGATCGCCCCGTGCGGCGGGGCGCTGAGCACGAAGACGTCGGTGTGGTCGACACCGCTCTGCGCGGGCAGGTCCAGGGCTCCGCACAGCGCGGTGTTACCCGGTGGTGGGGTGAGGATCGCCGCGCCCAGGGCACGCAGCAGCTCCCACCGGGCGGCGCCACTCGGGGCCGCGATGTCGTCGGGGTGAACCCCTGCTGCGGTGCGCACCGCTCAGGTCCTCGGGACGACGAAAGTGTCCGGGTGGGGTTTGAGCGGGCGCATCAGCCACGTCGGACGGCGCAGGCCGTCGGGTGAGGCCTGCCCCGCCGGACGGGTCAGTTCCAACCATTGGGCGTACACCTCACGGGCCTTCGCGGTGTCCACCGCGATGTCGCCCGCCTTGTCCTGGGGTCGTGCGGGCACGACTCGGACGGCTTGGTGCCAGCAGTGCATGCCGGAGATGGGATCGGGGTGCACGGGAAACGTGAGGTTCTGGTGCACGCCGGTGTCGCTCCACCAGATCCGCTGGGTGTCGGGATCGCTGCTGGCGTACGGCTCGACGGATTTGATCTTGTTCATGGTCCAGTCGTCGGCCTCACGCGTGAGATCGACGGTGGCCATCATGCCGCCGACGGCGCCCTCCTGGTTGGCTGGACGCCAGCGGCCCATGTGGTGGCTGCAGGCCACGACGCCGGGCCGGATGCCCTCGGTGATCCAGGCTTTCGCCACGAAGTAGCCGATGTCGGTCTGCACCCGCAGCAGGTCCCCGGTGTGTGCCACCCCCAGCCGCGTGGCGTCGGAGGGGTGGATCCACACCGGATTGGTGTGGGCGAGCTCGTCCAGCCACTTGGAGTTCGCCGAACGGGTGTGGATCTGCGTCGGCAGACGGAACGTGGACAGCAGCACCATCTGGTCAGGGGCCAGCGCATCGGGGTGGACGTGGCTCTTGATGTACCCGGGCAGGGCGTGCTCGGGCCAGCCCCAGTTGGCCAAGGTGGAGGAGTAGAACTCCAGCTTGCCCGACGGGGTGGGAAATCCCCGGCGAATGGCGCCGTCGACCTTGACACCCACCGCCCGGCGCCCGGCGTCGTCGGGCTCCGGGGCACCCATGGGCACGATGTTGTGGTTGGCCGGTTTGGCTGTGCTCGTGTAGACCCGGCCTCGCGGGGTCACGTTCAGATCGGCCAGCTCGGCAGCCGGGACCTCGGTGACGTGTTGGGCACCGAGTCCCTTGGCGATCTCGTACGCGCCGTAGCGACGCATGAACTGCAGCGGCGTCAGCCCTTCCTGCGCCGCCCGCTCGGGCAGACCCGGGACGGAGTTCTCGAACATCCAGCCGTAGTACTCGTCGACCGAGAGCTTTTCGCCGGGGTTGGCGCGTGACTCGTGGTACTGGCGAATCCCGAGGCTGCCGTCGGGGTCGATGCGCCACGACAGCTCGATCCACCACTCGTTCTCTTCCCAGACCTCGCCGGGGTTGACCTCACGGGTGTCGGTGATGGTCTCGCCGAGGCGTTCGCGGGCCGCACGCAGCACCGGCTGGCGGAAACCGAGCCACTGGCCGTCGTACTGCTCGTAGGAGTGGGTGTCGTGCCGCTCGGAGCTGTGGCCCATCGGCAGCACCCAGTCGGCGAGGTACGCCGACTCGTTCCAGGTCGGGGTGAGCGCGACGAACGAGCCCACCTTCTGCTCGTCGGTGAGCACCTCCATCCAGGACAGCCCGTCGGGGTTGGTCCACACCGGGTTGTAGACCCGGATGAAGTACGTGTCGAGCTTGCCCCGCCCCTCCTTGAGAAAGTGGGGCAGCAGGAACGACAGCTCGTTCTGCGCCAGCGGGTACTCCATCGGCCAACTCAGCTCCTGCCACACCCCGGGGTGCGGGGGGGTGTGGATCGGCTTGGGCACGAACTTGTTCCAGGAGTTCGCGAACAGCCCACCCTCGGTGCCGATCGCTCCGAGCAGCGCCGAGATGAGGACGACGGTCCGCGTGACCTGCCAGCCGCCGAGGTTCGCCGCCGCCGCCGAGCGCCAGCAGTGCGCGGAGAACCGGGTGCCCGCACCGGCCACGGTCTCGGCTACCTCCGCCAGGGTGGCGGCGTCGATGCCGGATTCGGCCGCGGCGTAGTCGAAGGTGAACTCGTCGTACAGGGCCGCCAGCTCGCCTTCGAAGGCCTCGAAGGTCTGCGGCAGGTCAGGCCGGCAGGTCTGCAGGTATTCGTCCCAGTTCCACCACTGCCGGACGAATTCGCGGTTGTACCGACCGGACACGATCAGGTGCCGACAGACCGCGAGGTTGATCGCCGCCTCACTGCCCGGCTGCGGAGACAACCAGTAGTCGGCGTGGGTAGCAGTGTTCGACAGGCGGGTGTCCAGCACGATGACCTTGGCGCCGTTGGCCCGGGCCTCGGTGATCCGCTGCGCGTGCGGGTTGAAGTAGTGGCCGGTCTCCAGGTGCGAACTGATCAGGTAGATCACCTTCGCGTTGGCATGGTCCGGGCTCGGCCGGTCAGCACCCATCCAGAACTGGTAGCCGGTACGTCCACCACTGGAGCAGACGTTGGTGTGCGAGTTGTGGCCGTCGACCCCCCAGCTGGCCAACACCCGCTCGGTGTAACCGTCCTCACCGGGTCGGCCAATGTGGATCATGATCTCGTTCTGGCGTTCCTCGACGATCGCCGCGCGCAGCCGGGCGGCGATCGCGTCCAGCGCGTCGTCCCAGCTCACCCGCTCCCACTGTCCGGAGCCGCGCTCGCCGACCCGCTTCAGTGGGTAGAGGATCCGGTCCGGGTCGGTGACCTGGTTCAGGGTCGCCGGACCCTTGGCGCAGTTGCGCCCGCGCGAGCCGGGGTGCTCGGGGTTGCCCTCGAACTTCCGGACGTGCAGGTCGTCGCGGTCGACGTAGGCCAGCAGCCCGCACGCCGACTCACAGTTGAAACAGGTGGTGGGCACCAGCATGTAGTGGTGCTCCACGCGGCGTGGCCAGGCGCGGGAGTCCAGCTCCACCCAGTCGTCCCAGCGCTCCTTGGGGGGAAAGGCCGACAGGTGCACTCGGCTGGGACCCTGGTAGAAGGTCTCACCGCGGGCTTCGACCTCCTTGCGGGCGGCGGACACCCGCTCGGCGCGGGCAGCCAGCGACGGTGACGGGCGGGACCAGCGGGACTGCTGCGACGACATCGACGACCTCCTCAGGCCAGTGGGACGGATTGGCCGGCCTGCACGTAGGCGTGTTCGTGCGCCAGCAGCCCGATGAGCGCGAAGGGGACGGCGAGGACGCCGATCCACGGCGCAGCGATAGCCACGGCGATGGCGACGACGCCGACCCGGAAGAACTGGGCGAAGCGGCCCTTCACCATCTCGCGGGTGGCAAGCCGGGCGTGGGCGGTGACGTGGGGCAGGGTCGTCTCGGTCCAGACCAAGGCCAGGTGCGCCGCTGCGGACACCGCCAGCACGACCTCGACGTCGCGCACGCCCTGCGCCGGTGACAGCCACACGGCGAACGGCAGCAGGGTAGCCGCCCCCGCCAGCACCGCCTGCACGGCCAGGTGGGCGGGTAACAGCGGGCTCTGCCACAGGTCCCTGGCCTTGGCTTGGGCGAACAGGTACGCCGTGTAGCAGGCGGTGCCCAGTGCCAGCAGTATCCCGACGACCCCGGTGACCTGCTGGACCACCACGGCGTCGAGGATCGAGGCACCGAGGTAGACCACCACCACCCCGCCGTACCCGCCGATGATGAACGAGCCCCGCACCAACCAGCTGCCCCAGTGATGGCGGGTGAAGATCAGGTAGAAGCGAAACGGGTGCTTGAGGTCCCAGATCAGCAACACGCCGGTGATACCGAGGAACGCCAAGGCCAGCACCGGCGCGGCCCAGCGGACGACCCCGTCGGAGAAGTCGAGCAGTCCGGTCAGCGCGAGCACGACGGCGAGCAGGAAGGCACCGGCTGCGATGCTCTTGGTCCACGTGTACAGGCTGACCCGCCAGCCCCATGGCGCGTGGTGCGGGATGTCGTAGGACAGCAACGCCGCCGCAGACGAACGGGCCCCGCCGGGATGCCCGGAGGGGACGAGCTGGGGATCCGGTGCACCCTGCGTGGCCCACGCGTACAGGCCCCCTTCGGGTCGGGTCGCCCCCAGCGGGTCCAGCGTCGCCTGGTGCGCCCCGAGGTAGAACAACCCGGGCCCCGTCTCCTTCTCCGGCCGCCGGACCAGCGCAGGTTGGCGCTGCACGAGCTGCGCGACCTTCGAGGTCGGGTCGTTGAGGTCGCCCACCAGGATCGCTTCGGTGGGGCAGACCGTGACACACGCCGGTTCGAGGCCGACGTCGATGCGGTGCGCGCACAGGTTGCACTTCTCGGCCGAATGGTCTTCCGGGTTGATGAAGATGGCGTCGTACGGACAGGCCGCCATGCACGCCTTGCACCCGATGCAGATGTCCTTGTCGAAGTCGACGATGCCGTCCGGGCGCTTGTACATCGCCTCGGTGGGGCAGGCCGCGACACAGGGAGCGTCGGTACACTGGTTGCACCGCGTCACCTGGAAGGCGCGCCGCACCTGCGGAAATACCCCCACGTCCACGGACTTCACGTAGGTGCGGGTGACCCCCAGGGGCACCTCGTTCTCACTCTTGCACGCCGTGGTGCACGCGTGGCACCCGATGCACCTGGTCTGGTCGAGCACCTTCAACCACCGGGTCGGGCGTTGCGCAACCTGCTCCATACCCTGAGAACCTAGAGCGGGATGATCGCCCGCGCCTCTAAGCGTGACTTGTACCCGGTACAAGGCCGATCTGTGAGTCGCGGGCGGGCGGGGAAAGCAGCTAGTCGAAACGCGCTAGTCCCGGATGCCGCGCCGCGTGGTCTCCCGAACCATCGCTCCGCCGCCGGACACGTCCATCCGGTAACCCTCCCGGGTCGACCACTCGGCGACGACACTGAAGCGGTCCCCGCGGATCAAGCTCTCGCGCCATTCCACAGGCTCGTCACGAAGGCACCCCAGGCGCTCCACGCCCAGCGCCGCGGTGCCCACCGGGATCTTCAGCAGCTTCCGGTTCGCGGCTGACGGAACCATCGCTCTGATCACTTCAGCGCCGCCGGTCAGGCGAGTACCGGTCAGGCTGGCCAACTCGTCGTAGAGTCCCGAGTGGGTGAAGTCGGCCTCGAGCAGGGGTCCGGCGAGGGAACGCGGCAGCCAGGTGCGATCCAGCGCGAGCGGCTCGCCGTCGGCCAGCCTGAGCCGCTCGAGATACACGAACTCCGTGGCCGCCGGCCTGACCAGCCGCTCAGCTACCGCCGCGTCGACGCGGACCTCGAGCACGCGAACCTCGCTGCGCTGGACCAGGCCCATCGCCTCCACCGATCGGAACAGGGAGTAGATGGCGCCCAGCGGCTGCTCGATATGCGGTTTGCGCAGCCACGTCCCGCGGCCGCGACCCGACTCCAGGATGCCCTCCTCGCGCAGGCGCCGCAGCGCGTCGCGGACGGTGTGCCTGCTGACGGCATAGTCCGCGACCAACTCGAACTCCCCGGGGAACCGCTCGTCGAAGGCACCGGCGCGCATTCGCCGGAGGAGGTCCTGCTCGAGCTGAGCCCACAGCGGTAGCGGGCTACCCCGATCCACCGGCCGAGCACTCACGCCCCTGGCCATGGCCAATTCAGGCACAAACTCGCACATTGTGGCATTGCCCGGACGATACTCCGGTGGCGTCGCCCACCGCGCGGCTCGCGGGTAGGTGTCCGGACAAAGGACATCTCGGGAGCGATAGGCTCTGCGTATGAGCGACAGTGGAGCCGGTCTGGGGCAGAAGATGAGGAAGCGGCGTGCACCGCTGCGGTCGGTCGGGGTCGATCCCGACTACCGCTTCACCCTGGCCAACGAGCGGACGTTCCTGGCCTGGTTGCGCACCGGCCTGGCGCTGGCGGCCGGCGCGGTGGCGCTGGCTGGGCTACTCCCCGATCTTCGGCCGCGCGAGGTCCGGCTCGCGATTACCGGGGTGCTCCTGATCCTCGCCATGGTCGTGACCGTCGGGGCCTACCTGCGATGGGAGGGGGCCGAGCGGGCGCTGCGGGAGGGGCGATCGCTGCCGGTGGGCCTGCTACCCCGGCTCGTGGTGTCGGGATTGGTGGTGGCCATGATCGGGATCGGGTTGCTGGTCGTGCTGGTCGGGACGGGCGCGCGATGACCGACCGGCTGACCGACGTCGGGGCGCAGGCCGAGCGCACCGCATTGTCCTGGCAGCGCACCGGGCTATCCGCGGTCGCGGTCGGGGCCGTGTTGGTCCACGCGCATCCGCCCACCTCCCCGCTACCGCCGTGGCCAGGGTTGCTCCTGATTGCGGCGGGTGCATTCGCCGCCGGTGTCCTCGCGCCCCTGCGTTATCGCCGGGTATTGCGCGATGTGCGATCCGGGCGCACGCCCGCGTCGGCCGCCACAGTCCTCGGCCTTACCGTCGCTGTTGCCATCGTCCTCGCGGGTAGTGGCGCCGCGATAGTGCTGGGCTGACCAGTCGGGCGGGAACCGGTGCGGATTCAGCTCGGATCGTGATCGTGACGCAGCAACAGCCAGGTGAACGGCTGGTCCGCACCGACCGGCGTCCGATGAACCTCGTGGCGAGCGCTCACTGCGGTGAATCCCGGTCCGATGGCGGTGGCGAGGCCGTCCGCGTCGTAGCGGGCGACGGGAAGGCCGGAGCAGCGGGGGGGTCCGTCCGGGGCGAAGGTGGCGAGCAACACGAAGCCGCCTGGTTCGACGCCGCGGACGAGCAGGTCCCGGTAGTGCTTGCGGTCGGCAGGATCGACGAGGAAATGGAACACGGCCCGGTCGTGCCACAGCCGGTAGCGCCGTGTCGGCCTCCACTCACGCAGGTCGGTCGCGGCCCAGTGCACCATGCTCGACCGCCGACCGATCCGATCGCGAGCGGCTCGGAGCGCGACGGCCGACAGATCCAGCACCGTCAGATCGAGGTGGCCGCGCTCGATCAGCGCGTCGACCAATGACGACGCGCCGCCACCGACGTCGACGATCGGTGCCGCCGGATCGAGCCCGAGCGACTCGATGACCTCCAGCGACATCGTCGGTTCTGGCTCGAACCAGCTGAGCTCACTGAGCGTCCGTTCGGCGTACACCTTGTCCCAGTGTGCCGGTGCCGCGCCGCCGCCGCTGGTCGAATCGTCCATGTGATCTCCAGCCGTGGGGTAGCTCAGGCGCCGACTGTGGCCTCCGCCGACACGAGATCGGGCACACCGGCATCATCGAGGACGATTGTCCGGTAATCCTGATTGGCGAGGATTCCGGCAGCGACGGTAGCGCGCCGGCCGGTACGGCAGGCGATGAGTACAGGCCGCTCGCGGTCCAGCTCGGCTGGGATGCCGTCGGTGAGCAGATCGGGCAGGAACCGCTGAATGGAGCCGTCCAGGACCCCGTCTGCCCACTCCGAGGGCATCCGAACGTCGAGTACCTGCGCCGCGGGTTCGTCCAGGGCCTTGCGGAACCGGTCGATGCCGGCCAGTTCGAAGGCGACGGTGTCGCACGCGGCGGGGATCCCGCGGACCACTCCGCGAACGGTGTCGACCCCGATCTGGGCGAGCTGAGTGATCGGCTCGGTGATGTCCTGCTCGGGTTCGGCGACGAGCACGATCGGTGCCTGCCGGGGTACGAGCCAGGCCGTCCAGCTGCCAAAGTCGATCGCGAGCTCGATCGCGAGTGATCCGGCGAGTATCCCTCCGGCCTGAGCCGCGCGCGGGCGGACGTCCACGACGTAGGTCCCGTCGGGCGCGTCGGCGAGGTCCTCGACCGTCAGGGTGGGCACCTCCAGTTTCGGCATCGCCGGAACACCGAGCGTATTGGTCGGACCCATGAACCGGTAGAAGGCCGGGATCGGCATGGCCGACCCGAGCAGCTGATCGACGAACTGCTCGACCGTTTCGATGGCGAGGAGCGGGTTCTCCGCACGTTCCTGCGCGATCGTCGAGGTGTAGCGCCCCGCGCCGGAGGCGGTGCAGAACGAGCCCTGGCCGTGGGTGGGGAACAGCTCGAGTTCGGCGGGCAGTTGGGCCAGCCGGTGCAGGGACTGGTGCTGCAGGGTCGCCATCGTTCGGGCCCGCTCGCGACCCAGCAGGTCGGGGCGACCAGCCGAGGAGACGAGCAGGCTGCCACCGGAGAAGATCGCCACCGGCTCGTTGTCGACGAGCACAACGTAGCTGGTGTGTTCGGGGGTGTGCCCGGGCGTGTGTATCGGCCGGACGGTGAACTGCCCTCCGGGGATGTCCTCCAGGTGGAACGCCGGGGTGTGCGGGTAGGCGGGCGCAGCCGCGGCCGGCAGGACCAGCTCGGCTCCCGTCAGCTTCGCGGCCTGCTCGGCGCCGGAGACGTAGTCGTTGTGCAGATGTGTGTCGAGGACGAAGCGCACCGCGACATCCCGCTCGGCGGCGGCCCCCAGGAACCGGTCCACATCTCGTTGCGGATCGACCAGAATTCCCTGGTCACCGTGCAGCAGCAGGTAGGTCTGGTCGCCGAGCCCTGGTGTGCGGAACGTGAGGACCTCCATGTCCGCTCCTTTCGTCGTTGGGGTGATGAACCTCATTGTGTCCGAATGCCCGGACATTATCAAGCATGCCGGAGAACCGGCGGCAGTCCGGAGAACCGAGCTACCCGTCGAGATACCCGGTGGGGTATACTCTGCTGACTGACCGAGGGGCTGACTGACCGCGCGGGCCTCGGAAGACGACGACTGGAGACCAGATGAGCACGACAACCACCGCAACCGTTCCGGCCACCGTCGATGCCGCTTCACTGCGGGCGGAGCTCGTGGGGAACCCGCGCACGTTGCTCGTGGACGTGCGAACCCCCGGTGAATACCAGACCGCCTTCATCGACGGTTCCGTGAACCTCCCGCTGGACCAAGTTGACAGCCACCTGCGCCGGATTGTCCGCGACGCGGGCGGGCAGCTCGTGCTGATCTGCCAGACCGGCGCACGCGCGGCCACCGCGGCGAACAAACTCACGAGGGCTGGCCTCTCGGATGTCGTGGTCCTCGACGGCGGCCTGAACGCCTGGGTTGCGGCCGGTGCGCCCGTCCGGCGCTCCGAGCAGACTCGATGGGCCCTCGAACGACAGGTCCGGCTGGTGGCGGGCGGCATCGTCGCTTCGTCGATCGCCGGGAGCGTCTGGGCGCCGCGGTTGCGATTCCTCGCCGGTGGTGTCGGGGCTGGCCTGGTCTTTGCCGCGGTGACGAACACCTGCGCGATGGGCAACGTGCTCATGAAGCTGCCCTACAACCGAAGCTCCGAGGCCGACGTCGAGAAGATGATCGCGCGGCTTCGCGGCTGAGCGCTCAGGGACCCGTCGAGCGATCCGAGCAGCGGTACCCACCGCGGCAATCGCCGGCTCACTACGTCGATCAGGTGAGCTGGGGGCGGGGTGAACCGGATTGCGGTGGTGTCCGTGTCCAGCGGTATGAACGCACGTCGTCGGATCGTGATCGGGGTGCTGCCGCTGCTGGCCACCGCCTCGTTGGGTGTCGTGGGATGCAGCTCGGGGTCCACACCTCCGCCACCCGCAACCACGGCCGGCTCAGGAGCATCGGCGTCGACGTCGACATCCACGTCGACATCCACGTCGGCGTCCACGTCGGCGTCCACGTCGGCGGCAGAGTTCACCGTCAAGGGGTACAAGTTCCCCGCCTTCACCGCGTCTTCGGGGCAGCAGCTCACCCTCATCGACGGCGACGGTGAGCCGCACACGGTGACTGCCGATGACGGCAGCTTCGACTCTGGCAGCTTCGACAACAACGCCGCCGGGTCGCTGGTCGCCCCCACCAAGCCGGGCACCTACGCCGTGCACTGCACAGTGCACCCCTCCATGCGCGGCACCCTCACGGTCGGCTGAGCCACCACCGCCGACTCGATCTCGTCCCTGACCTACCGATGCTGACCGGCCACTTCGAGGAGCCCTTTCATGAGAACCTTCCGCTCCATCCTGACCGCCGCCGCGCTCACCGCCGCCACCGCCGGGCTCAGCGCCTGCGGTTCCAGCACGCCCGCCGCCGCGCCCGCCGCTCCCGCCACCTCCGCTCCCACCACCTCCGCGCCCACCACCTCCGCTCCTGCCGCGGCGTCTTCAGGGGCGGCGTCCGCTGCTGCGGCTCCCGCGGCCACCGGGACCCTCACCGCGGTGGACCAGAACAGCGACGGCAAATCCGTCGCGGTTGCCTCGGTGGACCTCAAGGGCGGCGGCAAGGGTGGATGGATCGCGCTGCACTCCGACCTCAACGGCAAGCCGGGCCCGGCGAAGTACTTCGTCGCGGTCCCCGATGGCGCCTCCAGCAACGTCACCATCCCCACTCCGGACGGCATCCCCACCGGCGCGTACTGGCCGATGCTGCACATCGACGACAAGGTCATCGGCACCTACGAGTTCCCCCAGGTCGCCGGGGCTGATCTGCCCGCCATGGCGAACGGCATGATCGTCATGAAAAAGATCACCGTCACCGTCAAGTAACGCCCCACGCCGTTGACCACTGGCCCGAAGCCCACGGTCGATAGCCGCCCGAGGAACGGACGCCCGATGTCTGCACGCACGCGAACTGCAGCTCGGCGGACCGGTGGGGCCGCGGCAGTTCTTGAAGTACCAGCACGCCGACGTGGAGGCGTTCGGCCCGTTCCCACCATGCACGAGCCCACCGCCTACCCGGAGATCCGTCATCAGCACTGAGCGGGTGGGTGCCGGGTCGGACGCCGACCTGGTGCGGGCCCTGCACGACGAGCACGCCAGCGCCCTGTACTCGTTCTGCCTCCACTTCACCGGTGACTCCCAGCGGGCCGAGGACGTGGTGCAGGAGGTACTCATCCGGGCCTGGCGCAACCTCACCACCCTGCAGGACGACCGTCGGCCGGTGCGGCCCTGGTTGTTCGCCGTGGCCCGCAACCTGCTCACCGACGCGCACCGCGCGCAGCGCACCCGACCGCGGCTGGTGGCGGACGACGCGGCCGTCGAACGGGTTGCCGGGCGCGACGACGTGGGCCGCGCAGTGGAGTCGTGGACCATGGCGGAAGCCCTGCAGCGGCTCTCGGTGCAACACCGGGAGGTGCTGGTCCAGTCGTACTGGCTTGGCTGTTCGGTGGGCGAGACCGCGCAGGCGCTGGGCGTACCCACGGGCACCGTGAAGTCCCGTACGTACTACGCGGTGCGCGCCCTGCGTCTCGCGCTTGAGGAGATGGGGTTGGGCTCGTGAGTGAGCTGACGCACGCCGAGCTGCGGCTGTGGCTGGGTTCGTACGTGATGGGGTCGCTCGACCCTGCTGACCGTGCGATGGTGGACGCCCACCTCGTCGGGTGCGCACCGTGCCGAGAGGAACTGGCCTCGTACGCGGCGTTGCCGGGGCTGATGTCGCGGCTGAGTGTGGCTCAGGTGCGCCGACCCGACCCCGCGGTGCCGCCGGCGGTGCTGGAGCGGACGCTCGCTGCGGTGGCGCGGGAGCGCGGCGGACAGGTCATCCAGTTGCGGCGGTGGCGGCGGGCCGCGGTGCTCAGCGCGGCCGCTGCGGTGGTGACCGGGTTGGTCCTGGGGGCCACCCTGCTGGAGGGCGGTGGTACAACCAGCGCCCAGAGTGTGCCGCTGGTGGCCGCGGCGGGGGTCTCCGCCTCGGGGTCGGCTTCGCTGGACGCCAAACCGTGGGGTACCTCGGTGACCCTGCAGCTGAGCGGACTACCCCAGGGCGATGGGTTCACTGCCTGGGTCACCGCTTCCGACGGGCGGCGCAGCATCGCCGCCACCTGGTCCCCCACCGGCGACGGCCGGGCCGCCGTCACCGGTGCCGCCGCCGTTGCCGGCCTCGAAGTGGCCGCGGTGAACGTCGTGCAGGGTGAGCGGACCCTGCTCACCCTCACCCCGGGACCCCGGTAACTACGAGCCTGTCCCGAATCGACCTCGTCGACGCCCACGCCGCGCGGGAGGTCGGAACCAGACCGCGTACAGCGCCGCGACGGGCCCCCGCGGTCACGCCCCCGTGGCTCGGCGCCGGCTAGGTCAGCATCGACGGTGGCCAGATCAGCACCAGCCTCGCCGCGCCCGAACTCCGCCAAGGATGACAGCCAACGTCAGCGCAGGATGCCGGTGTGGCCGAGTGAGTAACGTCCGGGGAGTGGCCAGACCGCGAGCCCGTGCGGACCCTTGCCCACCGGAATCCTGGCGATGAGGTGTCCGTCGATGGTGCTCATCGCGTAGACCTCGCTGTTGTAGCGCCCGGAGGTCCAGAACACGGAACCGTCCGCGGAGATGTTGCCCATGTCGGGACTGCCACCCCCCGGGATGACCCACTTGGCGGTGGGTGCACCGGTCGCGAGGTCGATGACGCTGACGCTGCCTTCACCGCGGTTGGTGACGAACATGCGGGTGGAGTCGCGGGCGATGTAGAGGCCGTGGGCGGCCTTCCCGGTGGCCTGGAAGCCGGTGACCTGGAAGGTCGTCGCGTCGATGGTGTAGATGCCGTCGGCGATCATGTCCGCGACGTAGAAGGCCTTTCCGTCAGGGGCGAGTTTCACATCCTGGGGTTTGCCATTGGGCGCCTGCGTGAGCGGGATCGTCTTGGTGACCTGGTGGGTCGCGACGTCGATGACGACGAGCTGGTTCGCGAACTCGCAGCTGGCCAGCATCTTGGTGCCGTCGGAGGTGAAGTCGATGTGGTCGATGCCCTTACACGAGGGGATGGCCACCGAGTCGTGCAGCGTGAACGTAGAACGCCAGCCGGGTGTACTCCTCCTGGACGGAGATCGCGTACTGACCGTCGGGGGTGTAGTACATGTTGTAGACGTCGTCGATGGGGATCTGTGCGCCCGGCTTTCCGGTGGCCGGGTCGATGGGGGTGATGCTGCCCTTGCCGGGGATGTCAGCGGTGGCGTACAGCGTCCTCAGGTCATAGGAGGGTACGACGTGCTGGGGTTCGTTTCCGGCGGGGAAGGTGGAGACGACCTTCATGGTGTGCTGGTCGATGACGGTCACGGTGTTGCTCTTGGAGTTGGGCACGTAGACGTAGGCGGGATCCTTGGCGACCGCCGGGCTGAGCATGTTGGGCCCGGCGGCGGCGTACACGTTGTGCGGGTCGAGCGGGGCCGGCATGCCCGGTAGACCGGCCGGAGGCGCGGACGGCGCGGCGGAGGAGGGCGCGGTGGTGGGCGCGGACGGCGCGGCAGCCGACGGCGGGGTGGTGGGCGCCATCCCCAGCGCGCTGGTCGGGGCCGACGATGCGGTGCTGGACCCACCACCGCATCCGGTGGCCAGCAGCACGAGCACGCACCCCATCGGCAGCAGCCTGGACGACCTGGACATCCTGGGTATCACCTTCTGCTGGTCGTGGCCGCTGGTGACCCGGCGGGTGCCGGGTCGGCGGAGGAGCACGAACACAGCGTGGCGAACCCAGAGCCACGCGCGGCCGGTCCGGCCAGCATGAGGCGAAGTTCATGTCATGGGGATGTGTGAAGCCTCCGTCAGGCCTCACTGGTAGAGCAGGGGCGCAATCTTGGGGTCGTCGACGTTGGTCTTGTCGTACCAGAAGAAACCGGTGTCGACGATTTTCGGCAGGCTCTCACCCTTGATCGCCTTCATGGCCGAAGCCACGACCTGCTCGCCGATACCGATGGGGTTCTGAGTGATGGCACCCGCCATGATGCCGCTCTTGATCGCGTCGACCTGCACCTTGCCGGAGTCGAAGCCAATAATAGTGAGACCCTTCTTGCCACTCTCCTGAACACCTCTGATGACCCCGATCGCCGAACCCTCGTTCGTCCCGTAGATACCATTCAAGCCAGGGTTGGCCGAGATGATCGACTTCGTGATGTCAGCCGATTTCGCCTGATCTCCACCACCGTACTGCGGAGCCAGCACCTCAATTCCGGGAGCATTGGCCTTCATCCATTCCACAAAGCCGTCCCGGCGGTCGATCCCTGAACGGCTCGTCTGATCGTGCACCACCAGTGCTACCTTCCCCTTGCCTCCCAAAGCGTCGGCCATGCGTTTGGCCGCCTCACCGGCGGCAGCCTTGTTGTCGGTCGCCGCAGTGGTGACGGGAATGTCGCTGGCGACACCGGAGTCGAAAGCGACGACAGGTATGTTCTGGCTCTTGGCCTGATCCAGAAGCGGTGCGGCGGCCCTGGAGTCCAGCGCCGCGAAGCCGAGGGCATCGGGCTTTCTATTGAGCGCATTAGTCAGCATGGTGATCTGAGCTTCGATATCCGCCTCGGTCGGCGGACCCTCGAAGCTGATCGTCGCACCCTCCTTCGCGGCCTGCTGCTCGGCACCCTTCTTTACTGCCTGCCAGAACTGTTGCTGGAAGCCCTTTGAGATGATCGCTATCGTCGGCTGCTTCCCGCCGCCTCCGGGTGATGCCCCAGTACTCTGGCCGGAGGAGCCACATGCCCCGAGCGTGAAGACCATCGCGGTCGCGACAACTACCGATCCGAGTCGCATTGCCTTCATCTTCTTCCAACTTCCTTGTCTGAGGAGTGCGTGACGTCAAACATGACAGCTTTGCTGACCTGACGAGACTATTCCTGTCGTCTGTCGGAGCTAGGTCGCAGACCTCTTTCTCGCCATGTCTGCGTAGACAGCAACGATGATCACCAAGCCCAAGATGACGTTCTGCCATTCCTGGGGGATGGACATGATCTGCAGGCCGTTATTGAGGACGGAGATGATGAGAGCCCCAATCACCGTGCCGATGATGGAGCCCTTGCCCCCGGCAAGTGACGTACCGCCGATGACGACGGCCGCAATCGCTTGGAGCTCGTAACCCGCTCCCGTGGCTGGTTGCGCCGAGCCAAGACGGGCCGAGATCAGTACGCCCGCCAGACCGATGAACAGCCCGGCCAGGGTGTAGACGAGGATCTTCCACTTGGTGACGTCAATTCCCGACAACGCCGTCGCCTCTTCGTTACTTCCGATGGAGAACGTGTAGCGACCGAGGACCGTCTTGTTGAGGATCACCCCGGCCGCGATCGCCAGCACAATCAGGATGAGGACCGCATTCGGAAGTCGTGCCCCCGGAATCAGGTTGCCGGTGGAAATCTTGGTATAGCTGGGCGAGTCACTGAAGTAGATTGGCGTGCTCTTTGAGATCACCAGGGCAAGTCCTTGCGCGACGAGCATCATCGCCAGGGTCGCGATAAACGGGGGCAACTTGAGCAGGGCAATGTTGAGACCATTCACCAGGCCGATGAGACCGCCAAACAAGATCGCGCCGAGGACACCGAGTGGCATCGGTACACCCAGGTTGACGATGAGCACACCGGAGATCACCGCGCACAGGGCCATCCCGGTTCCCAGCGACAGGTCGATTCCACCGGTGATGATGACGAACGTCGTACCGAGCGCCAGAGTCCCGATCACAACTGTCGAGAACAGGATTGCGGTGACGTTGCCGTAGTTCAGGAAGCTGGGGCTGACGATCGAGAAGAACAAGAAGATGACGATGAGGCTCGCGAACGCGAGGAACTGTTGGAGCCGGGCTTTCAACGACGTGACTATCCCCGCTGGAGCAGGACGCTGCTGCTGCGGCTGTGGAGTTACCGTCTCGGTGGTCATTTCGCTCCTGCCTGCGTTCCGGGAGGCGTCCGCGCTGTGTCCGCAACGTTCTGGCCGTGACGGGATGTGGCGTAGTGCATGACGCTCTCCGGGCTGGCTTCGCCGGCGGAGAGCAGGCCGGCAACTCGCCCCTCGCTCATCACGACTATGCGGTGGGACATCCGCAATATCTCCGGAAGCTCCGATGAGATCATGATGATCGACTTGCCCTGCTGCGCGAGCTCGTTCAGGAGCCGGTAGATTTCCTCCTTTGCCCCGATGTCGATGCCGCGCGTCGGTTCATCAAAGATCAGGATGTCGCAGTCCTTGACGAGCCATTTTGCGATGACGACCTTTTGCTGGTTTCCGCCGGAGAGGTTCTTCGCGGTCTGGGTGACGGACGGGGTCTTGATGCGCAGGGCCCGCACGTACTTCTCGGAGGCGGCTCGCATCGCCCCGTTCTTCATGAAGCCGAAAGACTGGAACAACTCACCGATCGAGCTGAGCCCGATGTTGGCGTTGACGTCCTGTTCGAGCAGCAGGCCAAGGTGCTTGCGGTTCTCGGACAGGTAACCAATCCGGTACTTGGCCGCCTCCGCCGGGTTCTTGATGCGGATCGGGGCGCCGCGGAGGGTGATCGTCCCGGTGTCGAGCCGGTCGGCACCGACCAACGCGCGGGCGACCTCGGTGCGGCCAGCACCCATGAGCCCGGCGAAGCCGAGGATCTCCCCCTGCTTCAGGTCGAACGTCACGTCCTTGAGTAGCGACTTGGTGCTCAGGCCCGAGACCGACAGCACGGTCTCGCGCCGATCACTGACGCCCTCCGGCTTGGCTTCGCTGGTGATTTCGCGTCCGACCATCTGGGCGATCACGTTGTTGATGGGCGTGCCGTCGGTGTCGAGTGTGTCGACGTACCGACCGTCACGGATCACCGTGATGCGGTCTGCGATGACCTTGATCTCGTCCATTCGGTGGGAGATGTAGATGACTGCGGTGTCCGGCCGCACGAACCGCCGGATCAGCTGGTGCAGTACCGCGACCTCGGCGTCGTTGAGGGCGGCGGTCGGCTCGTCCATGATGAGGACCTTGGCGTTGTAGGCCAGCGCCTTGGCGATCTCCACCATCTGTTGCTTGGCGACCGACAGGTTGCCGACGACGTCTCCGGGCTCGAGCGGCAGGTGCAGCCGTTCGATGAGCGCCCTGGCGTGGGCGTTGAGGGAGCGCTCCCGGAGGAACACGCGGCCGCCGCGTGGCTCTCGGCCGATATAGATGTTCTGCGCGACCGTGAGGTCGGGCATCAGGTTGAACTCCTGGTGGATGATGCTGATGCCGAGTTCCTGGGCGTGCTTGGGGTTCGTCACGTCCAGCGGCGTTCCGTCCAGGTAAAACTGCCCCCCGTCCGCGGTGTAGATCCCGGACAGCAGCTTCATGAGCGTCGACTTGCCTGCGCCGTTCTCTCCGACGAGCGCCAGCACCTCGCCGTGGCGTAGCTCGAGCCGCATGTCCTGCAGCGCCTTGACACCGGGAAAGCTCTTGCTGACGCCCCGAACCTCCAGCAGCAACCGCCCGTCGCTTGTGCGCGCCGTCGATCGGTCACGCTCCATCAGCACCGCACTGCCGCGGTGACCACGCCCGCGAGGTGGGCCGCGGCAACTCCCCGGACATCAGCGAGCCCTACTACTGCGCCGAAGCGGCCCATGGCGCCAAGGTGCACCGGCAGGCTGCCCGTCAGGATCGGATCAAGACCGGTCAGCACGACGTCTCCTCAGCAGCTCGCTCCTCAGAAATCGATTGCTGCGGAGTGTAGGAGCGAGCCCGTGAACCCGTCAACGGATTCGCAACATCTCGCCTACCTCGTCGCAACACTGTGACCAGTCGGCTGCGGCGGCGCCAAGGCTGCGGAAGTCCGCCAAGGGTGCGGCGGCGCCAGCCGACGGAGCCGGACAGCCCAGAGCCACCCCGGGAGAGGGCGGGTTACTCTGCAGCCACCATGGCCGCGACAATCTATGAGGTTGCGGCCCTCGCGGGAGTCTCCCCCGCCACCGTCTCGCGCGTCATCAACGGAGCCACGGTCTCGCCGAGCTATGCCGAACGGGTGCGCGCGGCCGCGACCACGCTGAACTACCGGCCGAACCGCGCTGCCCGCATGCTGCGTCGCCAGAGCTCAGAGATCATCGCGCTGGTCATTCCCGATATCGAGAATCCGTTCTTCACCGCACTCGCCCGCGCTGTCGAGGATCGAGCGCTCGCGGCCGGGTACTCCGTGGTGCTGTGCAACACCGACGAGCAGCCGGACAAGGAAGCGCGCTACCTGGACATCGCCCTCTCCGACCACATGGCCGGCATCATCCTGGCCCCCGCCTCGGCAACCACCGACCTCGACGCCCTGCTCGCGCGAAAGATGCCGATCGTCACGGTGGACCGCTCGACCACCGGCTACAGCGTCGACGCCGTCCTGATGGACAACGAGAACGGCGGTCGCACAGCCACCACCATGCTGTACGACCAGGGCTTCCGTCGCGTCGCCTGCATCACCGGGCCACCCGGCGTCGAGACCGCGGACCAGCGTGCGGCTGGGTGGCGCGCGGTCTTCACGACACGCAGCCGCAGGGTCGACGCTGAGAACTACGTGCGCCGCGCCGACTACCGCGTGAATGGCGGACGCGCCGCGATGGCCGACCTCATGGGGATGCGGCAGCCACCGGACGCGGTCTTCGTCGCGAACAACCTCATGTCCGTCGGGGCGCTGCGGCACCTGGTCAGCATCGGACGGCAACCACCCGCGGTCGGACTCGCGTCGCTGGGCGAACTGCCGTTCCTCCCGTGCGAGAGCACGGGAATCACGGTGTTGCCGTGGCCGTCCCGGCGCCTCGGCGTCCTCGCCGCCGACCTGCTACTGGCGCGCATCCGAGGTGACCGGCAGCCCCCGCAGCGGGTGATCACCCGCAGCGACGACGAGGATGTCGAGCCGACGGGTGGCCCAGCTCGTCCGTGACGCGCCCTTCCTTGACGCTGAAATTGATTTCTGCCACCGTGGCGACATGGTTCGTCCCACGGTTCTCGGTGTGGACATCGGCACGGCGAGCAGCAAGGGGGTGGTGGTCGCACTCGATGGGACACTGCTGCGTTCTGCCGTCCGTGAACACGCTGTGGACCGCCCGGGACCGGGCAAGGTCGAGATGGATGCGCAGGTGTGGTGGGAGGAGTTCCTCAGCCTCACCCGCGAGTTGACCGCTTCCCTCGATGCCGACGTGGTGGCCGTGGGGCTCAGCGGCATGGGCCCGTGCGTCTTGCTGACCGACGAGCGCGATCTGCCGCTTCGTCCAGCCATCCTCTACGGCGTCGACACCAGGTCCGTGGCCCAGATCGCCCAACTCGACGAGCAGCTCGGCGCCGAGGAAATACTGTGGCGCTGCGGCTCGGCCCTCACCACCCAGGCGGCGGGCGCGAAGATCGCCTGGGTCGCCGACGAAGAGCCGGACGTGTTCGCGCGCAGCCGGCGGCTCTACATGCCGAGTTCGTGGCTCGTCCGCCAGCTGACCGGTGAGTACGTCCTCGACCACCACTCGGCAAGCCAGTGCACCCCGCTGTATGACACCGTCGAGCTCGACTGGTACGAGCCGTGGGTGCAGCTTCTCGCGCCGCAGCTCGCGTTGCCGCCGCTGCGCTGGTCGGGTGAGCCGGCCGGCATGGTCACCCCGGAGGCTGCTGCCCTGACCGGGCTCTCGGTGGGGATTCCCGTCACCACGGGCACGATTGACGCCTGGGCCGAGGCCGTCAGTGTCGGAGCTCAGGGCGTCGGGGACCTGATGCTGATGTACGGCACCACGATGTTCCTCATCCACACGGTGCCCGAACGCCTCAGCACACCGGCGCTGTGGGGCACGGTCGGTGCGTTTCCCGGCACCCGCAACCTCGCCGGTGGCATGGCGACATCCGGGGCCATCACCAGTTGGCTGCGCGACCTGTTCGGCTCCCCCGACTATCCCGAGCTGCTGGCGCTGGCCGAGCAGTCGGGGGTGGGCGCGAACGGCCTGCTCATGCTGCCCTACTTCGCGGGCGAGCGAACCCCGATCATGGACCCGCTCGCCCGCGGAGTCGTTGCCGGGCTGACGATCTCGCACGGACGCGGCGACATCTACCGCGCCAGTCTGGAAGCGACGGGATACGCAGTGCGCCACAACATCGAAGCGATCGAGACGGCGGGCGGTGACATTCGACGCGTCGTCGCGGTGGGGGGAGGCACGCAGGGCCGATTGTGGACGCAGATCGTCTCCGACATCACCGGACGCGCGCAGGAAGTGCGGCGGAACTCGATCGGCGCGAGCTACGGAGGCGCGCTGCTGGCCGCGCAGCTGGTCGGCGACGCGTCGATCGACGACTGGAACCCGGTGCAGGAGATCATCACACCCAGGGCCGAAACCGGTTCGCGCTACGCCGAGCTCTACCACCTCTACCGACAGCTCTACACCGCTTCCGCGGACGTGGTGCACGCCCTCGCGAACCGGCAGCACCGCTGAACAACCACCGCTGACCCACCACGATGGAGCCACCGATGACCCCCTACGTCATGCCACAGCTCGTCGGGCCGCCGGTTGCGCAGCCCGGTGTCGTCTACACCGTCGCCAGCGGGGACCTGCGAGAAAGCGCGAACGTCACCTGCTGGCCGACGCAGCAGCGGCTCGAGGCTGACCTGGAGGCCGCGATTACCAGGCTCGGGTGGGCCATGCGCCGCGGCCACGAGGTCGACCCCGAGAAGGGGCACGGCTTCATCGACAGCCAGCGTGCCGGCATCGAGGTGTTCAAACGGCTGCCGGTCGACGCGCCGCTGATTGTCGTCGAGGGGGTTTGGCAGTACAGCCACCACGTGCTGGCCGGATTGCGCAGCCACCGCGGACCGGTCCTGCTCGTGGCCAACTGGAGCGGGCAGTACCCCGGCCTGGTGGGCCTGCTCAACCTCGCGGGCAGCCTGACGAAGGCGGGCAGGGCCTACTCCGCGCTGTGGAGCGCGGACTTCACCGACGACTGGGCCCTGCGGGGACTGCAGACCTGGTTCGACACTGGGGAGCTGGTCCACGACGTCAGCCATGTACGGGACCTCCCAGACCTCCGTCCCGGGCCGGAGCTCGACCTCGGCACAGCCCTGGCCCGTCAGCTCGTCGCCGAGAAGGCGATCATCGGCGTCTTCGACGAGGGCTGCATGGGGATGTACAATGCCATCTTCGACGACGAGGTTCTCAATCCCCTTGGCATCTACAAGGAGCGCCTGTCGCAGAGCGCGCTGGTCGCCGAGATGGGCCGGGTGAGCGACGCGGAGGCGCACGCGGTGCGGGCGTGGTTAGATGCCGCCGGCATGACGTTTCACACCGGCACCGACGAGGCCACCGAGCTGACCGACGCCCAGTTGCACAGCCAGTTCAAGATGTACATCGCGGCGCTGCGGGTGTCCGACGACTTCGGTCTCGACGCGGTGGGTATCCAGTACCAGCAGGGATTGAAGGACACCGTGCCGGCGAGCGACCTGGCGGAGGGCCTGCTCAACAACGTCGAGCGGCCTCCGGTGCGCAGCCGTGACGGATCCCGTGAGCTGTATGCCGGTGTGCCGCTTCCACACTTCAACGAGGTCGACGAGGCAGTGGCCGTCGACTCGCTGGTCACCAACCGGGTCTGGACGGCGATGGGCCTCGACCCGGCCACGACGCTGCACGATATCCGCTGGGGCGAGGAGTACGAGGGACAGTTCGTGTGGGTCTTCGAGATCTCCGGCTCCGTGCCGGCGTCGCACAACGGCGGCTACGACAAGTCGTGGAGCATGCGTCAGCCCCCCATGTACTTCCCGCTCGGCGGTGGGACGCTCAGCGGGGTGTCGAAGCCTGGCGAGATCGTGTGGTCACGGGTCTTTCTCATGGACGGCGCGCTGCACGTCGACCTGGGCCGCGCCACCGCACTCGGACTGCCCACCGAGCAGACCCAGCGCCGGCTCGACGCCACGACGCCGCAGTGGCCGATCATGCACGCGGTGCTCCACGGGATCAGTCGCGACCAACTCATGGCCCGCCACAAGGCCAACCACCTCAACGTGGCCTACGCGCCCGACACTGCTACCGCCGACAGGGCACTGCTCGCCAAGGCGGCGATGTTCGCGGGGTTGGGTGTCCGGGTGCACCTCTGCGGCGACGTCACCGTCCTGTAGTACTCCTCGACCCCAGCAGCGGGGTGAGGGGGGATCTGGCGGGTAGGGCGCCAGGCGCCCGGGCGGGCACCCGTCGTTCGGTGCGCGGGCGCGATGCGCGGTATGCCTGTGCCATGAGCACCCCGAACCAGGACGACCCGCAGCTGCGCTCCCGCGCCGAGCTGGTGCCCGAGGAACAGGTGGTCGGCAGCGACGACCCCCAGGCTCAGGCCGAAGCCATCCTCGCCGACTCCGAGGAGCGGGTACGCCACCAAGCTGACGATGTGTGCGGGGCCTCCGCCCAGACCCGTCCCCGCACATCCGACGAGGCGACGTGATCTCCTCAGCTCCCCCACCGGTACGGCATGTCCCCGCCGGTGGACCGGTGGAACTGCTCCTGGTCCGTCATGGTGAGAGCGACGGCAACGTCGCCCGCGAGCGCGCCATGACTGCCGGTGCCGAGTTCATCGACGTCGACCGGTGCGACGCCGACGTGCCCCTGTCTGAGATCGGCGCCCAGCAGCCACCGCACTGGGCCGCTGGATCGTGACCCTCACTGCCCACGGATCAACGCCCACTGAGCACTCCGCCGAGCGTGATGTCCACCCCGGCTAAGGGCCCACCGGGCCGGAGCGGGGATGAGGTGAGCCCTGCGGTGCTGCGTCGGTGGCCGCTGCGGCGGCGGACCCTGGATCGCGCCCAGGTCACCGCAACTCTGGTGCGGATGGTCGACATCTCCGGGTCCCCCGCAGCGCCACCGCCGAGCTCGACTTCCCCGCGAAGTCCGGCAAGCAGGCCGCCTTCGTGGTCCGTGATCGGGCCGTGACCCGGGTGGTACGCCAGCTGCACGCCCGGGGCGGCGCGCGGTTGTTCACGGTGGACGGAGCGCGGGTGGACTCCGCGGAGGTGAACACGCTGCTCGCCGAGCTCACCGAGGCGCACATCACCGCCAAGGACTTCCGGACCTGGCGGGGCACGTCGACGGCGTTCGGCCGCTTGCGCGCACACGTCGACGAGCTGACCTCCGGAACGCGACGCGAGCGTGAGCGCATCGTGCTCGCCGCCGTCGACACCGTTGCGCAGGCCCTGAGCAACGCTCGCGCGGTGGCCCGCTCTCACTACGTGCACCCGCACCTGCTGCGCACCTGTGCCGAGGGCAGCATCGGCAGCGATCTCGAGGCCACCCAGCCCCGCCCGCATCCGCTGCTGAGCACCGATGAGGCCTGGCTCGCCGGCCGGCCAAGGCGGCGATGTTGTTCTTCAGGTACGCACTGGGCAGGGAGTCGGTGGCGGCCAGCAGGCCGGCCTGGTCATCGACGAAGATCATGACGGCCTGGCCGGGGGGCAGTTGTATGTCAGCCCCGGCTGACCTCGTGTCGGCGCGGCCGCGGTGCGGTGCCCTGGTTGGTTGCGCAATGTCATCGTGGGTGGGCCTCCTGATCGGTGTGAGTGGGAATGACCACGGCGGTGCCGGCGGCGGCGAGCACGAACAGGCCGGTGGTGACCAGGCCGGTGACGTGCAGGCCGGTGAGGAAGCCGCCGGCCTTGCCGGGTTGCCCGGCGATGGCGCCGTAGGCGGCGATCGCCCCGCCGGCCTGGCGGGCGGTGTTGTTGACGCCCGAGGCGAGGCCGGACCGTTCGGGTGGGGCGGCGGCGATGGCCGCGGCGACGACGGCGGGGGTCAGGATGCCCAGTCCGATGCCCCAGCACAGTCCCCGGCAGCAGCTGCAGGTACGGGGTGCTCGGCGTCCAGGTTGCGAGTAGCCCGACGCCGGCGAGCAGCAGCCCGGCCAGCATCGGCGGCTTGGGTCCGATCCGGGCGGTGACCCGTCCGGCGAGTGGGGCCAGTACCGCGAGCGGCAGGAACAGCGGCAGCACCGCGACGCCGGCACCCAGCGCCGAGCGGTGCTGCAGGTCCTTCAGGAACAGAGTGAGCAGGAACAACAGACCCAGCGTGCCGAGGTTCATCACGCCGGCCACGCCATTAGCCGTCGAGAACGCCGGACGCCGAAACAGTCCGAGGGGCAGCATCGGATCAGCGACGGTTCGTTCGACCCGTAGGTAACCAACCAGCGACAGCACTGCGACCACGATCGCGGCGATCACCGGGACGTCCAGCCCGGCCTGCCCGGTCTGGATGACCGCGAACGTCGCCGTGGCCAGCACGAGCGCGCCCAGCACCGTGCCGGCCCGGTCGAGGCGGCCGGTGCCGCGGTCGTCCTCGGGCCGGACGATCCGGGCGGCCACGACGCCGGCGATCAGCACGATCGGCACGTTGAGGAAGAACACCCACCGCCACCCCAGGCTTGCACCAGCGGCTGGCGCATGCCGACGAGCTTGCCGAACGCGGTTTGGGTCAGCGCGTGCTCACCGCGGTAACGGATGACCCGGATCGCTACTTCGTTGGCGAAGTGACTCCGCTCGTGCTCGGCCCGGTAGTCGGGGTCGGCCAGGTCCCGCTGGTGAAGGTCGTCGGCGGTGGTCAGCTCGGATGCTCGCATCGGCTCCTCATTCCTCTAGCTCGTCCAGCCGCCTGCTTGCGGCCATGCATGCTCGCTTGAACCGGCGGGAGTCGTGCTGGGCCTCCAGAGCGATGGCAGCGATGACGAACCGCTCACCGACCTGGCGGTACAGGCCGCGCCACGGGCTTCGCCCTCCCCGAGGCCGCAGGTCCCGGAGCCCAGCTGTGCCTTGCACAGCGCTGGTGTGCGGGTAGCCGAGGGCCGGCCCGATCGCCTGCAGCTTCCCGATGGCGTTGTAGAGAGCCTGGCGTTCGTTCGCTGGCAGCGCGCCGCGCTCGGCCAGGCACACCCCCGTGGTCAGTCCCATTACGCCAGCCCCGAGCACGATGACGTCCGGTCGTCGTTCATCCAATCCCAGCGGCTCCTCTCAACGCACCCAGGGCGGCATGACTGACTGGCGTTGCTCGCACTTCATCATGTCGTCGAAGCCGGACTCCGACGCCTCCCGCACTGCCTGAAGAGGATCGGCTTGTGCGACAACCACCCGGGGGAGCGGGCGTCAGCAGTCTACGAGGGGAATCGTCGGATCGAGGATCTCGAGGTCGCTCCGATCGGAGGTGATGACCGTGGCCCGGTGCTGGCGTGCTACCAGCACCACCGAGGCATCGATGACGTCCGCCGTTCCGGCAGCCCCGCACAGTACGCCCGCGGCCCGAGCCCCGGCGTTGGTCAGCGGCTCCACGAGAACTCCGCGGGCGTTGAGTAGACGCGCCAAACTCGCTTGCCGGCCGCCTCCTCTCCACACCTGGCCAACTACGCCCGCCGGCACGACCACGCCCCGGTGGTCCTGTCGCGCCGCCTCGATGACCGCTGCCGTGTCACGGTCACGCCGTTCCACCGCAATCAACGCTCCGGCGTCGAGAACCACGCTCAACGCTGCTCGGCTAGCGCCAACCGCTGCCGGGCCTGGACCAGCTCCTGCTCGGTCAGCGGACCACCGGTGTCGTCGAACAACTCGGCTAGGACGACGGCGAGGTCCTCGCCTTCCACGCGCGCCCGGGCGGCTGGCCCGCGCGACCGGCCCGCTGTGCCCCATCCGCGTCCTGCGCTGATGGCACGCTCCGTGCCCGAGCATCGATTGAGGATCGCATTCCGGGGCAGGCTCCTCAGCTCGCGCAGTCGACCGCCAGGGCCGTCGCAGACCTGGCGCATCCGAGTGTCACTCAGCCGGCCGAGTCAGCATGACTGCATGGGCGTAATCACGACCGAAGCGCCCGACAGCGGCCGGATGGAAGTGCGTCATTCCGCCGCATATGCGTCCGTGGAAGACCACAAGGGTCAACCCCTCGCGACCGATCATCCGCCTATGGGAGTCAACACACAGAACTCGTTGTTATCGGGATCGGCCATAACCACCCAGCTGACCTCGCCCTGGCCGATGTCGATGCGAGTCGCCCCGAGGGAGACGAGACGGTCGACCTCCTCTTGCTGATCACCGTGGACCGGTGGAGCGAGGTCGAAATGCAGCCGATTCTTCCCGGTCTTCGGCATCAGCGGTGGGCCGCCCCAGGTGATCTTCGGACCGCCGCGCGGCGAGCGAATCGCGGTCTCCTGGTCCTGATCCCAGACCAACGGCCAACCCAGCGCCGCGCTCCAGAAGTACCCGACCTCCTGCGAACCGTCACACGCCAGCGCTCCGATGAATCCACAATCGGCGAGGAAGCTGTTGCCCGGCTCGATGACGCAGATCTCGTTGTCGGCGAGCACCACGTGACCCTCGCCCGGGCGCTGACCAATGTCGATGTGCCGAGCGCCGAGGGCGAGTGACCTTGCCACCGTCTGCTGCTGGTCCTGCAGAGACGTGCTCGTCAGATCGAAGTGCATCCGGTTCTGCCTGGCCTTCTCATCCTGGCTCGCAGGAAATCGGATCCGGAACCCAGTGTCGTCGCTCGGCAGCAGAGCGACGCCGTCGTCGCGGCGGTCGTCGGTCATCTCCCAGCCGAGGACGCCGCCCCAGAAGCGCGCAAGACGGAGCTGGTCGTTCGCATCGAAGCAGAGCGCGAAGAGGTCACATTTCATGGCACCTCCGATCCGCCATGGCCGCGACGTGCACGAAGCTGACGTCGTCGTCGGGGCGAAGCGCTGCGTATCGGATGCCGTCGGTGTGCTGGTCGGCCAGTTCGGTGAAGACGTCGCGGCTCAGGGCCGCGTTGTCAGCGGTGGTCTCGGGGGTGGTCGTGTAGCGCACCACGGTGATCGTGGTCATGGGGATCCTCCGGTGTCGGTCGCGCGAACGCGGTTGTTGCGCGGGGTGTGGGTGAGCTCGACCAGCCCGAGCTGTTCGAGCAGCGGCGGCAGGTACATGCCGAACCGGCCGCGGTAGCCCTTGCGCAGGCCGTACCAGCCGCCGACTGGGTTGTCCGGGGTCCGTGCCCAGTCCTCGACGGTGCCCGGCGGAGGCGGCTTCTTCTCGTCAGATGCGCCGAGATCGACCCAGTCGCCCCCCTCGGTCAGCCAGGCGTGCAGGTCCTCGATCGCCCGCAGGTGGTAGCGCAGCGTCGTGGATCCGACCTGGCAGACCAGCGCCGGCGGGTCGTCCTGCTCGTCGCGGTACATCTTGTAGTGCGAAGTACCGGGGGCGGTGGTGAGCTCCCACGGGTCGTCCTTAGTGCCGGTGGCCATCAGTGGTGCCTTTCGGTCAGTGCAGCTTCGGTCAGCGCGGCGAGGTAGTGCCGGAGCAGGGATTCCCAGCCGGCGTGATTGCGGTCGCGGAGGGCGCCACCGCGCGGACCGTGATCACGCCCCAGTCGTGCTCGACGCCGTCGCGGGTGCGCTCGAAGATCCGCCCGCCGACCCGGCCCTCTAGGACGACCCGCAGGCCCGGGCCGCCGGTAACGGTGTGGTCGCGGGGCCACCACGCGCCGAAGCCGCTGGTCCACACTGTGAAGGCGTGCTCGACCGGGCAGGCGACCTCGAAGGACAGCCGCAGCGGCGAGGTCACGGCGGCGGCTTCTGGTCGGCGTTCTCGGCGAACAGCCGGAATCGTGTCGCGGCCGCGCCCCAGACGCCTTCGAGATAGGTGTGGACGGCCTCCAGGCCCTGGTCCTGGAGGTGGTAGATCCGGCGGGTGCCCTGGGCGCGCTCGGCCACCATGCCGGCCTCCTTCAACAGCCGCAGGTGCCGGGAAACGGCGGGGCGACTGATCGGCATCGACACGGCGATCTCCTGCACCGGCTTGTCGCCGTCGCCGAGCAGCCGAAGAATCTCACGCCGGTTCGCATCCCCCAAAGCCTCGAACGGATCACCAGCCACCGCTCCCGTGCTCATCTCGACCCAGCTCCCTCGACCCGCCGCTTGAGCCCGCGGGCGAACTGGTCGAACGAGACCTGCAGATCCGGCATCGACCGCCACATCAGCCTCAGCAGCAGGCCCGTGTACTCCTCACGCATCCCGAACCTGGAGCCACCACCGCCGTCTGGACGCGCCTCGTAGGTGCGCACTCCTCGGAACAAGCCCAGCGGCATCCCGCCGCTGAACTGCAACCGCACCGGCGGACTGAACTCGGTCACCGTGACCGGGAAGGCCCACCCCGGCGCGGCTCGCGACCGGACGGTCACCGTTTCCCCTGCCGCGATCCGGCCCTCGACCGCCTCGACCCCGGAATCCCACGTCGGCCAGCGCGTCCCGTCGACCAGGATGTCCCACACCAGTTCCGGGCTCGCCTCGATCACGGCGCTCGCTTCGTAGTAGCGCATGCAGGCATCCTCCATCGGTAACGCAGAAGTTACCGTAGCACAGCGGTTACCGGACGGTCCCGCCGTTGCCACATCGCAACGAACGGCGAGGGCGAGCGCCGCCTGTGACCCGCGCGCTCAACAACGCGGGCTACACCGCGCTTGGCCAGCTCGCCGATGTCTGCCGCTCGAAACTCGCGCAACCGCACGGCATGGGGCCGAAAGCACTGCGGATCACGGGAACAAACTTGAGCAGCACGGCCTCCGCCTAACGGACGCCTAACGGGACCATCTTCGTTCGGCTACTCCTCTCATGAAACTAACCGAGACCAATGTCCCGGTTACCGTTCCTGTTGCGGCGAAGCCGGCCCGAGGTGCAATCCTCGGCGTGTGTCGAGCGAGGGTGGGTATCTGCTGGACAACCAGCGGGCGGAGGCGGGTCAGCGCTTCGATGCGCTGTCGGAGTTATTCAACGCCTCGACGTTCCGGCACCTGTCCGCTGTTGGGTTGGAGCCGGGTTGGCGGGTCTGGGAGGCCGGCGCTGGTGGACCGTCCGTGCCGTCGTGGCTGGCCGAGCAAGTCGGCCCGGAGGGGCGGGTGGTGGCCACCGACATCGACACGGCATGGATGAGCGGCACCGGGCGGTTCGAGGTGCGCCGCCACGACGTTGGCGTCGACCCGCCGCCGATGGGACCGTTTGACCTGGTTCACGCCCGACTGCTGCTGGTCCACGTGTCGCGGCGGGACCGGGCGCTGGCCGCGATGGTGTCGGTGTTACGCCCCGGTGGGTGGTTGGTGCTGGAGGAAGCCGACCCGGCGCTGCAGCCGCTGGTTTGCCCGGACGAGACCGGGCCGGCCCAGCAGCTGGCGAACCGGTTGAAGACCGGGTTCCGCGAGCTGCTCACCGAACTGGGCGTCGACCTGGCCTACGGTCGGACGCTGCCGGGCCGGCTGCGGGCCGCCGGGCTTGTCGAGGTCGGGGCCGACGCGTACTTTCCGATCACGGGTCCTGCCTGCACCGAGCTGGAACGAGCCAGTGTCGAGCAGATCCGTGACCGCCTCGTCGCTGCCGGCATCGCTACTGACGTGGAGATCGAGCAGCACCTGAGCAACGTGATCAGCGGGCGGCTAGACCTGGCTACCTCCCCGATGATCAGCAGTTGGGGCCGGACTGCGCCCAACTGTTGAGCCGGTAGCCGAACGTCCTACGGGACACCTCGGCGCCACGGCAGGCGTACGAGGCACAGTCGAGTTCGACGACTGCGCCGTACGCAGAAGACCCGCCCGCAATAATGCCCGGTGACGGTGGCCTAACCGCCACAGTCATCCGGTGGCCAGAATGCTCGCGGGGTACGCCAGGTGCAGCACCGATTCCCAAGACCTCACCGCCCAGCGCAACGCGCTGACCGCGCTCGGGTGAAGGCCAACCGAATCTACGTCGATCACGGCTTGGCGGGCATTAACCGGGCCCGACCCGGTCTGAGTGAGGCACTCGCTGCCTGCCGTTCCGGGGACACCCTGGTCGTGACCAAGCTCGACCGGCTCGCCCGCTCTCTGTCCGATGCCCGCAACATCGTCGAGGAACTCACCGAGGCTGGCGTGAAACTCAACGTCGGCGGATCGGTTCATGATCCGACCGAGCCGGTCGGCCGGCTGCTGTTCAACGTCCTCGGGATGATCGCAGGATTCGAGCGGGACCTGATCCGGGAGCGCACTCACGCCGGCCTGGCCGCGGCGCGGGCCCGTGGGCGCAAGGGCGGGCGGCCGACGGTGATGACGCCGGCGAAGGCGAAGCAGGCCCGCAAGATGATTGACGAAGGCACCCCCCTGTCGGAGGTCGCCGACGTCGTCGGCGTGTCGCGGTCCACGTTGTACCGGCAGCTGCTGTGGAAGCAGGACGGGCCGTGAGCAGCACCGCGGCGGACCGCCCGGGCGCGGCTACGGGGCGCGGCCGGGCGGTGGTCGTCGCGGAGCGGGCGGGTGATGCCGGTGCGCACCTGATGGTTGCCGCATACGTGGTCCCCGCGCGGGCGGCGGCCTTGCGCGCCGAGGTCTCGGCCATGCTGGATGCCGATGGTTTGTGGTGTGGGCCGGGGGCGGTGAGCGGCCGGTGCCGCGATGGGCTGGTGGCAGCGGTGATCTCGGGTGGGGTGGGTGCGGTGGTCGTCGACGCAGCTGGCTTCGACGACGCGACGCAGGCGCGGGCCGCGTGCCTGCGGGCGGTGATCGCGGATGCCGACGAGGCGGAGGTCGACCCGGTGCTGGTAGTCCGCGATGACGCCTGTGCGGCCCGCGACGAGGCGACCGCGGGGGAGCTGGCCCGGCTGGCCCTTCGGTGCGGTGCGCGCACGCCGACGCGGGCACCGAGCCGCTGACAGTCCTGGCCGAGGTCGTGGCTTGGTGCTGGGTCGAAGGTGGGGGACACCGTCGCGACGTTGCCCCTGCGCTATGTCGGTCCACCTCGTCTGAACTTCAGCGGGTGGCGGCGCGGGTGGCCACCGGACGGACAGGTGTGGGGGCGCTGACTCAGGGCTCTTCGGTGTGCTCGACGAGGGCGGCGGATTCGACCCACCGTGCGAGAAGGCTGACCGCCGCAAGCTGCTCGAACATCTCCTGACGGGAGACGGGGTCGTTAACGCCGTGGGCAACCGAGGCGTTGCGAAGTCGGCGATGCAGGCCTGCCCAAGGGCCGCGGCGCCTCGCTGTGAGTTCTTCCAGGTGTTGCCTTCTTCGAAGGGGTGCAGGTGCAGCCGAGGGTTGCCGGCCTTGGGTGAGGATTCGGCGAATGCCGCGGTGTAGGCGGCACTGCTCGGTCCGGTGAAATTGATCCGCTCCTTGAGCTTGGTTGTGACGGCTTCGACGGCGTCGCTGACCGCGTGGCGGTAGTGGCCCGACGACCACGTCGCCCGCGCGGCAGACCACACCCAGGGGTGCAGCTGATCTTCCGAGACGGTGGGTGGGCCTGTCTCCCCTTCGCGGCCGAGGTGGTCCTCGCGGCGTTCGATGAGAGCAACTGCCTCTTGGGCCAGCTTCTTCTGCTGACTGCGCTCGGACCCCGCGAAGATGCTTGTCTTGATCCGGGCCGACCAGTCTGGAATGACGGTGCTGAGGGCGAGGCGAGCGCTGGTCCACTCGCTGATCACCTGGCGCTCCAGGGCGGCCAGGCGGTCTCGACCGGCAGGTTCGAGCAGCGTCTGGTCGCGCATCGCTGTGAGCATCGCGTCCTCCTGATCCTCGACTGCCGCGATGAAGCTGTTCAGCACGCGGGTGTTCCAGCTGACGTCGGACATCCAGAACTCCGTCAGGCGGGGATGAGGGCGGCGAGGCCGGCGGCGAGGTCGTTGCCGGCCATGAGGGCGCGGGCGCGGACGAGGTGGTCGGCGGCGGCGATGATGCGGTCGTGCTCGGTGTTGAGCAGCTCGCGGTCGGTGTCGGCGCGCGGGTAGTGGCGGGCGAACCAGGGGCCGACCTGGGCCCAGCTGTAGAGGGACCAGCCCTCGGACTGCAGGGGTGCGGGGAACCCGCCGGGGCCGCGGGTGCCGGCGGCGAGGGTGCGGACGCTCTCGTAGCTGCGTGCGGTGCGGGTGGCGATCTGGCGGGGGGTGACGAGGTCGTCGGAGCGGACGGCGGAGGCGTGGAACCCGGCTGCCTCGAGGTCACGCAGGGAGGTGACGACGGCGTCGGTGAGGGTGTCGGCGTCGCGGTCGAACTGCACGAACGTCCGGCCCCGCTCACGGATCGGGGTGGCGTCGTCGACGCGGTCGAAGAGGGCGTCGAGCTCGTCGTCGGTGAAGCGGTGGTCGACGACGAAGGTGACCTCGTGGTTGGTGGTCATGGTGGGTGCCTCATCCCTGGTCGTGTCGGTGGTGCAGATCGAACTTCCGGATCCGGTCGGCGGTGTGCTCGGGGACCTTCGGGGTGGAGTGGATGGCCAGGTCCGCCCCGCACACCGTGCACACCAGAGCCCCCCACCGGTGGCCGCGGTGAATCTCGGTGACCTCAAGGCCGTTGCGGGCGACGGCCTTGAGCGCCTAGGCGATTGGCTTCTTGGGGTGTCGACCCGGTCCACCATCACGTTGCGAGTACAACACGGGTTGTGAGTAACCAACACCCGTAGGGAGGCGCGGGGGTGTCCCACTTCCTTGGAAGTGGGATGACGATCATGTGCCGCATGACGCACCCGAGCGGGAATCCAAACCGGACGGGTCTAACGGATAAGATCGCCAACGCACCCCGGCTGACCTGCGACCCTCCCGATAGACGTTCTGCTATTGAGACGGGCGAGGCTTGCCTAGAGCTGACTGCAGCGTCGCCTCGCAGAGGTCTCGCGTTGCCGCGGCTGCTCGGCTCAAGCCCTCGGGGGTGTCGCCGGATTCGGCGACGATGAGTTGACGGCATCGAGCCCGGCGCGCGTGAGCAAGGTCTTCTCGTTCGTTACCCACTCGCCTCGTGCGGCGAGCACTGCGTGGGCAGATTGGGTCGCCGCTTGGGCGAGCAGGCCGACGCACTGTGCGGTTCGACCATACCGGGCGTGACTACCCGACGCGTAGTCGAAGACGAGTGCGGCGTTGCCCCACCAGACCTGCGGTGCACGTTCTCGAAGCAGCACGGGGTATCCCGGGCATGGGAGCGATCCATGCAGCGTTCGATTGATCGCGAGCTCTCCGATGACCAAATAGCTCGGTATACCGGCGAGATGGAATAGCAGCGGTTCGATGTGAAACCTCCCGTGCTCAGCCTCGACCATCTCGTGCTCGACCACGCTGAGATCCCGGTAGTGGACGTCGACGCGGCGGTCGTCGATCTGCAGCCATGCGCCCCCGTTGAAGACGCCACCGCCCCAGCCGCCGATCTCGAACACCTCACCCGGCCAGCCGATGCCCCGCAGTGTCTGTGGGTCGAACGTGTCGCGGTAGTAGATCGCCAGATCCCAGTCGCTATCCGGCCGCTGGTTGCCGGTCGCCCGTGACCCGCCCAGCGTCACGGCGAGGACGCAAGGCAAACCCGCCAGGATCGCAACGGTATCGGTCAGAAGTCATCGTCGTCCACAGTGCGATCCTGACATTGCTCAAAGACTGGCGTCCGATCCCGTAGCCGACGCGCCGAGAGACCACTCGACGACGTGCTGTTGGACGTTCTCGTCCAGCACAAGTAGGCGCCCGCAGGCCGATCCCTGACCGGTCGCGTCCCGTGTGCGGTGTAAATGGCCTTCGGGCGGAGGCTCCTTCTCGTTGGTGATGGTAGCTGGTGGGTCTGACAGTTTCGGTGTGGTTTGGCTATGAGATGTCGAGCAGTTCGGTGATGG
>JAABUV010000291.1_pt1 | contig 77376 bp, 64 predicted proteins | sample 5559971 | NCBI WGS metagenome assembly JAABUV01 (sample SAMN10711881, study PRJNA513362) | rock metagenome | isolation source: Antarctica rocks | place: Antarctica: Victoria Land, Knobhead nord | collected 2015-12-19 | reverse complement strand
GGCAGACCTGTTCGCGGCTGTCCGCTCTGTCATCGGCACCGCCAAACGCCGCGGCATCGACGCCTACCAAGCCATACTCGCAACCCTACAAGGCCAAGCTGCGACCGCACCGGGTTGAGCAGTTACGTGAGCAGTTATTGTTCTATTTGATTGTTCTTAGTAAAGCTGTATCGGAGAATACGAGTATTAAACCTGATGGTAAGTTCACCGTTTCCGCGATCTGAATTCGGCCTTACCCGCTCCATCTCCGCCGCGATCACCTCCGTCCCCGCCCGCCGCGGCCAGAACGCCGCCGCCTCGCACGCAGCCCCTGCCTCCACCCGCCGCGCCGCCACGCCCCTCACCGTCTGCAGCGCCGCGTGCAGCCCCACCAGCGCCCACCCGAACCGGCGCACGTCGCCCGGGCAGTGGAGCATCTCGCGCCCCGGCACAGCCTCGAACAGGCAGGCGTGTCGCATCGCTCCCTCCCAGGGCAGCCGCCCGCCCCACCCGGCCAGCGGTCGAACCACCCCCAGCCCCGGCTCGCCCTGGACAGCCCGCAGCACCTGCATCTCGAAATCGAGGTCCGACCCGCTCGTCCCAGGGTGGTGGCACAGCCTGATCCAGCAGAAGTGCTCGCCCCCGCCCGGGCGTGCCTCCGCCAGCCGCATCGTCACGTTCGCCGAGCGACGCTCCTCGACCACCCGGGTGAAACGCCGCTCCCAGACGCGGGAAGCGGCCGCGAGCCTGCGCGCATCCATCGCTGCCTCCTGTTGCCGGTGGCAGGATATGAGCAAGCAAGGCCGGGCTCTGCCCGGACCCGCCAGGGGCGAGCCGCCCCTGGACCGGCCTTGCTTAAGTATTGGTTTCCAAAGGCGAGCCTTTGGCGGAGTTTGAGGCAGAGCCTCAACCTTGCTTGCTTCCGCTCCGTTGACCCCGCGCCCCTGCCGTCGTCCCATGCCGCATGAACACGCCCCGACCCGCGCCCGCCGCCTTCCTCGCCCTGCTGCTCGCCGCCCCCGTCGCCGCGCACGCAGACCCCCGCCAGCCCCGGCTCTACGACGCCCTCGCGCTCTCCCCCAACGGCGCCCACGTCGCCACCGTCGAGCACGACGAGCCGGCCATCGACGGCACCGAGCCCACCGACCGCCTGGTGCTGCGCGCCGCCGACGGGAGCGCCGAGGCCACGGTGACGCTGCCCTGCCCGCCCGGCCCGGAATGCAGGCCGGGCAACATCGCGTTCTCCCCCGACGGCGCCCGGCTCGGCTTCGTGCTCAGGCAGCCGAACGACCCGCGCAGCTACGTGTTCGAGGTCGCCGCCGACGGCAGCGGGGGCGCGCAGCAGCGCCTGGCGTTCGACGGTGCGCTCGGCGGGCTGCGCTACGGCCCGGACGGCCGGCTGGCGATGCTGGCGATCCCCGGCGCGCACAAGGAGGCCGGCGCCATCAAGCCGGGCGAAGCCCCCGCCGGCGAGATCGGCGTCGCCGCCGACGAGCAGCGCATCGCGGTCCTGGAGAGCGACGCCCTGCGCCTGGTCTCGCCGCCGGAGCTGTACGTCTACGAGTACGACTGGCGGCCGGGCGGCGCCGGCTTCGTGGGCACCGCGGCGCCCGGCAACGGCGACAACCAGTGGTGGGTCGCGCGCCTGTGGGCGTTCCCCGAGCACGACGAACCGCGCGTGCTCTACGCCCCGCCGCCGAAGCAGCAGCTCGCCGCCCCCGTCGTCTCGCCAGACGGCCGCACCGTGGCGTTCATCGGCGGCATCATGAGCGACTTCGGCTCCACCGGCGGCGACGCCTACACCCTGCCGCTCGAGGCAGGCCCCGGCGCCCGGCCCGGCACTCCGCCTGCGGCGCATCCCACGAACCTGACGCCGGGGATGGCGGCCTCGGTCACGGCGCTGGACTGGCGCTGCCCGGGCGGCGGGCTCACCGCGACCGCGCTGCACGGCGCCGACGCGCAGGTCCTGGCACTCGGCGCGCCGTTGGCCCGGCCGCGCGTGCTGTGGTCCGGCCCGGAGAGCCTGCGCGGCGGCGGCTGGTCGCACGCCCTGACCTGCGGCGCGCGCGCCACCGCCGCCATCCACGAGACCTTCGCCGCGCCTCCGGAGATCGAGGTCGGACCGGTCGGCGGCTGGCACGACCTGACCCACGCCAACGCTGGCCTCGCCGTCCCGGTCACGGCGCGCAGCCTGACCTGGACCAGCGACGGCCACGCCGTGCAGGGCTGGCTGCTGCAGCCCGCGGCGCGGGCCGGCACGCCCGGCGCGGCGCCTGGCCCGGCGCCCGTCGCGGCACCTGGCGCGGCACCACGGCAGAAGATGATCACCCTCGTGCATGGCGGCCCCGGCGGCGCCTCCACGCCGTCCTTCCTCACCGAGAGCCGAGGCCGCTGGCTGCTCGACGCCGGCTACGACCTGTTCCTGCCCAACCCGCGCGGCAGCTTCGGCGGCGGCGAGGCGTTCACCCTAGGCAACGTCCGCGACTTCGGCCACGGCGACCTGCGCGACATCCTGCGCGGGGTGGACGCCGCCCTGCGCGCCGCCCCCATCGACCCCCAGGGCCTCGGCCTGATGGGCTACAGCTACGGCGGCTACATGACGATGTGGGCGGTGACGCAGACCACGCGCTTCAGGGCGGCCGTCGCCGGCGCGGGCATCGCGAACTGGCAGTCGTACTACGGCGAGAACGGCATCGACCAGTGGATGATCCCGTTCTTCGGCGCCTCCGTATACGACGATCCCGCCGCCTACGCCCGCTCCTCGCCGATGACCTACATCAAGAACGTCCGCACGCCGACCTTCGAGTACGTCGGCGACCGCGACCTGGAGTGCCCGATGCCGCAGACCCAGGAGTTCTGGCACGCGCTGCACACCCTGGGCGTGCCGACCGAGTTCGTCGTCTACCCCGGGCAGGGCCACGAGCTGCACGACGCCCACGACCGCGCCGACGCCAAGGCGCGCACGCTGGCCTGGTTCGCACGCTGGCTGGGGCACGCGGCGGCGAAGCCCTGAGTGGGGTTGGGAAGCAAGCAAGGCTGGGCTCCGCCCAGACCCGCCAGGGGCGAGCCGCCCCTGGACCGGCTTTCTCTAAGTAGTGGATTCCAAAGGCCTGCCTTTGGCGGAGTTTGAGGCAGAGCCTCAACCTTTCTTGCTTACTGGCGGCGTCACTCCGCGGCGAGCGCGGTGGCAAGGTCCGGCCCGGCGGCTTCGCGCAGCAGCCCCGCCGCCTGCATCCGCCACCGCAGGGTCGCAATTATCACCCGCGCCGCGTAGGCCATGCCGTTCACCCGGCAGATCTCGTCGCCGTAGTGGGTGGGGATCGGCAGCTCGACGATCCGCTGGCGGGCCGACAGCATTTGCAGGATGATCTCTGTGTCGAAGTCGAACCCGTCGCTGTTGCGCGCGAACGCCACCCTGCGCAGCGCCGCCACCGAGTACACGCGGTAGCCGCAGTGGAACTCCGACAGCCCGGCCCCGCATAGCCGGTTCTGAGCCGCGCTCAGCACCCGGTTGCCGACGCGCTTGTAGAGCGGCATCCCGCCGCGGCGTGCGCCGCCCGGCTCGATCATGCGGCTGCCGAGCACGACCTGTGCCTCGCCGCGCAGCAGCGGCTGCACCAGGCGCCCCAGCTCCTCCGGCGCATACTGCCCGTCGCCGTGCACCAGCGCCACGGCGTCGAAGCCGTGCGCCATCGCGTAGTGGTAGCCGATCTTCTGGTTGCCTCCGTAACCCTGATTGACGGGGTTGCGCAGCACGGTGAGCGGGCACGGCACGCGCGCCGCGCGGGCACGCCCGGACGTCGCGTCGCTGCTGGCGTCGTCGAGCACCAGCGCCTCCATCGCCACGCCGGGCAGCGCGCCCGGCAGCCGCGACAGCACGTCGCCGATGGTCGTCTCCGCCTGGAACGCCACGATCAGCACCAGCAGCCTGACCGACCCCACCTCCGTCGTGCCTTCCATGCGCCCCGCCCTCCCGCCGAGGCGTTAGCTTTGTCTTGAACATCTGAACCGATGCTGAACGCGGCCGTGAAAACACGGCGTCCGACCGCAGAAGGCACACGCGATGACCGCTCCCCCCGCCGCCGACGCACCGGGCCGCCTGGCCCGGCAAGACGCATCAGGCCGCCTGATCCCGCTTGCCTGCGTGCTCGCGGCAATCGCCGCCGCGATCTATGCCCTGCTGCTGACCCGCGGCGACCTCGACCCGTTCGGCGCGGAGCCCGCGGGGCTGACCTTCAACAGCATGTTGTCCCACATGCTGCGGGGACGCTGGGACGTGGACCCGGACGCCATCGGCATGGAGGCGTTCGTGCACGACGGACGCAGCTACGCCTATTTCGGGCCGCTGCCCGCGCTGCTGCGCCTGCCGCTGCTGGCCGTGCCGGGCTGGCGCACGCTGCATGTCGAGCGGCTGTCCTGCTGGCTCGCCATCCTGCTCGGCGCGGCTGCGCAGTCCGGCGCGGTCATGGCCGCCCTGTCGCGCGCGCCCGCCGCCACCCGGGAGGCGCTGGCGCCGCCGCTGCTGCTGTGCTGCGCCCTGGGCGGCCCGCCGATGCTGCTGGCCTGGCGCGGCGCGCTGATCTACCACGAGTCGATCCTCTGGGCCTGGGCGCTCGCCATGGGGTTCGTGCTGCTCGCGATCCGCAGCCTGGTGCGCGGCCCCGACGCCGGCACGCTCACGGCCGCCGCCGCCTGCGCCGGCCTGTGCCTGCTCACCCGCAGCACCACCGGGGCCGGGCTGCTCGCGTCCCTCGGCCTGCTCGTGCTGCGCGCCCTGGCCGCCGATGCGCCGGGCCCGGACACGCTGCCGCCGGCCCCCGCGGCGCGCCCCGGCCCCGGGTCGCCGTGGCGCCGCCTTCTCCGCCGCGAGGTCTGCCTGCCCTCCCTGGTCGCCGCCGGGTCGATCGTCGCGGCGCTGGCCGTCAACCAGGCGCGCTGGGGCCACCCGCTGCAGTTCGCCGACCTGCACGCCCAGCTCGCGCTTGTCGCCGCCCACCCCGACCGGCTGGCCCGGCTCGACCGTTACGGCCTGTTCAACCTGCGTCGCGTCTGGTTCGGCGTGCTTTACTACGTCGCCCCGGTCTGGACCGCGTGGGCGGAGGCCGCAGTGCCGCTCGACGCCAGGATCGCGCGGCTGTTCGACGCCCTGGAGCTGCCGGCCTCCAGCGTCGTGCTGACCGACCCGCTGTGGTGCGTGCTGGCGTGGCGAGGCGCCACGCTGCTGCGGTCGGGCCGCGGCCTGCCCGGCGCGGGGGCACTGGCGGCCGGGCTGTGCGTGGCGCCCGGGCTCATGCTCGCGGCATGGTACATGGCGTTCCGCTACCGGATGGAGTTCACGCCGCTGCTGCTCGCCCTGTCCTGCGCCGGCCTCGCGGCGTGGGCACCGCGCCTGGACCAGGCGGGCGCGAGGCGCGTGCGCCTGGGCCTGTTCTGCCTCTGCCTCGCGCAGGTCGCCTCCGCCGCCGCCACAGGCCGCGGCTACTGCTTCGCCCCCCTGGGTCCCAGCCCGGGCCACGCCGGCATCAGCCTCCTCGTGCCCTAGCGGCGGGCAATGCCGACGGCGTCCCGGAGTGGGCGGGAAAGCGAGCAAGGTTGAGGCTCTGCCTCAAACTCCGCCAAAGGCAGGCCTTTGGAATCCATTACTTAAGTAGAGCCGGTCCAGGGGGGGCCTCCCCCCTGGCGGGTCTGGGCAGAGCCCAGCCTTGCTTCCTTCCTGACAGGCCGATGCCAGGGGCGGCCGCGCCCACGCAGCCGGCCGGCACGCCTCGCGACGCTGGCAGGAATCTTGCCTATGCGTTCCGAGATGCTTGCGCCCGCGCAGCCACGCCTGACGCCTTTGTCCGCCGTCCGCCGGCCCAGGAAAGCCCCGCCATGAAATCGAGCCGCATGACGACGTACATCGTCGTCGCCATGATCCTCGGCATCGCCGCCGGCGCGCTGGTGAACGTGGAGACCGTCGATCCCGCCACCCACAAGCTGTTCGCCGGCTACGTCTCGTACGGCAGCATGATCTTCCTGCGCCTCATCAAGATGATCATCGCGCCCCTGGTGTTCTCCACCCTCGTCACCGGGATCGGCCACATGTCGGACGCCGGCGCGGTCGGGCGCGTCGGGGCCAAGGCCATGCTCTGGTTCGTCTGCGCCTCGCTGGTCTCGCTCACCCTGGGCCTGATCCTGGTCAATTTGTTCGGGCCGGGCGTGGGCATCCACAAGGTCGTCAGTGGTGCCGCGACCGGCATCGACGCCCACGCCATGACTCTCGACGGCTTCGTCAAGCACGTCTTCCCCGACTCGGCGATCCGCCCGATGGTGGACAACGAGATCCTGCAGATCGTGGTGTTCTCGCTGTTCTTCGGCGTCGCCTGCGCCGCGATGGGCGAGAAGGCAAGGGTCGTGCTCGAGGGCATCGAGGGCCTGTCGCACATCATCCTGCGCGTCACCGGCTACGTGATGAAGCTGGCGCCGCTCGCCGTGTTCTGCGCCATGGCGGCGACCATCGCCACCAACGGGCTGGGCATCCTGGTGAACTACGCCAAGTTCATGGGCGAGTTCTACTTCGGCCTGGTCTGCCTGTGGGGTCTGCTGGTGCTCGCCGGCTTCGCGGTCCTCGGCCCTCGCGTCAGGCGCCTCGTGAGCCTGGTGCAGGAGCCGTTCCTGCTGGCCTTTTCCACCGCCTCGTCGGAGGCCGCCTACCCCAAGATGCTGGAGCAGCTCGCCAAGTTCCCGATCGCGCCCAAGATCACCAGCTTCGTGCTGCCGCTCGGCTACTCGTTCAACCTCGACGGCACGATGATGTACTGCACCTTCGCCAGCGTGTTCATCGCCCAGGCATACGACGTCCCGCTCAGCCTCGGCACGCAGGTCGCCATGCTGCTCACCCTGATGCTCACCTCCAAGGGGGTCGCCGGCGTGCCGCGCGCCTCGCTCGTGGTCATCGCCGCCACGCTGAGCCAGTTCTCTCTGCCCGAGGAAGGCCTGCTGCTGATCCTGGGCATCGACACCTTCCTCGACATGGGCCGCTCGGCCGCCAACGTCATCGGCAACTCGCTCGCAGCCGCCGTGGTCGCCAAGTGGGAGGGCCAGCTCGTCGCCACGCCGGAGACCCGCGAGGTCGTGGGCGAGATGGAGGCACAGGCGGCGTAAGGGCGGAAGCGGGCAAGGCTGGCTCCCTCCGCTGGCCCTTCCGAAGGTCCAGGCGAGCCACCGGGACCTTGGCCAGCTCCGCCAGGACCCGTCAGGGGCAAGCTGCCCCTCGACCGGCCTTCCTTAAAAATGGATTCCAAAGGGCTCGCCCTTTGGCGGAGTTTGAGGCAGAGCCTCAACCTTGCCTGCTTCTGGCTGCCTCAGCACCCCGCCATCCGGCTACGCCCCGAACTGGAACAGCGTGTCCTCTGTGGGCACGCCGACCTGCACGCCGCTCAGGCTCAGCCGTGTCGTCTCACCCCGCCCGTCCACCAGCACCAGCCCGCGCAGACGCAGCGGGGCGTCGGAGAAGCTGAGGGAGAGCTGGCCCTGGCCGGGGTGCTCGGTGCTGCGCAGCGTCACCTCCACGCTGCGCAGCGCGTCGCCCGCCGCCTCGCCCCCCGCCTCACCGGGGACGACGGACCCGGTCAGAAGGCCGGCACCGGGCGCGCCCTCCGGGGCCAGCGCGGCGCCGAGGCCGCGCGTGCGCAGGACCGACACCACGGTCACCGGGCCGGACAGCACGATCCGCTCGGCGAGCAGCATGGACAGCGGCGTGTGCGACAGCGGCAGACTGCTGCTCGCCCCGGTCGCCGCGTCGGCATAGACGACCCGTCCGCGGGCCGCGACCAGCACGACGCGGCTCGGCGGGTCGTATTGCAGCCGCATCCGCCCGGGGCGCTCGATCCAGGCGGTGCCGCGGCCGTCGCCCCGGGTCGAGGCCTGCGCGAACCGCGCCTGGAGGGTGTGGATGGTGTTCAGGTAGGCCTCGATGCGCGACAGGACCTGCCGGTCGGCGTCGTCCAGCGTGCCCGGGGGCGCGATCGTCGCGCAGCCCGCCAGGCCGGGCAGCACGGAGAGCACGGACAGGGCGGCGAGCAAGTCACGACGGTACATCACGGCACGGCTCCAACGGCTGGGCGGCACTACAATAGCAACGGGGGCCGGCTGACCAGCCCTGGCGGCGGGATCGCAGGCAAGCAAGGCTGGGCTCTGCCCAGACCCGCCAGGGGCGAGCCGCCCCTGGACCGGCCTGACTTCAGTAAGAGCTTCCAAAGGCCTGCCTTTGGCGGAGTTTGAGGCAGAGCCTCAACCTTGTTTGCTTCCCGTCGCCTGGGTGCCCGCCCAGCGCAGCAGCCACGCCAGTTCGCCGCGCAGGTCTTCGGGCAGGGCGAGCAGCGCCGGCGTCGCCAGCAGGCACAGCGCGCCGACCGCGCCGAGCAGCGCCGACGCGCCCGCGCCCCGCGTCTGCGCCAGCACCAGGAGCGCGCTGGCCAGCGCCATGCCCGCGGCCGACAGGACGTTGGCGCCGCCCACCGCGCGGGCCCGGCGCTCTGGCGGCGCCCAGGCCTGCACCGCCGCCTGGGTCGGCACCGCCAGCATCCCCGCGCCGGCCGCGGCGGCGAACAGGGCAAGGCACAGCGGCCAGGACGCGGCGGCGTCCGTCCGCCCGGCGCGGGTCAGCAGCCAGGCCGCGATCAGCGACAGTCCGCAGAGCCCGCAGCCCGGCGCAGCGGTGAGCAGGGCCACGCGCCCACCGGCCAGGATCGAGGCGGCACCCGAGCCGCAGGCGATGCCCACCGCGAACAGCGCGAGGAACACGCCGCCCAGCACGGCGCTGCCGCCCAGGGTGTCGTGCACCAGGGCCGGCAGCAGCGACAGCACGGCCACGCCCACCATCCAGAACCACGCGGTGGCCAGCGCCGCGCGCCAGGAGCGCGGATCGGCACGCAGGCCGCGCACGAGACCAAGCGTGGACGCCGCGAGGTTGGCGCGCACCCGCAACGCAGGCGCGGCCGGCACGGTGGCGGGGATGGCACGGGCAGTGATCCAGGATAGCGCCGCAGCGCCCGCCACCAGCGCCGCGATCAGGGCGGCGCCGTCATGGCGGCCGGCAAGCAGGCTGGCGCCCAGGGTGCCGGCCAGGATGGCGGCGAAGGTCGCGCCCTCCACCAGCGCGTTGGCGGCGGCGAGGCGTCCCGGCGCGAGCTGGTCGGGCAGGATGCCGTACTTCACCGGCCCGAACAGCGCGGAGACGATCCCTGCGGCGACCAGGGCCGCGAACACCGCGCCGGCCTCGCCGGCGGCCAGCGCCGCGGCGGCGACGGCGGCGATCGCGGCGTCGGCGAGCTTGAGGCGGCGGATCAGCCGGGCTTTGTCCATGCGATCGGCCAGCTCGCCGCCCAGACCGGACAGCAGCGCCGCGGGGGCCACGAAGGCGCCCGCGGCCGCGGCCGCCATCCAGCCCGCGCCGCCGGCAGCGGACCACAGCGCCAGCACGCCGAGGGCGTTGCGCAGCAGGTTGTCGGCGAAGGCGGACAGGAGCTGGCAGAGGAACAGCGGCCGGAAGCGGGCGTCGGCGAGCAGGAAGCGGCTCACGACACGGACTTCCCTGCGCAATCCCGGAGTGCGCGATCCCGGGGCGCGCGGTTCCAGGGGTGCGGGACGCAGGGCGGGCGTCGCGGCATCGGCTTCTCCTGTGGACGCCGCCTGGAGCGCGTCGCTCGGTGCGAGCGTCCTGCATGCGGCAGCGCGGCATCCGGGCTTGTCCGATCGCACCACCTCGCCCACGTGCCGGGCGCAATCGACACCCTGGCCAGGAGGGCATGCGCTTGTGATTTGCGAAGCGGACCGGCGGTAAGGACTCTATAAAGGAAAATGTTCATAAAGTTACCGCGTGGGCCAGGATGGTTGCCCAGGAGCACGCGACGATGCCGAGAGCTGCCTGGTACGAGGTGCACGCGCGATCCTTCTCGCTCATCCTGTTGCTCTCGGTCGTCCTCGCCTGCGGCACCCTCGTCGGCTTCGACATCTGGAGAACCCGGGACGAGGGAGTCGCCATCATCGCGCGCGACATGGCGGAGACCGCCAACCTGGCGCGCTCCATGGCCCAGCACGCCCATGACATCGTGCAGTCCGTCGACACCGCGGTGATCGACGTGCGCGAGGCCGCCGAACGCGACGGGCTGTCGGCGCGCACCACGCCGCACCTGCGCCAACTGCTGCGGGTCCAGGCCGCCACCCTGCCGGCCCTCCACCATGTGCTCGTCTTCGACGCCGGCGGCGCCAACGTCGCCGACTCGCTGCCGACCCCGCACGAGGCGCCCAACGCCGGTGACAGGCCCTACTTCCAGTACCACCGCGACCACCCGGATCGCGGCGTCTTCGTCGGCGGCCCGATGCGCAGCATGATGGACGGCGCATGGGTCGTGACCGTGTCGCGCCGCCTGGACGCCGAGGACGGCAGCTTCGCGGGCGTGGTCATGGGCACCATCGCGGTCGACACGCTGCGCCAGTTCTATGCCGGCTTCGACCTGGACAAGCACGGCACGATCACCCTGATGTCCGCGAATGGCACCGTGGTGGCTAGCGTGCCGGGCGACCCGCGCGCGGTCGGGTCGAGCATCGCCAAGGGCGAGTTCTTCACCCGGGTGCTGCCCCTCTCGGCGGCCGGTTCCTCGGAGTTCGCCTCCGCGCTCGACGACAGGCTGCGCATCGGCAGCCACCAGCGGGTGGAGGGCTATCCCCTGGTCGTGCTGGTATCGCATGACCGGGGCGAGGTTCTCGCCGCCTGGCGCTCGAACGCACGCTACCACCTGGCCGTCACCTCCGCGGTGGCGGCGATGCTGGGCCTGCTCGGGAGCTGCCTCGTCCTGCAGGCCAGGCGGCGGCTCGCGACGGAGGCGAGGCTCGCCGAGCAGGAGCGCCACTACCGGATGCTGGCCGAAAACGGCAGCGATCTCGTCACCCATCTCGGCCCGGACCTGCGCCGCATGTACGTCTCGCCGGCGAGCATGGTGCTGCTGGGCTACGAGCCGCACGAGCTGATGCGCCTGCATCCGCGCCAGACGACCCATGACGAGGACTGGCCGGCCTGCGAGGCGGAACTCACCGCCGCGACCATCGGCGGCACGTCGCTGCCGATCAGCTACCGCATGCGCAGGAAGGACGGCACGCTGATCTGGGTCGAGACGATCGCGCGCAGGATGGAGGGCAGCGAGGGATGCCTCATCGCCGTGCGCGAGATCACCCAGCGCAAGAAGGTCGAGCAGGACCTGCACGAGGCCAATCTCAAGCTGCAGCATCTGGTGATGCTCGACGGCCTGACCGGCATCGGCAACCGGCGTTCCTTCGATACCACGCTGGAGCGCGAGTTCCACGGCGCGCTGCGCACCGGTCTGCCGCTATCGCTGCTGATGATCGATATCGACCATTTCAAGCGCTTCAACGACAGCTACGGCCATCTGGTCGGCGACGAGTGCCTCCGCGTGATCGCCGCCACCCTCCACGAGCAGACGAAGCGCGCGGCCGACCATCCCGTGCGCTACGGTGGCGAGGAGTTCGCGATGCTGCTGCCGCAGACCGAAGGCGTGGGCGCGGCGATGGTGGCCGACCGGATCTGCGAGGCCGTGCGCAGACTCGACCTCGCGCACCTTGTCCCTGGCCGGGCGGACAGCAGGATCGAGATCAGCGTCAGCATCGGCGTGGCCACCATCGACCCGGCGCGCGACGGCACGACCGCCCAGATGCTGATCGAGTCCGCCGACAAGGCCCTGTACGCGGCCAAGCAGGGCGGCCGCGACCGCGCGGTGTGCGCCGACTGGGCGCCGGCCGACATGCTGACGGCGTGAGCCAGGAGCAAGGCTGGGCTCTCCCTCCGCTGCATTCCAACGATCCAGGCGGATCGTCGGAACCTTTGGCAGCTACGCCCAGACCCACCAGGGGCGAGCCGCCCCTGGACCGGCTTTTCTTAAGTAATGGATTCCAAAAGCGAGTCTTTGGCGTATGAGGCAGAGCCTCAACCTTGCTTGCTGCCTTCCCGGGGCGTCGGCTCACCCCAGGCCAAGCCTGCGCCGCACCACGCCCACCACGCGCTCCGCTGTGGGCCGCGGCGCCGGCCCGGCCGCGTCCTCGGGGCCCACGAACACCCCATCCGCCCCGAGCCAGCGCTCCCAGCCGAACCCCTGCGCCGCCTCGACGCCGAAGCGCGGCGCGTGGCCCAGCACGCCGGTGCGGTATCCCTCGTCCTGCAGCGCGAACAGCTCCCAGCACGGCAGCGACGCCACCGCCACGTTAAGCCCCTGCGCCGCCAGCACCGCCCGCGCCGCCGCCGCCACCCCCAGCTCCGGGCCGCTGGCGATCAGCGTGGCTTGGCGCGGGCCGTCCGGCTCGTCGAGCACGTAGCCGCCGCGCCGGCACAGCGGCGCCCCGCCCACACCGCGCAGCACCTGGCCCGGGCGCCGCGACAGCACCAGCAGGCTGGGCCCGTCGTGGCGGCGCAGCGCCAGCTCGCAGCACTCCGCCACCTCGGCCGGATCGGCGGGGCGCAGCACGTGCAGGCCGGGCACCGCGCGCAGGCTGGCCAGGTTGCCGGCCGGCAGGTGCGACACGGCGTCGTCGTCCTGGGTCAGCACGTGGATCACCCTGGCCCGCATCCGCGCCGCAAGCTGGAGGGCGGGACGCATCACGTCGCCGGCGGAGAACGGCGCGTGCGCCGAGGGGATCAGCCCGCCGTGCAGCGCCACGCCGTTCAGCGCCGCGGCCATCCCCAGCTCGCGCCCGCCCCAGTGGACGTGCCGCCCGCCATAGGACCCGGCGCTAACCCGCGCCGCGCCCTCGCCGATCCCGCCGCCGGCGGGCGCTGCCGGCTCCACGGCCCCGCCTTCGCCGGCGTCGGGCACGCCGGGCGCCTCCTCCGGCCAGTCGCCGGACAGGCCGCCCAGCAGCTCCGGCACTCCGGCCGCCAGCGCGTCCAGCACCTGGTCGCACACCCCGTTCGTGGCATCGAGGCCTGACACCCGGGCCAGGGCCGCGTCGGCCGCGCCCTTGGCCGCCTCGCTCCCGTCCAACTGGTGCTCACCCGCCCTGCCCGCGCCGGCTGGGTTCGTCGCGGCACGCGCCGTCCCGGTGCGGAATCCGCGCCGCAGCGTCGACAGCGTGCCCTGCCACCCCTCGGGCAGCCGCCCGGCCAGCACGCGCTCGAACTCGCCGCGACGCGGGTGGCGCGTCAGCCGCCGCAGCCAGGCGCGTCGCGGCGCCGCCCCGCGCCGCCCCGCCTCGTGCCACAGCCGCGTCGCGCCGCCGTCGGGCTTGCCCGGCGTGCCGGGCCCGCTACACGCAATCAGCGCCGGACGCCGCCCGCGCAGCGCCGCGAACAGCGCGGCACTCACCGCGGCCTCGTCCCGCGCGTCGACGTGGCGCACCGACCAGCCCAGCGCCGCGAAGCGCCGCATCTGCTCGTCGGACTCGCCGGACCCCGCCTGGCACAGCACGGTCAGCCGCTCCAGCCGCAGCTCGCCCGCCAGGCACGCCGCCTCCAGGCTGATCCCGGTGGCCAGCTCGGCCCCGCCGGCCACGACCCAGGTGCGGTGGTCCACGAGCGAGCGCCCGAACCGCGCCGCCATCATCCGCTCCGCCAGCGCCATGCCCACCGCGGTCGCCACGCCGAAACCGGGCGGCCCGGGAGCGGACTCCACCGCGGGGTGGCTGCCGAAACCGGGGACCTCGTCCTCGCCGGCCTGCCCTGTCAGGCGCAACAGGCCCTGCAGCAGACGCCCACCCTCGGCCGCGGACACCACGAAGCGGTCGCGATCCGGCCAGCCCGGGTCGGCGGCGTCGAAGCGCAGGAAGCGACTCCACAGCACGCTGGCGGGCGCGGCCAGGGCGGAGGTGACCGGCTCCGCGGCGCTCAAAGCCTGCGCTAGGGAACGCTGCGCCCCCGGGCTGTCGAGATCGGTCGTAAGCCCCTCCTGCCGCAGCCGGCAGGTTGGCTTAGGCGCGCAGGTGGGACCACGCAAGACGGACCCGAGCTGGACACATGGCAGTCAAGCAGGAAGCAAGGTTGAGGCTCTGCCTCAAACTCCGCCAAAGGCAGGCCTTTGGAATCCATTACTTAATCAAATCGGTGTCCAGAGGCCTTGGCCTTTGGCGGGTCTGGGCAGAGCCCAGCCTTGCTGCAGTCGGCTTCAGGTTCAGGTCGGCTCTGGCAGAGGCCTGTGGCAGAACCTCCGGCCTTGTCCGCGCCGGCTCGTCCTGCAAGGGTCCGGCCATGCCCAAGACCCGATCGCCCAGGCCACGCTCAGCCCTCACGCTCCTGCCCCTGGCGTGGCTGGGGCTTGTGGGGCTGGCCGGCTGCCACCTGGTCGACCAGCGCAGCTTCGACCGCACGGCAGGCCGCAGGCCCGTGCCGCCGGCCGCGCCCGTGACGCCCGGGCCCGGGCCGGTGCCGCCGTTGCTGACCGTGCGCTTCGACACCCCAGACCCGCAGTACCGCGCGGCGCTGGCGACCGCAGTGGACGCGGCCCGGCGCCGCAAGCCGGACGTGCTGTTCAGCGTGGTGGTGCTGGTGCCGTCCACCGGCACCCCGGCTGAGCAGATCGCCGCGGCGGAGGCGGCACGCGGCAGCGGGCGCGACGTGGCCGCGGCGATCGTGGTGGACGGCGCGGACATCGGGCAGGTGGAGCTGTCGGCGCGCGCAGAGCCGGGGCTCGCGGCGCGCGAGGTCAGGGTTTACGTGCACTGAGGCCGGCGGGCCTTGATATCGACCCGTCAGCAAGCAAGGCTGGGCTCTGCCCAGACCCGCCAGGGGCGAGCCGCCCCTGGACCGGCCTTATCTAAGGAAGGCAGTCCAGGGCAGAGCCCCGCCTTGCTTCAGCTCCGCCCGTAGGTGTCCTCGATCCGCACGATATCGTCCTCGCCCAGATAGGACCCCGACTGCACCTCGATCAGGGTCAGTGGGATGCGCCCCGGGTTCTCCAGCCGGTGCACGCAGCCGAGCGGCAGGTAGATGCTCTCGTTCTCGCGCAGCATCACCTGCTCCTGGTCGCGCACCACGAGCGCGGTGCCGGAGACGACCACCCAGTGCTCCGCGCGGTGGAAGTGCTTCTGTAGGCTGAGCTTCTCGCCCGGCTTGACCACGATGCGCTTGACCTGGAAGCGGTCACCCTGGATCAGGCTCTCGTAGAACCCCCAGGGGCGGTAGCTCATGTTGTGCGCCGTCGCCTCGTGGCGCCCTGCCGCGCGCAGCCGGCTCACGATCGTCTTGACGTCCTGCGCCCGGTCGCGGTGCATCGCCAGCACCGCGTCCTCGGTGGTGACCACGATCACGTCCTTGAGCCCGACCACCGCGGTCAGCATCCCGTCCGAGCGGGCGTAGCAGCACTCCGCCCCCTCCAGGATCACGTCGCCGACGCTGACGTTGCCGTGGGAGTCCTTCTCGCCCAGCTCCCACAGCGCGCTCCAGGAGCCGACGTCGGACCAGCCGAGGTCGGCCGGCACCACGGCGGCACGCTCCGTGCGCTCGGCCACCGCATAGTCGAGGCTGATGTCGGGGCAGGCGGCGAACGCCTCCGGGTCGAGGCGGATGAAGTCCAGGTCGCGATGCTGCGCCTCCACGGCGCGGCGTACCGCGTGCAGCACGTCCGGGGCGTGGCGCGCCATCTCCTCCAGCAGGGTCTCCGCGGTGAACACGAACATCCCCGAGTTCCACAGGAACCGCCCGGTCGCCACCATCTGCGCCGCGGTCTCCGCGTCCGGCTTCTCGATGAAGCGGGCGAGCAGGTGCACGCCCGCCACGTCCTCGAGCATCTCGCCGACCTCGATGTAGCCGTAGCCGGTCTCGGCGCGGTTGGGCTTCATGCCGAAGGTGACGATGCGCCCGGTCTGCGCCGCCTCGACCGCCAGGCCCAGCGCCTCGCCCAGCGCCTCGTGGCGCGAGATCGACGCGTCGGCCGCCATCATCCACAGCACCGCCCCCGGGTCCTCCTGCGCCACCAGCAGGGCGGCGGCGGCGATCGCCGGGGCGGAGTTGCGGCCCATCGGCTCCAGCATGATACGGGCGTTGGTGAAGCCGGCCGCGTGCATCTGCTCGGCGATCAGGAAGCGGTGGTCGTGGTTGCACACCACGATCGGCGGCTCGAAGCGGTCGCCGGCGCCGCGCAGCGCCGTCTCCTGCAACAGCGAGCGGTCCGAGATCAACGGCCAGAGCTGCTTGGGAAAGCTCTCGCGCGACACCGGCCACAACCGGGTGCCGGAGCCGCCGGACAGGATCACCGGCACGATGCGCGCGCCGCGCCCGGCAGGTCGTACGGTGCCCGCGCCTCCCTGGTCCAGGGGGCCGCGGTCGAGGTCGCTGCGGGCGAAGTCGGAGCTGGTCAGGGTCGGTGTCATGCGATGTCCCGTGTGGCGGCCATGCCCGGCAGGGCACGCAGGAGGCGCGAGGGGGCCAGCGGGCACCCCGGCGGAAAGCCTTGCCGGGCCTGGCACCCGGCTTGCGGCCCACCATGGCCCGCGACGGCAGCGGTGGCCAGACGCAAGCACCCGCCGCCGCGGCGATCCTGGGAGAACCCGCCCTCTGTTGTAGCCCTGTTCTGCTTTACGGGACATGAACTCCCGCGCCACCTGACGACAATCAGCGCCCGGCGAAAGCAAGCAAGGTTGAGGCTCTGCCTCAAACTCCGCCAAAGGCTCTCCTTTGGAATCCACTACTTAAGAGAAGCCGGTCCAGGGGGGCTTCCCCCCTGGCGGGTCTGGGCAGAGCCCAGCCTTGCTTCCTGCCTAGCCTCCCGCAGGCCGCCTCCGCACGGTCAGTGCCTGCCGCAGCCTGCCGAGCCGGCGCACGTCGTCGAGCCTGCGGTCCAGGAACGCCAGCGTCACCGCGTCGTCCCCGGAGCGGTCGCCCACCCAGACCAGCAGCGTGCTGCCGTAGACGCCCGCCAGGATCAGCCGCTTGGTATACCAGGAAAAATCCGCCGAGCTGTCCCCGGCGGCGAACCAGATCGCGTCGACCGTGCGCGCCGTGCACCGCGCCGCGAGCCCCGGCGCACCCACCAGCACGCCAAGCGCGCGCCTGATCGCGTCGCGGTGCGGCCGCTCCCGCCGCAGCCGCTCGGCGACCAGCGCCCGCACCCGCGCCGGCACCCGCATCGCCTCCAGGCCAAGCCCCGCGGCGCCCTCCACGCTGCGCCGGTCCGCCAAGTCCACAAACGCCTCGACCAGGTCCGCGGCTCCCCCGGGAAACAGCAGGTCCGCATCCGGCCCCGCTGCCGCGCACAGCGCCGGCATCGTCCAGCCGGGGAACGGCACCACCGCGAGCAGCGCGTCGATAGCCGCGTCGCGTTCCGCGCTCCGTTCCGGCGGGGTCACATCGCCACCCCCGGCATCGCCTGCGGCGGCCCGCGCCGTGCGGGGGGACGACGGCCGCACCGCCTCACGCCTCCCCCGCCAGCACCGGGGCGAACCGCGTCATCTCTTCCTGGAAGCCGAGCAGGCGGAAATCGGTCATGCGCATCGGATACAGCATCCCGTCGAGGTGGTCGTTCTCGTGCTGCACCACCACGGCGTGCAGCCCCGTAGCCTCTGCCTCCACCGCGCGCCCGTCGCAGTCCACGCCGCGGTAGCGGACGCGGGCGTGGCGCGGCACCGCGGCGCGCAGCCCCGGAATCGACAGGCAGCCTTCCCAGCCGAGCACCCTCGCCTCGTCCGCCGCCTCGACCACGGGGTTGATCAGCACCACAGGCCCGGCGGGCGCCGCACCCGTGGCAGTCCCGACGCCCGCCGCGGCCGGGCCCGCCTCGGCGGGCGGGTCGCCCTCCTGGCCTGCCGTGCCGGGAGCATCGGGGCGCGCCATCCGGGCCGCCGGCAACCGGAACACGAACAGCCGCAGCGCCACGTGGACCTGCGGCGCGGCCAGCCCGATGCCGCCCGCGTCCTCCATCGTCTCGATCATGTCCGCGACCAGGCGGCGGATGTCGGGGTGCCCGGGGTCGTCCACGGGAAGGCAACGCTGCAGCAGGACGGGGTGGCCCATGCGGGCGATCTTGAGGATGGCCATGATCGAGCACGTGGGTCCGCGAAGATGTTTTGCCAGCGACGCACACTGTGGTATACGCCCCGCTTCGCCGGTAGAAGCCGGACGTAAAGCCTTGCCGGCACGCCCGGCGGCGGGGACAACCCAATCAGAAGATGGAGAAAGCGGCCAAGTGCAGGTTCTCGTTCGTGACAACAATGTCGACCAAGCGCTCAAGGCGCTCAAGAAGAAGATGCAGCGCGAAGGCATTTTCCGCGAGATGAAGCTCCGCCGCCACTACGAGAAGCCGTCCGAGCGCCGCGCCCGCGAGGCCGCCGAGGCCGTGCGCCGCGCCCGCAAGATGGAGCGCAAGCGCCTGGAGCGCGAGGGCTTCTAGAGCCCGGCGCCCGTCGCCATTAAATTCGGGCCGCGGCCCGGGCACCCGCCCGGCCGCGGCCTTTTCATGTCGGGCCTCGCTCGTCCACTGGATGCCACCGGCCTGGCCGCATGCCTGTGCAAGGACGCACACCGGTTCAGGCATCGCCTCGTGGCGCCGGGACCTTCGGGAGGAACTTGCCATGCTGCGTCTGAAGGTTGCCGGCATGACCTGCCAGCACTGCGTCCTCGCCGTCCGCCAGGCCGTCGCAACGGTGGCGCCGCACGCCAACACCTCGGTCGACCTCGCCGGCGGCACCGTGGACGTCACCGGCCCCGCCGACGCCGCCCGCGTGATCGCGGCGATGCACGACGAGGGATACCAGGCCAGCGCCGCCTAGCGGACCGGGCACACCGCGCCAGCCTACAGCAAGCAAAGCTGGGCTCTCCCTCCGCTGCCATTCCAACGACCCAAGCGGGTCGTCGGAACCTTTGGCAGCTACGCCCAGACCCGCCAGGGGCGAGCCGTCCCTGGACCGGCTTTTCTTAAGTGGTGGATTCCAAAGGCGAGCCTTTGGCGGAGTTTGAGGCAAAGCCTCAACCTTTCTTCCTGCCGCGTCCCTCCAAGGGGCCAGGCTCAAATCCGCGTTCCTTCGCTCCGCCACCACGCCACGGTCTCCGCCAGGCCGGCGCGCAGGTCCACGCGCGGCGCCCACAGCGTCGCCGGCAGCCGCCTCGCCGTGTCGCCGGACCAGTCGCGGTGCAGGAACTCCCGCGCCTTGCCCCGCCCGAACATCGCGGCACGCCCGGACGCCGCGGCGATCCCATCCCCCGCCGCCCCGGCCGCGTGGAACACCAGGTCCGGCACCGCCACCAGCCGGGGCGTACGCCCCAGCGCCCGCCCCGCCTCGCGCATCAGCTCGCCCCAGCCGTAGCCGTCGGCCCGCCCGTCCCCGATCTCGACCGTGGCGTTGCTCGGCCCGCCGCCGCACAGTGCCACGACCGCCGCCGCCGCGTCGCGGACATGGACCATGGCGATGCGCGGCTCCGGCCGCGGGCACGGCACGACGCGGCCGCCCGCCAGCCGCAGCAACGCCAGGCCCTCCCGGTCCCACGGCCCGTAGATCACGCACGGGCGCAGCACCACCCACGACGCCGCGCCGAGTGCCGCGACCGCCGCGTCCTCGCCGGCGCGCTTGCTCTCCGCGTAGGGCGAAAGCTCCGGGCAGCGGGCCGCCTGCGAGGACACCAGGACGAAGCGCGCCCCCGGCGCCTCTCGGGCGAGGGCTTCGGCCAGCCGGGCGGCGCCGTCGCGGTTGACGGCCAGGAACTCGCGGCGCCCGCGCGCCTTGACCAGCCCGGCCGCGTGCACCACCGCGCCCGCGCCGCGCACCAGCCGCGACAGCGCGGCCCCGTCGGCAAGGTCGCCGCGCACCAGCTCGACGCCGGGCGGACACGGCGGGTCCGGGTCGCGCCGCGCCAGCAGCCGCACTTGCCAACCCGCGCCCGCGAGCGCCGCCACCACGTGGCGCCCGAGGAACCCGGTGCCGCCGGTCACGGCGGCGAGCCGGTCAGGAAGCAAGGCTGGGCTCTGCCCAGACCCGCCAAAGGCCAAGGCCTCTGGACACCGATTTACTTAAGTAATGGATTCCAAAGGCGAGCCTTTGGCGGAGTTTGAGGCAGAGCCTCAACCTTCCTTGCCTGCCTGGCCTTCGCCAGTCACGCCGAGATGGCGGCGAAGTCGTTGGCGAGGTAGCGCTGCCGCGTCGCCGTCCGGCTCAGCTTCCCCGACGAGGTATACGGCAGGCTTCCCGGCGCCAGCAGCACCACGCGCCCGTCCAGCCCGTGCTGGCTGCGCACCGCGCCGCTGACCTCGTCGACCAGCCGCCGGCTTGCCGCCGCGTCGCCGACGCCGCGCGCCTCGACCGCCAGGATCAGCACCTCGCGCCCGTCCTCCTCGACCGAGAACGCGGCGATGTTGCCGGTGCGCACCTCGGGGATCGACCGCTCCACGGTCCACTCCAGGTCCTGCGGCCAGATGTTGCGGCCGTTGATGATGATGAGGTCCTTGGCGCGCCCGGTGACCACCAGCGTCTCGCCCAGGCGGTAGCCCAGGTCGCCGGTGTCGAGCCAGCCGTCCGCCGACAGCACCGCGTCGGTCTCCTCCGGCCGCCCGTCGTAGCCCTGCATCAGGCTGACCCCGCGCGCGAAGATCCGCCCGACCCGGCGCGCGCCCAGCGCCGCGCCGTCCAGGCCGCGGATCTCGATCTCGTGGCCCGGCAGCGCGGTGCCGCACAGCACCACCGTGCGCGTCCGCGCCGCCTCTCCCGGCGCCACCGCGACGCCTTCCTGCTCCAGCCGGTCCAGGTCCACCGTATCCGTCTCCACCCCGCGCCCGGCGGGGGCGAAGCTGATCGCCAGCGTCGCCTCCGCCATGCCGTAGCTCGGCAGGAAGGCGTCGGCGTCGAACCCGCACCCGGCAAAGGCGTCGGCGAAGCTGGCCAGCGCCGCCGGGCGGATCATGTCGCCGCCGATCCCCGCCACTCGCCATGGGGACAAGTCCAGCTCGCCCGTCGCCATCGAGCGCTCGCGCCGCGTGCACAGGTCGTAGCCGAAGCTGGGGCTGTAGGAGATCGTCCCCCTGCCCTGCGACATCAGCGACAGCCAGAGCTGCGGCCGGCGCGCGAAATCCTGCGTCGCCAGCAGGTCGACCGAGATCTGCCCCGCCAGTGGGCTGAGCAGGAACCCCACCAGCCCCATGTCGTGCGACAGCGGCAGCCAGGAGACGGCCCGGTCGCCCGGCCGCACCTGCAGGCCGTGGCTCAGGATCGCGGTGGCGTTGGCCATCAGCGCCTTCTGCTGCACGACGACGCCGAGCGGGAAGCGCGTGCTCCCCGACGAGAACTGCAGGTAGGCCGTGTCGTCGGGCCCCACCTGCGGCAGCTCCGCATCCGATAGCGGCGCCTCGGACAGCGCCGCCACCGTGCTGCACACGCGCAGCCCCAGCTCGGCGGCGAGCGGCGACAGCCAGCCGATCAGCGACTCGGGCGCGAACAGGGCGGTGGCGCGCGCCTCCTGCACCAGGCGCTTGACGTGCGCCGTGTATGCCTCGCGCCCGCCGAACGCGAACGGCACAGGCAGCGGCGCCGGGATCAGCCCCGCGTACTGGCAGGCACACAGCACGCGGGCAAAATCCGGGTGCGTCTCGGCGATGATCGCGACTCGCCCCCCCGGCCGTAGGCCCAGCCCGAGCATCCTGCGTGCCAGCACCAGCGCCTCATTGCGCAGCACCCGGTAAGGCAGCGCCGTCGTCAGCTCGCCGCGCACCGAGTAGAAGTTCAGCCCGCTCTCGCCCTGCGCCGCGTAGTCCAGCGCGTCCGGCAGGCTGGCGAACCCGCCCCTGCGCTGCACGCGGCCGCTCAGGGTCGGGGTCGGCCTGGACACGTCCGCGGGTCCGCGGGACTCCCTTGCGTCGCTCGGTGCGTCGGCGCCTGGCACGGGGCGGGAGGAGGCGGACTGCGCCTCGGCGAGGGACGGCAGGATCATGCGCCCGCCTCGGGCATCCAGGGGCGCGTTCATGCAGCCAGCCTCTTCTCGTACACGCGGTAGGTCTTGTAGGCACGGCCGCCGACGGCCTCGGCCAGGTGGCGCATGGGAAGATTGTCCTCCAGCACCCACGACATCTCCACCGACCTGATGCCGCAGGCCAGCGCCTCGCGCCGCAGCGCCTCCACGACATGCAGCGGCAGCAGCCCGCCCAGCAGGCTGCCCTCGAACCGCCGCCGCACACCCATCAGCGGCACCCGCGCCGTGGCGATGCCGGCGACCTTGAGACGCCACAGCAGCTTGGCCCACCCGAATGGCGCGAGTCGCCCCCCCAGGTCGGCGATCGCGGCGTTCAGGTTCGGCAGGCACAGCCCGAACGCCGCCGGCTCGCCGTCCACCTCGGCGAACCACACCAGCCGCTCATTCAGCAGCGGCTTCATCGCGGTGGCCATGTGGTCGACCTCGGCGGGCGTGAGCGGCACGAATCCCCAGTGACCGTCCCAGCCGTCGTTGAAGATCGCAACGATCGCCGCGACGTCGCCCTTGATGTCGGCGCGGCGCATCGGGCGCAGGGTGACGTTGGACGGCAGGCCGCGCGCCACCATCGCCGCCGCGGCGGGCGGCAGGGCGGCCGTCGTGTCGCACAGGTAGGCATACAGGTCGCGCACCTTGGCGTAGCCCAGGGCGCGCAGCCGGGCGTCGGCATAGGGCGGATCATGCGGCATCATCAGCATCGGCGGCGTGTCGAAACCCTCGACCAGCAGGCCGCTTTCCTCGTTGATCGACAGGCTGAACGGGCCCTGCACGCACGACAGGCCTCGCGCGGCCAGCCAGCCCTCCGCCGTCCCCAGCAGGGCTGCGAACACCGCGGCGTCGTCCACCGCCGCCAGCATCCCGAAATGCCCGACCGGGCCGTCCCGCCCCGGCCTGGCCAGCCGGTCATGCTGCGCGCTGATGCGGCCGACCTCCTCCTGCCCGCGCCGGGCGATCCAGAACGCCGCCTCCGCGTGCTCGAAGAACGGGTTGCGGCCGGGCGTGAGCGCGTCCCTGCGCTCCGAGCGCAGCGGCGTCACGTAATAGGGATCGCCGCGGTACAGGCGTTCCGGCAGCCGGATGAAGCGTTCCAGATCGGCACGGCCGCGAACGGGCACGATCTCGATGTCGCCCGCCTCGACACCCCGCGCCCCGCTGCCCGCAGCCTTGACGTGCCTCGCCTCGACATCCCCGGCCAGCGCGGCCGGAGCGCTCACGTGGCCTTGCCGGCGGGCGGCGGGCGGTCGCGCGGCGGCCCGCCCGACAGCTCGGCCACCCAGGGAAAGCGCACCGCCTCGGCCGCGTCGTAGCCGAGGTTGAACACGTGCGGCGACCGCCGCCGGCCGCGCGGCGAGGCACGATATGTCCCGAACAGCCGGTCCGGCGCGAACGAGGTGATGCCGAAATTGCCACCCTCGTCGTGGAAGTGGTGCGCGAGGTGCAGCTCCTTGGCTCGCCGCACCAGGCGCGAGCGCGGCTGGAAGGCGAGGTGCTGCATGCAGTGGCAGAACTCGTAGCCGCAGGTGATCAGGAAGCCCGCGCACACCGCCGCCGCTGCCCCGGCCGCGCCGCCGCCGACGAGCCAGCCCAGCGGCACCAGCAGCACCAGGATCGTCGGCACCGTGTTCAGCGGCGAGCCGAACAGCACGTCCATGCGGTGCGGGTCCTGGTGATGGTCGAAGTGGATCCGCTTCCACAGCGGCGCCGTCCAGCGCGAGCGGTACAGCAGCCGGCTGTGCAGGACGAAGCGGTGCAGCCCGTACCACACCAGCGGGTACGCCAGCAGCGTCGCCGCCACGGCGAGCAGCGGCCGCCAGCCGGTCGCAGCGAGCACGGCACAGGCCAGGCTGGCAAGAGCGAGGGCGAGATAGACGTGAACCGCCGGGTGGCTGCCGTAGGCCACGAACAGATCGCGCAACGTCATCCGACCCAGGTCGAAGCTGCGCCCGTATTTCCGCCAGCGGGTGTACATCGCGCCCTCCAAGAGCCCGTTGATTGCCTCCGGCGGAGAAGCGCTGTCAAGGCGGCGACCCGGCCCGGGCCGCCGGCCAGCCGCCCCGACCGGTCATGATTCGGTGTGCTCGGGTAATTATGGGGCGGTTCAAAGAGCACAGGAAACAAGCAAGGTTGAGGCTCTGCCTCAAACTCCGCCAAAGGCCGGGCCTTTGGAAACCATTTATTTCAGTAAATCGGTGTCCAGAGGCTTTGGCCTTTGGCGGGTCTGGGCAGAGTCCAGCCTTGCTTGCTGCCTTGGTCGCCGCGACGTGGATCAGCCCTGCCCCCCTGCCCGGCACTTGGACGAGGTCGCCGCGCCCGTGCTCCACTGCGCGCGAGACGACACGGAGGCGTTCGACTGGCCCACCCACCCGAATCCCGTCGCGCGCACCGTGCCTGCCGCCGCCTGTGCGCCGCCGCCGTGCTGCTGGCGCTGGCAGCAGCCCCCTGCCACGCCGCGGACGAGACCGCCGCAGCCTGCGCGCCAGGCGACGAGGCGGCCGGCAGGCCCCGCCTCCTGGTCATCGTGACAGGCGCCAAGCCGGTTGTGGGCAACGTCACCTTCACGCTCTACGGCGCGAATCCGGCCGCGTTCCTGGCACACCGGGGGAGCATCGCGCTCACGCGCGTGGCCCTGGCGTCCAGCCAGGCGGAGGCCTGCTTCACCCTGTCGGCACCGGGTGCCTACGCGGTCGCCGTGTACCACGACGCCAACGACAACCACCACTTCGACCGCACCCTGCTGGGCCTGCCGGCGGAGGGCTACGGCTTCTCCAACAACGTGGTGCCGCTGCTGCTGCCCTCGTTCGCGTCGGCGCGCATCGTCGTGCCGCCGGGCGAGACCCGGATCGCCATCCGCCTGATCTACTGAGCCGGCAGGAAGCAAGGTTGAGGCTCTGCCTCAAACTCCGCCAGGGGGAGTCCCCCTGGACCGGCTTGACTTAAGGTGTGCCGGGTCCAGGGGCGGCTCGCCCCTGGCGGGTCTGGGCAGAGCCCAGCCTTGCTTGCTACTGCGCCGCCGGCGGGTAGTGCCGCAGGGCACCCGGCACGACCTCCATCTCCGTGCCGGCGGCGACGATGATCCCGATCGCCTGCTCGATCTGCGCGCGGCTGTGCACGGCGCTGACGCTGGTGCGCAGCAGCGATTGCCCGCCCGGAGTCGCGGGCGGCAAGGCGAGGTTCACATACAGCCCCAGGTCTAGCAGCCGGTTCCACATCGCCGCCGCCGTGCCTGGGTCGGGCAGCCGCACGGCCACGATCGGGCTCGCGGTCGGCCCGAGCGAGAACCCGGCGTCGACGAGCCCCGCGTGCAGCCGCGCCGCGTTCGACGCCAGGCTGTCCCGCAGTTCCGGGCGCGCCTCGAGCTGCACGAGCGCCTGCGACACGCCGGCGACGACCGAGGACGGCAGCGACGCGCTGAACATGTAGGAGCGCGACGCCAGCCGCAGCAGGGCGAAGTCCTCCAAATCGGAGGCGCAGAACCCGCCGACGCCGCCCAGGCTCTTGCTGAAGGTGCCGACGACGAAGTCGACGTCGGCCTCCACCCCGGCCGCCTCGGCCAGCCCGCGGCCGTGCGCGCCGAGCACGCCGAGAGAGTGCGCCTCGTCGACCAGCAGGTGGGCGCCGGTCTCGCGCTTGACGGCGGCGAACTCGCGCAACGGAGCGACGTCGCCCAGCATGCTGTAGATGCCCTCGGCCACGATCAGCTTCTCGCCGGGCTCCGAGGCGAGCAGGCGCAGGCGGCGGTGCAGGTCGTCGGTGTCGTTGTGGCGAAAGCGCGTGACGCGCGCGCCGCTCAGCTTCGCGCCGTCGTAGATGCTGGCGTGGCTGTCCGCGTCGAGCAGCAGGTGATCCTCGCGCCCGCACAGGCCCGACAGGGTGCCGAGGTTGGCCTGGTAGCCGGTGGTGAACACCATCGCGTCGGCACGCCCCAGGAAGCGGGCGATCTGGCCCTCCAGCGCGGTGTGGCCGGCATAGGTGCCGTTGGCGATGCGCGACCCGGTGGTGCCGGTGCCCTCGCGTTGCAGCGCGGTCGCGGCCGCCTCGACGCAGGCCGGGTCGAAGGTCAGGCCCAGGTAGTTGTTGGTGCCGAACAGCAGGATGTCTCGCCCGCCCAGGCGGGCCTGGGTGGGCGAGACGATCTCGTCGAACACGATGCTGAACGGGTTGCGGCGCTGCCCGCCGAGCCGCGCGAACGCCTGCTTCAGGCCCTGGTACTTCGCGAGCATGGGCCTAGCTCCGCGCCGGGGCGGCCGACGCGCCGAGCACGCCGGCGAGGTCGCCGATGGTGTGGATCTCGGCCAGCGAGTCGAGCGGCACGATCGTGTCGAACCTGGTCTCCAGCGCCATGATGAAGTCCATCACCGCCAGCGAATCCAGCCGCAGGTCGCGCACGATGTTGGTGTCGGCGTCGATCGTCCTGCTGACGTCTGCGGGGATGGCGTCCAGCGAGCGGACGACCTCCTGGATCCGGGTGATGATCTCGGCCTCGGACTCTCTCAACGCGCACCTCCGTCGCCTGGCTGCCGGCGTGGCGGGGCATGTGGGTGCGGCGCGGCCATGTTCGACTCCGGGGCAGGCGAGGCCAGCGGTTATGCTGCGCGCGACACGATGCGGCAAGTTCACGATCCAGGGCCGTCGCATGGTGCCGGCGGCTCCAGGCGTCGGCAAGCAAGCAAGGCTGGGCTCTGCCCAGACCCGCCAGGGGCGAGCCGCCCCTGGACCGGCCTTAATTAAGGAGTGGATTCCAAAGGCCTGCCTTTGGCGGAGTTTGAGGCAGAGCCTCAACCTTGCTTGCCTGCCCGCTCACGGACGCGCCCGCCCTTGCCAGCCCGGCGGCTTTGCGCCACCAACCGCGGCCACACAGCCGGGACCCCTTGCATGAGCCTCCTCCAGGCGCTCGCGATCGCCGTGCTGCAAGGCGCCACCGAGCTGTTCCCCGTCAGCAGCCTCGGCCACGCCGTGCTGCTGCCCGCCCTGCTCGGCTGGCGCCTGGACCAGGGCGGCGAGGCGTTCCTGCCGTTCCTGGTCATGCTCCACGTCGGCACCGCGCTCGCCCTGCTGGCGTATTTCTGGCGCGACTGGTGGGCGCTGGCGTCCGGCGTGCTCGGCCTTGGCACCGCCCACGCCAACGCGGAGAGCCGCCGCGTGCTCGGCCTCATCGTGGTCGCCACCATCCCGGCGGCGATCGTGGGCGCGGTGCTGGAGCACCAGCTCCGCCGCTTGTTCGGCACGCCCACGGTCGTCGCCGCGGCGCTGGCGGCCAACGGCGTGCTGCTGCTGCTCGCCGAACGCGTCCGCGGCTGGGCCGGCGCCGCGACGCCGGAGCGCCCGCTCTCCGCGCTGCGCCCGCTCGACGCCGTGACGATCGGCCTGTGGCAATGCCTGGCGCTGGTACCCGGCTTCTCGCGCTCCGGCGCCACCATCGCCGGCGCCCTGCTGCGCGGCATCCACGCCGAGGGCGCCGCGCATTTCTCCTTCCTGATCGCCACCCCGATCATCCTCGGCGCCACCGTGCTGGAGGTGCCCAAGCTGCTGCGCGCCGACATGCCCGCCGGCACCCTCCAGCTCAGCCTGCTCGCAGCCGTCGCCGCCGGAGTCACCGCATGGCTCAGCACCGCGTTCCTGATGCGCTGGTTCCACGACCACGACCGCTGGGGACTGGACCCGTTCGCCTGGTACTGCATCGCCGCGGGGCTGGGCAGCCTCGCGTGGTTCGTGTTCGCCTGAAGCGAAGCAGGCAAGGTTGAGGCTCTGCCTCAAACTCCGCCAAAGGCTCGCCTTTGGAATCCAATACTTAGGTAAATCGGTGTCCAGAGGCCTTGGCCTTTGGCGGGTCTGGGCAGAGCCCAGCCTTGCTTGCTTCCAGGAGCCTCGATGACCCGCCCCCTGCTGCTCGCCGCCCTGCTGCTGCTCGCCGCGGCTAGCTCTGTGCCGCCCGCCGCCCGACCGCTGTCGCGCCTCGATCTCCCCTGGTGGTCCGCCCGCCTCGCCGAAAAGGCGCGCGCGCTGCACGGCGGCCCGGTCGACCTGGTCTGGTATGGCGACAGCATCACCCAGGACTGGGAGCAGGCGGGCCCGGAGCCGTGGCGCGACTTCGCCCCCGTCTGGCAGCGCTTCTACGGCGATCGCCACGCGATCGACCTCGGCTTCAAGGGCGACACCACCAGCCACCTGCTCTGGCGCATCGAGCACGGCGAGGCCGACGGCATCTCGCCCCGCGCCGCAGTGGTGCTGATCGGCGCCAACAATTTCGGCAGGCTGCACTGGTCGGCGGGCGACACCCTGCTCGGCATCGACGCCATCGTGGCCGCCCTGCACGCGCACCTGCCGCGCACCCGCCTGATCCTGCTCGGCGTGCTGCCGAGCATCCGCTCCGCCTGGGTGGACACCAGCACGGCGACGCTGAACGCTGCCCTGGCCACGCGCTACGCCTCCGACTCGATGGTGGCGTACGTCGACGTGGGCAGCGCGGTGGAGCAGGGCGGGCGGCCGGACCCCGCCGCCTTCCTCGACGGCCAGCTCACGCCGCCGGACCCGCCGCTGCACCCGTCCGCGCAGTCGCAGGCACGGATCGCGGCGCTGATCGAGCCGGCGGTGGCGCAGGCGATGAGAGACCGCTTGCACCGCTGAGGCAAGGTTGAGGCTCTGCCTCAAACTCCGCCAAAGGCTCGCCTTTGGAATCCACTTTCTTAAGTAAATCGGTTTCCAAAGACTTGCCTTTGGCGGGTCTGGGCAGAGCCCAGCCTTGCTTGCTGACGGGCCAATCAGCCGGGCTGCTACTCCGCCATCGCCGGGCTGCGCTGGCGGGCCAGGGCCGCCGCGACCTGCCGCACCACGCCGCCCCAGTCCCCTGTCCGCTGCTGCCGGAACAGGCGCACGGACGAGTACCAGGGCGAGTCCGGGCGGTCGCGCATCCAGCGCCAGTCGCAGGCGTGCGGCAGCATGACCCAGGTCGGCACGCCCAGCGCCCCGGCGAGGTGGGCGACCGAGGTGTCCACCGTGACCAGCAGGTCGAGGTTGGCGAGCACGGCGGCGGTGTCCGCGTAGCTGGCCAGAGCGCGGCCAAGCTCCGGGATGCCGTGCGCCGCCAGCTCGCCGGCGCGCGGGCCGACCTGCACGCCGACCAGGTCGGGGGCGCACGATGCGGCCAGGACGGCGACGGCGTCGGGCGGCATGGAGCGGCGGCGGTCGTTGGAATGCGCGGGGTTACCCGCCCAGGCCAAGCCGACGCGGCGGCCAGGCGGCAGGCGGCGGCGCCAGGACGCGGCGAGCGCCGGGCGCGCGTGCAGGTAGGGCGAGGGTCCGGGGATCGTGTCGAGCCTGGTGGCGAACAGGCCCGGCAGGCTCATCTGGTCCGCCCACACGTCGTAGGCGGGCAGCGGGCCGTCGCCGAGCACGGCCACGCCGTCGAGCTGGCGCAGCAGGGCGCGCAGTGGTGCCGCGCAACGCAGCGACACCCGGGCGCCGCGCGCCGCCAGCAGCGGCAGGTAGCGCGCGAGCATGATCGCGTCGCCGAACCCCTGCTCGGCGAGCACGAGGATGTGGCGGCCGTCGAGCGGCTCGCCCTGCCAGTGCGGGCCGGGCAGCGCCACGAAGCCGTGCGGGAAGCGGCGCTTGCGCCACTCGTAGCGCGCCCAGCCCTCCTCGAAGCGGCCGGCGAGCAGGCAGGCGACGCCCTGGTTCCAGTGCGCGGCGGCGAGGTCGGGGCTCAGGTCGATGGCGCGCTGGCAGGCGGCGATGGCCTCGGTCGTGGCGCCGCGCTCGCCGAGCACGTGGCCGAGGCTGACGTGCGCCTCCACCAGCGCCGGGTCGAGGCGGACCGCCTCGCGCAGCGCGGCCTCCGCGGCCTGCGGGCGGTCGAGGTCGGCCAGCGCGTTGCCGAGGTTGGCGTGCGCCGGGGCGTGCGACGGATCAGCGCCCACGGCGAGCGAGAGCGCCTGCGCCGCCGCCCCGTGCTGCGCCAGGGCGTTGAGCGCGGAACCGTGCAGGAAGTGCGCCTCGGCGCGCACGGCCGGCGGCAGCGCGGCGTCGGCCACCAGCGGCGCCACCGCGGCCGCGACGTCGCCGGGGCGGCCATCGGCGCGCAGGGCGCGGCACAGCGCCAGCACCTGGCCGGAATGGCCGGGGCGCAGGGCGTCGGCGCGGGCCAGCAGCGACGCGGCCTCCCCGGCACGGCCGGTGGACAGCGTCAGCAGCCCGAGCAGGAACAGCGCGGGCGCGCAGCCCGGGTCAAGGCCGAGCAGCGTGCGGTAGGCGGCCTCGGCCTCGGCGAGGCGGCCGGCGCGCTGCTGCGCGATCGCGGCGAGGAGGGAGTCGGTGGGGTCCATCGGCGCAGCATGAACGAAGGAGGTTAACCGGAGGCGAAGGCAAGCAAGGCCAGGGGTCTGCCCTGGACCCGCTGGGGGCAGGCGCCCCCAGACCCGCACACATAAGGAAAAGGCGAGAGGTGCCGCAGGCCCGAGTGTGGGTTTCCAAAGGCGAGCCTTTGGCGGAGTTTGAGGCGGAGCCTCAACCTTGCTTGCTGTATGGCCGCGGGCCGTTCCGCTTGACGCCGCCCGCCGCGCGGTTCCAAGACCGGGCATCATGCATCTCATCGAAAGCCTGCGTATGGTCATGGCGCCGCCACACCCGGCGGGCCGCCCGTTCATCGCCGCGAGCGCGCTGCTGGCGCTGCTCGGGCTTGTGCTGTGCCCCTGGCACCCGGCGCTCGGCGGAGTGCTGCTCGGACTGGGCGTCGTGCTGCTGCTGTTCTGCCTGTACTTCTTCCGCGACCCCGAGCGGTTCGCGCCGCAGCGCCCCGGCCTCGTGGTGGCCCCTGCCGACGGCCGCGTGGTAGTGGTCGGGCCCGCGGTGCCGCCCGCGGAGCTGGGCCTGGGCGAGGCGCCGCGCGTGCGGGTCGGCATCTTCCTCTCCGTGCTTAACGTCCACGTGAACCGCGTGCCGGTGGACGCGGTGGTCATGCGCATCGCCTACCGCCACGGCAAGTACCTCAACGCCAGCCTCGACAAGGCGAGCGAGCACAACGAGCGCAACGCCCTGGCCTTGCTGCTGGAGGACGGGCGGACGATGGCGGTGGTGCAGATCGCTGGGCTGATCGCGCGCCGCATCCTGTGCGGGGTGCGCGAGGGCGAGGCGGTGCACGCCGGGGCGCGGTTCGGCATCATCCGCTTCGGCAGCCGCACCGACCTGTACCTGCCGCCTGGCGTGGCCGCGCTGGTGCAGGTCGGGCAGACGATGGTGGGCGGCGAGACGGTGATCGCCGCGCTCGACCCGGTCGCCGGCGGCAGGGGAGCGGCGCTGGCGGCGGCGCCGGGCGTGCCTGCCGCGTCGACGTCGCCGGTGGCGGAGGTGCTGGACGCATCGGACCTGCTGGCGTGAGCCGCGACGTGCCGGACGCGGCGGGTCCCGCCTTTCCGGCGGTGCCGCCGCTGCCGGAGGCCGCGGGCGATGGGGCGGCGGGCGACTTGACAGCGGGCGACCGGGCGGCGAGCGCCCGGGCAGGCACGCCAGCGTGGGACGGGGCCGGGCTGAGGCGGCGGCGCAGGCGGCGCAGGCCGCGCTTCAAGGGCCCGTCGTTCAACCGCATGATCCCGAACCTGATGACGATGCTTGGGCTGTGCGCCGGGCTGACCGGGATGCGCTTCGCGCTCGACGGGCGGTTCGCGGCGGCGGCGGCGGCGCTGCTGGTGGCGGCGTGCATCGACGGGCTCGACGGGCGGCTGGCGCGGCTGCTCAAGGCGACGTCGCGCTTCGGCGCGGAGTTCGACAGCCTGGCCGACTTCCTGTGCTTCGGCGTGGCGCCGGCGTTCATCCTCTACCTGTGGTCGCTGCGCAGCGTGGGCTCCTACGGGTTCGTGCCCTGCCTGGTCTTCGCGGTGTGCATGGCGCTGCGCCTGGCGCGGTTCAACGCGCAGCTCAACGACGGGCCGGCGCCGGCGTACGCCTACAACTTCTTCACCGGCGTCCCGGCCCCGGCGGGCGCGGGGCTGGCGCTGTTCCCGATGTTCCTCGGGCTGGAGGCGGAGCAGCAGGGCTGGGACCGGGTGTGGGGGTTCGCGCATTTCCCGCTGGTCTGCGCGGTGGTGCTGGTGGGGGTGGCGATGCTGCTGGTCTCCACGCTGCCGGTGTGGAGCTTCAAGAACTTCAAGGTGCCGTCGTATTACGTGCTGCCGCTGCTGCTCGGCACCGGGGTGTTCGCGGCGGTGCTGGTGGCCGACCCGTGGGCGGCGCTGGCGGCGCTGGGCGTGGTCTACGTGGGCATGCTGCCGTTCAGCGTGCGCTCGTTCCGCAGGCTGCGGCACGACGCGGAACGCGACGACGGGGAGTAGGGCGGCGCTGCCAGGCGTCGGCGGTCAAGCAAGGTTGAGGCTCTGCCTCAAACTCCGCCAAAGGCCGGGCCTTTGGATTGCCTTCTCTTAGTAAATCGGTTTCCAAAGGCCTTGGCCTTTGGCGGGTCTGGGCAGAGCCCATCCTTGCTTTCCGCCTTGCCGCCGCGCGCCACTCCCGCGTCCCTGCGCTTCGCGGTTCCGGTCCGGGCTGGATTGCTGTAGCCAAACGGCCATGCCCTCGGACCTTCCCAGCCGCTTCCGGCGTCCCTCCGCGGTGGCGATCATCGTGGTCCTGCTGCTGCTCGTGGTGGCGCTGGGGGTCGGCATGGTGGCGCTGCGCCTCACGCGCTCCGCCCCCGTGGCGGGCCGCGAGGTCAGCGTGCCCGAGCCCGCCGCGGCCCCGGTGCTGTCCGGCCGCGACCAGGCGCGCGAGGACGCCGGCGCGTCGCCTCGGCCCGTGGTGCCGGCCCCCCCCGTGCACGCGGCGCCCTCCTTCGACGTGGTGCGGGTCGGCCCGGGCGGCGACGCGGTGCTCGCCGGCCGCGCGGCGCCGGGCGACGAGGTCACGGTGCAGGACGGCGCCACGGTGCTGGGCCGGGTCACGGCGGACGAGCGCGGCGAGTGGGTGCTGACGCCTGGCCACCCGCTCGCCCCGGGCGGGCGGGAGCTGACGCTGAGCGCGCGCGACCCGAAGGCGCCAGGCACGCCGGAGGTGCTGGGCAGCGGCCCGGTGCTGCTGGCGGTGCCGGACGCCCAGGCTGACGCGCACGCCGGCACGCCGGCGCTGGCGGTGCTGGCTCCGAACGACGCGGCGCCGCGCGTGCTACAGGCGCCGGGGGCCGCGCAGGCCGGGCCGCTGGGCCTGGACACGGTGGACTACGACGACGGGGGCCACATCCGCTTCGCCGGGCACGCGGCGGCCGGTGCCACGGTGCGGCTGTACGCGGACAACCGCGCGATGGGCGACGCGGCGGCGGACGCGCAGGGGCGCTGGAGCCTGACGCCGCCCTCGCTGTCGACGGGACTGCACCAGCTCCGCGTCGACCAGCTCGGGGTCGGCCGGGACGGGCGGGCGGGCGCGGTGGTGGCGCGGGTGGAGCTGCCGTTCCGCAAGGTGCTGCTGCCGCGCGGCTCGGTCGCGAAGGGCCAGGTGGTGGTGCAGCCGGGCGAGAACCTGTGGCGCATGGCACGCGCGGCGTACGGCGACGGGCTGCGCTACACGGTGATCCTGCGCGCCAACCGCGGGCAGATCCGCGACCCTGCGCTGATCTACCCGGGGCAGGCGTTCACGGTGCCGACGCTGGCGGCGGGGCGGCCGTAGGGGCGGCGCACAGGAAGCAAGGTTGAGGCTCTGCCTCAAACTCCGCCAAAGGCTCGCCTTTGGAATCCACTTGCCTCAGTAAATCGGTGTCCAGAGGCCTTGGCCTTTGGCGGGTCTGGGCGGAGCCCAGCCTTGTTTTCTTGCTGCCCCGCTTTCCCGGACGTTCCGCCAACGGTTCGCGTCCAGGCAGACTTGCGCCTGCGGTGCGGGCGGGTGATCCAGGAGCGTGGTCGGGAGAGCGATGGTGCGCAAGTGGGTCGGCGGCGCGGTGGGGGTGGCCTTGGTGGCGGTGGCGGGCACCGGCTGGCTCGTGGTGCAGCGCCAGGCGCACGTGGTCCTGGAGCAGGGGGTGGCGCAGTTCCGCGAGCGCCTCGGGCCGGGCACGCAGTTCAGCTACGCCTCCGCCACGCCGAGCGTGCTGCACCGCAATGCCCGGTTCGCGGGCGTACGGCTTGCGGGTCGGGACAGCACCGTGACCGCGGACACGCTGGTGGCGGGGTGCGACGCCGCCTCGGTGTGCAGCGGCACGGCGGACGGGGTGCGCCTGGACGCGAAGGGCGGGGATGGGGTGGGATGGACCATCGATCACGTCGGCTGGACCAACCTTGCGGCTCCGTCCGGGTCCGGCCCCCTCGACTCGCCCGGTGCCGCGCTCGATCTCGCCCTGGGCACCCGATTCGACGCGGCCGAGGTGCGCGGGGTGCGCATGACCGCGGGGTGCGCATGACCAACGGCACCGGCGAGATGACCATCGCCGCGGTCGGGATGACGGGCTACGGGACCGGGCGGCGCGGGCAGGGCACGCTCGACGGCATGACGGTGTCGATACCGGACCCGGCGCTGGCGGCGGGAACAGCGACAGGCGCGGGGCCGGGGCCGATGGACGGCGCGGGGCCGCAGGGAGCGGTCCGGCTCCGCGTGGGACACTCGGTGTACGACGGGGTGGACGTCGCGGCCATCGTCGCCGCCCTGCGGACGGGCGCGGCGATGCCGACGATGCAGCAGGGGCAGCAGACGCAGGAGGTGACGGACCTGGACGTCGTGCGTGGCGAGGGGGTGCTCCTGCACATCAGGCGCCTCGCCAGCGTCGGCGACACGCTGGCGTCCGGGGCGGTGCACGGGCTGCTGGATGCGACGGACATGCGGTTCGGCGACACGGAGCCGTCGCTGCACAGGTTTGGCTATGAGCGGTTCATCGGCGACCTGCACCTGGACGGGACGTTCGACCGGGCGACCGGCGAGCTGGCGATCGGGATGCTGCGCGTCGCGGGGCCGGGCATGGGGCAGGCCTCGCTCTCTGGCGGGTTCGGCCATGTCCCGCTGGTCGGCGCGACCGTGGCGGCGCCGGACCCTGCCGCGATGCTCGGGCTCACGTTGCGCGGGCTCGACCTCGTGCTGGTCGACGGCGGGCTGATGCAGCACGTGCTGGACGAGAAGGCGAAGGAGTCGGGGACGGACGCCGGGCAGTTGCGCGATACAGTGGCGCAGCAGATCGGCGCCGTGCCGATGTCGTCGGACGCCGGGAAGTCGGTGCGTGCGGCGCTGGTCGCGTTCATGCGCGCGCCCAGCACGCTGACGCTGGGCGCCCACCCGGCGACGCCGCTCACGGTCGCGGACATGGCGCAGCTCGCGGGCGGGCCGGACGGAGTGATCCGGTCGCTGAACCTGACAGCCGCGGCGAAATGACACACGCGGCCGTTGGGAGCGGCCGGCGAAGCAAGCAAGGTTGAGGCTCTGCCTCAAACTCCGCCAAAGGCTCGCCTTTGGAATCCACTCCTTCAGTAAAGCCGGCCCAGGGGAGCTCCCCCTGGCGGGTCCCGCTTCCAAGCAACGGGGCAGATTTCTGGCCTTGTCTGCTGCTCCCCGGCGAACAGGCCTTCTCCGGCATGGTTGACCTGCCCCTCCGGCGTGGGTCCGCCCCTCGCAATTTCGCGATGTGCGGGCCACTACACAGATGTCCTGTCTTCGAGGCCCGACCGATGCATCCCTTCCACGACCACGCCCGGCGCACCCTGGCCGACATCCACGCCCAGGGCAGATACCGCCGCTTCGCCCCGCTGCTCAAGCAGACCGGGCGCTTCCCGGTCTACGTCATGGAGGGTACCGGCGAAGCGCGCGAGGTCACGGTGTGGTCGTCCAACGACTACCTCGGCATGGGCACGGACCCGCTGGTGATCGGCGCGGCGCGCGAGGCGCTCGACGCCATGGGCGTGGGCGCCGGCGGCACCCGCAACATCGCCGGCAGCACGCCGATCCACGCGGCGCTGGAGGCGGAGCTGGCTGCGCTGCACGGCAAGCAGGCCGGCCTGCTGTTCGTCTCCGGCTACGTGTCCAACCAGGCGAGCCTGGGCACGCTGCTCGCGCCGCTGCCGGGCCAGCCGGGCTGGCACGTGTTCTCCGACGCCAAGAACCACGCCTCGATGATCGTGGGCATCAAGTCCGCCCGCGGCGCCACGGTGCATGTCTGGGCGCACAACGACCTCGCCGACCTGGAGAGCAGGCTGCGCGCGGCGCCTGCCGACGCGCCGAAGCTGATTGCGTTCGAGAGCGTGTACTCGATGGACGCCGACATCGCGCCGGTGGGCGCGATCTGCGACCTCGCGGAACGCTACGGCGCGATGACCTACCTCGACGAGGTGCACGCGGTGGGCATGTACGGCGCCCATGGCGGCGGCGTGTCCGAGCGCGACAGCGTGGCGCATCGCGTCGACGTCATCGAGGGCACACTGGCCAAGGCGTTCGGTTGCCACGGCGGCTACATCACCGGCGACGCCGAGCTGGTGGACTACATCCGCTCCACCGCGTCGGGGTTCATCTTCACCACGTCGACGCCCCCTTCGATCGCGGCGGCGGCGCTGGCCAGCGTGCGCCACCTCAAGCGCGACCCCGCGCGCCGCGCCAGGCTGTTCGAGCGCGTGGCCGCACTGACCGCGCGGCTGAAGGCGGCGGGCCTGCCGATCATGCCGTCGCAGAGCCACATCGTGCCGATCTTCGTCGGCGAGGCGGGGCTGTGCCGCGAGGTCAGCCGGCGGCTGCTCGACGAGTTCGCGATCTACGCGACCCCGATCAACTACCCGACGGTGCCGGTGGGTGCGGAGCGGCTGCGCCTCACGCCGACGCCGTTCCACACCGACACGATGATGGACGCGCTGGTCGACGCCCTATGCGCGGTGCTGGGCAGGGAGCGGCGGCAGGCGGCCTGAGCGGGAAGCAAGGCTAGGGCTCTGCTCGGACCCGCCCCTGCTTCAAGGCGGGGGCGAGCCGCCCCTGGACCGGCTTCCTTAAAGAAAGCGCCGGTCCAGGGCGGCTCGCCCTGGCGGGTCTGGGCAGAGCCCAGCCTTGCTTCCTGAAGGGTCAACGCGAAGGGCTTTCGGTATTACTCCGCCGTCCGCTCCACCGCCGCCTTGAGGTCGTCGAAGCTGGCCGCTCCCGGGATGAGCTGGTTGCCGATCACCAGCGCCGGCGTGCCCTCCACGTGCAGCGCCTGGGACAGCGCCAGGTTGGCGTCGATGCGCGCCTGCACCGCGGGGCTGGCCATGCCGGCAAGGACGCGATCCGGGTCGAGCCCGGCGGCCTGGGCGTCGGCGCGGATCGTGGCGTCGGTGGGCGCAGCCGTGTCCCTCATCACCGCGTCCTGCAGGCGCAGGTAGGCCGCGTCGCCGCCCAGGGCGAGGGCGGACAGCAGCGCCCTGGCCTGCAGCGTGCTGCCCGCGCCGAGGATGGGGATATCCTTGTAGACCACGCGCAGGCCGGGCACGGCGCGCACCAGCTCCGCCATCACCGGCACCATGCGGCGGCAGTACGGGCAGCGCGTGTCGTAGAACTCCACGAGCGTCGGGCGGCCGCGGGCGTCGCCGGCGGTGGGGTCGCCCGCGGTGCCGACCAGCGCCTGGCGGTGCGCGGCCAGCGCGTCGCGGGTGGCGCCGGCCTGCTGGCGGGACTCGTCTGCCTGCAACGCGCCCACGGCGTCGCGCAGGATCGACGGGTCCGTGCGCAGGGCGTCGCGCAGGATCGCCACGATCTCGGCCCGCTGCGCCGGGGTGAACGAGGCGTCGCGCCCCGGGACCGCGCCGGCCTGCGGCACCGAGGCGGCGCCCTGCGCGAGCGAGGGTACCGCGGCGAGACCAGCGGCGGCCCAGGCGGCGCCGGCCAGGCTCGTGGCGAGAATGCCGGCCCGCAATCCGGCCCTGGCACGCACGCCTGTCAGTGTGGCCCGACCCATCGTCCCGCCTCGCCGGCTGTTGCCGGGCGGGTGTAGCACCCGGCCGCGACTGCGCGCGAGGGCCGGCCCTGCCGGGCAGGAAGCAAGGCCAGAGGCTCTGCCTCTGGACTCCGCCAGGGGGAGGCCTCCTGGACCGCCTTCCTTAAGTAAAGCCGGTCCAGGGGCGGCTCGCCCCTGGCGGGTCTGAGCAGCGCCCAGCCTTGCTTGCTGCCGTGCCCCCGACTCCCGTCCCGTGCCGGCCGGATTGTTGCCGCGACCTGTCGATGCCGCTATGGCGTGCGCCGGCGCCGCGCGGCGCGGGCCCGCGCGGTCCTGCCCGCGGGCGCGGCGGTTTTCGCCTTGGAGCAGGACGAGCATGGGTCAGCGGAGCGGGTTCGAACACGCGGGCCGGTGCGGCGCCGGGCGTGGCCACGGCACGGCCCCGCTGCCGGCCCGGCCCGGCCGGCTTGCGGCGCTGCGACGCAGCCGCACGACCCGGGGCGCTGTCGTCGCGGCCGCGTTCGGCCTCTGCCTCGGCGGTTGCGAGGCGGCTGGCCCGGTGGGCAAGGTGCGCGACTTCGTGTTCGGCGACGACAGCGCGACCCCCCAGGCGCTGAGCGGCTTCATCGGCGGCGTGGCCGCGGACGAGCCGCAGGCGGCGCTCGCCGCGCGCGCGGTGCTGGCCCAGGGCGGCACGGCGGCCGACGCGGCGGTGGCGCTGGCGTTCACCCTCGCCGTCACCCTGCCGTCGCGCGCATCGCTTGGCGCGGGCGGCGCCTGCCTCGCCTACCAGCCGCGTGCGGCCGGCGTGGGCGGCGGGGTGCCGCAGGCGGTCATGTTCACCCCGATCGCACCGGGCTCGCCCGGCGCCGCCGCGGACCGGCCCGCGGCGGTGCCGATGCTGGCGCGCGGGATGTTCCTGCTGCACGCGCTGTATGGCAGCAGGCCGTTCGAGTCGCTGGTCGCCCCCGCCGAGCAGCTCGCCCGCTCCGGTGCCCCGGTGTCGCGCGCCCTGGCCCGCGACCTGGCGCAGGTGGGCGGCCCGCTGCTCGCCGACCCGAACGCGCGCGCGGTGTTCGCGACGCCGGGCGGCGGCACGCCGGCGGAGGGCGCGGTGCTGGCCCAGCCGGCGCTGGCCGAGACGCTGGCGCAGGTGCGCCGCGCGGGCGTGGGCGACCTCTACCAGGGCGTGCTCGCGGCCAGGCTGGTCGACGGCGCGGCGGTGGCGGGCGGCGGGCTGGCGACGGCGGACCTGCGCAACGCGCTGCCGCACGCGGTGGCGCCGCTCACGCTTGCCGCGGGCGCCGACCAGGTCGCGTTCGTGCCCGAGCCCGCCGACGGCGGGGTGGCCGCCGCCGCCGCGTTCGGGGTGCTGCAGCGTTCTCCCACCGACCTCGCGGGCGCGCGGTCGCGGTCCGTGGCCGCCGCCGCCGCGGTGCGCGCCGGGGGCGATGCGCGTGCGATCCTGGCCGGCGCGGGAGGCGGGCCAGGGCTGCCCGCCCTGCCCGCCTCCACCAGCTTCGTGGTGCTGGACCGCAGCGGCGGCGCGGTGGCCTGCGCGCTCACCATGGACAACCTGTTCGGCACCGGGCGGGTGGCGGCGGGCACCGGCGTGGTGCTGGCCACGTCGCCGGCGCTGGCGCGGCCGATGCTGTCGGCGGCGCTGGAGTGGAGCCCCACGCAGCACGCCTTCCGCGCGGCGGTCGCAGGCTCCGGGCAGGAGGGCGCCGCGCTCGCGGTCGCCGCGGCCCTGAACGACGCACGGCGGCCGGGCCAGGCGATCGCGGTGCCGGACCCGGGGCGGGCCAACGTGGCGGAGTGCGCGCGATACCTGCCGGGCGCGGAGCAGTCGTGCCGGTTCGCCACCGACCCGCGCGGGGCGGGGCTGGCGCTCGGCAGCGAGTGAGGCAAGGCCAGGGCTCTGCCCTGGACCCGCCAGGGGGGGAGCCCCCCTGGACTGGCCTTACTTAAGTAAAGCCGGTCCAGGGGGGCTTCCCCCCTGGCGGGTCTGGGCAGAGCCCAGGCTTGCTGACAGGTCCAGGGCCGCTGGCCCGCTTCGGGAGGCCGGCATGGCAACCTGGCACCCCGACTCTCTCGCCGACCGGCTGCCGTTCCTGCGGCGGCGCGCGGAGCTGACCCGGGCCACGCGGCGGTTCTTCGAGGCGCGCGGCTACACGGAGGTCGAGACGTCCTGCGCCGTGCGCACCCCCGGCGAGGAGGTCCACCTGCGGCCGTTCGCGACGCGGCGCGAGGACGCGAGCGGCACGTCCGAGCCGCTGTGGCTGCACACCAGTCCGGAGTTCGCGATGAAGCGGCTGCTGGTGGCCGGCGCCGGGCCGATCTTCCAGCTCGCGCGCGTCTGGCGCAACGGCGAGGCGCACGGCGCGGACGCCGCGCTGCACCGCTCGGAGTTCACCATGCTGGAGTGGTACCGGCCGGGCGCGTCGCTCGCCGGGCTGATGGACGAGGTGGAGGCGTTCCTGCGCGCCGTGCTGCCGCCCGTCGTCGAGATGCGCGGCGTGCGGACCGACCTGGCCTCGTTCGAGCGGCTGAGCGTGGCCGAGGCGTTCGCCCGCCACGTGGGTGCGAACGGGGGCGCGAACGGGGGCGCGGACGTGCTGGGCACGGCGGGCGACGCGGCGCGGCTTGCGGCCGAGGCGGGCGCGGTGCTGCGCGACGGCGAGGGGTGGGAGGACCTGTTCTTCCGGCTGATGCTGGAGCGGGTGGAGCCGCACCTGGGGCGCGCGCGCCCGACGTTCCTGACGCACTGGCCGGCGGCGCAGGCGGCGCTGGCGCGGCGCGACCCCGCCGACCCGAGGGCGGCGCTGCGCTTCGAGCTGTTCGTCTGCGGAGTGGAGCTGGGCAACGCCTTCGAGGAGCTGACCGATGCCGCGGAGCAGCGGGCGCGCTTTGTCGCCGACCGGGCGCGCCGGCACGCGCTGGGCGGCCAAGACTGGCCGCTCGACGAGGAGCTGCTCGCGGCGCTGGCGCACGGGATGCCGGCGTGCAGCGGCATCGCGGTCGGGTTCGACCGGCTGGCGATGATCGCGGCGGGCGCGCGGCGGATCGGGGACGTGATGTGGCTGGGCTAGCCCAGGCGCCAGAAAGCAAGGTTGGGCTCTGCCCAGACCCGCAGGGGGGGAGGCTTCCCTGGACCGGCTTTACTTAAATATCGGATTCCAAAGGCGAGCCTTTGGCGGAGTTTGAGGCAGAGCCTCAACCTTGCCTGCCTGTCCCTACGCCGCGTCCCGCCGCCTGCGCGCCGGCGCCGCCGGCAGCGGCCCCGCCGTGTCCGGCGCCGTCAGCGCCCGCAGCAGCGCCTCGCGCAGCAGGGCCAGCTTGCGCTCGTTCTCGATCTTCAGCCCGAACACGTCCTTGACGTAGAACACGTCCACCGCCCTCACCCCGTAGGTGGTGATGTGCGCCGAGGCGATCTGCACCCCCTGCTCGCTGATCGCGGCGGTGACGTCGTGCATCAGGCCGGGCCGGTCGCGGCCGTTAACCTCCAGCACCGTGTGCGTGTTGGACGCCCGGTTGTCGACCACGACGCGCGGCGGCACGTGGATCGCGCGCATCCGGCTGCCCATCAGCGCGCGCCCCGCCTTGAGGATGGCGGCGTCCATCGACAGCTCGCCGGCCAGCGCCTGCTCGACCAGCACCGACAGCTTCGCCAGACGGTGCGGCGCGTCGAACGCCCCGCCCGCCGCGTCCTGGATCCAGAACGTGTCCAGCGCCCGCCCGTTGGTCAGCGTGTGCACCCGCGCGTCCACGATCGAGGCGCCGGCCACCGCCAGCGCGCCGGCGATCCGGCTCACCAGCCCGGCGTGGTCTGTCACGTACACCGTGACCTCGGTGACCGCGCGCGCCGGCAGGGCCTGGGTCTCCACCAGCAGCGGCGCGCCGCGCGCCTCCGCGTCGCGCACCAGGTGGGCGTGGCGCACGTGGGTCTCCGGGTCGAACGACAGCCAGTAGCCGCCGTAGCCCAGCGCCAGGAAGGCGTCGCGGTCCGGCTTGCCCCAGCCGGCGGCGGTGAGGTTCTCGTCGCACGCCTCCTTGGAGCGCGACACGCGCACGTCGCGCTCTGTGGTGGCGAGCCCGCCGGCGAGCACCTCGGCCACGCGGCTGTACAGCTCGCGCAGCAGCGTCGCCTTCCAGCCGTTCCACACGCGGGGGCTGACCGCGCGCATGTCCGCCACCGTGAGCACCAGCAGCAGCTTGAGCCGCTCCGGCGACTGTATGGTGTCGGCGAGGTCGAGGATGGTCTTGGGGTCGTCGATGTCGCGGCGGAACGCGGTCTGGCTGAGCAGCAGGTGGTGCAGCACCAGCCAGGAGATCGTCTCCGTCTCCTCCGCAGACAAGCCGAGCTGCGGCCCGATCTCCAACGCCAGCTCCGCGCCCAACTCCGAGTGGTCGCCGCCGCGCCCCTTGGCGATGTCGTGCAGCAGGGTGGCGACGTAGAGCGCGCGTCGCGATTGCAGGTCCTCCACGATCCCGGTGGCCACCGGCAGCACGTCGGACAGCTCGTTGCGCTCCAGGCGGTTGACCACCGCGATGGCCTCGATGGTGTGCTCGTCGACGGTGAACACGTGGTAGGTGTCGAACTGCATCTGGCCGACGATGCGCGCCCAGTCCGGCAGGTAGCGGCCGAGCAGCCCGGTCTCGTTGAGGATGCGCATCCACTGCGCGCCGTCGGCCCGGTTGTGCGCGGCGTCGCGCCCGCACAGCAGGTCGAGGAAGATGTCGGACGCCGCCCGCTCGCCGCGCAGCGCCACCGCGCAGCGCTCGTCGCGGATCAGCGCGCGCAGGGTGAGCGGGTGCAGCGCCACGCCGCGCTCGCGCGCCACCTCCAGCACCCGCAGCAGCGCCAGCGGGTCCTCGCGGAAATTGTGCCCGGGTGCGAGCACCAGCTTGCCGTCCGCCATGCCGAAGCCCTGCGCGCGCAGCGCCGGGTCGGCTTCCGCGGCCAACGCCGGCGGCCCGAGCGCCTGGCGCAGGATCGCGGGCTCCAGCACCAGCGTCAGGCGATTGACCTCGCGCGCGGTGAGGAAGTAGTGGCGCATGAACCGCTCCACCCCGTCCTGCCGCCCGTGCCGGGTGTAGCCGATCCGCGCGCCCACCACGGGCTGCAGGTCGAAGGTCAGCCGCTCCTCCGCGCGCCCGGAGACGTAGTGTAGGTGGAAGCGCACGCTCCACAGGAAGTCCCAGGCGCGGCGCGCCTGCGCCACCTCGCGCAGGTTCAGCAGCCCGCAGGCCACGGATTCCGGGTGGTCGAGCCGCTCGAACACCGGCCCGAGCACGTAGCGCATCATCCAGTACAGCGTCTGCAGGTCGCGCAGCCCGCCGCGGCCCTCCTTGATGTTGGGCTCCACCAGGTAGGCGCTCTCGCCGAAGCGGCGGTGGCGCGCCGCGCGCTCCGCCTGCTTGGCCGCGAGGAAGCTGCCGGCGTGGTCCTGGTTGCTTGCGCTGAACTGCCGGCGGAACTCGTCGAACTGCGCCGCGTCGCCATCGATCAGTCGCGCATCGAGCAGCGTGGTCGTCACGGTGACGTCGCGCGACGCCTGCTCCAGGCACTGCGCCACCGAGCGCGTGGCGTGCCCGACCTTGAGCCCGAGGTCCCACAGGAAGTACAGCATGTACTCGACGCGCCGCAGCAGGCCCGGCGAGGGCGCGTCCGGGGTGAGGAACAGCAGGTCGATGTCGCTGAACGGCGCCAGCATGCTGCGACCGTAGCCGCCAGTCGCCACGATCGCCAGCGCCTCCACCGCGCCGGCGGACGGCGGGTCCTCGGGCAGGGGCAGGAACTCCGCGTGCCTGTGCAGCGCCACGATCAGCCCGTCGGCGTGGCCCGACAGCAGGCGCGCCGCCTGCAGGCCGGTGACCTGGTAGGCCTCGAAATCCTCGCGGACCTGCTGCTGCACCCGCGTCAGGTGACGGCGGAACAGCGCGAGGACCGCGTCGCGCGGCGCCGGCCGGCCGTCCTGCCCGGCCGCCAGCGCGGCCAGCGCCGCCGCCAGGGGCACCGCGCCATTCATCTCGGAAATCGTGTCGTGTGGAGCCATTGCCGCCAGAGTAACGCCTGATCGCCCGCCGGGAACAGGGATGTTATCGCCCGGCCCGGGTTCCGCAATGCCGGCAAGGTGATCGAGCAAGGTTGAGGCTCTGCCTCAAACTCCGCCAAAGGCTCGCCTTTGGAATCCACTCCTTAAGTAAGGCCGGTCCAGGGGCGGCTCGCCCCTGGCGGGTCTGGGCAGAGCCCAGCCTTGCTTTCCTGCCTGCCGCTCACGGCGTCGCCCGGCACAGGCCTTTCAGGCGATACAGCACCTCCAGCGCCTCGCGCGGCGACAGCGCGTCCAAGTCGATCCCAGACAGCGCCTGCACGACCGCCGCCTCCATCGGCTCGGGCGGCGCGCCCCCCGCCTGCTCCGCGCCCTCGGCCGGTGCGTCCAGCGCGGCGAACAGCGGCAGGTCCTCGCGCGGCCGCTCGCCCGCCTCCAGCCGCGACAGCAGCAGCCCCGCGCGTCGCACCACCACCGCCGGCACGCCCGCGAGCCGCGCCACGTGCACGCCCCAGCTCCGGCCCGCGGCGCCCTCCGCCACCTCGTGCAGGAACACCACGCCGCCGCGCCACTCCTGCACCCGCATCGTGTGCGGCCGCATCCGCGCGAGGCGCCCGCCAGCGACGCCGCCCACCGCGACCGGGCCGCTGCCGCCGCCGAGCTGCGCCAGCTCGTGGAAGTGCGTCGCGAACACCGTGCGGCAGCAGCAGCGCTCGTGCAGCGCCTCCAGCACCGCCCAGGCGATCGCCAGCCCGTCCAGCGTCGCGGTGCCGCGCCCGATCTCGTCGACGACCACCAGGGAGCGCGGCCCCGCCTGGTGCAGGATCGCCGCGGTCTCCGTCATCTCCACCATGAAGGTCGAGCGGCCCCGCGCCAGGTCGTCCGCCGCGCCCACGCGGCTGAACAGCCGGTCCACCACCCCGATCCGCGCGGAATCCGCCGGCACCGGCAGACCCGCCTGCGCCAGGATCACGATCAGCGCGTTCTGCCGCAGGAAGGTCGACTTGCCCGCCATGTTCGGCCCGGTGAGCAGCAGCACGCGGCGCTCCGGCGACAGGTCGCAGTCGTTGGGCTGGAACGCCGCCTCCGCGCGGTCCGCCGGCCCGGCGGCAGGGCCGTCGCCCGTCATGTCCGCGCCCGTCATGTCCGCGCCCGTCGGCCCGCCTGCGGCGTCCGCCTCCGGGCCGGCGCCCGCAGGCCCCGCGGACCTGCCGGCCACACGCGCCGCGCGGGTCGTGCGCGGCGCGCCGCCCTCCGCCCGCCCCGCCAGCGCCGCCTCCACCACCGGGTGCCGCCCGGCCTCGATGCGGAACGCCACGTCGGCACTCACCACCGGGCGGCACCACCGCCCGCCCTCCGCCAGGCGCGCCGCGGACTGCGCCACGTCAAGCCCCGCCAGCGCCGCCGCCGCCGCCGCGATCGCCTCGCCCTGGGCCAGCACGTCGGCGACCAGGCGCGCCAGCACCGCCCGCTCGCGCGCACCGGCGCGCTCGGCCGCCTCCGTGATGCGTCGGTCCAGCTCGCCCAGCTCCACGCTGGAGAACCGCGCGCCGTTCGCCATGCCCTGCCGCAGCGTCAGCTCCGGGTGCGCGCGCAGCGCCTCCACCGCGACCGCGGGCGCCTCCACGACGTAGCCGAGCTGCGCGTGGTGGCGGATGCGCAGGCTCGCCACGCCGTAGCGCTGCGCGTAGTCGAGCTGCAGCGTGGCGATCACCCGGCGGCTGTCGTCGCGCAGCCTCCGCTCCGCGTCCAGCTCGCCGTCGAAGCCGGGCGCCACCGCGTGGCCGTCGTCACGCACCGGCGGCTGCTCCACCAGCGCCCTCGCCAGCAGCGCCCGCAACGCCTCCAGCGTGCCCACGCCCGCATCCGTGTCCGGTTCCGATGCGTCCGTGCGCGGCGGCGCAGGGTCCGCAGCGCCGTCGGCATATGCCCCGGCGCCGCGCCCGGGCTCCCCGGCCAGCGCCCATCGCGCCGCCGCCAGCGCCTCGCCCGCCATGCCGCCCGCCAGCCCGAGACCCTCCGCGAGGACGCCAGACGCGCCGTGCGACCCGGCCGCGTCCAGCGCCGTGCGTGCCGCAGCCGCCGCGCCCAGCCCGTCGCGCACCGCGGCCAGGTCGCGCGCCGTGCCGCGCCCCAGCGACAGCCGGCCCAGCGCCCGCGCCATGTCCGGCGCCCCGCGCAGCGCCGCACGCAGCGCCGCCAGCGCCGACGGAGCCTCCAGCAGCCGGCACCACTGGTCCTGCCGCCGCGCGATCGCGCCGGGGTCGGTCAGCGGCGCCGCAAGCCGCTGCGCCAGCAGCCGCGCTCCCGGCGCGCTCAGCGTGCGCGACACCGCAGAGAACAGCGACGGCCCGTCCCCGTCTCGCGCGCGCAGGATGTCCAGGCTGGCCCGCGTCGCCGCGTCGAGCGCCAGGTGGCGCACCTCGCCCAGCGGCACCGGCGGCGACAGGCGCGGCAGCCGCCCCGCCTGCGTGGCGCGCACGTAGTCCAGCGCCAGCATCGCCGCCACCGCCTCGAGGTCGGAGAAGCTGCCGAACGCGTCCAGGCTGCGCGCGCCGAACGCCGCCGCCAGCCGCGTGCGCGCCGCACCCGCCGGCGTCGGCTCGCACGCCGGCGCGCGCAGCGCCTCCCACTCCCCCAGCGCCACGCCGGCAGGCGCCAGGACCTCGGACGGCTCCACCCGCCCGAGCAGCGCCGGCAGCCCGTCCGGCGCCACCGCCTCGGTCTCGAACAGCCCGGTCGACACGTCGAGCCACGCCGCCCCGAACCCGGCCGCGCCGGACCCTGCCGAGCCTTGGGCCAGCGCCAGCAGCAGGTTGGGCCGCGCGGACTCCAGCAGCGCGTCCTCGGTCAGCGTGCCCGCGGTCACCAGGCGCACGATCGCCCGGCGCAGCGGCCCGCGGCCCGAGCGTGCGGACGCCGTCTCCATCTGCTCGGCCACCGCGACGCGGAACCCGCGCCGGATCAGACGCGCGAGGTAGATCTCCGACGTGCCCACCGGCACCCCGCACATCGGCACCGGGGCGCCCGCGTGCTCGCCGCGCGCCGTGAGCGCGATGTCAAGCGCCGCCGCGGCCGCCTGGGCGTCCTCGAAGAACAGCTCGAAGAAGTCGCCCATGCGGAAGAACAGCAGCGCGTCGGGCTGCTCCGCCTTCAGCAGGAACCACTGCGCCATCGTGGGGGAGGCGCCGGCGGCGCGTGCGGTCGTCATGCCCCCTGCCTTAGCAAGAGCGGAGCGCGGAGCCAAAGCGAAGCAAGGTTGAGGCTCTGCCTCAACCTCCGCCAAAGGCAGGCCTTTGGAATCCATTACTCAAGAAAGCCGGTCCAGGGGCGGCTCGCCCCCGCCTTGAAGCAGGGGCGGGTCTGGGCGGAGCTGGCCAAGGGTTCCGACAGCCCGCTTGGGCTGTTGGAATGGGCAGCGGAGGGAGAGCCCAGGCTTGCTGATCCCTGCCGCCCGCGGTCAGGAGCGAGGCAGCTCCGGCAGCGGCGACAGCCACTCTGTCTCGCGCACCACCACGGACCGGAGCAGGTCCAGCACCTCGCCGCCCGCCTCCGACCGGCCGGAGAACGCGTCGGCCATGACCACGCCGCCGAGCAGCCCCCCCGCCGCCTCGACTCCGGCAAAGGCCATCGACCAGGCCGGGAAGTCGCGCGTGGCGATGGGGCCGGCCTGCAGCACCGTCACCTCGCCATGCCGCTCGTCGCACTGGATGCGCTCGAACGTGCGTTCCACCGCGCTGGCCGGCCCTTCCAGGACCTGGGCGAACACGCCGGCGCTGAACAGCAGGCCGCCGGTGATGCCGTCGCGCGCGTTGTTGTGGCGAGAGCAGGCCAGGATGCCGCGAACGTCGGCCGCGACGTCCTCCGGCGTGCCGGCGACGATGTTCCGGCTGCAGTACAGCACGCGATAGAGCTGGGTCATGGCGTCCGGGGTCTTTCAGGTGGCCGGAATTGAGGCTGTGGTGGCGTCGCAGGCGTAGCGGGCGATCAGCGCGGCCACCTGCTCCACGGGAACCGGCCGGCTGTACAGGTAGCCCTGCACCGAGGTGCAACCCTCGGCGCGGATGCGGTCGAGCTGCTCAGAGGTCTCGACGCCCTCGGCGATCGTCGACATGCCCAGGCTCACGCCCAGCGCGGTGATGGCGCGGATGATGGCGTTCTGCCCGGCGGGATCGCCGCGGTCCGTCACGAAGGAGCGGTCGATCTTGATCTTGTCGAACGGGAAGCTGTGCAACTGGCTCAGCGACGAGTAGCCGGTGCCGAAATCGTCCATCGCCACCCGGACCCCCATGGCACGGACCTGGTGCAGCGCCGCCAGCACCGCCGTCTCGTTGCGCAGCAGCACGCTCTCCGTGATCTCGATCTCGAGCCTGCCGCCGGGCAGCCCGGAGGCGGCGAGCGAACGGGCGATCACGGCGACCAGCCGGTCCGTGTCCTCGAACTGGTGGGGCGAGACGTTGACCGCGACCGAGACCCCGTCCGGCCATCGCCTCGCCTCCTCGCAGGCCTCGCGCAGCACCCATTCGCCCAGCGGCGCGATCAGGCCGATCTCCTCGGCGACCGGGATGAAGTCGGCGGGCGACACCAGGCCGCGCTCCGGGTGGCGCCACCGGACCAGCGCCTCGAAGCCGACCACGGCGCCGGACTCCAGGTCGATCTGCGGCTGGTAGTGCAGCTCGAACTCGCGCAGGCTCAGCGCCTTGCGCAGGTCGATCTCCAGCGTGCGCCGCGTGAGCGCACGGGTGTCCATCTCCCGCTCGAAGAAGCTGTATGTCCCGCGCCCGGCGCGCTTGGCGTGGTGGAGCGCCAGCTCGGCGTTGCGCAGCAGCCGGTCGTGCCCGGGGCCGTCCTGCGGGGCGAGCGCCACCCCGACGCTGGCGCCGATGTTCACGAGCTGCCCGTCGATCAGGTAGGGGCGGCCGAGCACGTCGACGATGCGCCTGGCGAGCTGGGCCATCCGCGCCGGCCCGGCGGCCGGCGAGAGCAGCAGCGCGAACTCGTCCGCGCCCAGCCGCGCCACCATGTCGTGGTCGCGCAGCACAGACTGCAGGCGCTTGCCCACGAGCCGCAGCAGCGCGTCGCCGACCGGATGGCCCAGCGTGTCGTTGACCGCCTTGAAGCGGTCCAGGTCGATCAGGAACACGGCCGACTCGACCGGTTGCTCGCCCACCTCGCCCGCGCCTGTCAGCGACGGGGCGGGTTCGGCCAGCGTGGCGACGACGTGATCGAAGAACCGCTGGCGGTTCGCCAGGCCGGTCAGCGGGTCGAGCGTCGACTGCTCGCTCGCGCCGGTCGGGGCCGCGGCGCGGGCGGCGGCCTCCTCCACCGTGGCCATCCAGTGACCGTCGCCAAGCGGCGCCACGTGCAGCGCGAGGACAAGCGCCTGCGTCCCTGCGGCAACCGGAAACGTGCTGCGGTGCGTGTCGGCCACGTCGACGGCGGCGAGGCAGATCGCGTGCACGTGCCGCACGGCGGCCTGGTCCAGCACCGCGCTGCCTTCGAGCAGGTCGAGCACGGCGACGGCGTGGTCCATCGCGGCCGGGCGGATCTCCAGCATCGCCGCGAGCCGGGTGCTGGCGAAACGGACCACCAGCGCACGGTCGAAGGTCAGCACGCCGACGGGCAGGCCGTGCAGCGCCGCGCGCAGGTGCGAGGCGCCGCAGCCCCCATCGCGCGTCCCGCCGACCTCGTCGCAGATAGCGGGGTCGCAGATAGCAGGATGGCCAGGGAACACCTTGGACTCCGTCGCCTGGGTCAGCGTCCGGCCCCGACCCGTGTCGGCAGCGTCCTGGCCCGTTCCGCTGCAGCCTATGGCAAAGAACTTCGCGACTGGTTAAGGCGCCGCACGCGAGCCGGCCCCGATGTCGCGCGCAGCGCAGGGGCAGGCCCGCGTGCGCGGCCGCGCACGCATCGGCGTCGGCACGGCGGCATGGCCGGAACCGGTGATCCTGCCAGCCGGGCGCGGCGGAGGAGAGCAAGCAAGGCCGGGCTCTCCCTCCACTGCCCACTCCAATGGCCCAAGCGGGCCATCGGAACTTTTGGGCAGCTCCGCCCAGACCCGCCAAAGGCCCCCTCCTTCAAGCATGGGGCCTCTGGATACCGATTTACTGAGGCAACGAGTTTCAGGGGCCTGCCCATGGCGGATGAGGCAGGGCCTTTGCCCCGCCAGGCGTGCAGGGGTCCGCTGGCGTCAGGCGGCCAGGCCGGTCCCACCCGGGTCGGCTGCGGGCAGGAAGAAAGCAAGGTTGAGGCTCTGCCTCAAACTCCGCCAAAGGCAGGCCTTTGGAATCCATTCCTTAAGTAAAGCCGGTCCAGGGGCGGCTCGCCCCTGGCGGGTCTGGGCGTAGCTGCCCAAAGGTTCCGATGGCCCGCTTGGGCCATTGGAATGGGCAGCGGAGGGAGAGCCCAGCCTTGCTTCCTGCCCTTCCCGGTTGCCGCCGGTTGCCCGTGCCCCCCCCTGCGCGGTAGCCTCGCCCCGCACGGCTCCCCTGTCGGGCGTCCGTCACTCGGAGCCTGGCCGCATGGCGCCTGCCCCCCCGCGACAGCGTGGCGCCCCCGCGGCGGCGATCGGCGGCGCGCGCAGGGTGGCGGGCCTCGACGTGGTGCGGGCCTGCGCGATCCTGCTCGTGATGGTGTCGCATTTCTCCGACGTGTTCGCGGCGCTGTGGGCCGCCCGCCCGCCCGCTTTTGTCTCGCTCGCCGGGGTGTTTGGCGTGGAGCTGTTCTTCGTGCTGTCCGGGTTCCTGATCGGCACGCTGCTGGCGCGCGCCGCGGCGAGCGCGCCGGGCTGGCGGGGATGGCGGGTGTTCATGCTGCGCCGCTGGCTGCGCACCCTGCCGCTCTACGTCGCCTGGATCGCGATCATGGCGGCTTCCTGGCCACCTGCGGACGGGCGCGTCGGCTGGCACCTGCTGCGCTATCTCAGCCTGACGCAGAACCTCGCCTGGCGGATGCCGGCCGACAACTGGTTCGGCGTGTCCTGGTCGCTGGCGATCGAGGAATGGTTCTACCTGCTGTTCAGCCTGCCGCTGCTGCTGCTGGCGCGGCGCGACGGCGGCCGGCGGTCGATGCCCGCGCTGGCCGCGCTGTTCATCGCCGTCCCAGTGCTGGTGCGCTGCCTGCTGCCGGCCGGGCTCGACTTCGGGCAGGCCGTGTACAAGGTCGCCGCCTACCGCCTGGACTCGATCGCCTACGGGGTGGCGGCGGCGCTGGTGGCGACGCGCAGGCCCGCGGTGCTGCGGCACTGGGCGGGGCTGCTCGCGGCGGGGCTCGGGGTCGTGGCGTTCGTGTGGGTGCAGATCGCGGGCGCGGGCGTGGCGCTGCCGGGCCTGTTCTACCGCGCGCTGTTCCTGCCGCTGCTGTCGGCGGGGTTCTGCCTGTGCCTGCCGGCGGCGCTGCGGCTGGAGCGCGCCCCGCGCTGGGTCGAGCGCCCGGCGTTCTGGCTCAGCACGCGCTCCTACGGCCTCTACGTCGTGCACCTGACCGTGCTGGAGGTCGCCTCCGGCGCGGTGTTCGTCCACGGCTGGCCGAAGCGGTACGCGATCCTGCTGGCGCTGGTCGCGGCCCCGCTGCTGGCCGAGCTGTCGTGGCGGCTGCTGGAGCGCCCGATGCTCGCCCTGCGCCCGCCCCAGCCCGGCGGCGCCCCGGCCCTGACCGTGCCCGGCACGGCACCGACCGCCCTGGTCGGGCCGGAGGGCAGAGCGTTCGAGGCAATGACAATCGGCGAAGCGCGCGACGTGCGGCGTGCTCATTCTGGCTAGCGGAACCAGGGGCATGGCGACTGGGCCACGGGCGAACGAACCACGTATGCCGCGAAACTTCGGCCTGGACGTGTTGCGGGCGTTCGCGATCCTGCTTGTCCTGGCCTCCCATTGCGGGCAGGCCGTTCCCTGGTGGTTCGGCGCCCGGGCGGCATCTCGTATCCCGGCCGCCATCGGCGCCTACGGCACCTACGGCGTCGTCGTCTTCTTCGCGCTCAGCGGCTTCCTGGTGGGCGGCATCGCGCTGCGGGCGATGTCGAGCGGCCCGAACCTGCGCTCGATCGGGACATTCCTTGTCCGCCGATGGATGAGAACGGTCCCGCTCTACTATGCCGCCATCCTCCTGTTCCTGGTTGCGACCCCACCCTCGACGGGTTGGCTTCATCACGTGCTGAGCTACGCGACGTTCACGCAGAACTTCGCGTCCGACATGCCGTCCGATCGCTGGTTCGCGACATCCTGGTCGCTGACCGTGGAGGAGTGGTTCTACCTGGGGCTGGGAACGGCTGGGCTGGGCTTGGCGCGGCTGGTCCGTCCGGGCGTTGCCGCCTGGTGTTGCGTCGTGATCCTGGTCGGCGTGCCGACGCTGTTGCGCTGGGCCCTGCCGAGCCGGATGTGGTTCGCCTACGCCGATGTGCTGTGGTTCGACTGCATCGCCTTTGGCCTCGCGATGGCCAGGATAGTCTCCAGGGGGCGCATTCCCGTCGCCATGTCGGTGCTGCTGGCCGGCGCGGGAGCCTGGTGCGGCTGGACTGTCCTCGCGGGCCGCCTGCTTCTGCCAGCCGTCCTTTTCGTGACGTTGATGCCGAGCACGATGGCGACAAGCGCCGTGCTCCTCATCCCCCTCGCGCTGCACTGGAAAGCGGCCAGCGGCTGGCCAGCGCGCGTCGTGCGCTGGATCAGCACCCGCTCCTACGGCCTCTACCTGTTCCATCCGGCCGTGCTGCACCTGGTCGGCAGCTTCGTCGTCTCCAGGGCGGTTAGCCCCGGACACGGTGCCCCGCGATGGCTGGCTTGCGGCGGGATCGTCGTGGTGACGGCAGGATCGTGCCTCCTCGCCGAGCTGGGCCACCGCCTTGTCGAGCGTCCTGTCATGCGACTTCGGCCTCGCGAGGACGCATGCCGCCCTGCCGTGGCCTTGGCGCTGGTCGCGTGAGCGGACCCAAGGGTCCTCGGTTGGATGGGCCGGCGCGGGTGCCGGCAGGCAAGGGCAAGCAAGGCTGGGCTCTGCCTGGACCCGCCCCATGCTTGAAGGTGGGGGGCGAGCCGCCCCTGGACCCGGCATTTCTTGAGTAATAGGTTCCAAAGGCTTGCCTTTGCCAGGGTCCCCGCTTTTAAGCAGGGGAGCACAGCTCCTGACCTTGCTTGCCTGACCGGTCGCTGCAAAGGACCGTTGGTACAAGGCCGGCAGGTTCAAGGCCTGCCCTTTTCCTGGAGAGGCGTCTTGATGGCCGTGTCACCCCCCCCCGAGCGCGCGAGATCGCCTGCGTGGAGCGGCCCGCGAGCGTGGCGGACGTGGACCAGGCGCGCTACTTCGAGGCCAATCCCGATGTCGCGCGCTCCGGGCAGAGCGCCGCGGAGCACTTCGCCCGCCACGGCCAGGCGGAGGGCCGCATCCAGTACGTCAATGCCGCGCAGGTGGCCGCGATGCGCGACGCCAAGCTGGCGCGGCTGAGGTTCCGCCGCACGCCCCGCGTCCCGCGCGTGCCCGGGCGGCCGATCGACTTCCTCACCGCGGGCGTGGTGGCGGAGTTCGACATCCCCGACGCGCCGCCGGTCTCGGCCAACCAGTACGGCGGCCCGTTCATCGAGGAGATCGCCGCCCACCCCGAGCGCCTGTGCCTCGATGTCGGCGCCGGCCTGCGCTACGGCTACGCGGAGAACGTGGTCAACACGGAGATCTACGCCTCGATCAGCACCGACGTGCTCTGCGTCGGCGAGGACATGCCGTTCGCCGACGCGCAGTTCGACTACGTGATCTGCGCCGCCGTGCTGGAGCACACGCGGCGGCCCTGGGACGTGGCGCGCGAGATCTGCCGCGTGCTCAGGCCGGGCGGCAGGATCCTGATCGACTGGCCGTTCCTGCAGGGCGTGCACGGTTACCCGCACCACTACTACAACGCCACGCCGCAGGGCCTGATCAGCCTGTTCGAGGAATACTGCGAGATCGTCTCGTCCACGATCGAGCCCAACAACCACCCGATGTACGGCCTGTGGTGGGTGCTGCGCGCCTGGCGGCTCGGGCTCGGCGAGGCCGACGCCCGGACGTTCGACGCGCTCACCCTGGGCGGCCTGCTTGCCGTGCCGGTGGAGCGCCACCTCGCAGAGCCGTACTGCGCCAACATCGGCGACGAGATGCTGCGCACGGTGCCGGCCGGCTCCACCCTGATCGCGCGGCGCAAGGTGGGCCACGGCGCAGCAGGCGCCACGCCAGCGGCGGGCAGCGGCGGGCCGCCGGGCGAGGCGGCGCGGATCGCGGCGCTGGAGGACGAGGTCGCGCTGCTGCGGGCGTCGCGCTCGTGGCGGCTGACGGCGCCGCTGCGCGCGATCGGCCGGGGAATGGGGCGGCGGTGATGACGGCAAGGAAGCCAAGGCCAGGGCTCTGCCCTGGACCCGCCAGGGGCGAGCCGCCCCTGGACCGGCTTTACTTAAGTATTGGACTCCAAAGGCGAGCCTTTGGCGGAGTTTGAGGCAGAGCCTCAACCTTGCCTGCTTCGCCGGTCGTCCCAGGGCGCCGCCCGCGCTGCGGTCCTGCTCGGCACCGCGCTGTGCGCCGTGCTCGTGTTCAATCACGCGCCGATGATCGAGCTGGCGCTCAACGCCGACACGCTGCTGCCGTTCTCCTTCGCCTGGGACCTGGCGCACATGCCCGGCGCCTGGCGCGGCCACGCGCTCGCGCGCATCCCGAGCCTGCTGCCCGACCTTGCGGCGCTCGCCCCCATCCTGCTCGCCACCGGCTCGGTGCGCTGGAGCCTGCTGCTCTACGGCGCGGCGCAGGCCTGGGCCTTCGTCCAGGTCGCAGGCCTGCTCGCGGCCCGCCTCGGCCGCACGCCGCCCGACGCCGCAGCCCATGCCGATGGCTGCGCCCTGGTGTTCGTGCTGTTCGCATGGCTCGTGGGCCTGGAGCTCGCGACCGCCAGCCACGGCATCATCCTCAACGCATTCCTGCCGCTCGACCATTTCGGCCCGTTCCTGGCCGCCCCGCTCGGCGGGCTGCTCGCCGCGGCACAGCTTCGCCGCCCGACGCCATGGGGCGCCCTTGGCCTCGCCGCGTGTTGCAGCCTCGTCTGGCTCTCGGACCTGATGCTGCTGGTCGAGCTGGTGGCGCCCCTGGCCTGCGCCTGCACCCTGCTGCTCCTGGCCGGCCGCGCCGCGCCACGCCGCGTCGGAGGGATCGCGGTCTCGGCCGGCGCCGGCCTGCTGGCCGGCTGGCTCGGCTTTCGCGCGCTGCGCCTCTCCGGCCTGCGCTTCGAGGCCGCACCCGCGCTCTCGCCCGCGCTCTCGCTGGCCTCCGCGCGCGCCTTTCTCGCCCACGGCCCGGTGTTCGTGGCGGCGCACCCGCGCGCCCTGGCGGCCGGGCTGCTCCTGCCGCTGGCCGCCTTCGCGGCGTTCCCCGTCCTGGCGCTGCGCCGGGCACGCAGGCAGGGCGACGGCGCGCAGGCCTGGCAGGACCTATTCCTCTGGTGCTTCGCCGCCGCCTGTGTCTGCGGCAGCCTCGCCTTCACCGCGATCCTGTATGCCGACGAGGGCTCCTACCGCTACCTGGCCGCGCTGTGGGCCTGGCCGGTGATCTTCCTTGCCGCCACGCTGCTGCGCCTCCGCCGCGCGCGCGGCGTGCCGGCTGCCGCCGCCGCGGTGCTGGCGGCCTGCGTGCTGGCCGTGTGCGCCGCCCGGGGCGCGTGGCCGCCCGCCGTGCTGCGCTGGGACCAGGACGTCGCGGCCTGCCTGCGCCCGCTGCACGCGCGGCTCGGGCTGCACGATGGCCTTGCCGGCTACTGGGAGGCGCGGCCGATCGAGGTCGCCACCGGCTGGTCGATGCAGGTCGACCAGCTCGACGGCGAGGGCCACGCCTTCGACTGGGGCAGCGACCCGCGCTGGTACCGCCACGCCCTCGCCGACCCGTCCCGCGCGCCGCGCTACGACTTCATCGTGATGCGCGGGCTGCCGCCCGGACGCATCCTCGCCGCCTACGGGCCACCTGACCAGGTGGAGCCGTGCGCAGACACCGCCCTCTGGATCTACCGCGACGCCGCCGCCCTCACGGCGGCACTGCTCGCCGCCTCGCCGCGCCTTGGGCGCTGACCTGCAAGTAAGCAAGGCTGGGCTCTGCCCAGACCCGCCAGGGGGGAAGCCCCCCCTGGACCGGCTTTCTTTAAGTAATGGATTCCAAAGGCGAGCCTTTGGCGGAGTTTGAGGCAGAGCCTCAACCTTGCTTGCCTGCTTCGCCGTCCCGGTCTACGCGGCCTCCGGCGAGCGGCGGCACCGGCCCCGCGGCACCGACCTTCGTGAGGCGTCATGACCCTGAGCCCGTCCGTCCCCGCCCCCGACCGCGCGCCCTACACCTCGGTGGTCGGCCTGCTCGCGACCTTCTCCGACGGCTCGCAGCTCCAGTTCTCCGGCGCCCTGATCGCGCCCGACGAGGTGCTGACCGCAGCCCATGGCGTCTGGCAGCAGGGCATCGGCGCCGCGACCTCCGTGGTCGCCGTGACCGAGGGCCTGCCCGAGTCCGACAGCTACGTCGGCGACGAGGACGTGTTCCAGAGCGGCGTCTACGCCGAGGACTTCCACTACAACGCCGTCAACGACGCCAACGACCTGCTCACCCCGAGCGCGACGCAGAACGACGACGCCCTGGTGCATTTCGGCACCCCGCTGCTCGGCGCCGCCGCCTTCGTGCTCTCGCCCACCGCGCTGCCCGCCACGACGGCGATCCACATCGCGGGCTTTCCCGACGGCGGCCCCGAGGTGTCGGCGAACGGCACGGTCTCGCCGGTCCCCGGCCTGGCCGCGCTCACCGGCGACGTGGCACTTGACAACGGCAGCAGCGGCGGCCCGATCTGGGTCGTGGGCGCGAACGGCACGCTCGCGATCGTGGGCACGGTGTCCACCGGCGGCGACGCGGCCGAGGTCACGCCCGCCAGCGTCGCCCAGATCGCCGGCTGGGAGTCGCTGGACGCCTCCACCATCGTCAACGACACGGCCACGTCGGCGAGCGGCGGCCGGCTGCTGACCCTGACCGGCGACCAGGGCGTGCTGACCAGCCTCGGCAGCGACACCATCCAGGCCAACGCCGGCATGGGCCTGGTGTACGCCGCCGGCGCCACGGTGTCGGTGCTCGGCGGCAGCGGCGGCCTGGTGGTGGTGGGCGGCGCGGGCGCGGACACCGTGCGGCCGGGCACCGGGTCGGCCACGCTGTACGGCGGCAGCGGCGGCGGCGTATTCGACGCGGGCTACGGCGGCCACTCCGTCGTGGTGGCCGGCAGCGGCGCCGCCACGCTGGCCAGCGGCGGCGCGGGCGACGTGCTGTTCTGCTCGGCGGCGGCGCCCACCGCGGTCGCGGCCGGGGCGGGCTCGGAGGTGATCGTCGGCGGCGGCGGCCCGGACGTGATGGCCGGCGGGTCGGGCACCACGGTGGCGTTCGTGGGCGCCGGGGCGGACACCGTGGCGGCGTTCGAGCCGCTCGGCGGGACGCTGCTGGTGGTGGGCTTCCGCGCCGGGGTGGACACGCTGGAGCTGAACACCGCGTCGGGCGGGCGGATCAGCACCGTGACCGGCGCCTACGGCAGCAGCTACACGTTCCAGAACGGCGCGCGGGTGGTGCTGTACGGGGTGGAGACGCCGCCGGCGCCGCTGGTGACGTAGGAAGCAAGGCTGGGCTCTGCCCAGACCCGCCAGGGGCGAGCCGCCCCTGGACCGGCCTTGCTTAGTAGTGGTTTCCAAAGGCGAGCCTTTGGCGGAGTTTGAGGCAGAGCCTCAACCTTCCTTGCTTCCTAAGCCCGGCGTTCCCGCCCGAACGGCACCGCCTCCCACACCCGCTCGTGCACGAAGTACAGCGCCAGCTTGCCGACCACGTCCAGGCCGCCGATCGCCACCGACGCCGCGACGTTGCCGGTGAGCGCCCAGGCGATGCCGCCCGTCACCAGCGACGCGAGCGCGCGGTACGACACGGTCTTGGCCAGGCTGCGCAGGGTGGAGTCCGCTGGCGTCCCGCCGGCCGACGCCACCGGCGCCCGCACCAGCCCCAGCGCCACCGTGTCGAAGGTCTCCGGGTCGATCAGCACGAAGCCGCCGAACGCGCGGCTTTCCTCGTACAGGTCGTGGGCGAGCGGCCGGTCCAGCAGCAGGGTCGCGTCGCCGACGTCGTTCTGCGCCAGCGCCTCGGCCGGCTCCGTGCCCATGGTGTCGAGCAGCACGCGCCCGCCGACGTCGCCGAGCGTGGCGGAGACGGTGCGGGTGCCGAGCTTGAGCAGCAGCCGCATCCCCGGCCGGCTCGGCGCCGCGTCGAACCACAGCAGCCGCGCCGACAGGCTGTGCGACACCCGCGCGGGCCGCGCCGGCTCGCACAGCACGTCGCCGCGCGAGACATCCACCGCGCGGTCCAGCACCACCGTCACCGCCTCGCCGGGCAGGGCCGCCTGGATCTCGCCGGAGACGCCGAGGATGCGCGCCACCGCCGCGTCCTGGCCCGCCGGCAGGATGCGCACCGCGTCGCCGACCCGCAGCGTGCCGCCCGACACCTCGCCCGACAGGCCGCGCAGCGTGGCGTCGGGGCGGTTCACCCACTGCACCGCGAGGCGGAACGGCGTCGCCGCCTCGGGCAGCACCGGCACCGCCTCCAGGTGCTCCAGCAGCGTCGGGCCGCGATACCAGGGGCAGGACGCGCCGCGGGCCACGACGTTGTCGCCGCTCAGCGCGGACAGCGGCACCGTGGCCACCGTGTCGAAGCCGAGCCCATCGCACAGCGCGCGCGCCGCCTCGCCGATCTCGGCGGCCGCCGACTCGCTCCAGCCGACCAGGTCCATCTTGTTGACCGCGATCACGACATGGCGCACCCGCAGCATCGAGGCCACCAGCGCGTGGCGCCGCGTCTGCGCCGTCAGCCCGGAGCGCGCGTCGACCAGCAGGATCGCGAGGTCCGCGGTGGACGCGCCCGTCGCCATGTTGCGGGTGTACTGCTCGTGACCCGGCGTGTCGGCGACGACGAAGCGCCGCCGCGGCGTGGAGAAGAAGCGGTAGGCGACGTCGATGGTGATGCCCTGCTCGCGCTCGGCGGCCAGGCCGTCGACCAGCAACGCGAGGTCCATCGCCTCGCCCTGGGTGCCGTGCCGGCGGGACGCGGTGGCCAGCGCCGTCACCTGGTCGTCGGCGACCGCCTTGGTCTCCCACAGCAGCCGCCCGAGCAGCGTCGACTTGCCGTCGTCCACGGAGCCGCAGGTGATCAGCCGGAGCTGGTCGCGCGCCTCGTGGGCCGCCGCAAAGGCGTCCAGGTCGAACGGCGCCGGTCCCGGAAGCGCCGGCGCGATCACGCTGCCGTCCATCAGAAATAGCCTTCCTGCTTGCGGCGTTCCATCGAGGCGGCGTCGGCGTGGTCCACCGCCCGCCCGGCCCGCTCCGAAGAGCGCGTGTCCACCGTCTCGCCGATCACCTCGGCCAGCGTGGACGCATGGCTCTCCACCGCGCCGGTCAACGGGTAGCAGCCGAGCGTGCGGAAGCGCACGGAGCGGGTGCGCACGCTCTCGCCCTCGCGCGGCGCCAGCCTCTCGTCGTCAACCATCAGCAGCGCGCCGTCGCGCTCCAGCACCGGGCGCGGCGCGGCGAAGTACAGCGGCACCACGGGGATGCGCTCCGCGTGGATGTAGAGCCACACGTCCAGTTCGGTCCAGTTCGACAACGGAAACACGCGCATGGTCTCGCCCGCACGCTTGCGCCCGTTGTACAGCCGCCAGGGCTCCGGCCGCTGCCGGCGCGGGTCCCACTGGTGGCCGGCGGTGCGCAGCGAGAACACGCGCTCCTTGGCGCGCGACTTCTCCTCGTCGCGCCGCGCACCGCCGAACGCGAGGTCGTAGCCGTGCGCGTCGAGCGCCTGGCGCAGCGCCTGGGTCTTCATCACGTCGGTGTGGACGTCGGTGCCGTGCGTGATCGGCCCGACGCCGCGCGCAAGCCCCTCGGGGTTGGTGTGCGTCACCAGCTCCAGCCCCAGCGTGCGCACCCGCTCGTCGCGGAACGCGATCATCTCGCGGAACTTCCAGGTGGTGTCGACGTGCAGCAGCGGGAACGGCAGCCTGCCCGGCGCGAACGCCTTCATCGCCAGGTGCAGCAGCACCGACGAGTCCTTGCCGATCGAGTACAGCAGCACCGGGTTGGTGCTCTCCGCCAGCCCCTCGCGCAGGATATGGATGCTCTCCGCCTCCAGCGCCCGCAGGTGGCCCATCGTGCGCAGGCCCGGCGCGTCGGCGCCCGACCAGGCGCCGCCCTCCGCCGCGTCCCCGGCGATCCCGGCCGCGGTGAGCGTGTCCATCTTCCTGGCCGACGCCGGCGCCCGCCCGGTCACGCCCCCGATTACGCCCATGACGTGGCCTCCGGGACGAATGCCTGCGCGGCCGTGGTTACCGGCACGAGCGCCTCCGGCATCGGCGCGGCGTGGGCAGGGCGCCTGTGCAGGCCGCATTCCTTGCGCCCCTCGTCCTCCCACCACCAGCGCCCGGCCCGCTCCGGCTCGCCCGGCGCCACCGCGCGCGTGCACGGCGCGCAGCCGATCGACAGGAAGCCCCGCGCGTGCAGCACGTTCAGCGGCACCCGGTTCTGCGCGGCGTAGCGCGCCACGTCGTCGCGCGACCAGTCCGCCAGCGGGGCCGCCTTCACCACGCCGAGCGGCTCGTCCCAGGTGGCGAACGGCGTCGCCTCGCGCGCCTCCGACTGATCCGCGCGCAGCCCGGTGATCCACAGCGAGGCGCCCGCCAGCGCGCGGCGCAGCGGCGCCACCTTGCGCACCCCGCAGCACGCCCGGCGCGCGTCGACGGACTCGCGAAATCCCTCGACGCCCTGCGCCGCCACCAGCGACTCTACTTCTGCGGTGTCCGGCGACAGCGACGCGACCCGCAGGCCGTAGCGCCGCTCCGTCGCCGCCCACACGTCCAGCGTCTCGGCGAACAGCCGCCCGGTGTCGAGCGTCGCCAGCTCGATCCTGCGCGCGGCGCCCGTAAACTCCGGCAACGCCATCGCCGCCGCCGCCGCATGCGTCAGCACCTGGTCCTCCAGCCCGAAGCTGGTGGTCAGCACGGTGCGGCCGGCCGCAGAGCGCAGCAGCGCCGCCATCCGCTCCACCAGATCGTCCCCGGGCCGCAGCGCCGCCAAGATATCATCGCAGGGCAAGTGTGGAATATCGGGGGTCATGGTGGGTTCTCCGCTGGCGCAAAGTGATATACGGTGAACCACCGGCGAGACAATGCCGCATCATGGACTGCAATGCTGGGCTGCATTGCAGGGCCAGGGAGGCCAGCAGGCAAGGCTGGGCTCTGCCCAGACCCGCCAGGGGCGAGCCGCCCCTGGACCGGCCTTACTTAAGTAATGGATTCCAAAGGCGAGCCTTTGGCGGAGTTTGAGGCAGAGCCTCAACCTTGCCTTCCTGCCTGCTACATCCCGCCCGGGTATCCCGGTCCGCCGCCGCCCTCCGGCACTGCCCAGTCGATGTTCTGCGTGGGGTCCTTGATGTCGCAGGTCTTGCAGTGCACGCAGTTCTGCGCCGCGATGTGCAGCCGCGGCGCGCCTTCCTCGACGCCCTCCGCCTCGTACACCGCGGCCGGGCAGTAGCGGCTCTCCGGGCTGGCGTATCGCTCCCAGTTCACCGGCAGCCACTTCGCCGGGTCGCGCAGCCGCAGGTGCATCGGCTGGTCCTCCTCGTGGTTGGTGTTGCTGAGGAACACCGAGGACAGCCGGTCGAAGGTCAGCGCCCCGTCCGGCTTCGGGTAGGCGATCCGCGCCGAGCGCGCCGCCGGCCGCAGCGTCTCGTGGTCGGCGTGGCGGTGGCGCAACGTCCAGGGCGCCCGCCCGCGCAGCACGTAAGTGTCGATCGCGGAATACGCCAGCGCGCCCCACAGCCCGAAGCGGGCAAAGCTCGGCCGAATGTTGCGCACCTCCAGCAGTTCCGCCCACAGCCAGGATTCGTGCACCCGCCGGGTGTAGCTCTCCGGCTCCGCGGGCCGGCCGTGCTCCAGGGCGTCGGCCAGCGCCTCTGCCGCCAGCATCCCCGACTTCATCGCCGTGTGCGTGCCCTTGATCTTGGCGACGTTGAGGAAGCCCGCCGAGTCCCCGATCAGCGCGCCGCCCGGGAAGGTCAGCTTCGGCACCGACTGCGCCCCGCCCTCGCTCAGCGCCCGCGCGCCGTAGCCGATGCGCCGCCCGCCCACGAGATGCTTCGCCACCGCCGGATGCGCCTTGAGCCGCTGCATCTCGTCGAACGGCGACAGCCACGGGTTGGCGTAGTCCAGCCCGACCACGAAGCCGTAGCTCACCAGGTTGTCGCCGAAATGGTAGAGCCAGGAGCCGCCGTACGTCCCCGAATCCAGCGGCCAGCCGACGGTGTGCTCGATCAGCCCCGGCCTGTGATTGGCCGACGGCACCTCCCACAGCTCCTTGATCCCCAGCGCGTAGGTCTGCGGGTCGACGCCGTCGCGCAGGCCGAAGCGCGCCATCACCTGCTTGGACAGCGAGCCGCGGCACCCCTCGCCGAACAGCGTGTACGCCGCGCGCAGCTCCATGCCCGGCTGGTGGTTCGCGCCGGGAGAGCCGTCGCGCCCGACCCCCATGTCGCCGGTGGCCACGCCGACCACCTGCCCCTCCTCGACCAGCAGCTCGGCGGCGGCGAAGCCCGGGTAGATCTCCACGCCCAGCGCCTCCGCCTGCTCCGCGAGCCAGCGGCACACGTCGCCCAGGCTGACCACGTAGTTGCCGGCGTTGTGCATCTGCGGCGGCGTCGGCAGCCGGATCGAACGGCGGCGCGTGAGCAGGAGGAAGCGGTCCTCGCCCGCCTGCGTGCGCAGCGGCGCGCCGCGCTCGCGCCAGTCCGGCAGCAGTTCGTCGAGCGCGCGCGTCTCCAGCACGCAGCCCGACAGGATGTGCGCCCCGACCTCGCCGCCCTTCTCCACCACGCAGACCGACGCCTCGGGCGAGAGCTGCTTCAGCCGGATCGCGGCGGCCAGCCCGGCGGGGCCTGCGCCCACCACCACCACGTCGAACTCCATCGCCTCGCGCGACACGACCATACCGTCCGGCACCGCCCAGCCCTCCCACACACGCCATTCCCGCCCGGCTTCCGCGGCTTCCGACATCGGCCTGGCAAGCAAGGCTGGGCTCTGCCCAGACCCGCCAGGGGCGAGCCGCCCCTGGACCGGCCTTCTTTAAGTAAAGCCAGTCCAGGGGGGCTCCCCCTGGCGGAGTTTGAGGCAGAGCCTCAACCTTGCCTGCCTGCCGCTCGCCGCGAAGCTCCGCTGCTACCACGTGGAGTGCCACGCGCGTTGCGCAAACCCCGCCGCCCCGGCACAACCCTCGTGCATGGACGCGCTCGCCGCCCTTCGGCTGCAGATCGAGTGGGGCGCCGACGAGGCGCTCGACGACGCGGCGCTGGACCGCACGCGCCCCGCCCCGGCCGGCCGCGTCGCGACCCCGGCGCGCCGTGCGCCTGTCGGGGACACGCACCGACCGGTGGCCGCCCGCCCAGCCGTGGCGCGGCCCGCGACGCCGCCGCCCGAAGCCGCGCCGCCTGCACTCGGGCCGCCCCAGGCACGCCCGGCCGGCACTTCGGGCACCGCCCGCCCCGCCTCCCCACCGGGCCTGCCCGAGGTCGCCGCCCGCATCACGCCCGGCCTCGTCGCCCGCGCCGCGCCGCTCGCCACCCCCGCCGCCCAGGCCCAGGCCGCGGCGGACGCCGCCGACACGCCGGACGCCCTGCGCGCGGCGCTCGCGGCGTTCACGCTGTGCCCGCTGCGCGACACCGCGGGCCACCTGGTGTTCGCGGACAACCCCGAGGCCGGCGTGGTGCTGATCGGCGAGGTGCCCGGCGCGGAGGAGGACCGCACCGGCACCCCGTTCGCGGGTCCGCCCGGGCAGCTTCTCGACCGGATGCTGGCCTCGGTCGGGCTCGACCGCAGCCGCCTGGCGATGGCCATGCTCGTGCCGTGGCGCCCGCCGGGAGGCCGCCCGCCCACCGACGGCGAGATCGCCACCTGCCTGCCGTTCCTGCTGCGCCACCTGGCGCTGCTGCGGCCCCGGCTGCTGGTGCCGCTCGGCGGACTCGCCACCCGCGCCGTCACCGGCAACAGCCTCGGCATCCGCAGGTTGCGCGGGCGGCTGACCGAGAGTGCCATCCCCGGCCTGGAGCATCCGGTGCCCACGCTGCCGATGCTGCATCCCGCGCACCTGCTCCGCACCCCCGGCGCAAAGCGCGAGGCCTGGGCCGACCTGCTGCAGCTCAGAAGCCTCGCGGAGCCTATCACAAACTCGTGAATGAGATCGCGTCGAACTGGCCGAATTCCGCCGCGCCGTCTCGAATTCCTAAAATCGTCTCATTTATTCCTGTTGCGGGGGTAATTCTCCCCTTGTAGTGCCCCCGCCATGCGAGGGATCGGCTTCAACCTCTCCCGTCTTCCCGCCGCTCGGGCCCTGCTGGCCGGTGCAGCGTTCCTGGCCAGCGCGTCGCTGCGGCCCGGACACGCGCAGGCTGTGGCGGAAGACGCACCGCTGGATGAGGTGGCGCTCGCGGTGCCGCGCGTGGCCCTGCCCGGCGGCGCGGTGCCGCTGCCGCAGCCGCTGGCGCGCGGCGAGGCGGCGCGCATCCGCCGCATCTTCGCGCTGCAGGCCGCCGGCGACATCCCCGCCGCCGTCGCAGAGACCGCGCGGCTCACCGACCTCAGCCTGCTGGGTCCGATCCTCGCCGACCGCTACCTCGGCCATCCCGACCGCACCGCCACCACCGACCTTGCCGCCTGGCTCGCGCACTACGCCGACCAGCCCGACGCGGGCGCGATCCGCGCCGCCCTGGCCGCGCGCCTGCCGCATGGCGCAGCACTTCCGGCCCTGCCCGCCCACGCCACGCTCGGCACCGAGTCCGCGGAAGCCGCGACTCCGGAGGAGGAAGACCCCGCCGGCCACGTGCTGAAGCGCAACGCCCGCCTCGACCGCACGGTGCGCATCCGGGCTCAGGCCGGCAACATCGGCTCCGCGCTGCACCTGGTCGCCGCCACGCGACGCCTCGACCCGCTGTATCGCGCCCAGCTTCGCGCGGAGATCGCCCAGTCGTTGTTCCTGCAGGGCCGCGACGCGGAGGCGCTGTCGCTTGGGCAGGACGCGTTCCGCGCGTCCGGTCGGCGTGCCGGCCTGGCCGCGTTCTCCGCCGGGCTGGCCGCCTGGCGCATGGACCGCCCGGCCACCGCGCGCACCCTGTTCGAGGCTGCCTCCCGCGCCACCCTGCTGCCGGCCAGCACCCGCGCCGGCGCCGCGTTCTGGGCCGCCCGCGCGCAGCTTCGCACTGGCAACCCGCTCGGCTGGCGTCCCTGGATGCTGCGCGCCGCCGCGCAGAAGCGCACCTTCTACGGGCTGCTCGCCAACCGCGCGCTCGGCATCGTCCCCGGCCACGACAGCGTCGGCCGCGACGACGAGCCACGCGAACTGCTGGCGTCAGCCGACGTCGACGCCCTGGTCGAGACCCCGGAGGGACGGCGCGCCTTTGCGCTGCTTCAGGTCGAGCAGCCCGCCCGCGCCGAGGCGGAGCTGCGCCGCCTGTGGCCCGCCGTGGGCACCGACCTGGCCCTGCAGCGCTCGATCCGCCTGGTCGCCGAGGCTGCAAGCCTGCCCAACCTCGCTGCCCAGCTTGCCACTATGGCTCAGGACTTCGACGGTCGCCCGCGCGACTCCGCCCGCTTCCCGATACCCCGCCTGCGGCCGCGCGGCGGCTTCCTGGTGGACCGCGCGCTCGTCTATGCCCTGACCCGGCTGGAAAGCAACTTCGACGCCGGCGCCGTTTCCGCCGCCGGTGCGCGCGGATTGATGCAGATCATGCCGGTGACCGCGGGTTATATCAGCGGCGACTCCGATCGCTTCGCCGGGCGCGCCAGGCGCCTGCACGACCCCGCGCTCAACCTCCAGCTCGGGCAGCGCTACGTGCTCTACCTGTCCGGCCATGGCGCCGTGGACAACGACCTGATCCGGCTGCTCGCCAGCTACAACGCCGGGCCCGGCAACGTCGGGCACTGGGACATACGCTGCGACGACGACCCGCTGCTGTTCATGGAGTCGATCCCGCTGGACGAGACCCGTGGCTTCGTGCACCGCGCCCTGACCTACACCTGGATCTACGCCGATCGCCTCGACGTGCCAGCCCCCAGCCTCGACGCGCTGGCCACCGGCGCTTGGCCGCGCTTCGACCAGACGCTCGGGCCGGCGGCCGGTGTGCGGCTACATTAGGCAGACAAGGCTGGGCTCTGCCCAGACCCGCCAGGGACGAGCCACCCCTGGACCCGGCGCGACTCAAGTGAAGCCGGTCCAGGGGAGCTTCCCCCTGGCGAAGTTTGAGGCAGGGCCTCAACCTTGCTTTCTTGCTATTCCCAGACCGCTGCCAGACCCGGAGCCCGCCATGCCGCTCGACGAGAGCCGCGTTTTCCTGCCCGTCGCCATCGCGGTGCTCACCGTCTCCGACACCCGCACCCTGGCCGACGACACCTCCGGCGACGCCCTGGCCGCGCGGATCGAGGCCGCCGGCCACCGCCTCGCCGCGCGCACCCTGCTGCGCGACGACGCCGACGCCATTGCGGACCAGCTCCGCGCCTGGATCGCCGACCCCGCGATCGACGTGGCGATCACCACCGGCGGCACCGGCATCACCGGCCGCGACGTTACCCCGGAGGCGTTCGAGCGCGTCGTGGAAAAACGCATCGAGGGCTTCGGCGAGCTGTTCCGCATTCTGAGCTACGCGAAGATCGGCACGTCGACGATGCAGTCGCGCGCCCTCGGCGGCGTGGCGCAGGGCACCTACCTGTTCGCCTTGCCCGGCAGCACCGGCGCGGTGCGCGACGCGTGGGACGACATCCTGGTCTGGCAGCTCGACAGCCGGCACCGGCCCTGCAACCTCGTGGAGCTGATGCCGCGGCTGCAGGAACACCGCAAAGCGTTAAGCAAGTAAGATTCAGGCTCTGCCTCATCCGCCAAAGGCTCGCCTTTGGAATCCACTACTTAAATAAGGCTGGTTTAGGGGCGGCTCGCCCATGGCGGGTCTGGGCGGAGCTGCCCAAAGGTTCCGACGGCCCGCTTGGGCCGTTGGAATGGGCAGCGGAGGGAGAGCCCAGTTTTGCCTGCTCCTCCACCGCCGCCAGGTATCGCCGCGCCAGCGCCCCGTACAGCGGCCTGCGGCACACCAGGCGCGAGACGGCGAAGGCCAGCAGCGCGGTGGCCATCAGCGGCAGGGTCATGCCCTGGTCCGCCGTCATCTCCAGCACGATCACCGCCGCCGTGATCGGCGCCTGCACCACGCCCGCGAAGTATCCGACCATCGCCAGCAGCACCACCGTCCCCGCCGGCGCCCCCGGCAGCAGGTGCGCGATCCAATGCCCCAGCCCCGCACCGACCGCCAGCGACGGCGCGAAGATGCCGCCCGGCATCCCGCTGACGTAGGACACCACGGTCGCTGCGAACTTCAGCGCGAAGTAGCCTGCGGGCAGGTCCTGACCCGCGACCAGACGCCTGGCCTCCGCGTAGCCGGTGCCGTAGGTCGTGCCGCCCGAGGCCAGCCCGATCAGCGCCAGCGCCACCCCGCAGCCCGCGGCAAACGCCACCGGCCGCGCCCGCGCGAGGCGCCCGAGCCGCCCGGGCAGCCCGCCCGCCGCCAGGATCAGCAGCCGCGCGAACGCGCCGCCGCACAGCCCGCCCGCCACGCCGCAGCTCAGCACCGCGAGCCAGCCGCGCCCCAGCGGCAGCGCGGCCGTCGTCACCCCGAAGTAGGTGGTGTTGCCGTCGAGCAGCAGCGTGGTGATGCCGGCAAGGATCACGCCGATCAGCAGCGTGGAGCTGGTGCGCGCCTCGAAGGAGTGGCTCAGCTCCTCGATCGCGAACACCACGCCGGCCAGCGGCGTGTTGAACGCCGCAGAGACCCCCGCGGCACCCCCGGCCAGCACCAGGGCGCGCTGCGCGTCCCGGCGTGGCAGGCGCAGCACGCCGCCGAGCGAGTGCATGATCGCGCTGCTGATCTGCACGGTGGGGCCCTCGCGCCCGATCGACGCCCCGCTCGCCAGGCCGATCAGGGTGAGCACGATCTTGCCGCCCGCCACCCGCAGCGACAGCACGCGCCGGACAGCCGCCGGGTCGGACATGTGCAGGGCGGCCATTACCTGGGGGATGCCGCTGCCGGAGGCGCCGGGGAAATACGCCCGCGTCAGCCACACCGACAGCGCCAGCCCGGCCGGCGCCAGCAGCAGCATCCCGGCGGGCTGGCGGCGCACCACCCAGGCGAACACCGCGGTCGCGTCGTCCGCCGCCCAGGCGAACAGCACCGCCACCAGGCCAACCACCAGCGCGCCGCACCACACGGTCAGGCGGCGGCGCCACAGCCGCGTCGAGAGCAGCGGCATCCGGCGCAGACGCGCGATCCTGCGGCGGCGCGCGGCGAGGTCGGGGAGTGTCATGCCAGGGGCTCCATGGGTTGACCCGGAAGCAGGCAAGGCTGGGCTCTGCCCAGACCCGCCAGGGGCGAGCCGCCCCTGAACTGGCCTTACTTAAGGAGTGAATTCCAAAGGCGAGCCTTTGGCGGAGTTTGAGGCAGAGCCTCAACCTTGCTTGCTTCAGCAAGGTCCTCCGCGGTGTCCACGTCGCGCAGCCTGCGCAGCATCGCCACCCGCCGCCCCCTGAAATTGCCCAGCGTGTCGGCCAACGCGTGCGGCCCCGACCAGCGCACGCCCGCGAACGGCCGCGCCGGCCGCCGCCGCGCGAGGCCCACGAGCCAGTATCCGCCGTCCTCCGCCGGCCCGAACGCCGCGTCCGCCCGCCCCAGCGCCCGGAAGCACGCCGCCACGTCGTCGGCGCGCACCGCCGGCACGTCGCAGCCCACGACCGCCACCCGCCCGTGCCGGAACCGCGCGCACGCCCGGTGCATCCGCGCGCCGAGGTCGCCGCGCCCCTGCGCCACGCGGGCCAGCCCCCGCCCTGCCTGGCCCGCCGGCCAGTGCCCCGCGCCGCGGTCCGGCGTGTGCACCAGCACGGTGCGAAAACGCCGGTCCGCCCGCAGCAGCCGCAGCAGCCGCAGCAGCGTCGCGAGGTGGAAGCGCAGCGCCGCCCGCTCGCCGACACCGCGCGCCAGCCGACGCTTCACCGTGCCCAGGCGCGGCGCCCGGGCGAAGACGATCACCGTGTCCCTCAGCCGCCCGCCCCCCGATCCCGTGCCCCGCGCGCCGCCGCCGTGCGGGGCCGCGGGGCGTAGAGCCGCGCGATCATGCCGGCCGGCACGCCGAGGCGCCACAGCCCCAGGCAGGCGAGATTGCGCACCGAGCGCCGCCACCAGCCGTCGCGTTCCCACCGCGCCGCCGAGGTCAGCGCGACCGCGTCCAACGCCACCACGCCGCCGCGCCCCAGCCGGCGGCGGACGCGCCGCACCAGCGCCACGTCCTCCATCAGCGCCAGCTCCGGCATTCCGCCCACAACGTCCAGCGTACGGCGCGACACCAGCAGGCCCTGGTCGCCGTACGGCAGCGACCACGCCCGGCAGCGCCACGCCACCAGCCGCTCCAGCCGACGCGCCCGCGGGTCCGCGCTGTCGAGCGCGAACCGGAAATACCCGGCCGGCTCGGGGCCGTCCCCGAACGGTTCCGCAAGATGCGCCCGCACCGCTGCCTCCCAGCCCGGCTGCAGCCGCGTGTCCGCGTGCAGCAGCAGCAGCCACGACCCCGACGCCGCCGCGATCCCCGCCGCGAACTGCTGCCCCCTGCCCCGCGTGCCCTGCACCACCCGCGCGCCGAGCCTTCGCGCCAGCGCCGGCGTGCCGTCGCCGCTGCCGCCGTCGGCCACCACCACCTCGCCGGGCACGCCGCCCAGCGCCCGCAGCGCGGCCTCCAGCGTCACGGCCGCGTCCAGCGTCGGGATCACCACGGACAGCGCGGGGATCACGCCGAACGCCGCCGGATCGCAGCCGCGCCGCCGATGTTCCTCATGTGTTCTTGAACCACGCCCCGCTCCCGCCCATACTCCGTGCAGCACGCGGCCGGAACGAAAGGACCACGGCATGGGGCCCCTCGACTCCGCATCGCCCGCCTTTGACACCCGCGCCTCCGACTCGCACGCCTACGCACCGCCCCTGCGCGCCCCGCCCCGCCGCGGCCGTGGCGCCACCCACAACCCGCCGAACCGCTACGACGCCCTGCACGACGCGGCGTTCGACGACGGCTGGGACACGCTCGGCGCGGATTTCGCCGCGATGGCGCCGCTGCCCACCACGCTGACTCCCGACCACAGCCGCTCCGCCCTGTCGTACAACAGCTCGCCCGACCTCGGCTTCGACCGTGCCGTCAATCCCTACCGCGGCTGCGAGCACGGCTGCGTCTACTGCTACGCCCGCCCCAGCCACGCCTGGCTCGGCTATTCCCCCGGCCTCGACTTCGAGACCCGCCTCACCTTCAAGCCCGACATCGCGGCCCTGCTGGAGCGCGAGCTGCGCCGCCCCGGCTACCAGGCGCGCCCGATCGCGCTCGGCTCCAACACCGACCCCTACCAGCCCGTCGAGCGCACCCAGCGCCTCACCCGCCAGGTCCTGGAGGTGCTGGAGCGCTTCGGCCACCCCGTCAGCGTCGTCACCAAGTCCGCCGGCGTGCTGCGCGACCTCGACATTCTCCGCCGCCTCGCGGAGCGCAACCTCGTGCGCGTCTGGCTCTCCGTGACCACGCTCGACCCCGCGCTGGCGCGGCGCATGGAGCCGCGCGCCGCCACCCCGGCGCGCCGCCTCGGCACCATCGCGCAACTCTCCGCCGCCGGCATTCCCGCCGGCGTGCTCGCCGCCCCGATGATCCCCGGCCTGAACGACGCGGAGCTGGAGCGCATCCTCGAGAGAGCCGCCGCCGCCGGGGCGCGCACCGCCGGCTACGTCCTGCTGCGCCTGCCGCTGGAGATCGCCGAGCTGTTCGAGGCCTGGCTGCACCAGCACTATCCCGACCGCGCCCGCCACGTCCTCGCCCTGGTGCGACAGACCCGCGCCGGCGCGCTCTACGACAGCCGCTTCGGCCACCGCCAGCGCGGCGCGGGTCCGTACGCCGACATGCTCGCCGCCCGCTTCGACCGCGCGGCCCGGCAGCACGGGCTGCTCGAACGGCCGGCGCTGGCGTGCACGCACTTCGCGTCGCCGCCGGCGGCGACGGCGCAGCTCTCGCTGCTGTAGGGGCGGGCGGGAAGCAAGGTTGAGGCTCTGCCTCAAACTCCGCCAAAGGCTCGCCTTTGGAATCCACTTGTTTCAGTAAAGCTGGTCCAGAGGCGGCTCGCCCCTGGCGGGTCTGGGCGTAGCTGGCCGAAGGTTCCGATGGCCCGCTTGGGCCATTGGAATGGCCAGCGGAGGGAGAGCCCAGCCTTGCTTGCTGCCTTGGAGCCTCGCCGCCCAGCCCGGCACAAACTGCCGATGCGCTGCTTCTGCAACTCCTGCGGCCAATTCGCCGCACTCCCTCGCGTCACGAATTGCACGGGGGGGACGGCGCGGGCACACTGTCGGTCCCGACGCGGTGGCACGGCGAGCCGTCCCCCACCGCGCACCTGCGGGCCCACCGTCCTCGCGACGGGCGCCGGCCACCGCCCGAGGACTCGTCCTGATGCGACGCTGCGCTACGCTGTCCTGCCTGCTGCTGCTGTCCGGCTGCGGCTTCGGGCATTTCCTGGGCGACACCATCACCCTGCCCGGCGTGAACCCGAACTCCCCGCGCAGCGACGCCGAGAACATGCGCCGCATCCGCGCCGAGCCCATCGCCATCATCCCGATCGAGACCGAGCCCGGCAACGTGTGGCCCGGCAAGCAGGCGCCGGAGCCCACGCTGGAGGACATCCAGCGCGAGCAGAACAAGCAGACCGACCAGCTCCAGAAGAACACGCCCAAGCCCACCCTGCCCTTCACCATCCCCACGCCCGGCGCCCAGCCCTCGCCCGGACCGCGCGCCGCCCCCGGCGGCCCCGCCTCCGGCAGCACGGTGCTGCTGCCCAACGGCCAGGGCACCGTGACCGGCGGCACCAACACCTTCCGCACGCTGACCACGCCCGGCGGCGGCGGCAACAGCATCATCATCCCGAACGGCAACGGCACCAGCACCGTGATCGGCCCGAACGGGTCGGTCTCCACCGTCCCCACGCCGCGCTGACGCCGTGGCGGGCGTGCAGGTTCTCTACTTCGCCTGGCTGCGCGAGCGCGCCGGATGCTCCGAGGAGCACGTCGCCCTGCCGCCCGGCGTCGCCACGGTGGGCGCGCTCGTGGAGCACCTCGCCGGCCTGGACGACGCGCACCGCGCCGCCTTCGCCCACGCCTCCCTGGTCCGCGCTGCCGTGAACCAGGAGTTCGCGGCGCACGACGCCCCGATCGCCGACGGCGACGAGGTGGCGTTCTTTCCCCCGGTCACCGGTGGCTGACCCAGCGCTCCCGCACCCGCCGTCCGCGTCACCCGCCGCCCGCGTGCTCGTGCAGGAAGCGCCGTTCGACACCGGCGCGGAGATGGCCCGCCTCACCGCGGGGCGCCCGGACATCGGCGGCATCGGCTGCTTCGTGGGCACGGTGCGCGACACCGCGGGCGGGCGGGCGATCACGGCGATGACGCTGGAGCACTACCCCGCCATGACGGAGCGCGCGCTGCGCCGCATCGCCGAGGAGGCCACGGCGCGCTTCGACCTGCTCGGCGCCACCTTGATCCACCGCGTCGGCACGCTGCGGCCGGGCGAGGGCATCGTGCTGGTGGTCGCCGCCTCGCCGCACCGCCAGGCGGCGCTGGACGCCACCGGCTTCCTGATCGACTTCCTCAAGACCCGCGCCCCGTTCTGGAAGCAGGAGCACTTCGCGGACTCCGGCCCGCAGTGGGTCAGCCCCCGCGACGCCGACACGGACGCCACAGCGCGCTGGCAATAGCGCCGCCAGCCACCCCGGCGGACCATTCCGGCTTGCCATTGTCCGTACCGCCCGGTACCTCCGAAGGCCGTGGACGACCCCAGCCCCCTCCCGTTCCTGCGCGTGCGCGGCCGCTCCTTCATGGCGCTGGTGCTGCAGCCGGTGCCGCCCGTCGCGGACTGGCTCGCGGCGCTGGACGCCCAGCGCAGCCGCTCCGCCGCGTTCTTCGACCAGCGCCCGGTGATCGTCGACCTGTCCGCTCTGCCCTCGCAGGGCCGCCGCCTCAGCGACCTGGTCGCCGAGCTGGAGCGCCGCGACATCCGCATCATCGGTGTCGAGGGCGCCGACGCCGCCTGGACCCACGCCGAGGCCTGGGGCCGCACCCCGCTCAACACCGCGGGCCGCCCGGACCGCCTGGTCGAGATCCCCGACGATCCCATCGCCCCAGAGCCGCCCGCCCCGCCGGAGCCCGGCTTCCTGGTGCACGATGGCCCGGTCCGCTCCGGGCAGAGCGTGGTGTTCGAGCGCGGCGACCTGGTCGTGCTCGGCTCCGTGGCCTCCGGCGCCGAGGTGATTGCCGGCGGCTCGGTGCACATTTACGGGGCGCTGCGTGGACGGGCGATCGCGGGCTTCCTCGGGCTGCCGGCGGCGCGGGTGTTCTGCCGCAGCCTGGAAGCGGAGCTGGTCGCCATCGACGGCGTCTACCTGCTGGCCGACGACATGGAGCCGAAGCTGCGCGGACGGGCGGTGCAGGCGCGGCGCGACGCGGACACCGTGGTGCTGGCGGCGCTGGACTGAGGCAGGAAGTCTGGGCTCCGCCCAGACCCGCCAGGGGGGAGCCCCCCTGGACCGGCTTTACTCAAGTAGTGGATTCCAAAGGCGAGCCTTTGGCGGAGTTTGAGGCAGAGCCTCAACCTTGCTTGCTGGCTCCCGCCTCCCGCTGCGTCTAGCCTATCCGGCGTGCGTGCGGCCGCCGAGTCGCGGCCCGGAGGATGGCGGATGGCGAAGGTGCTGGTGGTGACGTCCGGCAAGGGCGGGGTCGGCAAGACGACGTCCACGGCGGCGCTGGGCGTGGCGCTCGCCCAGACCGGCAAGACCGTCGTGGTCGTCGACTTCGACGTGGGCCTGCGCAACCTCGACCTGGTGCTCGGCGCAGAGCGCCGCGTGGTGTTCGACCTCATCAACGTCGTGCAGGGCGACGCCAAGCTCAACCAGGCGCTGATCCGCGACAAGCGCGTCGACACGCTCTCGCTGCTCGCCGCCTCGCAGACCCGCGACAAGGACGCGCTGACGCCCGAGGGCGTGGAGCGGGTGATGGGCGAGCTGCGCGAGCGCTTCGACTGGGTGGTGTGCGACAGCCCCGCCGGCATCGAGAAGGGCGCGGCGCTGGCGATGTATCACGCCGACCTCGCCGTAGTCGTGACCAACCCCGAGGTGTCCTCGGTGCGCGACTCCGACCGCATCATCGGCCTGCTCGACTCCAAGACCAAGAAGGCGGAGGAGGGCGGGCGCATGGAGAAGCACCTGCTGCTGACGCGCTACGACCCGGTGCGCGCCGAGCGCGGCGACATGCTCAAGGTGGACGATGTGCTGTCGATCCTGTCGATCCCGCTACTCGGCATCATCCCGGACAGCGAGGAAGTGTTGCGCGCGTCCAACCTGGGCGCGCCGGTGACGCTGTCCAACCCGACGTGCGCGCCGGCCCGCGCCTACGCCGACGCGGCGCGGCGCCTGTGCGGCGAGAGCGTGGAGATGACCATCCCGTCGGACCGCAAGGGGCTGATGGGCCGCCTGTTCGGCAGGAGAAGCGCATGAGCCTCTTCGGGTTTCTCAACAAGCGCAGCAGCGCGCCGGTGGCGCGCGAGCGGCTGCAGATCCTGCTGGCCCACGAGCGCGCGATCGGCGGGCAGTCCGACCTGGCCGCGATCCTGCAGGAGGAGATCCTCAAGCTGATCTCGAAGCACATCGCGCTGGATCGCGACAAGGTGCAGGTCAAGGTGGACCGCGACGGCGTGATGTCGACGCTGGAGATCGACATCGAGCTGCCGGACGCCGTGAAGGCGGGGTGAGCGGTGGGCACCGCTCGCGGGGGTGGCCGGAGCGGCGATTCCGGCGCGCGTCTCAGAAGAGGATATGGTGGGCAGGAGTGATGAAGCCTCCGTTGGGAGGCGCGGATGGAATCTTCAGCCGCTTACAGAGCGCGTCGGCCTGCGCGTCGGTCATCCGATCAAGATGCAGGGTGCGGCCGGTGTCGTCGTACAGCTCACCACTTTCGGTGTTATAGCGACAGCTTGTCGATTTCTCGTTGGTGCATGTGAACATAACCCACAAATAATGTTTTCCCGTGGCTGCCTTGAGGCAAAACCAGTCAGAGGCTTCGTTATCAACTGCCTTTCGGCCATTTAGATTCTTGTTTGGCGAATAATGCTGACTCAACTTGATAATCATGAACTTATTATTGCCGTTTCCTAAGAGTTTTATTTCTTGCGTTATCAGGTATATACCAAAATCTGTTTCCTGTTGTAAGCTATATAATTTAGCAGAGAAGCTACTGCATTCTATGCTTTTCACGATAGAGACCAAGTTTTCTGCTTTGGCTGGAGTAACATGCATAAAATATAACGCAATCAATGAAAACTTAAAGTATTTCTTCACAGCGTACTGCCTCATGTTTTTTCTGTTTCCATCCGCAGGATACCAGTCACACCTACATCTTCAGTTTTTTCTTGAGCCAAATCTCTCCCGGGAGCGAGGACCCCATTCCGTTGAGTAATCCCTGGCGGACCCTCACGCACTTGGTCGCGGTCGGTGGGGCACGTAGTCTCCCCCCGGTATGAGCTTCTCCGCGAGCGGGCTGAACGTCATCGGCTCGGTGCAGGTGCGGCTGGACACGATCTGGCCGCCGCTCTGCACCAGCAGGCCAGACTGCGCCTGAGGGTCGTGGTGCCCATCCGGACCAAAGGCGGTCCGCACGATCTGATCGTAGACGATGTAGCGATGGGTTGGAGTGTCGGCATAGACCTGTGTCTCGCCGCCGTCGGAGAAGCCATGCTCCACGTAGTGCAGGCCAGTGACCTCCAGCTCCACATGGCCCTGGCGCCCGAAGCGGTAGACGGCCCCGCCCTGGGGCTGGCCGCAGATCGACACGACCCTGGTGCTCACCTTGCAGGTGAAGAGGGCGGTCTCCGGCACCCGGCACAGGGACGCGGACATCTGGGGCGTATCATCCGACCAGGGCCACGCGGCGGCGCCCGGGCGGGCTGCCGCAAGCGCCGCGACGAAGGTCGCCACCGCCGCGAGGCGTTTCATCGGGCGACGCCGAGCGCGTCGAGGGCGCGCTGGTAGGTGTCCCATCGTTCCTGTGCGCCACGGTCACCCGTGTTGACGGTGTGCGTCACGGCGTCGAACTGCGTCCGGTCGAGCAGACCTGTCGTCCGACCGTCCAGGCCGTTGTCCTGCCACCACCCTGCCGCGCCGTTGGCGGCATTCTGCGGTTCGGCCATCGCGTCGGGGTTGTCCTCGAAACCACCGGCGCGGTAGTTGGCGCGGCCCGTCACCTGCATGAGGCCGCGTCCGCGGTAGCGAAAGCCGTCGCCGCTCGCCTCGTTACCGTTCCCGTTCCAGGTCGGCATAGACGTGGTTGCTGAGCGCCTCCGGGTTGTGTGCGTATGGCGCCGCCGCAGCGTCGGCCGGCAAGCGCCTCGGCCAGGTCAAGGTGATCTGGTGAGCGGTATAGCTCAGGCCCTCCACCGTGTCGTGAAGCTGCCTGCTCCCCGTCGCGATCTGGGCTAGGAAGGCGGCGCGTTGCGCGTTCGTCGTCATGCCGTGCGCGGCCATGGCGTCGTTCAGCGGGCCGACGTAGCGGTCCATCGCGTCACCGGCGTCCGGCATGATCGCGCGCAACTGGTCGGCCGTGATGGGCGCCAGCGGATCCGCAGCACCGCCCGCCGCGGGCGCAGCAGGCACGGGCGCCGCTGGAGGAACCACTGTGCCGGCCGCTGCGGGGGCCGTAGGCTGTTGGCGTTGTACGACGGCGGTGGAGAGGGCCGAAGCGGCGGCTGGCTTGCTGCCCGCGAGTTGTTGGTTTGAAGCAGCGCTCACCCTGGAGATGTCCTGACCAACCGAAGAGGCCCCAGCCGCCGCAACTCTGGTCCGGTCGGCCGCCAGAGACTTCGATGCCGTCCTGTCCATCGCATCGCTGATCCGCAGATACGCAGCAATCGGGTGCTCCGCATCGAGGCGTCCCGATCCCGCGGGCAAGCGATTTACAGGCACCCTGCGGCGCCATACCGGCGGCGCGCCCGCCGCCACCGGACGCGACATCGGCCCGAACCCGCCCTGCCCTCCCGGTCCCGCGTCCACGTCCCGATCCTGACCACGCGACATGGACGCCGACCGGGGCTCGGGTCGTGTCACCAGCGTCGCGGGAAAGCTGACCCAGCCGGGGTGACGCGCCATCCACTCGCTTGGTTGCGGATCGCCATGGCGCACGAACACGAACGGTGCCTCGATCCCGCTGCCATCGCCATTCTTGGACATCGCCATGGTTCCCTCCGCTTTTTGTTTGCATTACTAACGTCACCGCTTGATCGAGCTATGCTTGCTCCTATGCTGTCAGTCATATCGTCCTGCGTTCCCGAACCGGCGCAGCCATCTTGGACGCGCCATTGGCGCCTTGAAGCGCACCGGACCGGCGGGCGCGTGTCTTGCGCCGC
>JAABUV010000288.1_pt1 | contig 78012 bp, 54 predicted proteins | sample 5559971 | NCBI WGS metagenome assembly JAABUV01 (sample SAMN10711881, study PRJNA513362) | rock metagenome | isolation source: Antarctica rocks | place: Antarctica: Victoria Land, Knobhead nord | collected 2015-12-19 | reverse complement strand
ATAGGGGCAGGAGGGTGGTGGGGTGGGGAAGTTTGGCGAATTGACGGGGGAGGGGAGAGTGGGAAGGGGGATGGGGGGAGGGGTGGAAGGGGCTTGGGATGGTGAGAGTGAGTGGGGATGAGGGCATTTATAGCTCGGCTTGCGTTGTGAATGCTGCATATCGTGTGCATTGAGGGGCTTGGACTTATTCGTAGCTTCGAAAATACTACCTAAGTCGTACCAAGCCCACCGAATCCACACACGCACTCTGTACAATGCCTAAACAACACGCTTGACCTACACCCTCACCCACAAAATTAGCCAAACTATCCCCAATCATCCCCAATCATCCCCACAACCCCCGTTCCCTCAATTCGCCCCCTCCCACAAAAGAAACACGAAGCACATACCTCAAAGAACCGCTTCAACCACCACACCTGGAAGACGCCCTCCCCGATCAAAACCCCCAGCTGGAAAATACTCCACCACTTGACGCGGCCGTTGGTGCTCTCGGCCGTGTTGCGGTGCGTGCGCTCGCGGATGACGATGTAGGACTGCTCGTCTTTGACTTGGTTGAGGAGCTCGGTGAGTTGTTTGACTAGATTGGGCGAAGGGGGGGGCGATGTTAGCGCGGTTCTTTTTCGCGTTTGGTGCCATTTTGTGGTGTTTGGGGTGTATGTTGTTTTGTTCCCACTCTTCACTGTGCAATAACTCCCTCATCTCCATCACATACCAAGCCAACCCCTCAAAAGAAAAACACCGCACAAACCTTCACTCTCCAACGGATCGCTCGGCGCCTCGCTCTCCGGCACATACACGATCCCATGCACATTGAAGCTAACCTCCTTCGTGCTCGCCGACCACGCCTCGTTGCTGAAACAATAAACGTGTTTACCGTCCGCCACGGCGTCGAAGCTGTGATCGCCCGACGATACGGCTTTGTTGTTCACGAGGTAGGTATTTGAGGGATCGAGGATCTGTCACGTCATACATAGATGTCAGTCGGCTGCTGTTCACTCGAACCACGACGATGACGCGAAAAGAAATCCGGCGCCATATATCCATCATACCCTCCCCCCCTCCCCATCCCCATCTCCCACCCCTCATCCCCCCTCCCCAAACCCCCTCCCCCCCCTCCTCCTCCCCCCAAAACGAAACCCACCACTCACCCAAAAATCCACCTCCAGATTCCCCGCGCCCCCAAACTCCCGATCCCCCACCTGAAACGTGACGGTCATCTTGTCGTCTTTATGCAGCATCTCGTGGAAACACTCTCGAGAGTGGGCGCCCATTTGGATGTTGTGGGCACGTGCTGTGGTTGTGAGGAGGAGGGTGAGGGTGAGGAGGGTGGTGAGGAGGGGGGGGGAGGGGAACATGGTTGTTTGTATTTGTGGAGAAGGGGGGGGAGGGAGGTGGTGAGAGGGGTGGGAGAGGTGGGAGGGGTGGGAGGGGTGTGGTGAGTGGAGGGTGGTGGAGGATGATGGTGGTGGTGGTGGTGGTGGTGGTGTTGGTGAGTGGTGAGTGAAAGGGAGAAGTTGGAGAGGGAGATGTTTTGATATGGATAAAATCGGAATGGTAGAGGTGCGACATCTTATTGAGATGACTCTGGGCTAATACGGTGAGGACGCCACTTTTGTGCCAAGACGTGAATATCAACATGGACTTAGTTGGTGATTACTACAACAGTACATTCACTCATTCGCCGGTCCCATTGAGTGATTCGGCATACTTCGCATCACGAAATACTTAGGTTTAGTTTCGATACTCATTCGCGCCCATTGAAAACATTGACAGATACAATCATAATATCTTCATCAGGAAAGAGTCAGACATCAACACAATCCAGCCCAGCTCAGTGTGAGATCTTCAATTCACTACTCAGGATTCCGAACCGAAAAAGCTGATCGGTTGATACTCACTTCAGAGAAGTGAGACCACGATTTGCATGCACAGATTTGTCTTGACTGTGTAAATCAAGCTTTCGAAAGGGCTTCGAAGCAACAGCTTCTGTGAGACCTTGCAGTTTTCCGCCAGGTGCACCTAGCCTTTCTTTCTCCTTGTTCCCGTGCATCATCATCCATACCCTTCTCAACTACCTTCCACCTCGTCTTCCACATCACCACTCCACAACACCAATCGACTGACAGAGATGTCCGCCATGTCAACCCCTCTCGGGAACGCCAGCAGGCCACGCAAGCCCAGCTTCATCGATCTTTTCCTAGGCACTGATCCAAGCATCACGAGATCGAACCGAGGAATGAAAATGGTGAGGCCACGCAAGGTAAGTTTCTTGCGCCGGAACAAGCGTACGCCTCGCTGATACCTCGTTATGAAGACGTCAACGCCGTTTTCATCGACCGAGGCCAAAGTCGTCACCACTGCCGTACCGACGCCTGAGCCAGTAACAACACCGGCACCGCCTGCTGAAACACCTGCACCTCCCGCTTCGGTTCCCACTCCTGCTGCTGTTCCTATTCCTGTCGCTGTTCCTGTTCCCGCTGCGGAACCAACAGCCGAGACAACACCTGCTGCTAATTCTAATGGCTGGACTGGAATGGAAGACACTCTGATCATCGGCATGAAAGCTCAAGGCAAGACTTGGAAGGAAATTCACGATGCATTGCCCATGAAGAGCAAGAACGATCTCAAGCAGCGCTTCAAAGAACTCAGCAATGATGCCAAAGAAAACGACAAGAACAAAGCAGTGTCATTCGCAGGGGAGAATGGGAAGAACAAGAAAGATGGGAAGAAGGGAGTCTTGAGAGCGGAAGGGGACGACTCGGATCGGACCGATGACGAAGGCATCGATCCCCGGGGCCCCTTTACAAGAGACTTCAAGAGCTTTCAGAAAGGCAAGAAGAGTACAACATTCAAGATCATCGAGGTGGACAGCGATGAAGAACAGCCAGCCGACCTTCGTGGTCATCCAATCGTCTACATGGATCCCGACGAAGGATTGACCGAGGCTCACGTAGGTTGCCCTGTCGGTCTCATCTTGATCATTGCTGACACCACCGCTGTAGATGAAGATTCTGTACAAGCTGACGCGGAAGAACGACGAGGTCAAGTGGCTGGAGATCGCATCGAGATTCTATGACAAGACGGGGAAGCGGATGGAGCCGGACGTTTTGAAGCACATGCTCAGGAACCTGTAACAGCCCAGTGCTGAACAAGATAGCTGGACATGGCTGCTCGAGAGCAGTGGTTTGGTGTCTTTATAGCCATCTGATAGCGGACGGAGAGTGTCAGTGAAGCGGGATGGAGGTTATTTTGATGGTATCCCTTTGCCGCTGCCTCATATACCTCAGTACATAAGATGCTTGCAACAATTGTCTCCACTGTAAGCCATGCTGTGCTTGCGAAGGTTGAATAGGACCACGACGTCAGTCACGACAGTCTTCTGTCGTTTGAAGCAGGGCTTGGCAATCCTACACCGCTCTTTCTCCAATCCAAAAAGCCGGGACGCCAAGCCCGCGCTAGCTGCATAACTTTCAAACCAGGCTAGTAGTATGTGCCGTCCACGTCCTGAGCTTGAGATACCTTAGTCTAGTCATGATGGCTGGTGATGAGTTGTCGAAGTGGGAGATAAGGGAGGGTCGAAAGTGGATGGGATACTCGTATCTCAAGAAGAGAATGGATGGGCAAAGGGCTGGAAAGGTTGAGGCTCACAGAGCCCAATGCCAGCTTGGGCGCTAAGTTGACGTCGGCACGCTAAAGCGGAGCATGGGAAAGGGAGCAATGGAAGCGTTATTATTCGCTACCATCAATTCTATCCTTTTGCAAGCCTCAACTCTGATAATGACGCTTATTCGTTCATCGTCATACAAACATCGTCCATCTTGGAAGGAACAACTGACGACGGCGACATATGGAGCTACTCAGGCACCGATATCTCGTCGGGCCTTCTCCGTCGCATAAAGATGGCTGGGCAAGGCTTGCTTTTGACGGGGATCTGCAACTTGGGAAATGAAAGCTCCGTCGGACACGTATGCAAGCTTCATGCAAGACCAACGCAGTTCATGAACGGCCCCAGCATGAAGCATACATACATACATACATACAGTGCTGCACCCCACGATCATTGTCAGAACAAATCTCCTACTGCTTCTCTTTCCCCCATGCTCTTGACGTGCCCCTTCACTCACTGACCCAACTCCTAACACTCATCTCCCACCGCTTCTCCGCCACACCGGGACAACAAACTGTGCCGAGCGCGATAAAAGGCGGTCACAAACTCAATCGTGGCGTTCGCGGCTCTGTCCGTCTTTCCTCGATCTGCGACACGCTCCAGAGCGGCAGATGAGGCGCATTGACCGCGCAGATACCAAGAGCTTCGAGAAATTCTTACAACCATTCCCAATTTCTCCCCACCTCCAATTGAGGGCTCAATGCCTGCTTGCGCCTCCGACCTGTACAGAATATCTCACATCCTGACCAAATAGCGCTCTACATCTGTGTATCATAGGGAATCGGAGGATTTTGCGTGCTTTTCGCCTTTCTGCGGTTGGTCGAGCTACCACGCTGCAAAGCTTCAACAGCTGACGGTGAAGCAGATTGCTTCAACAGTTACCTCAAAGCTCGAGGAGGATACTCGAAGGAAATCAATCGGTGTTTCTCCAGCAATATATACCTCTCCGTCTGTCCTGGTTCAACTCGGGATAAAGAGTTGGGAATATACCAATCACGGCCTTGAGCACGTGTAATTGATTCACCTCGGATACACCACCAATCACCACCTTATCATTACATCATCCATCTACGAATCACAAAAGTGAAGCTCAACTGGAGCACTTCATAGGCGAGCCGTCGATCCCTCAGCGTCAACGTGGACATACAACCCCGTCTTGGAACACTCGGGCAACGATGAAGCACGTTGCGAGGTTACATCTTCCGTCAACCTTGCGCAAGAATCACGAAATACATCACAACAAAGTGGAGGGCAGGAATCTGCGGTTACTTCGATCATCAAGGCGCGCCGTAAAAGGTAAGGTCACCTTCAACTCATCTGCTAGCCTTGGTGTTTCACAATTTCATGGTGTTTCGAATACCAATATATGGCTGTTACACAAAGAGCGCTCGGGCAGCATTGCACAGTATGGGCAACCATGACCAAGCCAAAGCGTTACCTTCTTCACCCATACCTGTGCATGATCTGTGTCACCCTCTTTCACCTCCTGATCCTCCTAGAGCTGACTTTGGCGGAAATGCAGACACTCGGTAACATCGCCTTCGCAACGTTGATGGCCTCTTCGGAGGTCGATCAAAAGTTCCTCGGCCGATTTGCTAAAGCAACGAGGAATGCCCTGCCAGGCGTGTCCACCGCTCTCTATCAAGTCCTCGGTCTTTCCGTCCTCCTTTCCAGAAAACTGGTCCGCGCTCGACGCCTCCGTCGACTGGATACTACACGCGACACCAAATCGCTCCAACTGTACCACCACATCATATTCCTCGCGCGCGAGGGTCTCATAATAACCGAAGAAAACGTCCTGCCCATGCTCCGGAATGTGCCCCACGAGCTCCGGGTTCTGATCTACAAACTCCGTGCCTCTTTCTACCACATCTTCGTCCTCTTCCACAACCAGCCTTCGATCAATCAAACCGCAATCCCCAGCTTCCTCAATCCTACCGACCTCATAGGCACAGGCAAAGCCTCTCTCAATACCAACTCCATCCGCCGATCCCCTCCCGGTTTGAGCGGTGGCCCGTTCCGCCCCGCCGCATCCCTCCCACCAGGTCTATCCCCCGTCTCAATCCCCAAACCCAGCGCCACCTTCCTCCTCCCCGCCATGGACTACATCCCCCGCGCCTCCGAGTACTTCGACTACGCCTCCAACCTCGCCAACGCCTACCTCTCCGGCTCGCACCCCATCCGCCTCTCCGTCAAGACCGAATACTCCGCCTACCTCTACGACTGCGTCCACGACGGCGAAGGCAGCCGCCGGCTCGCGCAAGCCGCCATCCGAGACGTCTACAACGCGCAGGAAGGGATGGACGACGACATGTTCGAGGATGCGGCGGAGTTGGTGGGGATCCTGGGGAAGATGATGAAGAGGGGTTTGAGCGGGACGGCGAGTCAGGGCAGTGGAAGCACGCCTGGGGCTGGGAACGAGAGTACGCCGCGGACGACGCCGAGCAGCACGCCGCAGACGGCGAAGGGGGAGAGGTTCAAGCCGGTGCCTGAGCTGCCGGTTCGGGGCGCCACGAGTCCGAAGAGCGATCCGAGGAGGAAGCGGTCGAGGTGAATAATGGTGGACTGTACGATAGGCGTTTGACATGTTGGAAGGGAAAGACGTAGAGCGCTTTGTTTAAAGGTTATCATAGCGTGAGAGAAGGGCCCTCCCTCTCAACGGTTTCGACAACCACTCCTGTCCGTTCCACGTGTGGGCTAGACGGTTAGCCTCGATACCCTCCCTGCAATAGAATGTGAGAAATGGCAACCGGTTGAACTCCACTTACCCGGTACCGTAAGGCGTAAGTACCTAGGTAAGGGAAAAACCCAAATCCCACCCATAACATTAAATAAAGTACTCCTTTGAAAAAGACCGAGGGAAAAGACCATCACCGGCCCTCTATCTCTACCGATTTCCACCCCTCTAATATAGTAAAGCGAGATTCTTTCTCTCTTGTGCGGGTTTTAACACTTTAGAAATAGGTAGCATGTCTGGAATATTCCGAGGAGAAATTGATATACATTCTAAGGTTACTTACCTCGGGCGATTATTGATTGGTCCAGCCTACCCTTAGATTACACCAATCTAGGTACCTTAGGTACCTTACTTATCCGCCGGACATAGACATAGCCTAGTTAACATCCAACATGCAAGTATCTTAGGTGGATGACAATCCGTCAGGTTTAGATATAGAAACAGGTGACGTGTTAGAGATGGCCTAGACATCCATCCGCATTTATACTATTCTTTCTCTTCGTGATTAGTGGCGATTTCCTAGTCGGTGCTTCCTCCTCCACTGGACTCTACTTTGTCCTGTCACGTTGAGTTGACATGGATTCATGAATCGAGAGGAAGAAGTTCTTGGTGGTCTTTACCAACCACCCTCGTCCTCAACACGGCTATGGTACTGTCTATCACCCTCCCTCCCTCCCCACTGGCTCTATTGATAGTCGTAGTCTCGTCTTGCCTGTCAATTCCACGTAAGGATTCTCACTCCTTATTGCTGTCTTCTTGAAAAAGCTGCATCGTCAGTCTTCTGACCAACGGTCCTGTAAGCGAAGAGTCGTAAGGTAGAAGCGCATGGTTTCTTGCACTGCTCATGGCGTTCACCTTATCTGCGCATTGGCTACCCATTGGTCCGCTTTGCTGGGTTTTGCGTGTATCTGATGGGGTAGGGGTGAGGGTGTTGAGCGGTATTTTCGGTGTTTTCAAATCATGATTGAAGGCTGAAGGAGGCGGTGATTGTGGTGCGGGCGATGAGGAGGGATGTGAGAATGCTGCTGGTTTTTCGAGTCTTGTGGAGTGGAAGTAGATGATTGGGAGATTGGGAGTCGAGGGAGTCCAGTCGCATGTTGTAGATCTTGGAAGAAAGGATGGATAGTGGGGTCCAGTCGCATGTTGTAGATCTTGGAAGAAAGGACGGATAGTGGGATTTTGGGCCACGAGAGTACTCGGGTGAGCGATCCTCTTTGTTTGCCAAGCCATTGGTTTTGCTGACGGGTCTTTTCTTACTGTACCGAGCCGTTGGGGCCGCTGACAGATCATTTCCTACTGTACCAAGCAGACATGCATCCAGAATCGTCTTTGTACGACACTCCGAGCTGCCGAGACTCCCCAGCTTCCATTCAACTCATATGGCGTGAAACAAATTGACCTCCAAGAACGTAAATGTGGTACCCCACCCAAACGCACGATGATTAGCCGCCAACTCCAGCGCATCCCCAGCCACCAAAGCTCTGACCAAGTCTCCCCCAGCCCCTTCGTGTGTCCAGTCCCACACGACTTCCCTCTCCTCCATCTCATGCCGGCTCAGTGCTTCTTCGATCACAGGTATCGACCACCCTACGGGTATCCCACGCTTTGGCAACCTCGGTACTCGTCTTGGCACCTCGGTACGAACCCCTGGGACGCGTGCCTTGACAGGAATTGGGATACTCCCTTCTTGCGGCCATTCTCTTCCGTCGAGATCGAGCACTGATGGGATGTTGGAAGCCGAGAAGACTTGATCGCGAGTTTTGCCTCGCAGACTGCCATCGGCGTTCTCAGGTAGACCCGCCCATAGTACACTTACAATGACGGGGTTCCTGCCAGGTGGCTTTTCGTACCAACCTCCAGGAGTCATATGAGAGAACTGACTATGGTATTCCTTGGGCCTTTGTTCAGCTTGCGCCCGCACTGTCACTGCGATTCGTCTGCACGGGAATCGGCCTCTCGACGGTACCTTTAGCTGCTCCATTCCAGGCGGTGAAGACGCCGTACTATGAGACAGCGGGGAGGTAGCAAGGAGCGTATAATGTGGCGAATATGAGCAGTGTTCTCGTGTGAAAGGCCGTGTTGTTGTTGTACAGACCCAGTACGCCGCATGATCCAGGATAATGGAGATGATCTCGGTCGGTAGGTGGAAGTGATTGTGAAGCAACGCGCAGACAGATAGTATGCAGCTAGTGGTGTGTCGAGAAGCATCACTTATTGGCATTTCTATCGCTTTTTCAGTAGGGATAGTGTGGTCTTGTGTGTCGCCGTTGACGATGGTAACCAGCACTTGACCAAAGTGGGTAATCCTTTGTGTGTGCAGCTTGAATCCGTCATCAAGTAGATGTCACGGTCATGTATAATTCGATAATCATGCTCTGTGACTTTCTCGATATCGTATGCACAATTTGCTGGTACTCACCTATATGGTACCGGAGCCTGCGGCTTTATACTCAGTGAAATAGTAAGATTGAATAAGTCGACAAAAGAGACACATCGGACTCAAACAACCTATAAGATTGATGTCGGTAGTACGCGGGGGGATAAGTTAATATTAAGAGTCAAATGGGGCAGAGAAAATTGGCTGCTTACGTAGGGCTGAAGATAGCAGAGATGCCAAGACGGCTGCATAGCGTGTGCATAATAAAAGAGAAATTTATGTCTACTTAGCTGGAAATTTGTTCTTGCGCAGCCACTTTGTGCAGAAGACTCTACTTCGGTCATTCTGTTGATGGTACTCCTATATAATCTTGATCGTCCGCCTTCAAACCTTGTACGGGTGACATTCCAGTACGCTATCTCCATAAACCCCCAATAAAGCCTTCTCCATGACCAACTTCAAGTTGATACCGATGGTCTTACCTCTCCTCAGTGTTACCATTATCTTCATTATCGGTGAGTCCAAGCAGACTTCTCGTGAGGCTGCTGTCTTCAAATATTAATGACGATAGATGTCTCAGATATCATCGCAGAGTGTGCTAATTCCTGAATCTTGTTACAGAAGCGATGAGTATCGTAGTGAGAGATAGCGTTCTGTTTGGGCGAGTCATACGACATTCCTCATGATGTGGAGACCGTGGGGTCAACGTTGGAGGACCAGATCCAAACTGTTACAAACATTATCGTGACCTTTGTGAACGATCATCAAATATCAATGATTGATACCTTTCCAAGGTAATAAATACAACACCATCTTTGTCGACTTCGGCCGGTTGCTACACGCCCGGATGGCTCGGGTCCTCGGCATAACCTGTGGACCAATCACACTTGTCCAAGAGCATAGCTGTCGAGCAGTCAGCCTACTTGTTGTACTAGTCTCCCGCAGTATCACGGGAAATTTGCCGTCAACGTATGATGTGGCACTCACCAATAGCAAAAAAGGCTTGCGAATCACAATTCTTCCATGCAGTGTTGGCGGCTGCATTCCTGCCGTGGTTCATCTCTGCGAGTTCTATGCAAAGAGCCCATTCGTAGGCCTTGGTTGTTGTATCTTGGAGATACTGATCACTGGCTACAGTGTACTGTCAGCATTGGAATTGAGGGGAATCGAAGATGACTTGCATAAACACAGTGCATGACCTAACTCGTGAATCATGTGAAAAGATAGCGAGCCCTGGTGATCGTCCAGCAGTGAGCCGGGAGCATTGGGTTCGTTCCAATATTCGTTGTTGATGTTATGATTCACCCAATCGGGCTTATCCGCTGGCGGATTGAAGCTCGCTTCGCAAAAGATGATGAAGAAAGGTTGTCCTGCAGCAGTGGTGTCACAATTACTGAATGTGATAGCGTCTGTCATCTTTATTGAGCAAAAAGAGTTGCCTGAGGCGACGGTACCTTCTCCATCGATTCCAATGAGCTGAGTCCATCTCCCCGGGTTTGCGAGACCAGTTGGCATGGACGTCGACTCGAACGGGTTGGGGGCATACCAAAATCCGGGAACGGATTTGCCGTCAATGTCGACATTGTCGCCTTCGTGGACTTGAACACCGCATTCACCGCCTTTCGCTTGACTGGGGTCAAATGCTTGGACACATTCCGGCCGATTTGGATCCGGCTTGTATTCTGACCATATCACGCTATGACCACAATATACGTAGATATTATTGGGAGTCGGCCCAAGTGCTGCGACCTTTGCCTCGTATATGCCTTTGAGGGGTCAGGATACGGGACTACTCGTCGTGTAAGGACTGGAACTCACCTTTGAGACCTTCGACGATCTTTTTTGCTTCTTCGATCGAAGGGGTCTGACCAAACATAGCCGTCAACATATTTCCAATCCGAGCGTTCTGGGGTAGAGAGTGATCTTGCTGGAGCGCAGCGATGGCCGCATTCAATGCCCGTATTGATTCATCGACACCTTTTTGGATTCCCCCATACTTGTCAAATTGAGCGCAGCTCGAATCAATATACTGAAACGCTGCCAGAGCTAAAGAAATGATCAAATGAAAAAGCAGTAGGGATTGTAAGACGCGTGTTGGCGATTGCATCTTCTCGGAGGGGGAACACAATCAATTCTCTAGTCAGAGAGAAGATGGGAACAGCTTCTCTGATATAGATATAGCCATCTTGCCAAGCCTGAGATCGAATACACCAGGCCAGAAGTTGTGTGGTCATAGCCCTCGGGCTTCGAGGAGCGTAGCGCTCCTCCTTGGTGACAATGAACACAGGATTCCTTACAGTTGTTGGTGTAGCTGTGCCATGAAGGAGTTTGTTTCAGGCAATGAAGTTCCTACATGTGAGACTTACAGACTTTGAGAATCGCTCCGTAGCATGCCTCTTCCAGCCGAGCTGTTGGAGGCATTGAAATGCCGTATCAGCCGTCCCTTTCAAGTGCGCAGCCACAACAGCCGTCAATATGGAAGTTTTCTTTCATGTGAATCGTAATCAGCAGCCATACCTGACCAGACAACTCGAGCTGTCAAGATTTCGGTCCTGCTTGGACTGTTGTATGAATCCCGCTGGTGCAACCTTACATCTTGATGGAGGTGCAAGAGTGGGCATTCGGACAAGCGTATCGTCGGTAGAGGCACAGCACACCGCTGTAAAGGTAAAACCTCTCGAGCATCTCTGTCACCCATGAAACTGGTTCTATATGCTGCCCACGTTTGAGGTTTGAATTTGATACAGAGGAAACCCGGGGCCACGATCCCAGCGCCTAGAACAGCCGCGCCGTACGGGCCGCGTGCGGACCAAACAACGACGCGCGATTCAATATTGTCCAACACTTTGCCTCATAGGATCATACAAGCCTAACATAGTGGAGCCGGCGATGGACACATCAGAGGCAGGTGTGGCCACAGAGCCTTGGACCAACCCATACGTCTTACCAACATTCCCCTCCCGTTCTGCCGCAGGCCTACATGTTACTACGCACCTCCTATGTTTGAGAACATCTGTGTCGCCCTCTACGCCAGCTACAGGCATGAGCGATTGGCTATACAACAATCTGTGCCACATGCACAGTCATATCTCAGACATCCATGAGTCTACAATATACGTATACCGGACATGCTGAGCTCATATGCAAAGAGGGTCGCGGGCATGCATAAGAGCGTGAATTCCCATTCCCTCGTGGTGTCTATGTATCCACTATGTCCATCTCATCGTCTGTACATTTACCCAGAGTCCAATTTGACCTCTAATCTACGATGCACTTGTTTCTCCAGATCATCGCGATCCCAGTCGTTGCACTCGCCCAAACGGCCGATGACATAGCTTTGACTCAAGCTCCTGACACCACGCTAAGAAAATTACCTCGCTGGCAGGCTGAGGGAGATAGTAATCAGGCAACTCCACCCTTTCCAATCAGTACATCAGGTGATCGCGTGTATGATCCTGTCAAAACAGGGAGTGGTTCCCTACACTCCCACTTGAAAGTCGGCACTGGGGACGTCGTTTCGGTCTCTGATGCAGCCAGGTTTCAAACTGCTGTACAAACAAAAACGGCTAATGTACCCAGCCCGACAGCTGGATCGAAGACTCTACCCGCCGGTTTATCTGCCTCGTCAAGATTAGCCACGAGCGTCGTGGGACCAGCGATCCCCCCACACTATTCACTCACTGGATTACCCAGTACCTCTGGTTCACCAAGTCCATTACTTGGCTCGGTCAATGGCTCTCCCGGTGCAGGCACGCGGAGCAGTGGCTTGACAAATGATCTACCAACCGTTCCTATCACCTCACATCCCACAACCTCTATTCCTGACTCCTCTTCATCGTCAATAGTAGTAGCTTGGGTCACAACTGTAGTCACCTCAGGAGGCCAAACAGCTACGTACGTGGAGAGCCAATTCTCCGATCTGGCGACGATTACCGCACCTACCCTCGTCACAACACCGATAATCATCTCCGGCTCAGCTGGTCAGACCTCGAAAGTTTCAGTCACACAGTCTGTCAATAGCGGTGGCTTCTGGTTCGCTCCAATTCCCATCATAGGACCTGAAGGAATGCCGAGCCTTCCGCATATCCCGGGACCGGGGTTCCCGCCTGCCCCACCTTCCTGCTGGAAGCTTGGTCTCATCTCGGTGGGTAATTGCGGTGGCGGTGGCGGCGGGAGCACAAACGAAGGTGGAGGAGGTGGAGGAGGTGGAGGTGGAGGCGGCGGCGGGGGCGGTAGCAACGAAAACAACGACAACAAAAATAACGACAAGAACAACGACAACAACAAATCTAGGGACAACAAAAGTTCCAATACAAATAAGGCTTCTAGTTCCACCAGTGGAACTTCATCGAAGCGATCATCTAGCCAAACCTCGGCAAGCACAAGTCCCTGCTCCAGCACAGCCGCAGTCACAGATTACAAGATCATCTACGATAAGTCTGCTTCCGCATGGAAGACTCAATCCTACACCACGATGGCCAGCTGCGGTGCTAGCCCTGCCACAATAACGATATCGTCCTCGGCTAGCTGCTCTGGAGCATGTGGACTGCCTAAATTCATATTCGCCCATGTGAATGTGGATACCCATTTGGCGGTAAACAAAGCTGCTATTGCATCGGCCGAGAATCTCATTAAGGGTGTACTGTCAACCGCACATTGGGGTGTCATGTCGGCGAGTCCAGCAACGCGCTCAAGCTCCTCTTCAAACCCTGCGTCCAAATCCACTTCTACGGCAACAGCTACACCAATATCTGTTAGAACTACGACGACCGACGCTCCTGCGACTGGGCTGCCCAAGCTTCCTTCCGCTCCGGTATGTTCGGCCCGCCTGGACAAAGGTAACGGCATCTGCCCTCAACTGATAGTCCCGAACCCTTCCAACACGCCGTGCCCGCCGCTCACCACCAGTGGCCAATATTGCTCAGATCTCACAACACTAGCAAAGACTACACCGCCACCCACCACTACTACCCGAAACCCAATGACCTCTTCTCTCTCCTGTGGGGAAGACTATGGCACCGGAACCAACGCCGTCAAAACCCCAGCGCCAAGCCCCGAAACATCCTGGATCCTCGACCGCGTCGCCGAATTCTGCACACCCAGGCACGCCAAAGACGACATCATCCTAGTCGAGCGCGGTCAACCCTACTACAATACCTATAAGGTACCAAAGACGGACGGCATGCTGTTACAGCTGGATGTCGAATACAGTCCGGATCCCGCATGCGCGGGACCAGACGTACCAACGCCGACGGTGAGGGTTGCATCGATGCCGAGTGGGAAACGCGGACCGGACTATTACTGTCAGCGATATCTGTCCGAGGTCACGAACGCTTGTGACACCGCTCCGGGACAGGGCAAATCTGGTGGGTGTTTGCACGTCGACTGTGCGATTTGGTGCTGGGCTAGCATCAAGCGCAAATGACTGAATGCTGCCATTTCGTCGGTCGTTCGATTGCTTACTCTTCCTGTATACGATAGGCGCAGAGGAGAGGAGGAGCTTGAATGTCAAGCAGTGGTTAGATGCCAGCCTTTGCCGCGCCAACAAATTCAGTAATATCTGAGGTATAACTATGCATATGTCTCTCTTTTCGACGTATAAGAACTACAGGACGTGCTTGACATCAGTCTTAACGTACTAATATCGACTATTGATTATGAATGGTATGATATTATAGTAATTACCTGAGAGGAGACAAATAAGCGCCTTTTAAAAGGGCACTTCGACGAGTCTAAGTATACCCTTATAATGTAGTATACTATATATTATCTCCGCGAGAAAGTTAGTTATTAATTAGTTATTATATTAGTCTCTAAGTAATATTAATATAATACCTAGCCTTATACTTATAAGTATAACTAAAGGGCTTAGTAATCTTAGTAGTATTATAGTATTTAATTTATATATAATATGACTATTAATATATCTTACCTAATACTATATATTAATAGCTAGGAATTAACTACTATAATTGAAAATAATACTTATAATATAATACGTGATTGTGAAATCTAAATTTACTATGTAATTACCGTTCCCAAAGTCATGCTACCACCTACAGACCGTCCGAAGGATCGAAGGATCAGTTGCCCGCCGCTAAGGAATCCTATCTTGTACGAGTTAAAGCTACGTACAAGACATTGAAACGAACTGCTGTCTTCGATACTGGTTAATGATGGCAGCCATGATTTCTATTGTGAGACTATCTCCGTTGCTGAAGAATTCGAGCAAACGCCTATTAGCACGATGCCTTAACCAATCGCATAGTCCTGCTTGCACCACAAGTATCATAAACCTATGGAGAGACCCTCGGGACGTCAATACTTCCACTACAATCAGGGGAATAAGCACGGCAAAGCCAAAGTCAGCCATATGAATTTCCAGCAGGATATTGAATGCTTTTCCTGACCAGCGGCTCCTTCACAGGTATACGGCCTCTTCCGCCCTTTTCGAAGCTCTATGGGAGGTTCGTGGAAATGTTGTTGCCATTCTAGACTGTGTGCTAACAATCGGTCTAGTCGGGCGTGCAAGCATGTTTCGTCAACCTCGGATCCGACCATCCCAGCATGATCGAAGCTGTGCTCAAGGGTCAGAAGGAGAGAAGGGATGCCTTCCCTAAGATTTACACATGTCCTAGCGAGGTAGGAGTTTTCTTGCATAGAGTTTCATGTAAAATCACCGATTCTTCGCACATGGATTCCGCTGCAACGCACGCCACTAAGACTTTTGCATACAACATAGATGGTCGCTATATCCATGGCCGACGGCTGGGCACGTGTTACAGGCCGTCCACAAGCAGTGATAGTACACGTCGATGTCGGAACTCAAGCACTCGGCTGCGGCATCCACAATGCCAGTGCTGGTAGGGCACCCGTGCTCATCTTCGCAGGCCTATGCCCCGTGACAGAAGACGGGGAGCTGACATGTTCGCGCACGGAGTATCAGCACTGGATTCAAGATGCGCCGGATCAGAAAGCCATTGTGCGGCAGTATTGTAGGTATGTTGGCGAGCTGAGGACTGGACGGATGGTCAAGCAAACGGTCGCACGGGCAGTGCAATTCGCCACGAGTGATCCGAAGGGCCCTGTATACCTTACGGGTGCACGGGAAGTCATGGCGGAGGAAATTGAGCCTTATGAGCTTGATCAGACGGGTTATTGCGAGATAGGCCGTGCCGCATTACCAGCGAGTGCGGTCTCAGAAATTGCAGAAGCTCTGGTCAATGCAGAAAACCCTCTCATTATCACAGGTTACTCCGGTCGAAATCACGCAAACCCTGCACAGCTGGTCCAGCTGACGGAAACGATACCCGGACTCCGTGTCTTCGACACCGGCGGCAGCGACATGTGTTTTCCGCTGACCCACAGTGCTGCCCTCGGGTTCCGCTTCAGCTTCGACAAGGCCACAACAGAAGCAGACATAATCTTGATCCTTGATTGCGACGTACCATGGATTCCGTCTCGTAACCCTCCTCGTGCAGGTGCACGGATTTACCATATCGACGTCGACCCTCTTAACGTCATGATGCCCAACTCTCACTTCATTGCACATGGCAGATGGAAAGCGGACAGCCATTACGCTCTCACACAGTTGAATACCTACCTCCAGAGTAATAAAGCTCTGATACATAAACTCAAGAACCCCAAATACGCGGAGCGCAAACAGCGTCAAGAAGACAAACATACCACTCGTCTCGACTCCTTTGCTGCCCTCGCAGCACCGCGTCCCAGCGGCACAATGACCGCCCATCACGTTGGTGCCGCAATCAAATTCTCAGTCCCTCCAGACACTGTCTATGTGGTTGAAGCAGTCACGTCCGCTGTTGCGATCGCCGATCAACTTCAGACTTCCCTCCCCAGCAGCTGGATCAATTGTGGTGGCGCGGGACTGGGGTGGAGTGGTGGAGCAGCGCTGGGTGTACGATTGGCACTTGAGGCGAGTGGGCATCCGAAGTTCGTGTGTGCGATCGTTGGGGATGGGACTTTCCTTTTCAGCATCCCTGGTAGCGTTTATTGGGTTGCGGCGAGATATGGAATTCCTGTCCTGACAGTTGTGCTCAACAACAAAGGTACTGTAGCTATCCCCTTGCCCATTCCTCACATAAGTAACGCCGGGAACGATGATATTTTCTAACAACCAGTATTCGAATGTGCAGGCTGGAATGCCCCCCGCAAATCCCTCGAACTCGTCTACCCTGCAGGCCTCGCCTCCACATCCACAAACGAAGACCTCCACATATCTTTCCAACCATCTCCAGACTACACTGGTATTGCGAAAGCGGCAGCAGGATCGGGGTTTGGTGCGACTAAGGAAGATCTATATACAGGACGGGCTGACAGTATGGAAGCATTGAAAGCTGTCTTGAAAGAGGCAGTGGCGTGTGTTGCTGGAGGGAGGGGTGCTGTGGTAGAGGCTGTAATGGGGGACGAGGATGAGGTGAACAATGAAAATGTAGGAGAAGTAGTAAGAGAGGTAGTGGAGGGGGAAGACAGATGAGGAGATGTGTGAATGTGAGTTGCCGAAGCTAATCAATGAGCTCAACGAGTGTCTAGTAGCCAACGGACTGTCATATGTGACGTTTAATCCATGGACCGAGCTCAGGAAGTTTGACCAGCTGCTTCCAACCAATCAACACCACCTCACCAGCTTACCAGCTTACCAACATAACGCCAACTCGCATCCATCGCATTCTATTCAAACCCTCCAGCAAACGCACCAAAACCCCAATCTAACCCTACACGCCGCAATCCACAATCAAGATCGCCCCATACAACCATCCCCTCGCATATATGCATATTCTAGAATATCGCAAACCCACATCCATCCACCCTCACATCCACCCTCAATAAATATACATACCCCGTTCCCCAATCATCCGCCACCACAATATCCACCTTCCCACTTTCCATTCATTAGATTTCCAATCCTCTCGAACCGCGCCAATGTTTCTTATGGATGCAATCTCCGCGTTCGCCTTCACGGCGCAGGAGGTGCTTACCTTGTGTGGAATGGCAAGGATAGCGTCTGCTTTAAAGGCTAGGTACGCCAGTGAGGAAGGGGTGGGGATTCGGAGAGGAGATGAGGTATGTTCTATAGCAGAGAGGGGGGAACCGAGAATGAGGGCGAAGGATGGGGAGGAGGTACTGAGGGGGTTGGCGACAGGAGTAGTAACGGATAATATTGCTATTGCTGCAGTGGCAAGGAGGTTGGGACGTATGGAGTGGAGTGTGATGGATATGGCATTTTAACGGGGATGTTTGGGGAATGAAAGGTATGTGTGTAACCGTCGTAGTGCGGGTGGCGTTGGAGAGTTGTACTATTCTGATACGATTCTTTTGGGGCAGTAGGGGAGGGGTGGTGGGTATGTCATTGTTGTGGGGATGTCTATGATATAGGGAGGTGATTGTGTGGTTCTACAGCAGCACAAGAAACTTTGATTCCAGGTTATTGTTCTCTGTGAAGTGGTCAAGAGCGGTGAATGTGTTGTCATCGAAGATATTTTGGGAGTAAAGGACACGTGCGATTTTAAAGTGGTAGGGATGTAATTATAGATTATCTCTATCCTCAATCCAGCATTCTCGGTAAAGTGACGAAGTTCACGGTGAACCCCTCACGTTCGCAGATATCTAGTCGGCGTAGCATTCTTCGTGCATTCTCTTGAGATTACACGACTGCTATTATTGAATTTCGCTATTGCTGAATCTAGTTCGTGGTTTTGCGAGATAGTGAAGGGAGCGATGAGTGTGTTGCTACTTCTATCGCAGGGAAATATCGAGAGGATGATACGTGTGTGTTTTCGTGGTCGCATGGTTACTATAACAACGGGGCTTTCTCCGTGAAGTGGTAATTGGAGCGGTGAATGTCCGTGGGTGAATAAAATTGGAATGGAGTTTGCGCGCGTTTTTGACGTGGTACGAATGCTATTTCAAGGTATAACCTTTCGAAATAGTGTTTAACCTGAGTATTAGTATGGGAATTGCGGTTGGAATAAGTAATTCGTAGGTTTCCGCAGCGGCACAATTACTATAATAAGATTATTTACGTTCCCAGCGGGGCTTTCTCCATGAAGTAGTGAAAGAGGCGCTAAATGACTGCAGAGTGAATTATTCGTGCGTTTCCACATCCGCAGGAATTCTATAATTGGTCGTCTCTGTACTCAATCAGCCGTTCTCCGTAATCGGCGATGAATGATTGCGGGGATGGCGCTGGACACTTCTCTAACTTTCATAATCGCTATTGTCAGACGTCATTTGGGGTGTGAGTTATACGACATACGTGCGTTCTCGATCGTTTGTTCTCCATGAAGTGGTGAAAGAGGCGCTGAATGACTGCAGAGTGAATGTTTCATACGTTTCCGTAGCGGCATAATTGCTATTGTAGGTCGTCTCTATTTTTAATATGTCGTTCTCGGTAATCAGCGAAAAATCATTGCGGGGTTGGCATTGAACACTCCTGTAGTTCTAGCTTGCGTAACGTGCTGCCAGAAGTCGTTTGAAAGGCGAGTCTCACGCGCTTTTCTGCGATGGTGTCATCAGGTCATCTCCGTTCTCAATCCGTCGTTCTCCGTGAGGTGGTGAAACGAGCGATAAATGTGTGTAGAGTGAATTATCATGTGTTTCCGCAACGGCAATAATGCTATTGTAGGTCATCTCCGTCTCCAACGGGGCTTTCTCCGTAATTAGCGATGAATGATTGTGGGAATAGCATTGAACACTTCTGCAGAAACACTTCTCCCACTTGCATAATCGCTTTTGTCAAACGTCAATTAGGAAGTGAGTTGTTCGTGCGTTTCCATGTCAGTGTCATCAGGTCATCTCCGTTCTCAATCCGTCGTTCTCCGTAAAGTAGTGAAGGCAGCGGTGAATGAATGCGGGGATTGCATTGGACACTTCTCCGCCTTCCCCAACTTGCATGATTCGCTATTGCGAATGTCATTCGGGACCGTCACTGCGGAGAACAATCTGATGATGAATGTAGTTCATTGGTAGAGGGGCAAGTGATGACAGCGATGAGAGAATTGATGATGGAATAGTCATTGTTTGTTGAACACTTGGACACTTTTCCTAGGAACACCAAACTCACAACCAAGATCTGAACACTCAAGTCCCTTGGACGACTGACTCTTTCTCATTGCCCAAGCACAGCCTGGGTCGGTGTTTTCCGTCTTCATTGGTAGTTTCACATCTGAGTGTACGTCCCCACAGGCCAGAGCAGGCTTTCTTGTATAACAAATCGCTTCAATCCCCAATTGATCTCGTGCGAAGGACTTTGATCGGTCCCATTCATCTTCTTCATACATTACTCACGCAATTTCACCCACCGAAACCCTGCAGACGTTGCTGCCGGCTTATTCTGCAACAGGGCACGATGGCCTCCGAGCAAACACCACAGCAAATTGCCCCAATTGGAGTTGTGATCTGCAACACTGTCCCTCCCCTCCTTTGCCAAACCAGTGCTATCGATACAGGTAATAGTGATATCATAGACATGGGCGGCTCAACACCTCCATCTACCCTCGGCTCAGCAACCGAAGACATCCTCTCTCAACGCAAAGCGAAGCGAAAGAACCATCGTGGAGGGAAACGGAACAAGAAAAGCAAGAAGAAGAGAGCAGGCACGGGAGATGCAGAAAAATCCGATGTTCATGTCTTGGAGGAGGATCTCGATGCTCATCGGCAGGAAACGGCTCTTGAGCTGCAGAGTGAAAATTTTCCTGTGGTAAAGGATGAAGTGCTTTCTAGCAGAGGAAAGGGCAAGGAGGACACCACGCCTGCAAAATTACCTGCCGAAGGCCACGCGATATATCGAGAGGAAAGCGCGAAGACTGATGTTGGGGATGGGGTCTCCCAGACTGGCGACTCCGACGCCGCTATAATAAAGAGTAGCAATGAGACTATATTTCTAGAAGAGATCGATACAGCTATTCATATGAACGACGATAGGACTATTGCGCATGAAACTGTGCCTGAGGCTGCTGATACGAAAGAAACCTTTCCTCTTACGGCCAGAGAAGGTGCAGCTATCACGGTGGAAAAGCCTAAGATTGCCGCATCGGTTGCAGAGGATGAGCGTGTCATTGCCGGCAAGAAAGACCCTGTTGTCGTTAGTCCATCGAAGTACGAGATCAAGCCCGCTCCGGGCAAGGGGCTTGGGATGTTTTCCAGCGACATGATCCAGCGAGGCACACGTATTCTCGAGGAAGAAGCTCTTGTTATGGTATCCGGGATGTTTTACTCTGCCGTCCTGCCTGTCTTTGCCGCCTTGGAGCCAGAGAAGAAGGCTATATTCATGAAGCTTGCCGGCGCCGAGGACACGGAGGAAGTCGAAAACCTGGCCTGGTATCTGTCAGAAGCGGAGACGGATGTGGACCCTAGTGCCCGAAACCCGATAAGGTATAAAGACCAGGCAGAAGTCCAGCTTATCTTCAGGTCAAACTCCTTCGACATGACTCCACACACCTCAGGTATATTCCCAGTCGCATCTCGAATGAATCACTCCTGCATCCCAAATGTGTATCACACATGGAACAGTAACATCAACCGACTGACTGTCCACGCTCTTAAAAACATCACTCCGGGAGAGGAATTGTTGACGACATACATCCCCGCAGTTCTGACCCTTGAGCAACGTAACGACGAAGAACATCTCGGCAATTACGGCTTTACATGTACCTGCCCAGCGTGTAACCCCAAATCAAAGTTCTTCAAAGAGAGTGTCTTCAGGCGAGCAAGTGCGGTAGCCATCGAGGAGCAATTGGCATCATATTTCGCCTTCGGCAGCCTCCGAGACAGCTTCGGTCTCGTTACTGGACCACTTTCATGTATTGAGGCACTGAGGTACGCGCAGCTGAGAGTGAACCTGCTGATGGAAGAAGGTATAATGAATATGGATCTGGTGAGGTGGTATGTTGATCAATCTCGAATACTCTTATTAGTGCGAAAGAATACTAATAGTCAATACAGCATCCACGAAACTGGGGACCTTGCGCTGCTTTGTGGCGAATTCGAAGAGGCTATAACCTGTGCAAAGACTGCTATCTGGTTGACGGAGACCTGTGCTGGTAAAGACTCGCCCCATATGGCGGTTCTGCGAAGCCAATTGATTGAGGCAAAGCAAAAGGTCCGTCCTTGCTCGGGATCTGAGAGTATGCGTGTAATCGCAAGCTGATGATGGGTTGGACTTCTTCTGGATCATGAGCACGTTTTGCATCCAGGTAGGCCTTGGAAAGTAGTTCAAGGGACAATCGCCGTTGTTTCAAACGATATTGGATACAGTTTGATGTTGGCACGGGTATTACATGACCAAATTATCATTAAAGGATGAGAATACTTTCCAACCAAAGAGACCATTTTCTGAGCAGTGACAGTGCAAGGTGATCAGCATACCTACAAGCAAATGTATTTTACCATAGCATCTCGGCATCCTCAAGACTGTACATACTCAACACTGTTCTGTAACGTGGCGATGGACTAGAGAATCTCAAGTAGCCAAATGTGTCGTAGATATCGCGCATGATGTTGCGCATTTACAACCAAAACGCCGGGGCAAGTTTTCGAGCTACGCAGACAAATGACTGCATTTGTCTCATTGCATAGGGCAAAAGGAGGGCGGTTCAAGTTGCCGTCTGCTGTATTATCGAGTTGGATGTTGAAGACAAGCTGCCTTACATTTGCGTTGGTATTCCGAGCTCCTGTCCGTGTCGTACACGCCCAATTTCAAGTGCTATCATTTTGACATTCCAATGACGACCTTATCCGGCTTGACGAAATGGAATTGGCACAGGAAGAGACACATCAATGCTTGAATTAATCATCTTTCAGGAGAAGAGTGGAGAGATGTACACTGCGGTAACAGGTGGTGATGTCAAAGTAATGGTCCTGTCACCCACCAGATATCAATGAGGGGATTGCATAGAAAGTCATCACATTCTGCGCGTCGCAGTGTGATAGGAATGGGAACAAAAGCGCTATAGCTCGCGGTCTCCTTGGCTCTTCCTTCCATCTTTCCAAAGGGAAGCTTCCTGTCAGTCTTCGCAGGTGGTTTCCCTCTCACCGTTCGCCACCATGAGCGTATCATTAGGAGTTGATGGAATTGCCGTTCACCAAAGCATCGAAACCCTCGTGATTCTATGTCCACGCTTCTCGCTCAATCTAGCTCGGGCAGACGGATGATCATAAGGAGTACGCAATGCATTGCGTGGGGGATGGGTATAATTCAAATACTTCGGTAGGATTCCAAAGCATAGTGTTGTTCTTGTGTAGGAAAGAGCGATTGGATGTGGGCTGATAAGAGAGCGAGGAACGCTAATCCCTTCTTAGTGGAGCTAAGCTGAATGGGGTAATTACAGCTCCCTTATCTTTACAATCTTTCAGCCACCTTATGTTGTCCCGCTCATCAACCCACCGTTTCCTTCGCTGTATCCTGGTACACCTCTGGCATCCCATCTGGTTTACTGCCGAGGAAGACACGGCATACAGGAATAGTGCAGAATCTAGAGAAGATCGTACAAGATGCGAGTACCCCAGCATGAGATGATGCACGAACCCGATCAACCCCGGATTCGGGGATCAAGATACTCTATCTTCAAGCCCGGTACCCTGCAATCTAGACCCTTCGTGTTGACTGAATAAGGTTGATCGTCATCTTACATAGATACCGCAGATTTGGTAAGGCCAGCGTCTAACGCCTATCAGCGTCCTCTGATTGACGGATATATTTCAATACTTTGCCCAACCTGTCCCGGTTCCACTATCCACTACTCCGGACCCTCTTCTCAGCACTGTCCAATCTGGAGATAAGAGAATGGTATGTGATTGGCCATCGAAGGCAGTCGATTCGGGCCGGCTCCTATCCCCGACGCCATGTCGCGCAGGCAAGCTAGGTACTGTACTTTATCAGCATGCAGTTTTGCCATCCCGCGTCCTTGGCAATGGAAACGCCATGTGGGAGCACTACAATTCTCCTGCGCTCAATACCACTATCCTCGTAGTACCACCAGCCACTGCAGAGGCAATAGGTCCCTCTGGAGCTAGCGTGCCGAGCCCACCTCTTATCTGCAAGGCACGGGGCAATGATGGCTATCGATGACTCTGATCAATTCGATATTCCCTTATCGAGGCTGGCTAGCTCGCTTCGGAAGATGTGACACGTTTCCATGGAGCTCCATGCTCATCCCCCGCGGGCGTCATTCAATTGACAACACAAGGATAGTCTACCGAGGACGATGAAGATCTATCAAGGCCCCGGCCCTGGAGCGATCTTGTTGTAGATCTGTATATAGTCGCGTGTTCAGCCTCTTGATTGCACGCGCTCCTTCCATTCGAAATCTTCGCCAGAAGACTGGTCTGGGCAGAAACCTCTTGATTACGAGTTCTCGTCATCCTTCATCCCCTCCACCGTCGCCATGACTTCTACGTCGGTAATGGCTTCCGCTGCGAAAACACCACAAGCAACAGCTGCTGCTCCCAGCGCTACGGCTACTTTCAATCCAGTCGCTCCGCCATGGCTGGATCCAGGTCACAATGCGTGGCAGATGACCGCAGGTACCTTGGTCGCCTTGCAGAGCATTCCAGGTCTCGTCGTTCTCTACGCCGGTTGGGTCAAGCATAAATGGTCGATTAACTCCGCCTTCATGGCTTTCTACGCTTTCGCTGCTGTGCTCGTCTGTTGGGTTATTTGGGGGTATCAGATGTCGTTCGGCACTCAGATGCTGCCACTGGTTGGATACCCAGCCATTTCCGTTGATCTGGGCTTCGAATTGGAACAGTCGAATTTGCCCACGGCTGTCTTGACCCAAGCCTTCCCCCAAGCATCAATGGTGTACTTTCAGTTCGTTTTCGCGGCTATCACGCTCATCCTGCTCGCGGGATCCTTCCTCTGTCGCATGAATTTCACTGCATGGATGATTTTCGTCCCGCTCTGGCTCACGTTCTCCTACTGCATTGGCGCATTCAGCATCTGGGGCGGCGGATTTCTGTTCAAATACGGCGTCATCGACTACTCGGGAGGATATGTCATTCACTTATCCTCAGGAACAGCTGGATTCGTCGGTGCGTGGTGGATCGGACCTCGCATACCGGCAGATCGTGTGGATGCGAAGCCCAGTAATGTCACCCTCATGCTTGTGGGAGCCGGTATCTTGTGGACAGGATGGAACGGCTTCAACGGAGGAGATCCATATGCTGCTTCGCCAGACGCTGGTGTCGCCGTACTTAACACAAATATCTGCACAGCCGTTTCGCTTCTCGTCTGGGTCATAATGGACCTCATCTTCTTCAAGAGACCGTCAGTCATCGGTGCCGTGCAGGGAATGATCACAGGTTTAGTCGCCATCACCCCCGCAGCTGGTGTTGTCGCCGGATGGGGCGCCATCCTACTCGGACTCGGCTCGGGCACCGTCCCCTGGGTCTCGATGAACGTCCTCGGCCGTACAAAAATCATGCGACAAGTCGACGACACCCTGGATGTTTTCCACACCCACTTCGTAGGCGCTATTGTCGGCGGTGTTGGAACTGGTAAGTTTCCTCTCCACCAAACTCTCACCCTTCCCATCCCCCAGCTTTCAAAGTCACCCAAACTGATATCCTTTTCCCAACAGGTCTCTGGGCCACCGTCAAAGGCTGCGAAGCCTTCGGTATCACCAACCCCGGCGGCGCCGTCGCAGGTAACGGCCGCCAAATCGGCCTCCAAATCGTCGGCGCCCTCTTCATCATCGGCTGGAACATCGTCGTGACCTCGCTCATCATGATCTTCATCAAGTACGTGTGTCGCGTGCCGCTGCGGATGACGGACGAGATGTGCGCCATTGGGGACTATGCGATCCATGGGGAGGAGCCGTACACGTTTGAGTATTACAATCGGAATTATCGGCGGGTGGCGGGGGGAGATGAGGAGGTGGGGAAGATGGGGATGGTGATGCGCGGCGAGGGTGGGGGGTCGAGTAGTGGTGGGGGGAGTGGGGATGGGGTGATTGTTGGGCAGGATCCTGGGGGTGACGGTATGCCTATCAAGCAGGGGAAGGTTGAGTGAGGTTTTCTTGTTGTGTGCTTGTTCCGTCGAGTTGGACGATTAATCTGAGGGGGGAGAGATGTTGTGCACGCATCCATGTATGCATGCGTGCGTGCGTGCGCGTGCGGTGACTGAGATTGAGATTGTGATACCCCTAGGGTTCTTGATGGAGAGAGGGTAGGGTACTCATGGCACCATATGTATAGCTTTTCCGAACGTAGCATAGCATAGCATCCATGCATTGATACATACATACCCTATCTACATCACATATCCCACCACCTCTTATACCTAATCATCCTACTCTAAGAAGACTCTACTCCGCTCCTCCATATTTGTCGGCCCGTGAGAATCCCATCATAGGAGCTGCAATCAACCTAGCTCCCGAGTAGGTAGTATTATTATCGGCTCAATCGGGTACTATTGTCAGATATCTTGACGCAGACGCAGGATAGGGTGTGCTAGGTAGTAGTTGATGGATACATTTATTATACGCCTCTGATGAATGAATGGGGGGGGGGTTTTCCGCCATTCGGAGATTGCAAGGGCGTAAGTTTTATTCTATTCTATGATCGATTAGTTTGGTAGCTAGCTGAAGATCTTTGTTCGGCTACTCTGTAAGGTATATTATTCGATGATATTTGTAATTAGGTAAGAGGGGATAGAGAAGATGATAGAGATTTGGATAGAATAGATCGATGTCGCATGATATGATATATGCTAATGGAATACCGCAGGCTCTAAATTCTACGGTAGGGGTGCGCGCTGTTTGTTTCTTTTTCAATGGTAGAGGGCTGAAGATTTTTCATTCGCCTGGCTTGGACAAGCGAGTATTTGGTGTAGTGTAGATGGATATCAAAATGTGTGGTGGTGGTCTTGGAAGGAAGCTACTAGAGCGGTGTGTTTTCCCAGTGAGATTGGATCATTGGTTGAGTGATAACTGTCTGGACTTATGTTTGAGACTTCTTATAGGTGGAGATTGGGTGTGATATTTTTGCGCTTTTAGATGTGCGATCGGTCTTTTTATAACGTGTAGAACTTGGCTTGTGGTTGATATTGGACAGCTGCTGTTGCGGTGCCGAGTCTTGGATATATGTTGTAGCGGATGATTGAAGTGGAAGGTGGTAGCCGGATGTATGTTCTCTATTCTAGGCTTCGAGGGGTGTGATATAGATAGGGCGCTGTGGATGTTTATGCCGTTGTTATTAGCTTATTATTCGTTGGCGTGGTTGGTAATGATATATAATGGTAGAAGAGCGAGGGGAGGAAATGGAAAAACTGTAGAATAGAATACGCTAAGGCGCTTGATGACTAAGTATCTATTCCTTGTAGAAATTTGATTGGTGATTGGCTACCTAGGTATTGCTCCCCGCCCTCCGATCTTTTTTCCCTGTGGCCTCGTACCTGATTGGATTGAGGGTAATATTCAATGTCCGATGGCGATGGGTTGGAATACTTCCACCGGCAGCTACCATTCGAGTTGATGCCTGCATGTGGGGTAAGCAGGTGCGGCTGCGTCACCAGCGGCACGAAGCTCAATTCTCGCATCGCAATGATCCTCATGACTCTTTGGACTTGTACCCAAGCGCGCTGTCTATAAAGAATATCTGAATAGCACCATCGTCGATCTTAGCTGGATGTTCGCCGTTAGACAACCGCAATGGCAGAATCAACATCCAAGAAACCACCGCGCGACCTTAGTCAGAACAAAGCCAACATAATGCTCGAGAAGGCCGCGAAAGGGAGATATGGCATAGCCGGCGTCTGCTGCGTGGGTCTCACTCTCTCCCTCACGACCATCACGGCGTTGTCGACGATTACCCTCCCATTCAAACCTTGACGGCGCATGCTAACACAATGAAAGTACAATATCGAGGGCATCATTGCTACCATTCGCGCCGCGGAGGCCAAATCCTCTCCCGCCATGATCCTCCTATTCCCTTGGGCCCAGCAATACAGTGGTCATGCTCTTGCCTCAGCCGCAGCCGCAGCGTCCCGCGCAGCATCAGTACCAGTCACACTACACTTAGACCACGCTCAATCGGAAGACTCTATACACGACGCCGCAAACACAGGCTGTTACGATAGCATCATGGTTGACATGTCACACCACGAGAAAGCAGAGAACCTCCGCCTCACCAAAGAGTTGACCGCATACTGCCACGAGAGGGGAATAGTCACAGAGGCAGAGCCTGGGAGGATAACAGGCGGCGAAGACGGAGTACAGGACACGGCGGAGTTGGACGCCATCATGACGAGTCCGGAGGAGGCGCAAGAGTTCGCGGACACGGGTATCGATTGGCTCGCGCCGGCTTTTGGAAACGTGCATGGCAATTACGGTCCTCGGGGCATACAGCTAGAATATGAACGGCTAGAGGCGGTCAACAAGGCAGTCGGAAAAGATGTACGATTGGTGCTACATGGCACGGACGGCTTTGATGCTGAGATCTATGGGAAGTGCATTGGACTTGGGATCACGAAGGTGAATATTAATGGTGTGATGAACACAGCGTATAAGGGGATGCGGAAAGAGCAACCGGATCTGATAGTTACGGAGATGATGGAGAAAGGTACAAAGGTGATGCAAGATGTTGTGGAGCGCAATATGGATATGCTCGGGAGTAGCGGGAAAGCTTGATATATAGACGAGACCGTCGTCTTGTCCTCAGATAGCAAAACGTGTAAACAGATATCGGTAGATAGAGTGTCATGAACATTCAGGAACAATCAGGATTAATACGTCATACCATATTCAATACCCGCTAGTGTATCTTAGCACGGAATACAATACTGACGTGGTCTCCTCCGGGTACAACACCTTTCTTGTGTGTGAAAAACAACAACTTGAGGAGCAATGCCACCCCTATATTTTGCATCATAAATAGCCTCCAGGCATATAAAATAGGGAGATATTACGGTTACACCCCCTTTACCTATAATTACACCCCCTAACTACCTATAATAATACCCCCTAACTACCTATAATTATACCCCCCCGTATTAGATTAGCTCCATATTATTATAGTAATATAAAGCGGAGAATTTACTACTAAAACTTTAATAATATCTCTAATATAATTTTCTTTAAACCGGATTAATTATTTATAAAATCTAATAGACTTAAAATAGCCTATTATTATAGTCTTTATAATTAAAACTTTTCTAGCTAGCGCGTAATTTAATTAGTTAATATCTAGTAATAGTAATATCCCCTAGGCGTAGTCTTAAATAGAGATATTACTACTAAGCCCCCTATTAAATATATATACTTTTTCTTATATCTAGCTACTACGCGTTAATATTATATATATCCTAGTATCCTACTTAATTCCTTACTTATAATATAGGGGATAATTTATATCCTACTATTATAGGCCTAGTAATTACCTTAGCTAAGGGTAACGCTAGCGTAGGGGTAGATAGCTTAGGCTAGGAAGTAGGCTACTTAGATTATAGAGTACGTTATTACTATACTAGTAAGGTAAGAAGGCTCTAGCCCCTACTACGTCTCCTTAATATTACTACTAGACCTTCTTTTACCCCTAGTATAAACCTCTACTTTAATACTAGTAAATTACCTTTAATATCTTCTTCTACCTAGCCTCTTAATATAGGCGTACTTACTCTACCTCTTATAATATAATAGCTTAGGGTACTAATTTAAAGGGAGGGGTTTTTAGAGCTTTAATAAGTAAAGTATTCCTTAATAAGTTTAATATTATAAGGATTTTTATTAAGTTAATTATTATATATTTAATTCTACGCGTATAAGTAGCTCTTATTAATTATAAGGTCTACCTTTTATATAAATAATAGCTAGTTCTTAGATAATAAAGAGTAGGTTAAGGTTATTATTATCTTCTAATATATTTAAATACTCTTATATTAAATAGAAGGTAGGCTTTTTAAATTACTAGTAAAGGTAGATATTATAAAGTCTAAGTATATTAATACTATTAGACTTAACTATTTAATTTTTAATTTTATAAATATATAAGAGACTTAATATTATTATAAAGATATTAATATATTATTTTAATATATTAGCTTATATCTTCTCTTATTACTTTAATATAAGTCTAAGGGTAAAGGGGGAGATATAAGTAATAATATTATAAAATATTAATATCTTTACCTTAAAGGGTATATATATTTTTACTAATTTTATATTACCTTTATATTTTACCTTTTATTTATTAAGGAGAGTTCTAATCTTTTTAATAACTACCTTAAGGTTACCTATATTATTTTATTAGTTATAATAGGCTAAATATAAGTTAGGATCTATAATACTTATTTATTAAATAATAGAGCTCTCTCTTTAATATAATATATCTACTTTTAGCTTTTAAACTTATTATATTAAAGAAATATAAAACTTAGTTAGTATATACCCTAATAAATTTCCTCTAATATAAATTAATTTATTATTATTTTAAGTAGGTAATAATACTACTATTATAATTATTATACTTATCTTATAAACTATCCTATATATACTTATAATCTATAATAGTATACGCGTAAATAATTACTTACTAGGTAGCTTAAAACTTATCCTAGTCCTCCTTTATATAAAATTTAGCCTTATAATTAATAAGAATATCTTTATTAATATACTAGATATAGAGTATATTTCACGATTAACGGTGTAACTTATAAAGAGCTAGTATAAGAGCTAATTTATAATTTATAATACTAATTAAAGGATTTAAAATATCTAGTAAGAGATATATATTATAATATTATTATATTACTTATATATAATCCTCTACTTCTTCCTTTTTAAGAGTAATAATAAAGAGGGGGATTTTATATTTATTTATCTTATAAGTATTATTTATTATAAGTACCTCCTAGTTTATTTTTAGTATCTTATAATAAGAGGTATATAAGAAGAATAGGTATATAATTTACTCCTTCTAATCCTTTAAGTATTTTATATACTAATTATCCTCTTTATATAACTATTAAAGAAGAGCTTATATAATTATAAGTAGCTGAAGACTAACTCGCTTTATACGCGTCCTAGTATTATAAATATCTTAGGCTATAAAGATAAGATTATCCTTATTATAATTAAGATATAGGGTAGTAATAATCTAACTAGGTTTATCCCCTATTAAATATTTACCTTCTAATTTAGTCTTATACTTCTAGAGTTATAATAGTAGCCTAATAAGCTTAATAGTTAACTGTTACGACCCGTTCGTCCTAAGGGTCGATAGGCCTAGGTAGATCTCGTAGAGTGGAGTGTTAAGGACTAGATAAGTAGGCTTTATACTAAAATAGTCTAATATAGATATCGTATTATATTTAGTATTTAGGAGATTACTAAGTTAATAATATAAATTAAGTATAAAGCTCCTATCTAGATAGAAATCCACGCTCTTTATATAGATATAGGAAAGCCTACTAAGAGGTATAGTTTATATAGATTACCCTGCGATCTACCTAAGACGTAGTTTACCTAGGTCACCTAGTAATCTACCTAATTATAACGAGAATTATACTAGCTAGTACGTAGTATATAGACTACGTCCTGCTCGTAATATTAGGTTCCCCCTTATTAGTTTTCATCTCGAAAACTCTTATAATACTATGCCTACTAATAGACATCGGCTTTTATTAGTATACTGTCGCTGAGTATTAGTAGATTTATTTATCCCTTCTCCTCTAATACGTATTTATAAGAATTATAAGAAATCCTATACGCCTAAAAAGTATAAGCTTAGTAGTACTTTAGACCGCTATATTAAATACGCCCGTAAGGGCCGTAGTTATAATCTTACGCCCTTTTCTCTATTAAAGTAGGCCCGTATACGTTAATAAAGGAAAGAGAAATTAGTAGAAGCTAAAGAGGCTCTAGCTCGCTTTACTTATCTTTAAGTAGAGGTTACTACCTTAGAGAGTAAAGAGCTAGAACTGGTTAAAGGTAAACTAAGGAATATAGAGGAGGTAGAAGCGGATAAGAAGGTATAAGGCCTTAACCCTAACGACTTCCTCTTTAATATATCTTTAGAGTAAGTTAAAATCCCTACGGACTTTAACTAGTCTAGTTTTATTAATATTAGTAGAATTAGTATAGAAGGTTCTAGTAGTTCTTAAGGTTCTTAACTAGTTCCTAGGTACTCTTAGAATCCTTATAACCTTTCTACTTAATAAGATAGGTCTAATCTCTTTATACTAGGATTTTCTTAGCCTTAAACTCGTCTTCTTCTTCTACTTTAAAGTAGAAGGTTTCTTATAAGGGTATACTTAGATCCGCTGGTTCTAACTTAGAGATATAGAATACTAGGTATACTTTAGCGTTAGGTAGAAGGTTTAATTTATAATTAACTAGTCCCTTTATCTTTTAAATAGAAAATAGTCCGACCTTAATATAATCTAGTTTCTTGCTTAGTTTCTTTATTTTAAAATCCTTTATAAGGAGGTAGACTTTATCCCCCTCTTTTAACTAAGGATATATTTTCCTTTTCTTATTAATATACCTTACTATTTTATTATTTACCTTATAAATTATACCTTATATATCCTTATATAGTTACTTTATCTCTAATATAAGTACTTTTACTTTATCTATATCTAGGCTAGGCCTTAGGTCTAGGAATATATTTACTTATCTTTTATAATTTATAAAGAATAGAGATAGCTTTATTATATCTAACTATTTATTATTAAACGCTAACTATATTATAGGTAGTAATAATACCTAATTATTTTATTTTATATTATATTAATATAATATCTAAGGTATATTTCTATTATTTAGTTAGTATATTTAATCTATCTATCCGTCTATAAGTAGTAAGCTATTAATATTTATAACTCTATCTTAATTACTAATATTAATATTTTCTAATAGTTTAATATAAAAAGTTTATCTCTATTAGATATAATAGACTTAGGTATGCTATAATCTCTTATAAGCTTATTAAGGAGAATAAACCCTAACTACTTAGTAGTATAGGTCTCTTTAAATAGTATTATAATTATATACTTTATTAGTTTATTTATAATAACTATTATTAAGTTATAGACCTCCTTCGTAGTTAGGTCTCCTAACTTAGGTAGTTTTACTATAAAGTCTATTATAACGTCTTTCTATAGCGAGTCCGGTATTAATATAAACTAGATTTACCTATACTTTATATAGCGTGTCGATTTATTTTATTAATACTAGATATACTCTTTAATATATCTTTTAACTTTCGCTCGTAACCCTAGTACGGCGTATATCCTTCTAATAAGTTTAACTATTTTAGTAACCCCTAGGTGTCCTTATAGCGGGTTATCGTAGTAATCCTATACTACTTCTTTAGTATATAATTCCGGTAAGTAAAGCTTATCCTTATACTTTAGGAATTTATCTCCTAGTTACTAACTCCTTAATTTCTTTACTAGGTTATTAGTTTAATATCCTTTCTAAATACTATTTAAAATTCCTAGGACTTAAATATATATAGTTACTACTAATATTTATATTAGTACTAGTAATCTATTATTTTCTATATTTAAGATTAGCTTTATTATTATATTCTTAGTCTCTATATAGTCTAACCTCCTACTAAGGGCGTCTACTTAACTATTATCTTTTCTAGGTATATATACTATTTTAAATTTATACTATCTAAGTAATTCTAACTAATAAACTTATTATTAATTTAACTCCTTTATTATAGTAAAGTTAACTAGATTCTTATAATCTATTATAATAGTTAAGTCCGAGTAGCTTTTAATATATACTCGCTAATATTATAATGCGTATACTATAATAAGTAGCTCTTTATTATATATATTATAATTTTATTTTATTAGTATTATTCTTCTAGAAAAATAGGCTATTAGGTGCTATTTCCCTTCTATCATTTAATATAAGTAAGCCCTAATTACTAGATCCAAGGCGTCGGTCTCTATCCGTGCCGGTTTATTAACTTAGAAGGTTCCGAGTACTAGTAGATCTATATAAGACTACTTTAAGATCTTAAATACTTTCTTTTAAGCTATATCCTACTTAAACCCTATATCTTTTTTAGTAATATTAGTTAAAGGGATAGCTTTCTTAGAATAGTCTTAAATAAATCTGCGATTAAAGTTTATAAATCTAAGGAAACTTTAAACTTCTTTAATATTTATAGGTACTAGCTATTTAAGTATTACCTTAACCTTCTTAGGGCTTATCTAAATACCTTTTATACTAACTATAAATCCTAGGAATTCTACTAATTCCTTATAAAATTCGTATTTATCTAGGTTAAGGAATAGTTTAGTATTTATAAAGTATAATAAAACTTCTTATATATACTAAATATAAGTATCCTCCTCCTTAGAGTATATCAAGATATTATTAAGGTAAGTGATTATTATTTAATCTAAGTACGCCCTTAATATATTATTAATTAATACTTAGTAGGTTACTAGTACGTTAATAAGTCCGAATGGTATTACTAGGTATTTATAATAATTATAGCGTGTCTAAAACACTATCTTCTATTCTTTACCTTCTTTTATTTTAATTAAATTATAAGCTCCCTAAAGGTCTAACTTAGTAAATACTTTCGCCTTACTAAGTTAATCCTACAGCTCGCTAATATTTAGTAAAGGGTACCTGTTCTTAATTATTATATTATTTAACTTTTAATAGTCCACGTATAGCCTTAGTTTTCTATCCTTCTTTAGTATAAAGAGGATTAGATATCCTACTAGTAATTTAGATTCTTAAATAAATCCCCTTTTAAGGTTCTCCTTAATATACCCGCGAAGTACTAAGAGTTCCTTTTCTAAAAGTATATATATTAGTCTAAATGTCGGCTCTCTACTAGGTTTAAGTTCGATCTTATAATCTTATAGTTAATACCTAGGTAATACTTTTATAGTTATCTCTTCCTTGAAAAGCTACTTCTACTTTTTATACTAATAAGGGATTATAGAAGGTTTATCTTTTCCTTTAATTTCTCTAACTTATTTACTTAGCTAACCCTTACTAATATATATTAAGTCGGACCCTTTCTTTTAAAGGTTATCCTTTTTCTTTAAAGTTAAGGTTATATACGCCTTAACTAGTCTACGGTTCTACTTCTTATCTATTATTATCTACTATTAGCGTATAAGTTAGATCCTAGCGACGTCTCTAGTTTACTAAAATATAAGTACTCCTTCTTACTAATCTATAATAGGATTATATTCCTTTAATTAAGGTATTCCTAGAATAATATAATACGTGGCTATTATAATAATATTAAAGGAAAGCTCCTTATAATAGCGTTAAATAATAATAGGTAGTAAGGTTATCTCCTTATCTACTCTTTCTAATAGTTTTAGTCCGTCGACTCCCTATAAATTATACTAATACTTCTTTCTATAAGTAGGTAGGCCCGTTAACTATACTATTTCTCAAGAGATAAAGTTTCTAGTTAATCTAGAATCTATTATTATAATAGTCCTCTAACCGTTAATATTTACTGGTATATTTATATATATATTATACTAAGATATATATAAGTGCTATATAGGGGTTAATATATTTATCTCCCTATACTTCCCCTTAATATAAGGGATTACTCTTTTCCCGATAATAGGAGGAATCTAGTAAGCTTCTTCTATTATATATGCTTTTTATATATATTATAAAAGTATACGTACTATTCTATTAAGTGATATTCTCTAGTATTCTTATTATATTTAAGATATATATAAAGTATACTATACTACCTCTAGTTATAACCTAGGAACTACTTTTAATATCTTTTAGTCCTAAGGTACTAGTAGTAACCTATTACTCTATAATATTTCTAGTCTTTATACCTATATATAGGAACTACTACTATATTACCTAGCTATATCTTTATTATATAATAATACTAGTAATAGTATTCTATATATGCTATCTAATATATAATACTATATTCTAGATAGTTTAGATTATTATAATACTCGTTTTTTAGTAATATATTACTATACTTTATCTTATACTCCTTAAGCTTAGATTTTCCTTTTAAGTCTTCCTATATTTCTTCTTCTTAATCCTTAGATACTAAGGTATAAGGTTTAGATTCGTCTAGAGATTTAACTAATTTATCGTCGTCGGCTACTAAATTACTTTATCCTAAATTATCCGTCTCTATTCTTTATCCTTACTTATACTTATCCTTATAAGCCTTATAATTATCTTCTACCTTAAGTTCTTATATTCTATTTTAGATTTCTTTAAGACGTTTATTAATTCGTTTAATATTCTAGCTTCTCTTTATAACTTCCTCCTAAAGTTCATAATAGTGTTATTAAGTCTCTTAGATATTTACTTATAATAGATTAAAGTAGTTAAGTAAATCTATCATAATTACGTCGATCTCTCTATTACTAAACTCCGGTTTAAGTAGATCTTCTATAAGTCCGTTATTCTTAATAGGTACCTTTTCTAGTACGTTAAGCTACGGTTGTTATACTATATTTTTTTAACCTATACTCTCTAGCTATATAGCCCGGTTTACTATAGCTATAGTAAGTAATTACTTTCTTACCCCTACTTTACTACTTCTTACCCCTAAATACCCCCTTCTTTACTTTCTTTATAAAGTTAAGCTCTATTAGCATAGGTTTATAAGGATCTCTCTCCTTATAAGTTAGGCGGTAGGGTTTTATAAAATACCCTAATTATCTAAATCCTCTAGTACCTCTATTATACCGTTTCTCTATTATTCGTTTAAATAATTTATTATTAATATTAATAGCTTCCTTTATAAGGTTATCTAGGGTGTCTAAGACTAATCCGGTCCTTATAAGTTCATCTTTAATATTATCCTTTAATCCTTAATAATATATTATTATAAGAGTATTATTATCCTAGTTAGTCTAAGTAGAGTACTATTAAAATTAAGTTAAGTATTTTATAACTAATTTCTTTTATATAAGATATTAAATAATACGTGTTACTACGTTATTCTTATTTAATAGTCTAAAGACTCTTTAAATCTCTACCTTAAACTTAGTAAAGCTTTTAAACTATATCTTAATATTATCGTTATTATTATTATTATCCTTATATTTCTTCTAGAATAGTCTAATCTATTTCTATATACGTCCTCGTATATAAGTAATTATAAAGGTAGTTTATTTCTTAACTAGAAGTTCTATTTCCTGAAAGGTAATATATAATTTAAGTTATATAAGCTAATCTTTAAGTTTATCTCTATCCTTATAATAGAGGTCTAGTTATATAACCTTAACTAATCTTTTATTTATATCTTCTATTATTAAACGTCGTTGGCTAACTTAGCTTAGGGTAGGTTCTTATCCTAAGGTACTTATCTTAAGGGTACTTAAAGTGTTACGACCCGTTTATCCTAAGGGTTAATAGGCTAAGGTAGATCTTATAAAGTAGAGTATTAAGGACTAGATAAGTAGGCTTTATATTAAACTAGTCTAATATAGATATCGTATTATATTTAGTGTCTAGGAGATTACTAAGTTAATAATATAAGTTAAGCACGAAGCTCCTATCTAGATAGAAATTCACGCTCTCTATATAGATATAGGAAAGCCTACTAAGAGGTATAGTTTATATAGATTACCCTGCGATCCACCTGAGACGTGGTTCACCTAGGTCACCTAGTAATCTACCTGACTATAACGAGAACTGTACTGGCTAGTACGTAGTATATAGACTGCGTCCTGCTCGTAATATTAACCTACTTTATACTAGGATAATTATAAGACGAGTTCTCTACCTTAAGAGATTAGGTATTTATAATTTAATTATATATTATTATAGCCTTAAAGGGATAGTTAATAATTTAAGAGGTAGAATATAATTATTTCTACCCCCTTAATACCTTCTCTTTCCCCCCCTAGTTATAAAAATACTAGGCTTTTCGCTTTACCCCCTTTTTATTAACCTTAGTCCTCTAGATTCTAACTATATAGCTATATAATTTTATAAACTTATTAATTTATACTTTTATTACCTTAGGAGAGGTATTTAATAAACTATCTAGAGGTAGATTTATAAGGAATAGTATATTATTAATTAGAGTAGGGGAGTTAGGGAATAATAAGTAGCTAGAAATATTAGAAGTATATATTATAAGAGGCGTTATTATAATAATATAAAGCTAATCTAATACGGGGGGGTATAATTATAAGTAGTTAGGGGGTATAATTATAGGTAGTTAGGGGGTATAATTATAAGTAAAGGGGGTATAACTGTAATACCTCCTATAAAATATACTATAGTAGTCTACTAAGTACTCTATTATAATTCTAATTACCTATACCCTTACTAGGTACGCGTAATTAATAACTCTAGTTAATCTAGTCTATAAACGCGTCTATAAATAAATAAAGGCCTACTACTATATAGTAAGCTACTTTATAGATATAGTAATATCTATATACTAGTTATATATACCCTAATATATCTATATAAAAGCCTATCTCTTATATATAGCTATTATATTAGAACCTAGCTAATATATATATAAGATATTATATATAAGATATTAGATAGAGACTACTATAAGTATTTATTTATTATTACTATTATTAAATAGTACTATTTACCTAGTATATCTTCCTTATAAAAGGCTTCTATACTTTATATACTTAGATAGGTTTCTTATATATAAAGTATATATTTTCTTTTAATATTATAAATTAGTTATAATATATTTTTTAAGTCTCCTTATATACCTAGATAAGCTCTAGTATATTTACTAGGTAATAATCTAGTATCTATTAGTTATCTTCTAGTCTATAACTTAGCTATCTAGCTAAGTACTAGGTAGACTAATTATAACCCTAATAAATATAGTATTTCTAGAGTAGGCATTTAATTTTATATTTAATATCTCTATTAATAATAATAGGAGGGATAGATAGGTAGTAGTATTAATATAAGTTATCTACTAGATTAGTAGTAGGTCTAAGATAGGCTATTAATATAATATTATAAATATATATTATATCTAGTAATATTAACTTATAAGTAAGACGGCCTACTTTATTAAAGACTTTAAAGAGGCTAATATACTATTAGCTAAGCTTCTTTAATATAATACTAAAGACCTTATAACCTCTATAAAGGTAGAGGTTAATAAGATTACTAACCTTTAAGAACTTAGCTATATACTTAGAGTTATAATAGTCTTTTATTTTAAGTAAGATAAAAGTAATAGTATCTTTTATATTAATATAAAAGGTTAATATCTTCTTACTATAATAGAAAATATATAATTTAAGACCCTAAGCTTATTATAACTTATTAGTTAGTTAATAAGTACCCTAGATTCCTTTCCTAGACTAATATAAATATTAGAACTCTAATATTTCTTTATATTCTACTTATATCTATACTTATACTCTATAATATTTTCTACTCAAATAAAATTATATAGCTTACTTATAACTATTTAATACTTTAAAAATCTTTAAAATTAATATAATAGTTTAGAAGATATATTAGAATAAATAGAATTACTTACTAATATTAGTCTAACTATCTAATATCTTAGTATATCTCTACTACCTAACTAATATTTTCTTCCTACGTAATTTTTATTATTTAATACTTTATTATAGATATTATTCCTCCCTTATATAATCTACGCCTTATAAGTTATACTAATTATCTTTAAAGTATATATTATTACCCTTCTTATATTAAATATAACTTCTCTAGCTCCCTATTAGTAGACTAACCGCATCGAGTTAGTACTTTAAACTCGAGTTAGGTACCTAACTTAAGTCTTAGCGAGTAAATATTAAATTCCTAGCCTAAGTATTTAGGTTAGTACTAATAGTTAGTACTAAGTATTCGAGTCGGTACCTAGGTAGGTACTAAGTATTAGTACCGAAGTATTAACTTGAATTACTAAGATATAGACTAACCGTTTTTTTTAGTATTTAAGGGTTATTTTTAGTATTAACTCGAATTACTAAACTACTTACGGCTAGCTTATACCCTGTATAGGTTTAGCGTTATATAACTTTATAAATTCAATTCTAAATTTAATTCCTCGCGGTTAGTCTACTAAGACATTTTCTCTAGTAATATTTTCTGTTTTTAGTAGTATTTCTTACTATATTTTCTGTTTTTTTTCTAATTATTATTATTATTATTACCTAGGGAATTTTTGAAAGTAAATAAGGTAATATAAAAAGGTAATATATATCCCTAGGAAAATAATAACTATAATATTAGGAATATCTCTTATTTATAATAAAATTTTATATTATATATAAGATTTACTAATAGATTACTAAGTATTATTATTATTACTAACTAGGTAATTCTTAATAGTAAATAAGGTAATATAAAAAGATGATAGCTAATTAGCTATTCCTATAGATATAATAACTATAATATTATTAATATTTTCTATTTATAGTAGTATTTATTAATATATCTATGTTTTACTATTATATTACTAAGCATTATTATTATTACTACCTAGCCTAACCTAGGTAATTCTTTAAGGTAATATAAAAAGGTAATGTATATCCCTAGGGTACTAAAGGGGGTATTAAAATTCTAATTAAAAAAAATCTATTTTTAGTATAGGGGTAATTCTAGAAAAAAATAGGGATCCTTATTATTTTATTAGAGGCTTGGCGTCTTAGTAATACCTTAGTAATTCAAGTCGGGTTAACCCGATTTACTAAGGTATTAAGGCCTTGGTAAGTTAGTACTAATAGCTGGCACTAAGTATTCAGGTTAGTATTAAGACCCTAACCTAAGTATTTAGTTAGTACTAAATCTTAGTACTAAATCCCGACTTGATAGTTAGTCTACCTATTAATACCTTCTAAGCGCGTAGCTCTTTCTAAGCTAGACCCTAATACTATTAATAAGAGGCTTAGATATTATAAGACTAATAGTATAAGGTGTATTAAATACCTAAAGAAGACTAATCTAGGTACCTAGGTTAGATCTAGGAACCTATTAGTAAACCCTAGATATATTATATTAATAGAACCTTATTATAAAGAAATACTATTAGGTACTTACCTTTATAACTACCTTAATAGTAGTATTACTCTCTAATAGTATATAGCCCTTATTAATATAACTATTTAAATAGTTATTCTACTAAGGAACTTATAATAACCTAGTCCCCTAATCTTTAAAGAGGCCCCTTAAGAAATTACTCCTCTACTATTTAAATATTATCTATATACACGTTACTAGTATACCTAGTAATAGGCTATTAAAGAAGATAATTCTAAGTATCTACCTTTAATTTAATAGGGCTTATACTAGCGTTAGAATAATATATATTAGGGGTAGATACTAGATTAGGGATATTAAGTATATAGAGATCCCTAGATAGTAGGAGATATAATACCCTACCTAGTTAATAAATTATTTAACCTCCTTATAAATAGATACCTATATTATAATATACTTTTATAGAAAAATAAATATAGTATTACTAGAGCTAGTTAATAGCTATATTATAATAGTAGGAAGAATAATTAGCCGTCCCTTAACTAGTTATATAAACTAGGCGATATTAACTTATTACTTAAAGGCCTAGAAAAAGAGGTTAAGCTTAGAGTATAATTAATTAATAGCTTATTTAGTAATATTAATATTATTATTATTAATAAATAGTTTATAAGAAGGAGGACTATATATAATAAAGAATTTTTAGATAATATTATTAATTATAATAATTATCTTTTCTTTACTAGTAAGAGTATAATTAATATTAATACTTATATTAGTTAAATTACCTTCTAAATCTAGGGGTCTACTTATTATTTAATAGGTCCTCTTATCTTCTTACTATAATAGAATACGCTAGGAGTCTCTATTTAGGAATATATTATACCTAATTAGGTAGTAATTATTTTAGGTATATAGCTAATAGATTTATAGAGAAGTCCCCTAAATTACTACTTTAAGGTTAGCGGGAAAAGTAAGGAATATTAGATTCCTAAGTATTATAATTACTATGTATTTATATACTATTTATATTATAGGGATACTTAAATAGGCTTAGTATCTATCCTTCTTATAAAGACGGATTTCTTATATATAAAGAATATATCTTTTACCTACTATTTATATTCTAATATAATAAAAGGTTTCTTTACATTCTACCTATATATACTAACTTATTATAATATTTTCTATATAGTTTATATTATTTAGTTAGTTCTATACTACTTATTTATATTAAAATAATTAAAATTAGTCTAGTAGTTTAAAAGATATATCGTAATAAATAGATTTACCTACTAAATTCCATGTACTAACAGCTAGAATACAGATTATAAATATTAAAAGTCCTAATATTATTTATATTTTACCTATTCTATAATAACGCCTACTAACGTATCTACTATTAGTCTAAGTAGGGGGAAATATCCGTCTTATTACTAGGTATAAAACGCTGTTAGAATAGGTATATATATATATAATATAGCTAATACTATTGTATTTATAGGCTAATATCTAATTTACTCTCTACTATTTATATTACCTACTAACGTAACTAATATTAGTTTAAATAGGGGGAAATATCTATCTTATTACTAGGTATAGAATACTATTAGAATAATTTATATTAGTCTATTAGTATATATATATAATATAGCTAATACTATTATATATATAAGCTAGCTACCTACTAATATATTACTATTTAGCTTACCTACTAGCGTATCTAATATTAGTTTAAATAGGGGGAAATATCTATCCTATTTCCAGGTATAAAACGCTATTAGAATAGGTATATATATATAATATAGCTAATACTATTATATATATAAGGTAGCTATCTACTAACGTATCTAATATACTCCCTACTATTCACGTTACCTACTAAACGCTAGGTAGTAGGGGTGATTTTCCGACGTAAAAATCTGGATTTTTACAGGTATTTTCTAGTTACTAATAATAGCCTTGAGCTAAAATTCGCCTAGATCTATATACTAGATAGTATATAGGAGTAACTAGATATTTACTATTAATATTTTAATAATTTAAATTAAGATACTCTTACTTCTACTTAGTATACCCTTTAGTCTATTAACTTATATATCTAGGGGTTTAAATCCTATTATAACTACCTTAAAGAGGATAAAATATAATATCCTATTAATATTATAAGTATTTATATCTAATAGCTAAATCTTAAATAATAGGATAAGGGTATAAGTATAAGTATAAGTATAAGTATAAGTATAAGTATAAGTTTAAGTATAAGTATTAGTATATACCTATAATCGCTCTACCTTTATAGAAGTTACTTATATTATAATAACTTCTAATAATATTATAAGAGGCTAGATTAAGCAGGATATTTATATTAAAATTATTAAGAGGGGTATTATATTAATCCTTAATTAGTATCCTTCTTATATAGCCCTCTAATATCCGCTCCTATTTTTATTTAGTAAATAGTTATAGTATAACCGCCTCCTACTAGCTAGCTATTAGCTTCTAGGTAACTATCTATTATATATATTATAATAGAACTATATTACTAGTATACTTACCTAGTATACCTTAATTAGTAGCGATAATAAACTAGAGTAAGAAGAGGGTAGTAACCTAAGTAGGAACTAGACTAGTATATCACTAGCGAGTATATATCTTAGAGTTATAGTAGGTCTTAGTAAGTAATAAGATATTAATTTTATATAAAATAGATATAGGTAAGACTATTTAATATATTTCCCTAATTATTTTCTAGACTTAAATCCGTTTAGTTATAAATAGTTCTAAATAATTTAGATAATAGCTAGGGGATAGTTAATATAATTTATATAATTAGCTAATTATATCTAGATCTAGCCCGATTTCTTTAATTATACTATTAATAGTAGATATCTATTTAGTTACTAAGCTACTAATATCTAGATATTAATAGAGCTTAATAACTTAAATTAGTATTATTAGAATTAATAGACTATTTAAGTAGATTACTACTCTGGCCTAATAGATAGGCTTAGTACTAATCTAGATATCTTACTTAAAGATATTAGTAGTAAGGTAACTGTCCTCTTATTAATAATAATAGGAAGTCTATATATTATAAAAGCGAGAATATAAGATACTATAATAATATTTTAAAAAGGGGTAAACTTAATTTTTTTATTACCTTTATATATAATCTTAAGTAGCTTAATATTTAAAGCTTATTAGAACCTAGTTAGATATTAGAGTACTATTATAATCTAATTACTTATATCTTTAATTAAAAGTTCTAGGAGCTAATAAAGGACCTCTTTAAGTAATATATTCTTAGTATTTATATAGGCTACTATTATATTATTAAATTTTAGAAGTATAATCTCTTATATACTTATATTCTCCTTATTATATAAGAAGAGGATTAGACCTAGATAGTTAGTAATATTAATAGTATTATTTAAATATTTATTCCTACTTAATATAATAATAGTATATTATATAAGTTAGTCTTATAATATATAGTTTATAATTACTATACTAGCGTCCCTAGTAATTGATATTTTAATTAGGAGAAGAATTATTATAATAAGGCTTTTTTAAAGGATTTCTATTAAGAGATATTATTTATATCTAATAGGAATTATCTTTTTTATAAGTATCTAATTAGCCCCCTTAAATCTAATTCCTTTATTAATAATAGGTAAGTTATCTCTTATAACCTATACCTAAAAAGAAATATAATATATATATTAATATTAAGATCTATAACTCTATTAAGTCTATTTTCTATCTATATAAATATATTTATAAGGGACTTAATTAGGCTAATATCTTCTTTACTAGAAATTATATATATATTAATAATAATCCCGCTCTTAATAGCTAGTTATAATAGTAAGGGGAGTTAGTAGATAAAATTATAGAGTTTTAGCCTACTTACTAGATTAAGTCTATTAAGACTATTTAGAAGATACTCTTATTTAATATAAATATTATAAAGCCTTATATAAAGTATTTATAAATCTACCTCCTAGATTAATAGTATACCCTTTTTAAGCTAGCTAATAACTATAATATTAATAAAGCTATTAAATAAAAGTTAATAGATAGTAATAAGCTTTAAAAGATTATATTAATAGAGTTTTTTAATATAAACTATCTTATTAAGAAAGCTTATAATAATAGTTAGCTATTACCTTTTATAAAATAGAATAGGAAATATCCTACTATTATAAGAGATTTACTTAACTATATATACACGGATATTCCTAAGGTCTTTATATAAAATAAAAGAAATAAATAATAGAAAATATATAAAAAAAGGGAGACTCTTAAGCGTATTAATTTTATTAGTCTTAAAACTAAGGATCTTTACTATTACTAACTACTCCTCTATTATATTAAGGGGGCTATATTATTTAATAACTTATAGATAGTAGATAGCTAGCTAATAGGATAGAAGGAGGCCTATATAAAGCTTAGGTTAACTAAAATAACAGATATACTAATAAGATCCTTAATAAGGGAAAGGATTTTTAGAGAGGTTATAAACTATATAGTCTTTTTATATTAGTATTAGTTAAACTCTAACCTACTAATACCCTTACCTTATAGAATAAGTATAAGGAGTATATCTTAAATAACTATTTATATCTCTTATAATAAGATTTTTTAATACTTTAAATATTAGATAATTATTATAAGTAATAGTTATTTATAGAATAGTACGCCCTTTACCTAATTAATAGCTAATTAGAATATTAATTTACCCCTAAATATACTAAGGATTTAACTTAATATAGCCTATCTATTCTAACTATTCTATTTAATAGTTTTAATAATATTCTAAATAGACTTTTATAGGAAGAAATATCTTACTAAATTGCCCCTAATAAGGCTATAAATACTAACTAATACTATACTATTAATTAGATTATTACTACTATTAATATTAATATTAATAATAAATTTAGTACTCTAGGTATACTATTCTTCTATAATAGTACTAGGGGGACTAGTAAGGTAATAGTATAAAATACTATTATAGAAAGGCTATATTCCTAGTAAAAGGTTACTCTAATAGTAGTATCTTCTAATATTATATTAATACTATTATAAGGAGGTTAAACTACTTACTTATAATTTAAGATACCTCTAGACTCTAATACTACCTTCTTATATAAGATTAAGAAGGGTATAAATCTTACTAAGCTAATTAAGTAAGCTTATATTATCTTTTAAGATAAGTCTCTTATATAGAGTTAATATAATATAGAAGCTATTAGTTATAGCCTTTAAAATATATATAATAATAACTAGGCTTATTTTAAGGGTAAGGTTAGACTAACTAAATAGTAGACTAACTGTATTAGGTTAGTACTTTAAACTCGAGTTAGGTACCTAACTTAACTCTTAGTAAGTTAATACTAAATTCCTAGCCCGAGTATTCAGGTTAGTATTAATAGTTAGTACTAAGTATTCGAGTTAATACTATAGGGTAGTACTAAGTATTAGTACTAAAGTATTAACCCGACTCGCTAAGATATTAGTTCTACCTATATTATTTTACTAAGACTATTATATTAGGAATATTTTTTATTTATAATAATATATTATACTATATATATAGCTGACTAATATATTACTAAGCATTATTATTATTATTACCTAGGTAGTACCCTTAAGTTAATAAGGTAATATAAAAAGGTAATATATATACCTAGAGAATTAAGGGGACTACAAAGATTATAATTAAAAAATAATTTATTTTTAGAATAGTACTAATTTTAGAAAATTTTAGACTATCTAGCTAAATTATTAGTAGCTTAGCGTCTTAGCGATACCTTAGCGAGCTAGGTTAGTCTAACCCGACTCGCTAAGGTACTAAGGGCTTTTCGGGTTAATAATAGAAGTAGGTACTAAGTATTTAGGTTAGTACCTAAATAGGTACTAAGTATTCGGGTCGGTACTAATCTATAGTACTAAAACCCGACTTAATAGTTAGTCTACTAAATAGCTTAAATCCTTTAAGGGGTATAAGCTTAAATATAGAAAAGAGGTCTAATATCTATAATAACTACTAAAAGAAATACTAAGATAAGGGATTATATATATATTATACTAAAAAGGGCTATTAGGGGAAGGATTATAAAGGCGAATTTATAGATTACTCCTACTTAAAAAATATATACCTATAATATCTAAGGTAATATCGCGGGTATTTAAAGCCTTAAGGAGTATTTTAACCTAGGATTTATCCCCTCTTTTAAGGTAGAATAGGTATATCCTAAATAAAGAGCTTTAAAAGTTAAAGGAAACTCTTAAATAAGAATCTTTATAACTTACCTTAAATAATACCTTTAATATAACAGACCTAACTAACTATATTACTACTTAAATATAATTATAGAAGGAATATATAACTATTAAACTCTAATATATTAAAATAACCCTTTAAGCCCTTATTAATTATAGAGTTATAACTAACTTTATTAACTAAGACTTTATAAAGACTTTAGGAATTACGTCCCTTTATACTAGAGTTATTAGGGTAGTAGATATTAATAGTAGGACTATTAGCCCTACCTTATTCTAAGTATTATATGAAATTAAGATAAGCGCCCCTAATATATTATATAACTATTTTATATTTTAGGTAATACTTATATAAGAATAATAGTTAATCTTAGGCCTCTTATAACTATAATAAATTAATCCTATTATAGATTAGATATTAGGAAAGGTAAAGATATTAAAGAATATTAGGGTTCTTAATTAGTATAAATTTAATAAAGAAATTAGGGATAATATAGTTTATACTTACTATACTTCTTCTAAAGGCTTAGAAAATATACTCCTAGTAAAGTACTTAGAGTACGCTAATATTTTTAATAGGAAAGAGGGTACTAAATTATTACCTTATTAGAGGGCGCTTAATTATACTATAAATTTTTAACTAGGTACTATTCTACTATTTAATCCTTTTTATAACCTTTTTAAGATAGAACTTACTATTCTTAAAGACTATAATTAATTAAAACCTTAAGTTAGAGTTTATTAAATACTCTAAATTACCTACTAAGGCACCTATTCTATTTATAAAAAAGAAGGATAAGGGATTATACCTTTATATAAACTATTAAGCTCTTAATATTATTATAGTCTATAATAAATACTTTATCCCTTTAATTTCTAAGATCCTAAACTATCTATAGCGTATAAAGATATATATTAAGATTAATTTAAAGGGAGTATATAACCTAATCTAGGTTAAGGAAGGTTATAAATAGAAGATAGTATTTTATATCTATTATAACCTTTTTAAATACTATATTATACCTTTTAGATTTATTAATACTCTATTAATATTTTAGTCTTATATTAATAAAGCTCTAACTTATTTAGTAGATATTCTAGTTATTATATACCTAGATAATATCCTAGTCTACTCTAATAACTATACGGATTATAAAAACTATATAAAGGAAGTTTTAACTACCTTTAAAGAATATAACCTATTTATAAAATTAGAGAAATATAAGTTTAATATTAATATAATAGAGTTTCTAGGTTATATTATTAGCCTTAAAGGAATTTCTATAAATCTAGAGCACGTCTTAACTATTTGTAATTAGCTAATCCCTAGGATAATTAAGTAAGTATAGTCTTTCTTAGGGTTTTATAACTTTTATAAATAATTTATTAAAGTATATAATATAATTATATAAGACTTTATAGAACTAGACTAACTACGAGGAATTAAATTTAGAATTAAATTTATAAAGTTATATAACGCTAAACCTATATAGGGTATAAGCTATTTATAAGTAATTTAATAATTCAAGTTAATACTAAAAATAACCCCTAAGTACTAAAAAAACGGTTAGTCTATATAGAACTAATTAAGCCTACTATAGCCTTCTATTAAATAGATTAGATAGAATTAGCCATCTACTAATTAAAGGATACCTTTATTATAAATCCCCTATTTATATACTATAACCTAGCCCTACTATCTTAGATTAAGACTAATATAAGTAATTATATACTATTAAACGTATACTCCTAGAAATAGGAGGATACGTATATATACCTTATTATATTTTATAGCTAGAAGCTTATGCTAGCTAAGATAAATTATAATATATCTAATTAAGAACTCCTAGCTATTATAATATCCTTTTAAGTATAGTAGAAGTATTTAGAAGGAGCTTAATATTAAATTATAATTATTATAGACTGTTATAACCTTAAATCCTTTCTTATAACTAAGACCCTTAGCTATTAATAAGTATATTAGGCCGAATTTCTATTAGTAATTAACTTTAAAATATAATATTAGCTTAGAAGAAAGAACCTAGTAGATATATTTTTAAAAAGGGTAGACTATAATAAGCCTAATATATTTTATATAATAGTCCTCTTTTTTAAATTAGGTATTATAGTAGTTAAGGAAGGCTACTAAGTAGCCTAGTAGGTAGTAGCTAACCTAGATAACCTTAAAGAGGAGGATTAAATCCCTAAGCTCTTATAAACTATCCTAGAGGAAATAGTAGAAAAACTTAAGGGGGATAATAATACTATTAAAGCTAGTAGTACTAACTTTAAATAGGTAGTAGGTCTATTATACTTCTAAAGTAATTAGTTTTATATACCTAATAATAAAGGCCTATAACTTTAAATTCTTAGGAACTTTTATAACTTTATAACTATAGGCTATCTTAGCTAGAATTATACTACTATTACTATCTAGTAATAGTTTTATTAGCCTATAATAGGTAAAGATATTAAAGAGTATATTAAGACTTATAATATCTATTAGTAATTAAAGTACTTTAAATATAAGCCTTATAAAGAGCTTATACCTATTCTAGTCTTAGATAGCCTTTAAAAGGCTATAGCTGTTAATTTTATTACTAACTTACTTTAAAGTAGGAGTCCTATTAATAATATTACCTATAATTATATTATAATAATTATAGACTATCTTAGTAATATATACTATTATATCTCCTATTATAAAACTATAATATTAAAGTAATTTATTAAAATATTTATATAAAAAGTTTTCTAATTATAAAGTATACTAAATATAATTATTAGTAATTATAATATACTATCTAACTCCTACTTTTAGTAGATATTAGTATAGGCTTTAAGTAGTAACTATTAGCTCTTAACCGCCTTTTACTAATAGATAGATAGGCTAATAGAGTAATAGAACTAAGTAGTTAAATAGTATCTTCGCGTAAATATAAATTATTAATAGGATAACTAGGTTTCCTAGTTACCCCTAATAAAGTATATATATAATAATAGTCCCTATTATACTATAAAATATACCCCTTTCTATATTTATACTAGGAGATATTAGATACTATTCTAACTATTAGATATACTTATACCTAATCCTAGTATAAGTACCCTTAAGCTTACTAAGGAGCTAGAATAACTTAACTTATATTTAGTAGATATTCTTATAGAAGCTTAAAATATATAATTAGAATATTATAATAAGGGTTATAAAGCTCTTATACTCTAGAAGGGGGACTAAGTAATACTCTAGAATAATAATATTATATCTTAGAGGGCGTATAAGAAACTTAATTATAAGAAACTTAAACTATTTCTTATAATTAAAACTATTATACCTAATTTATACTACCTTTAACTACTATACTAGATAAAAATCTATCTAATATTCTATATATCCTTATTAAAACTCTATTACTAAAATCCTATTAAGGGCTATATTATACTACCCCTACCCCTAGTTAGAATTATTATTAAAGAAGGGGATTATATAAAATATAAAGTAGAGGAAATTCTTAACTTAAAGCTATACTATTATAAACTTTAATACCTAGTATCTTAAAAGGAGTATTAGCCTTATAAGAATACCTAGGAACTATTACGCCCTTAGTACGCGAGCCTTAGTAGACGTTATAAGCGCTTACTAAAGTTAAATATACCTTAGTATAGTAATTTAAGTAACCGCTTACCTAGTCGCTTTAGTTAATATAGGATAATTATAGTAAGCTAGGTAATTACTTAATAAAGTCACTCTAGTTAATATAAGTTAATTAGAAGTAATTAGTATAAATATAGACTTTCTTATATCTATATAAATAGTATTACTTTCCCTTTAAATAGGAGCTTTATATTTAATTTATATTATATACTAGATTAATCTCTTAGATACTAAATATAATTTTATATTAAACTAGTTTAATATAAAGCCTATTTACCTTCTCCTTAATACTCCTCTTTATAAGATCTACCCCTAATCTCTAATAACCTCCTAGAGTTATAGGTTATAATACTTTAAGTACCCTTAAGATAAGTACCTTAGGAGAAAGGAACCCTACTCTAAGTAAATATAGTTTATAATAGTTAATAATAGCTAAAGCTAAGGATAGTATTAAGATTATTAAACTAGACTTATATTATAATAAACAGGATAAGTTAGAAGAGTAGTTAGTATAAATATAAATATACTTCTCTTTTAACTAGGATACTATTAAGTTAGATAAGTAACTACTATTTATAATAACTTATATAAGAGGATAGGCTTAAAGGTAGTCTACCTTATATCTGAAGTAATATATAGAAGGGCCTAATAATAGTAATAATATAATTATTAAGGTATAAATAGAGAGCTTTACTTACTTTTATATTAAGATAAGATAAATATTTAGACCTTCTAATAAAGAAAGTATAACTATATAAGTTATCTAGTATTTAATATAAAAGAAGTTAATATTAAAGTATTTAACTTAATTTTAATAATATACTACTTAAACAAACTAGGATAATAATATACTTATAATAATATATTAGAGAGGATTAAAGGATAATATTAAGAAAGAACTTATATAAGATAGAATAATATATAATATACTAGATATACTTATTAAGGTTATAATAAGGATTAATAATTAACTTTATAAGTTTATAATAGAATTACACTATAATAGTAGTATTACTAGACTTAAATAAGTAGGAATCTATTCTAAAGGATATTAAAATAAGAGATATATATAATATAATCCTTATAAACTTATATTAATAGAATTGAACTTTACTTAAAAAAAGGTAAATTTAAGGGTAAGAAGTAGTAAGGGGAAAGAAAAGTAATAAAATATTATAATTATAATAAACTAGGTTATATTAATAAGAATTATAAGTCAAATAATATAGTAAAATAACTATAGTTAAATATATTAGAGAGAGTATTAATTAAGATAACTAGACCTCTAAAGAATTAGCTAGAGGTAGAGTATAATAATAAAGAGCTAGATATAATTGTAAAAGACTTACTAATACTTATTAATTAGCTAATAGATAAAAATATTAAAGGACTTTAAATAAGAGAAGAATAATTATATAAGGAGATTACTAAGAAATAAAGAAATATTAAATAAATTGAAGGTAGACTTATATAAATTTATAAATAGTTAAAGTAGCTAGGTTCTAATAATAATAATAATAATAATAATAGTTAGGCTTAAAAGGATAATCCTAAGTAAGGCTAAGAAAATAATAATTTAAACTAGAAAAACCTTAGTTATAAATCTAAGAAGGATAAGGAGAAGATCCTTAAAGAATTTTATACCTTTATATTAAGAGATCTATAAATAAAACTTAAGGAAAGGATAAAATTCTACTAAGAAAAGGTATTAAATAAACTCTTATAAAAGGAGTTTTAAAATAACTTATAATATAAAGTAATATAAAGTAATATACTAGATAGCTTATATTAATACCTAATACTTAATATATAACTAAGTAAAAAGAAACTTAGGAAAAGTAATTAAGATATATATATATAAAAAAGTCTAGATAGCTTATAATAACCTAAGTTATAATTAGTACTTAGTAATAAAAAGATAATATAAGTAGTTTCTAAACTATAATTAAAGGTAGTATAATAGTCTTTATAAATACCTTAAGTATAATAAGGATACTAGTAAGTATTACTTAATTAAATAGTATATATATTTTTATAATAAATATAAGAAATATATATAATAAAAAAGAATTACTAGATTCCTCTCTAACTTAAGAAAAGAGTAATCCCTTATATTAAGGGGAAGTATAAGGAGATTAATATCTTAATCCCTAAAATATAATAGTTATACTTAATAAAGTATATGATATATATAAATATACTAATTAGAATAGATAGTTAGAGAATTATAATAATAATAGATTTTAGAGTATTTAAAAACTTTATCTTTAAAATATTAATATAATTAGTAGGCCTATTAATAAGGAGGAAGAAGGATCTTATATAACTTATAAATAACTAATAGGTTAAGCCTATTAATAGAAAGTATAATTAAGGAGATAACCTTACTACTATTTATAATTTAATACTATTATAAGGAAATATCCTTTAATATAATTAAGATAGCTATTTATTATATTATTCTAAGTATACCTTAATTAAAGAAGTATAACCTAGTAATTAACTAGAGAAGGAAAGTACTTAAGTTTAAGTAAATTAATAATATTATTAGATTCTAACCTATATACTAATAAAGGATAATAGTAGATAAGAAATTAAATTAAAAGATAGTTAAGGTATATATTACCTTAATTTTAAATAAGGATAGTCTTAAGAAATAAGGATCTAGCTTAATAGATATTAATAAAGGTTTATAAGATTAATAAGTTAAAGTTTTTAAAATAACTAATAGTACTCTTAATATCTTATAAGAGTATTAAAGATAGAAATACCTCTTTATAAAAGAGATAATAGTAAAAGCTCTACCTAGATACTAACCTTAGAGTTATAAGATTAAACTTAAACTAGGGAAGGAACTAATATTTAGACCTATTTATATATTATCTAAAGAGGAACTCTTAATACTTTATAAGTACCTAGAAGAGAACCTTAAAAAGGGATTTATTTAAGAATTAAATTACTAGTAGGGTATCTAATACTCTTTATAAAAAAGAAAGATAAACTATTATAATTATATATAAACTTTTAAAAGTTAAATAATATAATAATAATAAATTATTACCTACTACTTAATATTAATAAGTTATAAGATTAGCTAGCTAAAGTAAAGATCTTTATTAAACTAGATCTAAGAGGAGCGTATAACTTAATTTAAATAAAGGAAGGTAATAAATAAAAAATAGTATTTAAGACTTAATATAAATATTATAAGTACCTAGTTATACTATTTAGCCTTATTAATATACTAGTAACCTATTAGGTATTAGTTAATAATATTATATAAGCTTATTTAGATTAAATAGTAATTATATACCTTAATAATATATTAATCTACTCTAAAACTCTAGAGGAATATATCTTATATATATAGGATATATTAATATACCTATTATAAGTAGGACTCCTCTTAAAGCTAGAGAAGTATAAGTTTTATAAGACTTTAATTAAGTTTTAGGGTTTATAATAATAACTTAAAGTATTTATCTAAGCCCTAAAAAGATATAAGGTATATAGAAATAGCTTATATTATATAATATTAAATTAATATAAGGATTCTTAGGATTTACTAACTTTAATAGATATTTTATAGAAGGTTACTCTAAAAAGGCCTTACTATTAATTAAAATTACTAAAAAAGATATAAGATTTTAATAAGATACTAACTAAAGAAAAGTATTTACTAAGTTAAAATAAGTATATATAAATCTACTAGTACTTTAAATATTTTAGAATAAAGAGCTAGTATATATTAAGATAAATATTTAAGACCTTATAATTAGAGCCTATTTATATTAATAGAAAGATAGTAAATAGTATCTAATAACTTATTATTTATAGAAAATAATAGTTATAAAATAAAATTATAATATATATAATAAGGAATTATTAGTAATTATTTATTTCTTATAATATTAAAGAGTATATATTAAGAGTTATTTAAAGCTTACTATTTACATTAATTATAAGAATCTAATTAAATTTATAATGATTAAAGAACTAAATTAATAATAAATTAAATAGGCTAAGCTTTTAAAATAGTATAAATTTAAAATTTAATATATCCTAAAAAAAGAAAATAGATAAGTAGATACTTTAAGTAGATAATCTAATTATATATAAATAAAAGATATTACTAATTAACCTATCTTAAAATAAGAAGATATTAGATTATTAGTATTAATTAAAAACTTAGTAATAACTATATAAATTATAATATATATAATTCTAAACCTTAAGGAAGTATATATTAGGCATACTTTAACTATTAAACTTAGGAAATAGTAACCTAAATAAGACCTATTATTATATAAGTAAAAGTTATACCTACTATTAAAGGTAGTTAAAGTAGTAATCTAAAATTATTATAATAATTCTTTACTAGGATATCTAGGAGTTTTTAAAACTTTAGAACTTATATAAAGACTATATACTATATTAAGGCTATAAGTAATAATTAAATAATATATTAAAGAATATATATATTACTAATAAAATAACTTTATAAGATATACTAAGTATAAATAAATTTAGTTTATTAAAATCCTAGATATATTATAAAAGGATATTATAATAGACTTTATTATAAAACTACCTTAGTTAATTAACCTAGTAACTAATAATAAATATAACTTAATAATAGTAATTATAAATAAACTTACTAAGTATATTATAATAATCTTATATAAAGAAACTTATAATACTAGTTAATTTAAGTTTATTTTATTAAATAGATTAACTAGAGATTATAATATACTTAAATTAATAACCTCTAATAGGGATAAGCTCTTTACCTTAAACTATTAGAAGACCTTAATTACCTTAATTAAAATCAAATTATAAATATTAATAGTATACTATTTATAAATAGATAGATAAACTAAATATATAAATTAAATAATAAAAGTATATCTAAGATATTATATTAATAGAAGGTAAAATAACTAGGTTTTATAACTCCTAATAATATAATTAGTATATAATAATAAAAAATCTAATATTATAAAGCTATCCCTAAATTTTTATAAATTATAAGTAATATATAAATCTCTTTCTAAATCCTAGGTAAAGATTAGATATAAAGAAAGTATTAATATTAATATTAAATATAAAAAACTTATATAAGGATATATAATAATAAATTTATAAGAGGAATTCTTTAATAAAAGAAATAATTAATAAGAAAAGAAAAAATAGCTTTTAATTAAAGAAGGGGGATAAAGTATACCTCCTTATAAAGAATCTAAGAAGTATAAGACTAAGTAAGAAATTAAATTATATTAAAGTTAAACTATTTTTAGTAATTAAAGAAAAAGGACCTATTAATTATAAATTATAACTTCTACTTAATATTAAAATCCATCTAGTATTTTATATCTTAATATTAGAATAAGTAGACCCTAATATACCTTTATAAGATACCTTCTATTTTAGAATAAAAAAAGAGAATAAATTTAAAGTTAAATAGATTCTATTATAAAGAGGTTAAAATTACCTAATAAAATAAAAAGTATATAAAGACTTAAAAAATACCTAGGAACTAGTTATAAACCTTATAAACTATTAAAAGCTCCTTTAATAATATTATTAAACCTAGATATACCTTAAGTAATCTACTTAGAAGCTCTAGGTAAGAGAGTCCTAGAACCCTTAAACTCTAAGAAAGTAGAATAAGTAATAAGTACCTTCTTAACTTTATTAGCCTTCTTAAGTTCTTCTAAATATTCTAACTCTTTAATATTATTAAGACCTTTATTAAATATCTATTATTCCTACTCTTTTAGAAAATACTTCTATTAGTAAAGATATTTTAATTTTATTTATTTTTAATAAGTAATTTTATTAGTAGCTTCTTAAGCTATCTCTATCTCTACCTTTTTATACTTAAGCTTCTTTATAATATTATTAATAATAGAGAAGTAGATAACTAGTATAACTAGCTTATATTACTTTCTTAGCTAAATATATTCTATATACCTTTAAGAGAGAGAAGATACTTAATACTCTTTTTAAGACTTAATATATTATAGATATAATACTATTATAATTACTCCCTTATAAGCTACTTAATTTAATAGTTTAATATAATATTATTATAAGTAAGATAATATAAAGACTTATTAAACCTTTAAGATAAAGGTTTAAAGAAGGAGGAGTAATATTATACCCTTAATATATAAGCCTTAGTAGATATTATAAGTACTTATTAAAGTTAAATATACCTTAATATAATAATTTAAGTAACTACTTACCTAGTTACTTTAGTTAATATAAGATAATTATAATAAGCTAGGCGATTACTTAATAAAGTTACTCTAATTAATATAAGTTAATTAGAAGTAATTAGTATAAATATAGACTTTTTTATATCTATATAAATAGTATTACTTTCCCTCTAGATAGGAGCTTTATACTTAACTTATATTATCTATTAAACTAATCTCCTAGATATAAAATATAATTCTATACTAGACTAGTTTAGTATAAAGCCTACTTACCTTCTCCTTAATACTCCTCTTTATAAGATCTACCCCTAATCCCTAACAACCTCCTAGAGTTATAGGTTGTAATAGGTAATTATAAGTACTCTTATCCTATTATTTAAGATTTAGCTATTAGATATAGATACTTATAATATTAATAGGATATTATAATTTATCTTTCTTTAAGTAGTTATAATAGGATTTAAACCGCTAGATATATAAGTTAATAGACTACTATAAAGGGTATACTAAGTAGAAGTAAGGGTATCTTAATTTAAATTATTAAAATATTAATAGTAAATATTTAGTTACTTCTATATACTATTAAGTATATAGATCTAGATAAATCTTAGCCTAAGGCTATTATTAGTAATAAGAGGACTAATTAGATAATAAATAGACCCCTAGATCTAGAAGGTAGTTTAATTAATATAGGTATTAATATTAGTTATACTCTTACTAGTAAAGGGGAGATAGTTATTATAACTAATAATATTATCTAAAAATTCTTTACTATATATAGTCCTCCTTCTTATAAACTATCTATTAATAATAATATAGTTTATATTACTAAGTAATTTATTAATAAATTATTTCCTAAGTTCTACCTCCTTTTCTAGCCCTTTAAGTAATAAGTTAATATTAGCTGGCTTATATAACTAGTTAGGGAATAGCTATATTAGTAAATTAGGAACTAGTATAGAAAATCCAAAGCTAGAACATCTACTAAAAGCGTATTTTCTAGGTAATATACTAGAAATAAAAAGGAAAACTATAGGTTTTTTTTATTCTAGCCTAAAAGTCCTAGATATAGAAAATCCGGATTTAAGGCCTTAAATCCGTGATTTTCCTCTAGTACTAGGAGGAAACGGGAAGCTCGCTAGAGTTATAGTAGCTATATCGTTAACGCTAGCGTAATATAGGTTTTAAATACAGTCGATTCACGTAATTTATATACGTATAAAGTACCCTCCTAGCCTAGCGCCGTATTCTATAACTATATCACGCCTACTATTAATTCTTACTAAGTACTAGTACTACTAACTATTAATAAGACTTAGTTACTTATTATAATTACCTAGTTAGTACTAGCTCTATATAGCTATTATATTATAGCTAATTAGTAGGACTTATCTCCTATTAGTCCTATTACCTTATATTTCTAAAAGTTACTAAATACGTATTTAGTAACTTATAGTATTATTCCTAGCCCTAGGGCTAGTATATAAGCGCGCCTGTTATTCGTGCTAAATATACGTAAAATACGTATATTTTTACGATATACAGGCTCCCCAGTTTGCCGATGTAATTATTCTTCCTACCGTTATAATATAACTATTAATTATCCCCTAAGCTACTATATTTACTTTCCTATAATAGTATATTATAATATAGGTACATATTATTAGTAATATTAAATAATTTATTACCTTAGATTAAACCCCTATTTATTACTATCTTAAGGTCCTTATATACCTAATATCTCTAACCTAGTATCTAACTCTAATATATACAATTCTGCTATTAGTATAAGCCTTATTAAATAGGAGGTTAGTACTTAGTATTATCCTTTATATTAACGTCCTACTAGGTGTACTAGCAACGTGTATATTAGTTATATTCCGAGGGAGGCTAGGGAGTAAATTATTAAGACACTTCTTTAAAGGCTAGGGGAGTAGGTTACTAGGGGTCTCTAGGTAGAATAACTACTTAAATAGTTATATTAGTAAGAATATTATTAGGGAGTAATACCCTTATTAAGGTAGTTATAAAGGCGAGTACCTAATAGAATTTCTCTAGGGCGAGGTTCTATTAATATAATATCTCTAGGGTTTAGTAGTAGGTTATTAGAGCTAGCCTAGGTTACTATATTAGTCTTCTTTAGGTATCTAATATACCTTATATTATTACTCTTATAAGATTTAATCCTCTTATTAATAGTATTAAGGTGTAGCTTAGAAAGAGCTACGCGCTTAGAAGGAATTAGTAGGGAGCTAGAGGAGCTATATTTAGTATAAGAAGGGTAATAATATATACTTTAAAGATAACTAGTATAGCTTATAAGGCGTGGATTATAGGGGGGAGGAATAATATTTATAATAAGGTTTTAAATAATAAAAATAAGGTAGAAAGAAAAATTAATCTTCTTATTATAATAGAATATCTAGATATTTAAACCTTAAAGATCTCCTAGACCCCTTATCTAATGGATTTATTACTTTATACCCCTATTTAACTACTTTTAGTTTAGCTTCCTTTTATAAAGAATATTAAAGTTATAATATTCTTTATATTATATCTAATTATATAACTACCCTTCTTATAATTTTTTAATTAAATAAAGTTATTTATATTCTTTTAAGGGATTTAACTATATTAAAATACTAAAAATCTATTTAATAGCTAAGAAGATATATTATAATAAATAGATTTACCTATTAATATTCTTATTTCTTAGTATATTTTCTTTATATCTACTTTATTAATAAATAGTTTCCTACCTTCTATCTTATCCTCTTTTTATAACCTACCTCCTTATAAACCTAAATATCTCTACTTATTCTTTATAGCCTTTACTACTTATTAGCTACCTTTATAACCCTTAGTATTACCCTAACTACGCTAAGCTAGGCTTATTACCCTCTCCCCTATTCTGAACTAATTAATATCCCCTTTCTAATATTAATTCTAATACTATAAGTAATAAATACTAGCGAGTATATAAAAGTAAGGGTACTAGGTATATTAAGTAGTTAAGGAATACCTTTATAACTACTATAATTAATATTATTTATATAATAGTATTTCTGCATTTCAGCGTGCAAATCAGCGGTAGGGCTTGTAGGAAGTGGTTTATCTGTTCGATAGGAAGCCGTGCTGTCCTTCTTTTCTATTAGTCCCCCAGCTTCCAAGATTCCATATAACTGTCGAATGAGCTTCTGGTGTACAGGTAAGTATTGAAATGTTGGGATTGCGTCGCCAGACTTCATAGCACGTAGGTCACAACCAAGTGAGGCAAAAGCTGCCACGACATACTGCAGGACGAGTTCTGACTGCAGTGGGTAGACTTCGGTGCAGAAATTAGTGAAGCCAGCAATTCGTGCATGGTCATCATAAAAGGGTTTTGCTTGATCGAAACAGTCACGGCTTATGGTAGCTAGCTTATCTTTGGCCCCCCCTTGATACCCACTGTCGCTGTGGTGAGATTCGATCGCAGTGGCTGTGTGGGTGTTGGCAAGATTTACTGTGGCATCACTACTTTCCTGGATTTCATTTACAGGCCCTGGACCATCTTCAATGATTTCGCCTGGCTGGATGACGTGGAAAAGTGCGAGCACATCGCTACATTCCTGCAGTTGATCTTGTGTAATCGTGACCTGGAATCGTTTTTGAATATCTGCCAGGACTTCTGTGACTAGCAGTGAGTCGATGCCGAGGTCATCCAACGTTGATGTTGGCTCAATTTCTTTAACGGGGATTTCAATGATGTCGCTGAACATCTGTCGTACCAGCTGGATACTGCTCCCTGATTTGGTTGGCTTTGTCAGCGGCGGTTGAGGCCTTCTCGGGAGCGGTGCTATTGTAGATCGATCTGAAAGAAAAGCATGTGTTAAGGTTTGCTTCTTAGATTCTTCATCAGGAGGCGTATGCAAGCGGCTTTGGTATGTCAAGTCCTCCGTAGAGTCGCTATCACTATCGCTAGGCTTATTTGCGGCGGTGCTAGCGGTGTTGAGTCTGGTGAGACTTCTGACCAACGATTTGAACGGCACACTTCTGAAGTTTGCACCCATGATGACCAGAACAAGTTCTTTGGAATTGGCCTCGTAGACAAAGATGTCGTTCGTCATGTTCCCCTTAGAAGCTGTCTCGTATCTAGAGTAAACAGTCCATGTGTGGAAATTAGACTTCTTCGTGATGAAGGAGGAGGAAAATATGACTTCCTCTACAACGGTGCACATGAAGACTTCGTCTTCTTTGCGATTCGATAAGCAGTTGACATGGATGCCTTCAACCTGGAGAAAATTATCCAGTGAGATAGGATCACAGTACCCAGGCTCCATACCAAACGGGTGTTCGGCTGGAACAGTGACGAATCCGACCGCCTCATGCTCCAAGGCTGTTACGCTTTTGACACCATGGTAGTAACTGGCGTAATCTACGACGTCTGAGAAAAGCTTGTACACTATTGTGCCATTAATTCCAGTTGCCAACGGTGAATTGAGAACTCTTTCAGCGCTCGAGCTTCTGGCGAACTTCTGTAGCAGTCTCAGTCGGTTTTCAGCAAAAGCATCGCTTACGGAAGCCAAGCTAATACGACCCTTGGCATGCTCAGTATTGCCATTCGCCGTGCCCATGGCCTCGTAAGCTCCACTGAAGATCGTGAATTGCCAATCGTTTCGAGCTGTCTCGTGAAGATGCAGGAATACATCAGATTCTCCGCCAAGCCCAAGAGGCGCAGACATTGTAAGACTCTCAATATGTGGAGATAACCCAGCTTCGACTGCGCTACCCAATGTTTCCATGGCACATCTCGTAGCAAGTTCGAGGTACATGGACGCTGGACAGAGGCTCTGGCCCGCAACAGCATGCCCTCGTCCAGCAAGATCGAAAACAGCATGAGCCGTATCCACTGAGAAAAGGTGCTCCCCAGTATTGGTATGATTTTCTATTAGGCTCACGAGACTCGGCGCTTTGATAGTGGGCTTTTCGATCGCTCTTTTTGGTGGCAGCTCCGTCTTCGGCTTGTATTGGATCCAATGTCGTGATTCGTCAAACTGATAAGGGGGAAGATTGAGATTCTCATAACGATGACTTGAGGAACGGTGGAAAAGCCAGTAGTGGGCTGCGCATCCGGATTTCCACAATTGGGATGTGGCATTTGCGATATTCGCTGTCGCGTCAGCAGTCTCCAAATCCATGGGTATAAAGGTGTCACTTCTGTCGGACTTGCGTACGATGCGGCGTGTCATGGCGATAATGGGAGATGTCGATCCTGCTTCAAGCCACACTGCCGAAGTCAGGCGCGCCGCAATTCGTTCTACTGCTTCAGAAAAGTAGACGGGTTGCCGCGTGTGCTGTACGACCTCTCTAGCAGTGAACTGAGACCAAGATTCACCGGTTGAACAGGTCTCGACGTGAATGCGGGGCGTTTGAATGTTGATCGATTGAGCAAGGGTATTCAGTCCAAACAAAATGCCATCAGCAACATACGAATGGTATGCATGGTTGTTGTGGAGTCGCACCGTCTTGAAAGACTGACATGCATCTTCCACCTTCGCCATTGATGCAGTATCTCCGGCAAGCACAAAACTGCGAGGTCCGTTATAGCACGCGATGTCAACTCGACATGCAACTGTCTCGTTCAAAGAATCTAGAACAGCGTGGAGCTCATCACGATCACATTCCACGGATAGCATGATGCCACGCTCCGGACCCCAGGTCTCCCGTAAAAGGTGGCTTCGACCAGTGACGAGTCGAAAAGTATCCTCAAGAGAAATGGAACCAGCAACGCAAAGCGCCGAAAGCTGGCCGAAGCTATGGCCAATCACAGTGTCCACTTCCACGCCACAATCAATCCAGCATCTGCCAGAGGATATCTGTACAGAAAGGAGGATGCAGTGTAGAGAGACTATGTCGTCAACAGGTTCCTTACGAAAAATGTTGGGAAAGATGGTCGGAAGTCCTAAGGTCTGGCAAATAGCATCACACTCGTTCTACGATATAATCAGCATAGTATATCAGATCATCAGAGCCACGACAGAGAGCTCTTTGGACTTACTAAATGGTACCGAAGAACATCGCAGCCATCATACAGATCCTTTAAGATTGTCACCGTTCGACCAGTTTGACCGCCAAAGCACAGAACCACAGGGCTTTTCCCTGTGCACACTGTCTGGCCTAACCGTTGTTTGTCCGAGCTGTCGAGGACGGATGCGAGGGTTCTTGTGTCGGTTGCTATAATTGCAGCCCGATGCTCAAATGAGGAGTTTTGTCTGCGAAAGATATTGTACGCAAGAGCTCCCAATGAGGTGTCGACCTTGGGCAGGTATGACTTTAGCGCATTCATGTACAGCTCGAGACTCTTTGGAGATCTGGCAGAAAGCAGAATAGGAAAGGTAGCAGAAGCGCGCTGGTGAGATCCTTTTGAGAGGGGTTTGCTTGAAGTCAACGGATCATTGGAATGCTCTCGAAGTACTATCGCCACATTACTGCCAGCAGCGCCGTAATTGTTTATCAGAGCAACGTGCTGTCGAGACTTCCATTCTTGCGTCGCTCTGGGCACTGTAATTCTGTCTGAAGGCGAGAATGTGATGCGTGGATTGAGGGTTGCAAAGTTGGCTTGCTTTGGTATGGTCTTATACTGCATCATCAAAAGTGATTTGATAACTGCAGCAGCACCGGAAGCGGCCTCGGTGTGACCAACGTTATCCTTAACGGAGCCCAGAAATAATTCCTCAGTCCGCCAAGGGCCCGTGAGTGCCAGTCGGACGCTCTCGTATTCAATGGGATCTCCAACAGGTGTTCCTGAATTGAGATGTTAGCCACTGTAACCAGCATGAATCTTGGGACCATGAGAGTCTTTGCTCACCAGTGCCATGCGCTTCTACATATGTGACTTCGCTGGGCTCTATTCGTCCAATAGCGAGTGCTCGTCTGTACAATGAGTTCTGTGACTGGGAGTCTGGGACTGTGATGGGGCTGCTGTTGGAGCCTTGATTAACTGCTGAGCCAGCAATGACACCGAGGATAGTATCGCCATCTGCTTTTGCTCGGGACAACAGTTTCAAGGTAAGGATGCCAGCGCCTTCCCCCCGACAATATCCGCCTGCCTCCGCATCGAACGCTCTCGAAGATCCATTGGGGTTTAAGAAAGAAGCGGCGAAAAGATTCTGGTACAGATTAGGGCTTGTGATAACATTGACTCCTCCAGCCAGCGCCATGGAGCATTCTCCAGCAAGAAGAGCCTATGACCTGAGATCAGCTGACGTAACGACATACGTCTCATCGAGCAACTGACCTTACTTGCTGTATGAATCGCAACAGCTGATGAAGAACAGGCTGTGTCAAAGGTAATGGAGGGGCCTTTCCAGCCGAAGAAATGACTGATTCGGCCGCTAATGAATGCTCGTAGGGTACCTGTGGCGGAGAATGCGCTAGCATTATCAGAAGCAACATTTTCTTCGTAGTCTACAGACCCAACACCAAGATAGCAGCCCACATCTACCTCCTTTGCTTGAGTTGGCAGACTGAAATAGCCTGATGATTCTATCGCCTCATACGCGACTTGAAGGGCAAGTCGTTGCTGTGGATCCATAGACTTTGCCTCCCGACCTGAGACACCAAAGAAGCGGTGATCAAATGCATCAGGGCGTCTGAGGAAGTTTCCCCAATGGTTGGCCAGCCTAGGCTCTCTGCTGACATCAGCTGGGTTAAACCGCTCAATGGGCAGCTCTCCAATGGATGTTTCACCCGAGTGTAGCAGCTGCCAGAATTCCTCAAGCGAATCTGCCTGAGAGAACCGGCAAGCCATACCCACCACAGCTACTTCCTCTATACCTTTTGCAGTAGATGGATGATCATCATTAGGGGATAAGCCATCTGTAAGGCTGGGCGTATTGAGTAAGATGGAATGAGGAACGATGGAGTCTTTTCCTAAAAGTACTAATCTGACATTGTCACGGGAAAGATCGTCTACAGTCCGCTTCACTGTTTGATACCAGTGAGCCCTTCTGCAGAGGATCAGGTCTATGGCAATCTCGTGCAAAGCTCCGGTGCTTATAATCTGAGTATCTGCAGTGGATCTTAGGGGCAGGCGCAGCTTGTCAGCGTTGGGAAGTCTAATTTCTTTGTTTGCAGCGCAGAGTTTTTTGAGTGCTTCAGCAACTTGGGTATGTTTCGAATGGTGATAGCATCCATGAAGACCAACCATCGCGGTTTTGATGTTGGCCTGGCTGAGTTGAGCACAGAAGGAGTGTCGATCGCGATCGGGCAACGTGACGGTAAGGGTTTGGTCATCTGTTATACAGGACACGTGAGCCTATTTCCGTGTATTTAGTAAATGCTACTTGGTCGTTTCACTTGGAACAAGGTATATAGGAGGACTCAGGGAAGCTTACATTGGGAAAGAGATCGAGGGATGTCTCTAGGTATGTCCGGTCGGAGGCTGTCTTCCATCGAGCTGAGACGGCTACTGCTCGATCTGGCGGAGCGTGTGATAAATTCTCTGCATCAATGACAGTACCTATGCAGAAAGCTAGGCGAACAGCATTCGATACGTTCTGCTCCAACTCAGCCCAGTCACTCAAAGAAGCAAGAGCCGCAGCAGAAAGGAACCCAATGCAAAAGCCTTGTGCTACTTGAAATTTCAAACAGCCATCGTGTCCCTTGTTATCTTCAGTAAGGCCAGCGAGGTTGACTATTTGTGACAGGACTGTAAGTGGAGCCAAGACAGTTTGGCTGAGGTTCTGCGGATCTGGGATGTTGTCTCCTGCAGCAAACCCTCTTAGTTCGTCAAGCCTTGCCTCGATAAGATGATTGGGAATCCTGGCGTCTTCTTCAAGCGTAGAGTAAAAGGAACGAAGTCGCAGCAGAGTCGTAATCAGGAAAGCAAATTTCGTATTTCGCAATAGATTTGACTGGAGTTCTGAGAGTTTCTCGTGTGTCCAATGCGTCACCTGCGGGCCAAACAAGGCAATCCGATCTTGTTGCATGTGACTATTGGAGGAGGTGCCGACTTCAGTCATGGCGATTCCCGGAAGCACGTTGAGTACTTGGAAAGAGGAGCAATGGTTGACACGGTTGCTTCAATGGACGAGACACAGCTCGACGATATCATAACATCTCAGACTACTCTGCGGAGGACAATCTGCAAAGAGATCTTAGGGCGCTCTAGCGTATCGTAACTCACTGGAGAGGAAACACGTTCTGGCAAACCATTGTCCTGCGCACTGTTGGGGTGTCTGGGAGCGAAACGGGCTCCAGCAACTGTGCCGAATGCCCGCCGGCGGAAGTGATATTGAAAGTTGCTAAGTTGATTCACTCGGTAGAAAAGATAGTGCAATAGTTAAATGAAGCGATTTTTGTTGGTATACCTATGCTGCGCTCGAGAAGTAGGATGCGGTGTAGTGAACCCAAGCCTTGGCCGAGGCTCGACAATCCAGGCGAGTAGCATGCAGTTCCCCTGTTTGCATCTTGCGGGACTTACTCGATCGAGCTGAACTGTAGTTTGAGCGACCACGGCCTCGCAGCCGCAGCCGCAGCTGTCGCTCTCAGCATGCATCATTTAAAAATTCACGCTTAGTAAGAATGCTGTTTCCTGATGCATATTATCGTCACAACGAAATATACTTAGGCCTCTCACTCACATGCATGCGTTTAACTTGAGTAGGTCAGTGGATGAGTAGCAAAAAGATTGAGACACTTGGTAGAAGCTACGCCGCATTCATGAGACTTACCCGGTGTTGGGGCTTTTCCTGCAGCCCACAAATGATCGAAGCCGATTTGTCCGATAGTGGACCGACCCCGAGTAATTGCAGCTCTAGCAAGCAGTGACGTCGCAGTGGAACCCTTTGCGATTTCAATTAGCCTCTCGTCAGTCGACACAGTAGGATGACGTCTGTTTGAGCAGATAGAGCAGTAGAGCATCTCACCTTTTTGAACCGCGGTCCATAATGCAACAAGTGTGCCATGATAGTGACGGCGTGGCTGATTGTAGTGACTGTCTGATTTGACGTTCTCAAATCTTGTCGAAGTCTGGCGATGATGGCGACAAATTCTGGCAGAATTGGACATCTAGACTATTATTTTAGATGTCAGTTCCTATCGAGGAGTGGTATGGACAGCTTCCTGGAAGTGAATGTACCTATCGTGCTCTTGGTATGTGCAGGCCTAGGGCTCATCACATTGCAACTATGTCGCACATGGTGGCGACTCAGGCAAATACCGGGCCCGTTGCCCGCAAAAATTACGAATTTCCAACGTATGGGATGGATTGGAACGAAGCGTGCTCACCTCATCCTCCAAGACATGCATGAGAAATACGGCGATGTAGTGCGCATTGGTCCGAACATGGTCTCGTTTAGCAATCCTGAAGCTATACCCACGGTCTATCCGGTGAGGCCCGGATTCCCCAAGGTGTGTATATACATTTGAAAGATCCCACGGAGCGAATCGGGAGAAGGAATACTAAAACTTGGTCTGTCAATGATTTAGAGCGATTTCTATGTCACTCTTCGGCCTTATACCAGAGGAGGTGGCGCCTTGCACGCAGTGTTCAACACTACAGATGAGAAGCTGCATAAGCAGATCAAGAGCCCAATCGCGCCATTCTTCTCCATGACAAGCACGACGTCATTCGAGGTCCTAGTGGAAGATGTGTTGAAGTGTCTGGTAAAACAATTTGATCAGCGATTTGCCGGGAATCACCAAGTCTTTGATCTTGGTCAATGGCTGCAATTCTTTGCATTTGATGTCATGGGTACAATGACATTTTCAAAGCGCTACGGATTTCTCGATGAAGGGAGAGATGTCGAAGGCATGCTGGGCACAATCGTTGCCTTCATGCGTGTCGGTGCGCCGGTGAGTGACCTCCTAGCCGACGTCGTTTGTTCCACAGACACGATCTTAAGTGACCGCTGTTCAGATGACACAAATACCCTGGCTTGACTATGCGCTGCGGAAGAATCGTTTCGCGGACTTCTTTCAGCGACTCTTCCATCAAACAGCATCGCTTTCAATCCTTGGCTTTGTAGGCAAAGCTATCAAAGAGAAGCAGGAGAAACTCGAAAAGGGCGAAACCAAGAGCCGCGACGATGCGGATGGAAGGAAGGACTTCCTCACTCGATACATAGAGCTCCAGAAGAACAATCCGGAAATGCCTCCCTGGTAAGCCGTTGCCAATACTGATCGAGTAGAAGCAAATTGAGGACCTATGTGTTGACTAGCGCATTTATAGGGCACCGACCGCGTGGACTTTCTCCAACGTGATTGCAGGATCAGACTCTGTGGGCAGCATCATGCGCACAATCATGCATAACCTTCTTGTCTACCCACAGACAATGGAGAGACTCTATGACGAACTTCATGCCGCCAATCTATCACGCTAGAAATCTTTACTATCTAGAAAGCTATGACTAGAAAGCTGACTAGAAAGGTAAATATTAGCTTTCTAGTCAGCTTTCTAGTCATAGCTTTCTATATAATAAAGATTTCTAGAATATTTTTTTAGAAAATAGTACGTCATATGCTTACTAATAATGGGATATCCTAGTAGGAATGGGATATCCTAGTAGGTCCCACGAAAATCCCATCCTACTAAAAAATCCCATCTTATTCCCGTCCCATATCTTTCTAAAGATATGGGATTAGGACCTGATTTACCCATCCCATCCCACGGTCCCATACCATCCCATATCTTTCCGGCTAGTACTAATTTATAATAATTCTAATAATTTACTATTATAAGTAAATTCTTTAATAGAGCGGACGTCCTAGTAGGAGGGAGGAGGTAGATATCCTAGTTATTTTCAGTCTTACTAAGGACCTATTAAAAATATTTCTTTATTATCTTTAAAGTAAGTAAATCTTCTTCTATATGTAATAGTTTATTATCTAACTTAGAGCTATTAGATATATCTAAATTATTATTATTATTCTCTATAAGCTTATTTATAGAACTTATTACTAACTTAGGGTATATTAGTAAGTTATAGTCTTTATAAAATATAAGTTTAGGATTAATAACTTCTTAGATAGGCTCTCTAATTAACTTATCTCTTATTATAATTTTTAACTTATAAACTAAAATTATAGTATTTACTAAATATAATTATAAGATTCCTAGAATAAGACTTAGATACTCTATCTTACTAGAAGTATTAATTTACTTTAATTTAGGGGTAATAAAGTAATAAATATCTCTTAATATTCCTATTATAATAATCCTTAACTAAATCTAATAGTAAAGAATTATTTTATAGTAGTTAGTAGTTCTTATTAAGAGGCTATTAAAGCTAACTTCTAATAATAAGTAGAGCTTAAGAGATAAATAGCAGATTAAACTAGCGGATATAATATTTATATTAAAGCCTTAATTAGCTTAAGTATACTTCTTATTAAGCTCTACCTAAGTACTATTAGGCTTAAGGACTATACTAGGTAAGTAGAAGGCCTTATCTAAGCCTATTATTATACTAAGAAAGTAAGTATACTACTTAGTATCTACTATAATAGTACTTAGGACTTTACTAATAGTACTATTATCTTATTATATTAGTACTAGAAAATGCCTGTAAAAATTCAAGATTTTTACGTAGGGAAAAATTACCTCTATTACCTAGCGTTAGTAGTAGTAACTACGGAGTAATAATATAGATATTTAGCGGGTAAAAATAATGATATTAGCTATATTATATATACCTGTATACTTATTTTAATAATACTAATAGTATTATATTCCTAGTAATATAATATATATTTCTATCTACTTAGACTAATATTATATATATTAGTAAGTAATAGGAATAGAGGTAGAGTAAAATAGTAATTTACGTATTTAGCCTAGGAATATAATAGTATCTATCCTATAAATAGTTTTATACTATATAATAATAATAATAATATATAATATAATAGCCTTAATACTACGCCTAGAGGTAGAGTAGTTAATAAGGAACGATTAGAGCTATTATAGAAGAGATAATAGTACTATTATTAAATATAAAGACCTAGAGTAGAATACCTTTATAGAATATAGTAGAAGCTATATATAATCCCCTAGTATAGTAATATAAGCCCCTTATTAATAAGTTTTATAGTAGTTTTAAAATAATTAGGACGTTTCTTATATATTAAGTATATATTCTACGCCTTAGCTAACCTATTATAATATTAGTTAGAGTAGTTAGAAGAGATATTAGGGTATTACCTACCTTAAGGTACTAGAGCTCTCTTACTATACCCTTTAAATTATAACTAACGCCGGTCCTAATAATACTATAATATTATAGTATAGACTTCTATTCTTATAGCTAGGCTATTATTATTAAGAATAGTATTTTATAATAGAGGATAGGTTAATTACCTAGTAGTTTTCTTAGCCCTCTCTTTAGCGCTATTATATATCTAAAGGTATATAGGCTATAGTAAATATTATAGGTTAAAAGCGTTATTAAAGTATTTATATAGGGTAGGATTAACGCCTTTAAACTATCCTTTTAAAATATTATTAGCTATATCTAGTAACTTATAGTCTTATATCTTTCCCTTCTCTTCTTTATATATATAATAATAATCTTCGCGTTTATAATAGTATTACTCCTCCTATCTTTTATACTATATTTAAATAGCTTATATACTACCCTAGCCCTTCTAACTACCCTAAGAATTCTATAGATTAAATATAGGGCGATTACTAGGCTATTATAAGTCCTAGAGGCTATAGGAACCCTATTAGCGGAGATTAATTCTAAAAGACTACTTACTATTAATAGTATACTAGGCTTCTCTATAGATTTTAGGTAGAATACCGTGGCGTAATATAATATAACCCTATATATTATAAGTTAGTAGTAGGGTAGTAGGTTACTAAGGGGGAGGTTACTACTAAGAGCGTAAATTTTTAGCTATTTTAGCTATATAGTACTTTTCTTATTTAGCACGCTTTCTTTACTAATATAGACCCTGTACTATAAAAGCCTTAGTAGTATAACTAAAATTAAGTATTAGCTAAGATATATTATAGCTATTTTAGATATAAGATAGAAGATATAAGGAGTAGTTAATAGGAAGAATAGGAAGTTAGGATTTACGCGTAGTATTTACCCGTAGGGCTAATAGCTAAGATATAAGTATTTAGCGGATAAATAAGATAATATCAGCTATATTATATATACTTATATATAGATTTAAATAATTTTAATAGTATTATATCTCTTATAATAAGACGTATCTTTTTATCTATATAAACTAATATTATATACGTTAGTAGGTAATTAGAATAGAGGTAGAGTAATATTAGGACTTTTAATATTCGCCGTTATAACTATAATCGCACCTAAATTTAGTAGGTAAAACTATTTATTTAGATATATCTTTTAAAGTAGTAGACTAATTTTAATTATTATTAAAGCTTTAAGTACCTAGAAATAAGCTATATAACTTTAGTTAAGTAGAAAATATTATAGAGTATAGGTATAGAGGTAGGTAGAATACAAAGAAATCTAGACTTTAAAGTTCCTCACTTTTTCTACTAATTTTAAAGGGGTAACTAGGGGACTTTTGACTAATTAATAAGGTGGGATAATAAAAAATAACTCCCGTATTAGGCTAGCCTATATACCTAAAAAGGTAGTAGAACTTATTCTATTATAGTAAGAAGATAAGTAGAGGTAATAAACTAGGTCCTTAATTTAGAGTAATCTAAGGGGATTATAGACTACCTAATATTGTTAGAATATTATTTATAACCTGACTAGGTATAATAGGCTAGTATACTACTAGCTAAAATATTAGCGGTACCTAAGGGGGAGCTTAGCTAATAGTAGGTATTAGCTAAAGTAAATTACCTAGCTAAAATTATAGAGTAAATAAAGGATTAAACTAAGTAAATAGTATTAGGGTAAATTAAGGAGGTTATTAACTTATATCTAGCTAAGGGGGTTAAAAAGGCCTTATTTTAGTTACCTTCTTTTTTAAAACCCTTATATAAAGGTGCTTAAGCTCCTAATAGATTATAAGAGACTAGGTAATAAGATCTATCTAGATAATATTAACCTTATTATTCTATAAGACCTATTAAATAGAAATAGGATTATTATATCTATTTACTAGATTATTATATATACCTACTAATAGTTAGGGTTTAACTTATTTATTAACTTACTTCTAGCCTTTCTTCTTCTATTAATTAGTAATAGTAGTAGTAGGAGGGGTTACTTTATTATTAGTCGATCCTAAAGTATTACTATTTTCTACGCGGGGTTATTTACTTAAAATATTAATAGGATTTATATTAATAGTATAAACTATAAGGGCTCTAACTACTAGACCTATAAAGCTAAAGGTAAGAGAGTTAGAAGGGCTTAATATACTTCCTAATAAGGACTTTATTAAGTCTAGCGTATACTAAGACTAAGACTATAACTAAGAAGGAGTTAAAAGAGAATAGTTATTATATAATTTAATATTACTATTATAGGCTCTAAAACTTACCTTTATAAAATTTACCTAGGCTAGTAAATTAAATATAATCTCTTATAAATATAACTACTCCTAAGTAGGTAAGATATTATCTTAATATTCCTTTATAATATAACCTAGGTATTTATACTTAATATATAAGCGACTATCTTAACTTATATTATAAGGCCTACTCCTATTAATCTAAGGATTCTTAGAATTACTATAAGGAGGTAGATCTTTTAGTTAAGGGTATATAAAAGGCTTTAGCCTTAATGCTAGATATAGAGGTCTATTAAATATATTTACTTAAGGAGGAGGAGGAGGAGGATTATAATTTATTCTATTAGTAGACTAACCGCATCGAGTTAGGTACCTAACTTTAGTCTTAGTAATTTAATACTAAAATCTAGTACTAAGTATCTTAAGTTAGTACTTATATAGGTACTAAGTATCTTAAGTTAGTACCTAGGTAGGTACTAAGTATTAGTACTAAAGTATTAACTTAGATTACTAAGACTTTAGTTTTAATTATAATATTTTACTAAGACTATAATATTAAGAATACTTTCTAGTAATATAAAAAGGTAATATAATTATTTTATAGTCTATAATAGATAGCCTATTTATTTAGTTAGATATCTCTATAATCTTATACTTATAATCCTTCTATTCTTTACTATCCTCTTTACTATTATTATACTTACTATTATTATCTTTATTATAACTACTAGTCTTACTAGTATCTTCTAGCTTATACTCCCTATCCTCTTCTTTATCCTCCTTAGTAGTATACTTAATTTCTTTCCTATTAGTACTAACTTTAATTAAGATACCCCCCTTATCTTAATTCCTCTTTATAGGGTTAGGTATAATATAATCCTTTATATTAAACGCGTTAGTATACTCTTATATAAACTTAATATAAGTATTTATAATATTAGGGTCTTATATATATTTTAACTCCTCTAGACCCCTATAATATATAATCCTTTACTTAATAATTTATATAATTAGTAGATTAAATCTAGTAAATTCTAGCTTAATAGTATTTATATCTTCCTTAGAAGTATTCTAAAAGTTAAGTTAATTAGAAGATAGGATTAAAGACTAATTATATATTTACCTCTTTTATAAAACTAGTTATACTATTTATATTCTATATATACTCTACTAGTTTATCTAGCTTAGCTTATTCCTTAGTAGCCTCTTTATTATCTTTAAGGTATAACTCTATCTTAAAATATTCTATTATATAGTATTAACTATTTAAGAAGTATTATATTACCTAATTATATTACTATAAATCCCTCTTTTATATCTTTCCTCCTTTATAATATTCTTTACCTTAATTACTAGCTTTATATAATCCTCTTTAATAGCTATCTTCTATATATCTAATTCCTTTAACTTCTTAATCCTTTTTAATACTACTATATAGTTATTAGATACTTTTATATATAATAGCTTCTTATTATTATCCTAGTCTTTTACACGTTCTCTACTTATAATTAATTTAAGATTCTAGTTATAAAGATTTAATATAACTATAATATTATATTAGCTTATCTATCTAGTAATATATTTAAGTAATATAATTAATAATAAATACTTATTATATATTAATAACCTATCTTACTATAATATCTTAAGTATATAGAGGTAGGAGGAGTTATAAAGAAGATTTTAAGGTGTAATTCTACCTATAATTATACTTATAATTATATAGAATATTCCGCTTAATATTACTTTACCTTATATTAAAATTTCTAAACCTTATATTCCTTCTTTTATCTATTATTATATATATTTAATAACTTTAATAATAGCTTATACTAAGTAGACTAGTAATATTATTTTATAATATATTTCTTACTCTATATATTAATAGGTAGATAGTATAAAGAGCTAATAAAATACTAAAATTACTAGCTAAAGGAGGTAAACCCTTATAAGGTAGGGGAGTAAATAAGCTATTATATAGGAAGGGAAAGGTAATATAAATAAGTAATATATTAAAATATAACTAGCTAATCCTTTATAACTATTAGTACTAAAATTAATAATAAAAAGATAAAAGTATAAGGTTAACTTAGGTCTTAAAGCTTTAAAGGAGATAAGATAATATTAAAAATCTATTAATAACCTTATCTTAAAGCTACTATTTAGTTATATTATAAGGGAGGTTATAATAGATATTATAAGAGTTAATATAGACTTATATTAAATCTAAAGTTTAGCTTTAAAAGTATTTATAATATCTTTTCTCTTAAGTAAATATATTACTATTTTATATTACTATTAATCCTTATAATAATTACTTATTAATATATCTTATAATATAGATTTAAATCTACTTTATATTTATATTAAATATATTATTATTATATAAAGGGATTTAAAGCTTATAAAGGAATTAATAGGGAGCTTTAATATTATATTATTTAGTACTTAAGGGTAGTAATAGTTTTATAATATTAGGAGTAGAAGGTAGGTCTAGGATAGTACGGCGCTCCTAGTATTATAGCGCTTCTAGTATTACGGCGCTTCTAATATTATAGCGCTCTTAGTATTATAATACTCTTAGTAAGATAAAGAATTATATTACCTTCTTATATTACCTTTATATATATATACTAGAAAATACCTGTAAAAATTCACGTTTTTTACGTCGGAAAATCACCCCTACTACCTAGCGTTTAGTAGGTGACGTGAATAGTAGGGAGTATATTAGATATATTAGTAGGTAACGTAAGTAGTAGGGAGTATATTAGATATATTAGGCTATTAATAGGACGGATATCTCCCCCTATTTAAACTAATATCAGATATATTAGTAGATAGGTAGCCTGTATATATAATAGTATTAGCTATATTATATATATATACCTATTCTAATAGCGTTCTATACCTAGTAATAAGACGGATATTTCCCCCTTTTCAGGCCGATATTAGATACGTTAGTAGGTAAGGTAAATAGTAGGAAGTAAATTAGATATATTAGTAGGTAGGTAGCTTATATATATAATAGTATTAGCTAATATACTTATAAACTAATATAGATTATTCTAATAGTATTATATACCTAGTAATAAGATAGATATCTACCCCTATTTAGACTGATATTAGACACGTTAGTAGGTGACGTGAATAGTAGGAAGTAAATCAGATGTTTTAGCCTGTATATGTAATAGTATTAGCTATATTATATATATACACCTATCTAGATAGCGTTTTATACCTAGTAATAAGATAGATATCTACCCCTATTCAGACTGATATTAGACACGTTAGTAGGTGACGTGAATAGTAGGGAGTAAATCAGACGTTTTAACCTATACATGCGATAGTATTAGCTATATTAGACAGCGTTCTATACCTAGTAATAAGACGGATATTTCCCCCTATTTAGACTGATATTAGACACGTTAGTAGGTGACGTAAATAGCGGGGAGTAAATTAGATACGTTAGTAGGTAGGTAGCCTGTAAATACGATAGTATTAGCCTATAGACCTATATAGTAATATAGATAATTCTAACAGCGTTATATACCTAGTAATAAGACGGATACTTCCCCCTATTTAGCCTAATAGTAGACACGTTAGTAGGCGTTATTATAGAATAAGTAAAATATAAATAATATCAGGATTTTTATTATTTATAATCTATATCCTAGCCGTTAGTATATAGAGTTTAGTAGGTAAATCTACTTATCCTAATATATCTTTTAAACTACTACACTAATTTTAATAATTTTTAGAGTATTAAGTAGGCTAATATAGGCTTTATAACTTATTTTAAGTAGAAAATATTATAAAGCGTTAGTATAGATATAAGTAGAATATAAAGAAATATTAGAGTTCTAATATTCGCGCTAGTCCTAGAGGAGTAACTAGGGTACTTATTAACTAACTAATAAGCTGCGATAAGCTTAGGGTCTTAAATTAGGTATTTTCCATTATAGTAAGAAGATATAGAAACTAAACCTACTTTTTAAATATACTACCTAATTATTAAATAACTTTAAAATAATAACTACTAATCTATTTATCTTAAAATATCTACTAATTCTAACTTAAAAGGATCTTTACCTTTATTAATACTTTAATTAGTATCTTCTTCCCTTTAAAGAATATCCTAAGGTTTAGTAAGAGCTTCTTTAGGGTCTAAACCTATAATATAATTATAATACTTTAAAAGTATTACTTATTTTATAAACTCTAGTTCTAATTATATATAATCCTATAAATATACTCTTTAAGTAAGATTAAAGACTCTCTTAATACTTATAAATAATATTAGATATAAAAGGATATCCTTAGCTATTTATATTAGATTTAAATAAGCTAAAGTATTATCCTTTTAATATTCCTATATAAGAATATCTTCTAGTAGACTTTTAGAATAAAAGTATTAAATAGCTTCGCTTTATAATAAAGACCTATAATTTAGATATTAAAGGAGACTTCTCCTTACTCTTATTAAAGGCTATTACTAGTTAGTATAAATTTAAATATATTACTATATTATATTACTTTATTAATATTCTATATATCTTATATATTAGTCCTTCTAGTAACTAGTATTATCTTATAATACTTATAAAAGTAGTTAGTAAATTTATTCTTATATATCTCTTTATAAGAGGTTAAAGTATTATTATTATTTAACTCCTCTTATTTATCCTAAGTTTTATATAGACTTAGTTTTATAGAAGGGTCTAGAATATTAGTAAGGTTATATATTAATCTACCTTTACCTTTTATTTTAAAATAATACTTGGCGAGTTTTACTAAGGCTACTTTATAAGTATTAATAATACTTACTCTACTAAGTATCCTACTATTATATATTATTATTTTAGTATAATTAAAATAGTTAAAAAGTATATTATATTATTAGAATCCTAAATATATATCTATATTTATTATCTAAGAAACTATTAAGGTAAGTTAATAGATAAGATTTAATATATTTCTAAGTAGTAAGATAATTAACTACTTATATCTACTAAGGTTAATTTTATTAATTTTTAGATTAATTATATTTTTATCTACCTAAGAATTAATAAATTTACGTAGCTAATATATATAATAAAGTATTAGGTAGGTAGAATTCTAATAAATAAAAATATCTTATATAAGTTTTCTAGATCTTCTAATAGAGCTTTCTTATAGCTATTAAAAATTAAGCTTTTGTTAAAGAGATAAGTTAATAGCTACTATAAGAGCGTAGATCTATTATAAATATTAGTAAGTATATTACCTATTTATATTACCTCTATTATATTATACCTTCTTAATAATAGTAGATAGACTTATACTTACTTAGATATCTTTAACTTAAGTATCCTCTAATAATACTACTTTATTATCTAAGGCTTTTAAATCTAGGGCTTTAATAAAGTCTTATATTATAAGTTTAAAGATATAAGTTATATAAGGAATAGAGTTCTATAATTTATCCTATTAGATATTACGCTAAGTAAGAGATTTCTCTAATTTATCTTTTAATATTCTATTATTACTAGTATTATTAGTAATAACCCTAAAAAGTTTATCTTTAATTCTATAAAGGGTTAATATCTTTATTATTTCCGCTATAAGTAAATACCTAGAATAATAGATATTAAGTAGTATAAAAGTAATAAGATATTCCTAATATTAAAAATTAGTA